>Ga0315277_10009137_pt1 | contig 12686 bp, 6 predicted proteins | sample YL17G05_15_MG_FD_203695 | JGI IMG/M metagenome (GOLD analysis project Ga0315277, IMG submission 203695) | Sediment microbial communities from Yellowstone Lake, YNP, Wyoming, USA - YL17G05_15 | ecosystem: Environmental > Aquatic > Freshwater > Lake > Sediment | place: USA: Wyoming | collected... | reverse complement strand
ATATTCTTCCGAATATAGGCTGCTTCGGAGGGACTTCTTGGACGGAGTTACAGGAAAACCCGACTCGTCCAAAGTTTTTGAAGACCTTCGAGTTCTGAGTGACTCGTCTACCGCTCTCGTAGAGAGGGAATAGATATCCACCGCGACCGTCTCTGGACTTCGTTACGATGCCGCGAACCTGTGAAGAACCGCTCCTGATAACGGACGAAACCGCTCCAAACCCGAGAGCGGTAAGGATTCCGGGGGTGACCGCAGAGATGGTGATGGATGCCGAGTCACCGGTCGTGAATCCGGATGTATCGGCCGACTCGAACTTCAGAGCTCCGCTCAAGTCGCGTGATGCCACAGCGGCCGCAACACCGAAACCAGCCAAAACGGCGTTGACCCTGGCGGCAACCCTTATGGCGGTCGTGACGGTCACGGCATTGAGGATAACGAACTCCGCGGCAGTCAAGGCCACCGTTATTGGTGACCCACCATTCACGCCCGGGAGCGTGACGGTGAACGAGTTACCGGGTGAAAGACCGATGTACGGGTCGGGTGCGACTCCGAGGGCGATGGCCGGGATGCTCTCCTCGAGTCCAGTATCGAGAGCCGTCGAAGACGAGGCGATCAACGCCTCGTAATCGTTGTTGACTCCGTCGTTCTGGATCTCTGTGAACGATGCACCAGGGGTTGGCGCAAGTCGAAACGCATACCTCGAGTACCTAGTAGCCGGATCGTTCAGCTGCTGCGAGCGGGGACGGGTCATGACTCCTCCGACGGAGCATTAAGGCCTTGACTGCGTTGGGCCGTAACACAAAATATGGCTTCTGTTAGTTGTCCCGACAGAAGCCCGAAAGATAAACTATCTGAGTGCACCAGGTCCGAGTGGTTCTTGGACGGTTTGGGCTCGCACTCAGGACATAGGTGCTTATCTGTCGGCACATCGCAAGCAATCACCATGTACCGACACGACCACTCAGGTCGACCACAAGAGGAGCATGACGCCCCACACTCCGTGTCGTGATCCCATGCTGAATTCATTCCGACAACCCAATCCTATGAAGCCGTAAGAACTGAACGTACCAGAACTCCACGATATCGCCCAAGGCAATTGCCGGGTGAGACGGAGGGTTCGGGAAGTATGTAACGTTCTTGTTTTCGACCCCATTCACGGAATAGTCAGTCCCATATTGGTACTTAACTCCGTTAACGAACATCTGCACCGCAGTCGGGTCGAGCGGTCTCTTCGAGAGCAGGAATGCGACTTGTCCGGCCACCGTTACGAGAACGGTCTCCTGCTTCATGGCAACCAGCGTGAAATCGCTCGAGCCGAAGAAGAGCGGATTATCGAAGATCTTGTTCACGTAGAGAGGCTTGTCGGACGGTAGAACATCCACGTCGACACGGCCCCGCCTCTTCTCCAAGGGCTTCCCGAGGAGCCGGAAACGGTCCACGGCAGTGAAGCCTTCGTTGGCTCCGCTGGCCGAGTGAACTATCTCACTGTCCCTGAAATAAGCCGGGACAGCCTGCGTAACGACCACCATCTGAAGTTCGCTACCCATATGGACCTCAGTACCCCCGACAGACTCCGGTTGGGAGCGGACGAGGTATGCAGTACACATGAGAACGGCTCCGACATCGGAGTTTGGCCTAGATTTCTGGAATCTCGAAGTTATGACACCGCCAGGCCACGGACCTGTGGCAGAGTATGCGGCTCCACCACGCGTCGTCTTGAAAACAGTGGTCGTGGATGGATTCGTAGACGAACCATCGACACGGACGATCGCTTCCGTGCCAACACCTGATGTGTTGCTGGCTTTACCACATACGAACTCGACACCCTCCCACGAAGACAACCCCTCGGCTCCCTTCGTCATTGAAGCCTCGAACGGAACGAATGAAGCCGCTCCGACCGGAATCGATCCGAAGTTGCTCGAGCTCCTTGCCTGATATAGAGTCTTCCCGATGAAGTCTTTGTCTCGGAAATATGACCCGATCGGAAGCTGAACGACGCAACCAGAAAGCTCCGGGTGCGCATCCTGATCGAAGAATTCAGACATTCCTCCGACCTTGATCGGCGGCCTTGCCGCGAGAGATGTCGGGTCGACGGGCCACTTTGGAGTGAACCAGTCGTCGAATCCGATTCTATTCAAGGAGAACTTTCTGTAGAGGTCGACCCTCGTTCCAGTGTAGTCTCGCGGGTTGGCAGGAGCCTCAACAACGTTCAACAACGGAATCGGTGAAGATCCAGAGAGCCGGCCCGTTCCGAGAGATGTGACGAAGCTGGTAGCCGCAACAACCTCATACCCGCTCTTGTTTGGGAGGGTGAGGGAGTTGACAGGACCGAGTGGGTGGGCTGCCAAAGTCTGAGCTTCGCTTACGGTAAGCGGCCCGAGCCTATACGGATCATCCGTGTGAGCGCTCTGCGTTCCGAATGGATCACCTTGATAAGGTGCCCTCGAGTAGTACAGAGTTACTTCATTGTTCGATGAACCTGCGCTCATCGGAGCAGGGACAACGAGTCCGACGTCTGAAACAGTGAAGTCGTCCCCGGAAGCTCCGGAGAACACATTGATGGCGACGGGGGAACTGCCACCACCGGTCGACTTCGTAATCAAAAGCCTTCCGTTGGTTTGGAGGAACCCGCGGTCGAATCCGAACAGAACGCACTCGACGAGGAACTCAATACTGTCGAAGGTCGCACCAGCCGATGCCTTTGACAGGTCTATTGCGTCTGCATTGAGGACGAACGTGATATCACCGTTCACATCGACGTCCAACAGGAACGTCGGTCCGTCGAAGTCATCCCGGAGAAGATTTACATCCTTACCGGCTCCTCCGACGAACGCTCTGTTGTTGTCGAATGGAGAAGCTGTAGGGATTACGATAGCGCCACGCCTCTCGTAGACACCAGTAATGCGTGCCGGACCGAGGAACGGAGGGAATCTGATGCCCCTGAACGGGCCGCCTGCAGCCGCATGGAGCTTCGAGATCGACACCTTCTGACCGATGATGGACAGGGCGCCGCTGTTCGTTCCATAGACCTCGCCGACGAGTGGAGTCAGAATGTAATATCCCGGCGAATTCGCAGGATAACTGACGAGGTTTCTGTTGTATCCTGGATTCGATCCGACGCCGCCCTCGAGGGCCATCAGCATGAAGTTCATGCCGGACGAGAAGACCCCGTTCGTGATCGGCTGAATCGGGACGTGATGGAGCCCGGGCTTCGGAAGGAAGTCGAGCGCCGCCTCGACGTACCTAGTTTCGGCGCCGTTGTAGAACAGGTCGAGCGGATCGACGACAGAGTGTACGAAGGCCGTACCGTCCTGGTTCAACAACGGCATGGCACCCTGATATAGAAGCGGTCCGGGGCCATACCAGTTCAGTTTGGAACCGTCCCTCGCGTAGAGAGCCGGAATCGTCATGAACCTGTACGGTGCGACGTATACGGTCTTCGACCCGGAGTCCACCATGACCTCGGACGTCCTCGCATACTGCCGATCATTCCCCGTTTGAATAATCGGAGAATCGACAACATATGTCGGGATCATCCTGTTCTTGTCGGGAAGTCCTCCTCGGAGGAGGACTTTGGACGTGTTCGTCGGGCTTCCTCGCCACTGGACAGTATGGACCCAGTCAGGCCTGTGAGATAGTCCACGACCCGATCCGTAAGCTACAGTGAACTCGACGTGCATCGTCACGCGTTCAACAAACGGAAGAGCAGTGCCCGTCTGTATTGCGTCTTTGAACTCCTGGAGTTGAGTATCAACCACACCAGACTGGAAGTCGATGATGAGATTTCCAGAACCGTCCAGCGATACAAGAATGCCGGCTCCATTCCTGAGGATTCTCTTCCCAACAATGGGGACTGGCAAGAGAGGATCAGTGGCAGACGGTGATGTGACTGCTGGAATGGCCGGGAGCCCACCATTGGGATCGGTCGTCATACCCTCGAATCTAACGAGGACGGAGTCTATGAGAGCGACGCCCTCCCCAGAGAGCTCCGTCGGGAGAACGAATCTGGCTTGATTCGCGTCAGACCCTGGAAACCCGGTAACGAACGGAGCTATCTCGACCTTCAGTTGGTCGCCGTTCCACCAGGATGGATATACACCACCAACGAGCCTGTTGCCAGGAACGTGAACTGGAGGGGTTCCGGACCAGCGAATAAAGGCCGTATACGGCTGCACCTGGACCGGAGATGATATATTGTCGTTCAGAGCCGATGAATTGCCCGGAACTTTAACGGGAACGTTAAAGCGCTGAGTTACAACTGAATCAGACCACGTCCTACGGTTCCCGTCAGGAGCATCGAGCCTCGTGAGCCCTCCGACGAACACGGACGAATCCGTGATTCGGTCTCCGTAGAGAACGACGGGACCAGCGGAGTTCGTAGACCCATATCTCTTCCAAGTGCTCCTGATGTTTCCCTTCAAGAGCTCCACGAGGTTCGTCTTCAGGATGCTGTCATAGTCGAACTTGTCGGCAACAGAGTGCCTGAGGTCGAGAATGTCGGTAGATGCAACCTGATCTGCGAAGAGCCCATCAGGCCTCACAGTGTACGGAACGGCGGTTTTTCCAGCCTTGTGGGACCTGACTATGGTCCCGAGCTGACCACGATCAATCACGATCGTGAAATTCGTCGGAGTTACCTGAATGATGTTCGTAACTCTAACGATCTCGTCGTCGATCCTGAAGAAGGCCTCGCCGAACGAGATCATCGTGTTGAGGATGGTCCCCGCCAGGCTGGTCAGAGTAAAACTGACTGCGGTATCGCTCAAGGCAGCCGGCAGGACTACATGAGCCGTATACGACGTTGCATCCGTCCTCTGTAGAGCCTTGCTGTTCCTGTTGAAGGCACCAGCAAGGTTTCCAACGTCCGAAAATCCAGCGGAGTTCCTACGGAAGACTGTGCACAACGGAATCGCATAGACATATCCGTCCACAGTTCCGAACGTAGACGGATCTCCAGTCCCCGCCCTCCACAAACCAGGATCCCCCAGCTGCTTACGCATGTTCTGGAAGGGGACGGACGAAGGGACCCCGAGTGCGCCCTGAGCGAACACGATTGTGGGGTCGAACCCCTCGGAATACTGCACGAGATTCACGTCCGCAACGACCCTGATCCTGTACTGAACTTGGACCCTCTTCGTCGTCTCGTAGTTGATATCAGGGTCAACCAGTTCGTCTGGGAGATTGCTGAACCCGCTCTCGACGTTTCCGAACCTGTAGATGTAGCCACGCTGCGGCTTTCCTGGGGCAACTCCAGGTGGAGCCGGGTCTACATCGATGCGCTCGAGCCATGTCTCGAGAAAAATGAATTCGGCCCGGTTTCCACCGGTTGAGGTTGACGGAGGATTCAACTGGATTTTATTCCAGTAGTCGACGTCGTTTGCCGCAAGCGGAGGCTGCCCGGTCCTAGTTCCTGAGACAGGAACGAGCCAGCCATTTACCACAGCCCACGCTAGGTTTCGAAGTTCTCCGGTCTGCTGCTTCCCGAAGTAGAACTGGTTCGACCAATCTTGATTGGTAAAAAAGTCTACTCGCGGGTTGAGCTCGTCCATGAGCCATCCGGAAGCGACCCTCGAGCGTACTTCTTCTGCTTTCGACTCGAGGTCGATAAAGGCAGCAAGGTTAAGCTCAGAATCGAGCGGAGGCTTCACAGCCTGGAAGACAACGCCAGCATACTGCCGGTCGCGGTCCCCTATGAATCTGCTAACTCCTGCGCCGAGGGGGTTTGTGGGCATTTCAGGTTGGCTCCGTCATCAGAAGGGTATCCGGTCAGCGCCAATTTGTGCGCCATAGAGACCCTATCCGACTCACACTACCACTTCAGCCCCAAAGGAGGCAGAAATCGGAAAGAGTGACTCTGAACGACGATAGGTTTGTAACTTTGATCAGGAAGTTGAACGGAAACCCGGGGAAGAAAGAAATCGGGACGACTTGGTCGTTCGACATGGTCTGTTGAACGACGCCAGCCATATCCGTTATATCGATCTGAATCAAAGATGGAGACACATTCGTGTCTATGGTGGTGACAGACTCGGTGCTCGAGGCCACGAAGATCTCTTTATATGCTCCGAATCTCGCAACAAGGTTCGCCACAAATGGACCAGGCATGACATAAGGCCCGAAAAAGGCGAGGCCGCCAGACTTCCTGAGAGCGAACTTCTTTTGCGGCGCTCCGAAATATCCGGACGAAAATGGTGGACCGACATACGGCGCGGATAGCGACGTGAACTCTTCATATATGATGTTCGGAAGAGTTGGAAAGTGCTGCTGGGTCTTCGAATACTTCTCAGACACCAGACTACCAATTCCAGGCGATGGTATGTTGAGTTCTCCAAGAGAGTCTGGAACATCGAAAACCATGTATCCGGAGAGAGGCATATCGTTATTCACCCCTCGATACGGACCGAAGACGTTTGAGTTCGCCCTGCTAGCGAGATATTTCACGTCGCCCTCGCTGGATTCACGGGATTGCCCCTCAGTTTATATACGGACGCTCCCCCATTGTTTGAAAACGGGGGAGGACTCATGATTACGAAGTTGTCAGACAACGCATACCTCCCAGTTGCGACAACGACGAGAACCATTGATCCCTTTCTTCCATACTCTGGAAAGTCATCCGCGAGCTCCGCCAGAATCGAGAAGAAGACTTTCCTGACGACGAACGGACTCGTGGGAACGGAAACAGCTGCAATGTTCGAATCCGTCCCAGTGGCGCTCGAGAAAGGCCAATATGACCTCCCGTCACCATCCAGGGTCGGTGACCCATTGGTATAAAGAGTAGTGGGCTGCTTGAACTGATACCCGAACGTCGTCGGGAGCTCCACAAATCCGGTCTTGTCCAGTTCCTGATATGGAATCGACACGATCTGGGGCGAGTCCATGATCGATTCCGGTACATTTATGGCCGGAACGTATGGTATTGCAATCTGGACTCCAGGGTTTTCCGGAAGCCCCAAGAGAACGGAGTCCGGACTACCCGAACCTGCAGTCACGTAGTGAAAGGGCCCTACGAACTTCGGGATAATCCGAAGCGTGCGTATACCGGCCGGGACTGGAAGAGTTTGTCTCGCTCTTGACCAGTAGAAGAAATCAAGGGTATCGAACGGAGCACCGCCGAGCTGTGGTGCCGGACGGAGAGCCGAGTATGTGACAGTCACCGGGTCACCGGGAGCTGCGACTGCAGGAGCGAATGTGACTGTTGTATATGCAGTTCCTTCCGTCACGGTGGAAACGACTTTCCCAGCGATCGACAAGGTAGCCGGATCGACCCTGTCCGGGATCATGACGGTCGTCGTACTAGCGTCGGTTGTCCTAAGGACAGAAACTATCGGGAGCGACGGGTATAGAACGGACGCTTCTCTATGAAGCCTGTCCGACCACCAATGAGATGGTCCTAGACTGAGTCTGTTAGGGTCGGACGTGGCGAAGAACTGCGCCGGGTCGGCCCAGACAGGAATGGTCGAAGGTACCCAAGCGTTCGTCATCTGGACGAGGTTTCTCGTCAGACCGTGAGACTTCGGATATTCTAGGACAAGTTCCACATAGACAGTCGACGGGGCGACGAATCCAGCGAAGAATATGGTGAAGGAGTCTATTTCTGGACCGGGCGCTGCAAAGAAAATGATATTATTGACTGGATACGGAGACGCCGGATCGAGTGCATCGTAATCGTTCGTAGCAATTACGACGCGGACTTTGTTCACACCTGCAATGATGGTTCCTACCGGAGCTTTCACCTTCACGTTTGACCCGGGAGCCCATGGTATATCGAGAGATGTGAGAGAGAATGTGAGAGAGAAAAATGGAATGGCCTGAACTGAGGCAACCACCACGGCTTGATCCGTCACACGGTCGCTGAATGTGACGCGAACACCATCCGGATCGCCCATGTGACCACCGTTTCCGGCGGAGTTGACCATAGTCAGGGTAGGACCAAACGTTCCAAGACCGCTCGAGTCGAACGTGGTTGCAAGTGAGTTCTTAAGGAGAGACCTCACTCCCTTATCGAAAACCTCCGAAGGATCGAGATTTGAGGTCTTCCTCATGTCGAGGACATCTTCAGCCACGATTTGATCGGCGAATAGACCGTCCGGCCTATCTGACGTCGGAGACGTCATCGGAGAGCCGCCGTTCAAGTTCAGAAGTCTGTCGAACGGAGATGAATTCCGGCGAAAAAGGCCGCAGATGGGTATCGCGTACATATACCCATCAACAGTCCCAAGGGCAGCAGCCGCAACAGCATCACCCGTCCCGGCTACCCAAAGACCGGCATCAGTCGAACTCGGAATGTACGGGTATGCCGACGGAGCACCGTCCACAGGCGATGCGAACAGATATGGGACGGTGTTAGCGACAAGGGCCGGATCCCCAAGCCCGTCTGGATAACTCGTGAAGTTGGCGCCAGGAAAAGTTCTCAGCCTGTACTGGATCTGGACCCTGCGGGCCGTCTCCTGAAGGTACGTCGGGTCCAGAATGTCATCGGCGAGATTCACGTTCGGGACGTCCGGCGCCTTCGCGTTCCCGTGCCTCAGAATCTGTCCAGCAGGGCTCTTGTTGTCGGTCGACGGAGCCGGAGATACGAGGGCCCTCCACACCTCGAGGAACACGAGATCATGCCTAGACCCACCGACGGGGGGAACGGGTACGACGACGAGGTTTTCACCCGAAACGGACGTTCCGGTGAACTCGAGCCTGACAGCCCACCCGTTCACCACCAGATTTGATGATTTGAACTTCAGTCTGTTGGCGTTCGCTCCGACGCCCGGGTCAGGGGCCACGAAGCCGTACGAGCAATCCGAGCCTCCGTTCGGAAGGTCCACGGACATGAAATCCCCGGTCAGAAATCCGCTCGGAATTGTCCTCTGGAGTGCGGCTCTTAGGCCAGCATTCCCGAGGATCGATTGTATGAGGTTCCATTCCCAATCGAGCGGTGGCCTGTTCTGTTGGAACACGACCTGCTCGAACGAGTGATCCTCGGACGAATATTGGCCGGCTCCCGGGCTCACGGCCTGCGGACTCTGGCTTACGTTCGGCCCGAGGTTCTCATATCCAGTCATCGGTTGGCCGTTCGATTAGAGGGCTTGATGCTAGAGGTCATATTTCGTTGTATCACGTAGTGATACGCCATGTCCAAGAAAGCGTTGACGTCGGAGGCTTGTTGATGACCGGAAACGTCAGATAGTTAACGAGCGTATCTTTTCCGACGAGGTTCACAGTCGGATCGTACGGCCCATTAGGCGGCATCACTGGATTGGTGACAGCCATGTTCGTCGACAGATCACCTCCGACGAGACCCATCTCGGTGAGCGGTCCGACGGCTTCGGCCGACGAGAATGTGAAGTTGAAATCGACGACATTCGTCGGTATACCGCTGATCATTCCACCAGCGTCGATGAACTGAGTTGAGGCGACGGCCTTCCTCCCGAGTTCATTGTAAAGCGACCTCTGCGCGTTGTTTGCAGGAGGCGGGTTCATGGGATTCCAACCCACATCACCCGTTCCGACGGCCAAGGCGTAGACGCCGAACTTCGGCTCAGAGAGATATGCAGTAGCCGTGCTCTTCATGAGCCTGGCGATGAGAATTCCTCCGTCCAGGGTAACGACATTTTTGAACCCACCCTTTGTCGTCTCACCCGTCGTGCAGTCCGTCATTTCCCAGAAGATTTCTCCTCTTATGGTGAAGATCGGCTTGTGGTTCTCTTCAAGGAGAGAGCTCAACGCTGCCGAGACTGAGTCCCCCGGGTTCTTGAATTTGTCTCGGATCATCTGGTTCTCCTGACGCGGACAATACCATTCAATAGAAGATGACCGTTGTGGTCATCGATATCGTGTCGTACATACTCCCAACGACGCTCTTTTGATCCATTCCGAGAAGCGTAAAGCTCGAGTTCGGAACGGGAACATACCCAGGGTCTATATTGTCCGGCGGATAGACCCGACCGGAGGGAACAGCTACGGGAGGCCCCATCAAGAAAAGACGTTGCTGCGGAGCTTCTTTCTTGACGTTATCGGAGTAAACGTCGTATGATGTAGTTCCGACTTCAACAGAATCCACATCCAAGACATTTAGGGGGTTCGCGACTGAGAAGGACGGTGAGATAAATACCGCACCTGCGGTCCGAGCCAGCAGTCCAGTCCTTAGCTCACCCGACATTTCGGACTCGAAAGCACCGCCTACAGGCACTCCCGGAAGAGGATCTGGATAAGATGGCTCTTCTCGGAAGAAAGCGGAGTATCCGTCTGATTCAGGACCGAATTCTCCAATGACATCCACAGACAACGTGAATCCAGGGTCCACAACAGATATGGAGTCAGGAACCAGGCGGAAGATATTCCCGACATACGAAGAATGATGACCGAACGGGTACATGAAAACGCCGCCGGAATATACAATCCTCCCGTTCACTGAGACTTTGTCGAGATAATAAAGTAGCGATATGGAAAAAACTGCCACGCCATCGGACGAAGTCTGTCCGGGGAGAGGCGAGACTGGCGTGAGAAAACTCATGGACTAGCCTCCAAGGAGATTTTTCCATCCGCGGATCTCGATATCACATATGTGTTGAATGTCCCGAGACCCCAATCGAACGACCTTGAAGCTATCCTTCTTCCGGACGTCAAATCCCTGAGGATGACGGTCCTGACACCAGACTCGTTGACGAATCCGATAGCTGCTGTAAACCCGGGTCCGGACGCTCCACTTACTCCGACATAGATTCCAGTATCCCCATCAGGGCCGTAAGCCCATGACTGGATTCTGATCCTGAACCGGACATAGAAACTCATGGAAGGCTGGTCCGTGAGACCTGTCTTCACGACATAAGCCGCGGAGGTCCCCGAGCCGGATGTTCCCATCCGAAGGAACTCGGTTGGACCAGACGTCTGTATTGATGCCGTTACGGATGCCAAATCATTGGCAACCAAAACCCAAGGAGTAGGCTGCGACGTGTCGAGACCAAGCTTCATGGCACCAGCGCCAGAAACCTCAATCCAAGAAGAGGGACCTCCGACCTGCTCTGTTAGCCTGACACGACCATCACCGCTATCAGATGCGAGAGTTACGGGAACTCCGACAGTCCCATTTATCCTGGCCACCACGGCAGCAACAGTCGTATCGGCGCCTTGGAAGACAACCTCAATGGGCGTTCCGCGGTTAACCGCCACGGACATGGTGTCACCGTCGACTATCGTGAACGGAGCCTGGGCGGACCCGACCATCGTCGCCCTATTCGGAAGGAAACTACCGGGATAAGTCAGCCTCTGGAGAGTCTGATATCCGACAGCTCCGCGCATATGGAGCGTCTCGTCATCCGAAGCCGTTGAAACATGCCCGGTCTCTCCGGACGGAAAGGTATAGAACTTGAGGCTCTCGTATAGAACTCGAGAAGGCGGGTCGAGTCTCACGATTACGGTGCTTGAATGAACTCCGGTCTGTATTCTGTGTTGGTTGAACACGGACCGAAGGTCGTTAGCGAGCGTGATCGAAGTCTCAAGGTCCGTGGCATTAGGTGCCGTGATGACGTTGACCACATCGCTCAGAACGTGGACACCAATTCGTATCCTGTGTATCTCGTATATTGCTTTCAGACCGTTTACGAGCAATACGAGCGAAGCAGTATCGAAAGCAGGCGGAGGCGGAGGACTAGGCTCCATCACCTTCAGGTGAGACGGCTTCCGAAGAATGTGGCGAACAACATCCTCGAGGAGCTCGTTAGCTAGCTTGACTGCTTCTGGGAGCGGGTCGGCGGCAGAAGATCCGGGGAATGAATTGATTGAATCCAGAGGGTTGTGAGCCTGGATTTGATTCCCGACGTGAGCCCCGAGGATAGATCTGAACCCGTTCGCGTTAGCTAGTGCAGTGGTGAGATCTATCGGAATCGGCAGAGCAGCCAGAGCAGCAGTGTTCACGTAGTCGGACGTCAAATGTCCGGAGTATCCGAAGTGCGATGTAAGGGCGGTCTTTACTCGAGCTATGAAAGCAATCGTGATGGCAGGATCTCCAGTCGTCCCCGGACCATCGAGCTTGAAGAGCAGAGGATCAAGAACCTGGTCCGCCTGGTCCGCGTAAGAGTGGACCGGAACGCTGAGAGTGTGTGTGTTGATCTTCGATCTAACATCCTCGAGGATTCTAAACAGAGTCTCTGAATTCGGAAGCGTGACGTTTACGACGTCGTTCACAACGTGAACGCCCGGCTGGACCCTGTGGGAGTTGAACTTGGAGACCAGGTCCGCAAGGAGAGCGTAAAAGGATGGTTCGTCGAACGCCAGGGGTACGGACGCGAAGTTCACAACATCGTTCACTATGTGGGCGAACGGGTAAACCCTGTGAGACTCATACCTGAAACGAATCTCGTTGACGAGGATTATGGCGGTCGCCAGATCCGTTGCGTATGGGGAAGTGACGACGTCGGCCAGGTCGTTCACGAAGTGTACGCCGGCCTGAGACAGATGGAGGTTGAACCTGACCTTTAGTTCGTTCGACAGAGCTATGCTGTCCGGAAGGAACGGAGGCGATCCGAACGGAGAACTGGCCGAAACGTGCGGAACGCTCGAGGCTATATGCGAGTCGTATGCGAAAGTCAAATCCGACAGGAGCGCTATCGCGGATGCGATGTCGACGGCGGCAGGTGCCGAGCTCTGATGGAGCGGATCATTGAAATGATGAACTCCTGCCTGAGATCTGTGTGAGT
>Ga0315277_10009135_pt1 | contig 12687 bp, 7 predicted proteins | sample YL17G05_15_MG_FD_203695 | JGI IMG/M metagenome (GOLD analysis project Ga0315277, IMG submission 203695) | Sediment microbial communities from Yellowstone Lake, YNP, Wyoming, USA - YL17G05_15 | ecosystem: Environmental > Aquatic > Freshwater > Lake > Sediment | place: USA: Wyoming | collected... | reverse complement strand
CGAATTTTAATTTTGTCAATAAAAAAGTATCTATTGGGTGGCACCCTCAAACTTGTTTTGAGGGTGCCTGAGGGAACATTCATTACTACTTGAGGTCTGTTATCGACCTTTGAAGTCTCAACCCAAAAAAAAGAGTCCCGCTTTAAAGCGGGACTCTTTGGGCGCAAAAAACCTAAAGGCTTTTATTTCTTTTTTCCCTTTTTAGCCTTTGCTTTTTTCTTCGCGGGCATCCTCTGCTTCACCTCCTTTTGAGTATAGGGTGAAAAGTTGGCATTTCTGAAATTTGCGCCAACCATTTATCTGTGAACATTTTTTACCTCTAAACTCTCCTTGCCGAAATTTATTACCATCCCCAAGGGAAGCTTGGTGGCTTTCAAAAAGCTTTTCATTTTAGTTTCGTCTGATTCGCTCACCGGCTCACCCGCCTTTATCATAACTATGATGCTGTTTTTCACCACGAATTCTAAATCATATTCCCCAGCCACGCTTCCTTTATAGGAAAGCTTGATATTTTTCTTTCTCTCGTATTCAATCTTCCTGAGATCGAACTCATAGGCTAAAGCCTGGCTATAAGCTGCTTCCTGGAACCCTAAACCCATGTTCTTGTGGACTTCCAGAGCTGCCTCCAGTATCTGTTCTTGAAGCTCTTTTAAAGGCATCTCCTTTTCTGTTTTGCTTAATTTGTCGCTCACTGTAATACCTTATTAATAAATAACTTGCAATTAGCGTGCCATATTTTGCTCTGAGGCTAAGTCATTACAACTAAATAAGTTAGAAATCGGCCCATTTCAAAATTCTTGATTTTATGCAACTAAACTGTTACACTCTCTTAAGGCATTGACGTTAAAAAGACTATACCGATGCTGTCTCATAAGATGTAACAGTAATGTGGCGAAATAACTATAATGTTGCAGAAAAGCAGTTGAATATGCATTTAAGGAAATTTGGAGTTCAAATCTTTAGGTTTATCGAAGGATGGCACCCTCAAACTCGCTTGAGGGTGGATGAGCATTGGACTACAATATGCACCAGGGTCAAACTAGATCAACGTGACTGTCGGGTCCCCTGACCCGACAAATATATTAAGTTAGTCTTGGAGTATAAACCTTTAGGTTTATCGGTAAAGCTGAAGTCACCAGGATCTTGAGACTTTACACTCCAAAGAAAAGATTACTTATATTTCTTCAAAAGCCTTTGCAGTTCCACCCGGTGCATTCCTGCTTCTTTGGCCGCTCTGGAGACGTTGTTTTTATTTTTCGAAAGAAGATTTTCCAAGAATTTTTTTTCGACCTCTTCCACTGCCTTATTTCTCAAAGACTTCAGCTCTGAATAATTCTGGGCAATTTTAATATCTGAATCGTTTCCCGAACCATCGAAGATATTTTTGGGGAAATCATCCCTGGTAATCCATTCCCCTTTAGCCAGGATAACCGCTCGCTCGATGATATTTTCCAATTCCCTGATATTCCCGGGAAATCGATAGCGGGAGAGAAAATTCAAAGCCTCAACCTCAATCCCTTTAATCTGCTTATCAGATTTTTTTGAAAATTTTCTGGAAAAACTTTCTGCCAGAGGAGCGATATCCAGCTTCCTTTCCCTCAAAGGCGGAAGCCTGAGATTTATCACATTTATGCGGTAATAAAGGTCTTCTCTGAATTTGTTTTCTTTGACCTGGGCTAAAAGGTCCTTATTGGTAGCAGCGATTATCCTCACGTCTGACTTCTTAACTTTATTGGAACCCAAAGGCTCAAATTCATGCGACTGCAAAAAGCGTAAGATTTTGACCTGGAGAAAAGGGCTCATTTCCCCGATCTCATCCAGGAAGATGGTTCCTCCGTTGGCCACCTCGAATTTCCCTAATTTTCTCTGGGTAGCTGTGGAATGCGCTCCTTTTTCATAGCCGAAAAGCTCTGACTCCAATAGAGTCTCCGGGATTGCCGCACAGTTTATGGGAACAAAAGGTTTTCGGGAACGGCTGGAGTTGAAATGGACCGCCCGGGCTAAAAGCTCTTTTCCGGTCCCGCTTTCCCCTTCGATCAAAACGGTTGCCTCAGTATCCGCCACATCTGCCACTGTTTTCAGGATTTCAACCATCTGAGGACTATTTCCCAAGATCTCATCGAACTTGAACTTTCCCCTTAAGTCCGCCAGTAACTTCTCCTCGGACTCCTTCAGCTCCATAAAAAGAAGGTTATTCTCTAAAGCTACGGAGACCCTTTCGGCTAAGGAGTTCAAAAGCTCTATATCACCGGTAGCGAACGATTCTCCTTCGCGAGTATCCTCCAGATAGATTACCCCTAATACATTATCTTTGGATTTAAAAGGAACGCAGAGGAGAGATTTTGTTCCCTTACCCCAATCTTCCTTTTCCTCTATCTCCTTGTAAATTAGCTGCTGAATTAGAACATTGTTGCCGGTAGAGAGGACGTCCTCTATCACGCCAGACTTGATTTCTTCTTCAGTTTCTTCCAGGACCTTTTTTCGTTTATCTTTAGCCAGTCTTAATTTCAGATTTTTATTCTCATCATAGACTTCTAAGAATCCCTTTTCTGCAGAGAAGACCTCGATGACTGAGTCCAGAACCACCTCTAAAAGCAGGTTGATGTCCCTCTCCGCATAGATTACAGTGGAAAGCTCGTAAAGGATCCGATAAATCCTTCTTTCGTCCTCCTTCTCCTCATACTCTTTTTTGAGTTTTTGATATTCCTGTTCTATTTTATTTAGCCCCTCTTCTAAAGAATTCTCCAGAGACAGAATCTTCTTATCCAGTTCATCGATCCCTTGGGTTATCTTTTCAAAGGAGGAGGAGAGTTTCGAAGGAGAAAGATTAGATAGTTCGGAAAGGTCACCGCTGATTGAGTTCAAGCCCCGATACAAAAGCTTAATTCCCTTGCTGCCCGAGTTGGCCAGGGTTTTAAGATTTTCCTCTAAACTGTCTAATCTGGATTCTTCTTTTCTCCTCACGTTTTCCATATTATCCTTTATGATTTTTATTGTCAACAGAAAAATCGTTTTCGTTCTTGCGGGAATTGGAATTCCCGCAAGAGTGGACTTGTAGTTGCCCAATTCATTGGGCAAGTTTTAGCTCGATAAATCGAGCAACTACAAATCCCCATTCTCAAGGGAATGTAAGGACAGGACATCGTCCTGTCCCTATTTTTTTTTGTTTTTCTATTTCCATCTGGCCAATTAACGTATTAAATTTAGGTAGTCCTGAAATTGGAGTTGTCTGCATGCAGAAAACCTTAATCAACCAGCACAAAAGAGAGGACGTTTTCAGATGCGCTCACAAGTCGCATTTCAGATTCGAGAAAAACGTCTCGGTCCACCATGTTCTTAATGAGAAAAAATGTTTCCCTCAGGGGTGTGTTTATTTCCAGTGGAAGTGCACCCTTCTGAATAAAGGTAATGGCTGCCCCAAAAAATATAAACATGTTGGGAAGAGCTGTTTTTCCTGCAAATATTATTTTGAGGAGAAGCTGAACTACCAGCCGGAGGTCTTGCTTTCGGAATCCGAATTCAAAATCTTTCAGAGGGAATTAGAGGATTATGAACATTGGCTGGCTGGACTCCTGGGGAAAATGGTTGACGTGGGCGGGGTGATAAATTCGATAGCTCCTCACTTCAGAAAAAATATCCTGTATAAAAAAGAGCAAATGAGCTTCCTGGGATTCCTGCTCAGTTTCAGAGAAGGATACATAGATAGAGTTTTCTTCCAGGACTATTTCTACTTGAACATCCCTGCAAAAATATATAGAGATTACCATCTCCTCCCTGGCGACAAAATTGATTTCCGGGCAAGAATGAAAACTGATCGAGGCAGGATTGTTTTTTATAATCCAAAGGAAATTGAAGTTGCCCGCAACAATTCTATGGAGACATTCTCAAACTCATTCAGGTGGGATCCGGGAAAAGCTTTAGTCGCCAGTAAAACCGGAACCGAGTTTGACGCCCAGCCGGAAAAGTGTTTTGCCTGCGATAAAGGGATTTTGCTGGACATCAGCGAAGAGGATGCCAAGATGAAAAGAAACTACCGACATCTCTTCTGCCTGCAGGGAATAGAAAATCCGGAAAATTGCATTTACGATTTGAGAAAAAAGCTGAAGTGTCCCACTTCTGCGGAACCAGAATGAAACGGTAGCCCCGCCTTGCCCTCAAGGGCGGGATTCTTATGTAGGGGCGAGGTAACCTCGCCCTTCCGTAGCGCGACCCTTTTAGAATTCATGGAGTGCATCGGCTTGCCGATGCTTCTCTAATAAATGCAAGAGCCCAACGGGCACTCCAGTCCAAGATAATTATTGACTTTTATATTGAAACGGATAGATTTTAGCTGAAGGTAATGATAATAGATTTGATGGGCATTAAGGACAGAATTTAAGGAGTTTTTAAAATGCACTCAAGAAATTCAAATATCTCGCTTTTTTTGTCAGCTTTACTTCTGATTTTTTTCATATATAATTCTCCCCTCTTCTCTCAGATGATAAAGATGCCTGCAGGTCAGTCCTCTCAAGTCAAAAAAAACCCCGATGCTTTTACCATTGCTCGTTTAAAATATGAAGGAGGCGGAGACTGGTACTGGGGCTCCTCTGCCATTCCCAATATGCTTAAGTTCTTGAAAGAGAATACTAATATCCCGGTGGACCAGAATGAGGTGAGGGTGAGCATTATGGACAAGGAGCTTTTCAATTACCCATTTTTATTTTTGACCGGACATGGCAATATAAAATTTTCTGATGAGGAAGTGGAAAGACTGAGGACTTATCTTACTCATGGTGGCTTTTTATTCGCCAACGATTCTTATGGCCTGGATAAGGCTTTCAGAAGGGAGATGAAAAAGGTCTTTCCGAACAACGAATTGGTCGAGTTGCCGTTCAACCACGGGATTTACCATTCCTATTATGATTTCCCCAACGGACTCCCCAAAATCCATAAGCACGAGGGAAAGCCTGCCCAGGGGTTCGGGATTTTTTATTCCGTAAACGGATCCGTAGGAGAGAATAGATTAGTAGTCTTTTACGTTTACGAATCCGACATCGGAGACGGCTGGGAAGATCCCCAGGTCCACAACGACCCCCCTGAAAAAAGAGAACAAGCCCTGAAAATGGGGGTGAATATTATAACCTGGGTGTTGGAGAATTGAAATAGTTGGATGAGATTGTGCTAAATAAAGAGGAGTATTAGAAATGGCTGAAGAACAAAAAGGAATATCCTCAGAAGTAGTTTTCTTCTTAGGAGCGGGAGCATCAGTGCACGCAGGTGTCCCGCACACATATGCATTCGTAGAAGAATTCAAGAATTCCCCTTTGTTAGATGAATATGATAAGAAGACGGTAGAGTTTATCGAGACCAGACTTCTCCAATGGAAAAAAGAAAGAGGTGAATATCCAAGAATTGATATTGAATTATTAATGGAGACTTTGGACAAGTTTACCAGAAAAGATGATGAGGCTCTGTTGCAGTTCTACGAAATCAAAAAGTTCTTATTAGAAGATTACCAGTCAAAAATATCTACTCTTTTAGACAAGATAAAAACTTTTGTAAAACAAAAAACGATAGTGCCTGAGGAAAAAATAAAATATCTTGAGCCTTTTCTTGGTTTCATCGAAGAATATCATCCGTTAGACATTTTCTCGGTAAACTACGATATCTGTATTGAACAGTTTTGTAATCTGTATAAAAAAAGTTATCGAGATGGATTTGAAGCTGAGTGGAATCCATCCGTTTTTTCTGCTTCAAATATAGATATTCGCCTTTATAAACTGCACGGTTCTATTACCTGGTATAAGACAAGTAGTGGTGGTTTTTTGAAATCAATTATCAAAAGTGACAGCGAGGAAATAGAGACATTAATGGGCCAGAAAGCTCAGTCCTTGATGCTTTACCCTATGCGTAAATGGGAATATGCTGAACCGCTATTAGAAAACTTACTTACGTTGAAAAACAAGCTACAATCAGAAAGTTGCAAATATGTTATTGTGGTCGGTTATTCTTTTAGAGACGAATATATTAGAGATATTTTTTGGGATGCAGCAAGAAGGAACAAGGAGTTAATATTGATTTTGCTAGATCCAAATGCCTTTCAGATATATTCAGATAAACTTGAATACTATCCTGATAAGATACCTTCCTCACTAAAAGGAAAAGTCATGACTCTTCCTTTCCAGTTTGAGTCTACATTGCCTGACCTTAAGGCTCATTATATGAACCATCTCAAAAATGGAATGAATTTCGTTAAGCAAGCTCTTAGAAATGAATTAATAGGTGATTCTAAACCTGATTGGGCGAGTTGCCTGCAACCGATCGCAGAATGTCAATATGTGGACAAATTAAATGAGTTGATAAATAATAAAATAGGATTTGCGAGAATCTTAAAGGATACCGACAACATAGGAGTAAGAAAGCGTGACATCATGTCATTCAATTGGAAACTGGGAAATAATATTATTCTATTACAAGAGATTCTTTTTAAACGCTGTTTTGCTTTTTATATTAATGAAAGACAAGCGGAAGGCAATCAAGCTCTTTTAGACTTAGCTACTGCAGTTTATCGGTTTCTTCATTCCAGTTTATCAATAGAAATTCTGAGAAATCGAATTGAACTAAGACCTAATACTCAACCTAACGGCAGCTATCATCCAGCGAAAAGTCTGTATGATCTATATTTCAGTCTTTTGAATTACAGAAATCCATATAGGTACGACCCACTATATGAAAGAATTAGAAGATTAGTAGAATTTGTAAATGATATATTTGATTATTTATTAGATTGGGAGAGTAACTTCGTTGAATTTAATCAGTATATTGCCTTGAGAAAGGCTGATTTCCCTCAAGAAGTTGAGGAAATTGCTAAGCTTTATCCACAAGTTGAAAGTGTAATAAACCAACAAAATCCTGAACATGTAGTGATAACTCAGCTTAGAGAGATAGTTTTAAAAATTGAAAGAAAAATTATAAAAGATATTCTTGAAAAATTTGTACCTAAGTTCGATTGACGATATGTAAAACGGAGTGCCAGAATTCCCGCCCTTGAGGGGTAGGCTGGACCGCCAATTTGAAAATTTAGACCATTTTGATTACGTATTATAATTAGCAGTTGATATTTTGTTTTTAGACAGTGGTAGCCGCAACCTTCAGGTTGCGTTTTGAACAAACCGGGCGCAGGCTGAAGCCTGCGGCTACCGTAGCACCTATTATTTAGAAAATATGAAACCTTCAAGCTACTTTAATCTCATCACCCGCCTCAACTCCTTGAGGTCGTATCACACCCGGACACGGCTAATTTATGGTTCTCTGATTATTTTATCTGTCATCTTCGCCTATCTTTTATTCAGTTTCATTCTATCTTACCTGAGTGGATTCATCCTTCCAGTTTTCATCAGGGTAGCTCTTCTGGGAATTTTCCTTTTAGCCTTATCCATCGCCTTGTCATACTATTTGCTCAGACCTCTTTTCTATAAGCCCACTTTAGAAGATTTAGCCGTAAAAATCGAGGGGAAATTCCCTCAGTTGAACAACAGATTAATCGGGGCTTTACAGCTTTACCGGAACTTAGAGAGAAATCCAGAAGGTTATTCTCTTCAGATGATTGAGGCGATAATCGAGCAGGCGGATACAGTTTCCAGGGAGATGAATTTCAAACAGGTGGTCGACAAAAGCCCTCTTCGCAAAACCCTACAGGTAAGCTCTGCTCTATTAGGATTGACTTTAATCTTTATGCTTCTTTCCCCTGGCAACTTTAACCGCTCCCTATATCTTTTCTCCCATCCATTGACCTCTGTGCAAGCACCTCAGAAATTCTTTTTTTCCATCGCACCGGGTAATGCCGAGGTGGTGAAATATTCAGACGTGAAAATCGGAATCACCGCAGAAGGGCAAAAACCTTCAAAGATTAGTTTTTACTGGAGAGATGGAGAGGGTGCGTGGAATGAGGAGAGATTGGAAAAACTCGACCAGCGTGGAGCAAAGAGTCAAATCCAGGATTCTGTCGGGACAAGTAAAGAATATGATTTCGAATATCTTTTCAAGCAGGTAAAAAGAGACATCGATTATTATGCCCAAGCCGAAGGGATAAAAAGCGAACAATACAAGCTAAGAGTCACAGACAAACCCAGGATCATCAATTTGAAGCTCACCTTGAACTATCCGAAATATACCCAGTTGAAACCTTTAGTCCTGGACCAGAATGATGGAAATATCGAGGCATTAGCCGGAACAAAAGTAAAAATCGAGGCATCCGCCAATAAGGAGCTATCAAAAGGCAATTTAGTTTTTTTCGATTCAACTAAAACGGAGATGAAAATCGATGGTAAAAAAGCCACCGGAGAGATTTTAGTAAGAAAAGATGATACCTATCATCTGGAAGTTGAGGATAAATCCGGCAATAAAAATCCAGACCCGATCGAATATAAGATAACCAAGAAAGAAGATCTTTCTCCCCAGGTGGAGATAATCCAGCCGGGCGAAGACCGCGATTTAACTGAAAATATGCAGCTTCCTTTACTAATCCACGGCTCGGATGATTTCGGGTTCACTGGTTTGAGGCTGGTCTATCAGATCTCTTCTAAAGGCGAGCAGACGAAAAATTTGAAACTCCCCTTTGAGGAAAAGCTCGAGGGAGAGCTTGGCTCAGATTATCTCTGGGACCTGTCCGATATCGGGTTGATGCCCGGGGATAACGTGAAATACTGGGTCGAAATTTATGATAATGACAACTTCTCCGGACCCAAAAAAGGTGTAAGTCAGAGCTATAATCTGCGCCATCCGACCTTGGCGGAGATAGTTGGAGAGATTGAGCAGGGAAGCGAGAACCAATTATCTGATCTGCAAAAAAAATTAGCTGAGCAAAAGGAGCTTCAGAAAAAATTAGAACAGCTCTCCAAAGACCTCTTGACGGAAAGCGCCAATCCACAGGAAAAAGGGTCAAAACTATCCTGGGAGAAAAAAAATGAGCTGGGAAACCTCCTGCAGAAACAAAAGGATTTAGCAGAAAGCCTGAAGAAATTGGGTGATGAGGCAGGTAAAACCGCAGACAAAATCGAGCAGAACAATTTAGCCTCTTTGGAGATGCTGGAGAAAATAGCAGAGTTGAGAAAGCTTTTCGAAGAAGTAGCACCTCCTGAGCTTAAGGAAGCAATGAGAAAACTGCAGGAGGCTCTGGAATCCCTGGATAAGGATAAGATAAAGGAAGCCCTCCGGAATCTGAATTTATCAACTGAGGAGCTTTTAAAAAGGCTGGATAGGACTATTGCCATGCTCAAGCAGATGCGGATAGAGCAAAGAATGGAGGACCTGGTCAAACTGACAGAAAGACTTACCCGGGATCAGGAAAACCTGAATAAGGAGATAGAAGAAGCCAAAAAGGAAGAGCTAAGCTCACTTAAAGAAAAACAGGATGATTTGAAAAAGGGAACTGAAGGCCTGGAGAAAAAATTGCAGGAGTTAAACGAGCTGATGAAGGAAACTCCGCTTCTTTCTTCTGAGGATATGGACACTATGCTGAATTCTGTGGAAAAATCCGGAGTCAAAAACGATATGCAGAAGACCAGCCAGAGTCTGCAAAAAGGAGAAAAAAGTGAAGGCTTAAAATCCGGGAAAACCTGTTCTAACAAGCTAAGTAACCTGAGCCTGAAGTTCCAATCCATGCTTCAGAAGATGAAGCAGGGAGATAAAGAACAGATACTGGCAGATATGCGGAAATCGCTGCAGGATATCCTTTATCTTTCAGATTCTCAGGAAAGTCTCTTTGAGGATACGAAAACCTTTCAGCTCAGAGAGACTGGCTTAGCAAACTTAGCCACCCAAGAACAGAAATTAATGGATGGATTAAACCAGGTCGGAAGCGATTTAAAGGAGCTCGCCAAGAAAACCTTTTATATAAATCCGGATTTAGCTGAGAAATTATCTTTGGCTTCAATTAATATGCTCCAGGCAATCGGGAGATTGGAAGAGCTGGATGGTAACCGGTCTTTAAATTACCAGTTCGAATCTCTTTTCAATCTGAACCAGGCTGCTAAATCTCTTTTGGAGGGGGTGGAGAATGCCCAGAAATCGTGTTCTAATCCAGATGCCTTTGCGCAACTTCAGGGAATGTGCCAGAAGCAGGGAACCATAAACGACCAGAGCGTAGAGCTTTCAGAGCTGGGGATGTATACCATGGAACAGCAAGCCGGATTAGCCCGTTTAGCCGCGGAGCAGCAGGCATTGAAAGAAAATCTGGAGCGGCTTAACCAGGAATCTATTAACCGTTCCCAGATCCTGGGAAGCCTGGACGACATCGCCAAAGATATGCAGAAGGTAGTTGAAGACCTGGAAAGAATGAAAGTGGACCAGAAAACCATAGACAGGCAAAAGCAAATTCTATCCCGGCTTTTAGATTCAGAGAAATCTTTAGTCAAAAGGGATTATTCTGAGAAAAGAAAAGCTGAGACAGGCGAGGATATCACGAGAAAATCCCCGGTTCGGCTCCCGGCCAATATCGGAGCCTTAGACCAGAAGGAAAGAGAAAGAGCCCAGAGGCTTTCAACTGAGACCTATCCTAAGGAGTATGAGCAGGCGATAAAGGAGTATTTCAAAGCCCTTTCCGAGCCGGAGAAAAAGTAGTCGCTCGATTTATCGAGCCTGTAGGGGCGTATTGCAATACGCCCCTACACTGTTAGTCTTGTGTAGTCCGAAAAAGTAACATGAAGACACCGGGCCAAAAAAACCAAGTCAAACATAACTTGACAAAGGCTGCATTACCCAAAAGAAAGAATCCTCGTCTGAAGGATTTTGACTATTCTTTACCTTATGTATATTTCTTGACCATTTGTACGAGGGATAATATGAATGTTTTTTGTAACCATGACCTCAATTCTGAAATAGTTAACTGTTTAAAACAAGAAAGGATTGAAAAAGGAATAGCCATTTATGCATATTGTTTGATGCCAGATCATCTTCATTTGCTAATCTCACCATTGGAGAGGGGTGTAAACGTATCCAAATTTATTGGAGCCTTTAAAAGTAAAACTACAAAAATAGCTTGGAAATATGAACTAAAGGGTAAGCTATGGCAGCAGAGATTTTACGACCACATCGTAAGGAAAGTCGAGAGCCTCAAGGAAACATGCGAATACATTTTGAATAATCCGGTAAGAAAGGGACTGGTTGAGAATCGTGGCGATTATGAGTTTAGTGGAATAATAGATTCGATTTATATGTAGCTTTATCCGTAGGGACAGGGCTTGTCCCTGTTCCGGAAGTTAATGATAAAACAGCGGACAGCCACGAGGGCTGTCCCTACATCGATCTTAAAGCATTTTTGCGATGAAACTTATGTTGAGAAGAATTCCTTTTACTTTTCTTTATCTGTTTTTCCTTTTCTCATATTCCTATTCTCAGGACCAGGGTTCGTTTAAAAGGGATTTAGATTTAGCTCAGGCTCTGGTCACTGCAGGCAGGTCTGCTGAGGCAGTGCCTGTACTGGAGAAGTTGAAAAATATCTCCGCGGACAATAGACAGGTCTTTTTTTTCTTGTCCAGAGCTTACCTGGACACGAAGTCTTATCCCAAGCTTGAAGAGCATCTCAAAACCTGGCTCAAGAAACATCCTGACGAATGGGCAACCTGGGCTATGTTAGGTGATCTTTATCTTAAAATCGGCGAAAAATCCAAAGCTGAGGAGTCCTTTAAACAGACATTAAAGGTAACCAAGGATACTCTGGAAGCTTACCATCTGGTAGCTGCCACCTATCTGGCAAACAAAGAGATGGAAAAGGGAATCGAAACTTATAAACAGGGGATCAAAAAACTGGGGAACCCGCCTGTCCTGTTAAGGGACCTGGCAGGCATCTACGAAGCCTCAGGAGATTATGCCTCAAGTCTGGAATACTATTATGCCTGGGCAAAAGCTGATACCGCTGTGTATCAGGAGGTAGAACGGAAAATCATGCAGTTAATCGAATCCGGTGAAAGAACTGAGCAGCTCGAAAATGGAGTGAAGAAATTAATCCAGCTTGAGCCCAAGAAGAGCTTAGGTTATAAGCTTTACGGTGACCTCATGCTGAAAAAGGGAGATCTGAACCAAGCTTTTGAGCTTTTCAAGACCGCAGACCAGCTTTCCCATTCTCAGGGAGAAAACCTGCTCCTTTTTGCCCGGACCTGTCTGAAGAGAAAATCCTATGAGCTTTCCCTGAGGGCAAGCCAGTACCTGGAGGGCACCTGTCAGAGCGTGGAATGTTCGATCGAGGCACGACTGATCTCTGCCTCCTCCTTTGCAGGGCTTGAGAAATATAATGATGCCCTTTCTACTTACCAGAAATTGGCTCAGGATTTCCCTATCAAAGAAGTCCAGGCTCAAGCCTATTTCCAGATGGGGAATATCTACCTGGATAACCTGAAAAAGAAAGACCAGGCGATTTTGTGGTACAGGAAAATCCTTCCCTTGAAGGAGACAACTTTTTATCCGGGGTCATTGATTAAATTAGGAGAAATCTATCTTTTAAAAGACCAGGTGGATAGCGCCCTTGCCCATTACGAAAAAAGCCTGAAGGACCCGCTATCCCAGCCGGTTTACGAGGAGCTTTCTTTCCGCCTGGCAGACGTTTATTTCTATAAAGGGGATTTGGAGCAGTCTGCAGAATTGTACCAGAAGATAATAAATGATTTTCCCAAAGGGATGTTCGTGAACAATAGCCTGGAAAGGCTAAACCTT
>Ga0315277_10009134_pt1 | contig 12688 bp, 24 predicted proteins | sample YL17G05_15_MG_FD_203695 | JGI IMG/M metagenome (GOLD analysis project Ga0315277, IMG submission 203695) | Sediment microbial communities from Yellowstone Lake, YNP, Wyoming, USA - YL17G05_15 | ecosystem: Environmental > Aquatic > Freshwater > Lake > Sediment | place: USA: Wyoming | collected... | reverse complement strand
TGGTGCAGGCCTTGGTGGCTTGGCTGGTGCCGGAATTGCGAGCGAAGACAATCGCGGACGTGGCGCATTGACGGGTGCGCTTATTGGTGGAGGCGCGGGTGTTCTTGGTGGCGCAATCACAGGGGGTAGCCTTGGAGTTTTGCATGGTGAATACCGTGGGTTGCCCTCTGCAGCAGGAATTAAGTCCGTGACAGCGCCGGTTAAGTCCATACCGCCGGCTGTTGTGCATCCTCCGACGATGCCGTCGCTTTCGTCTATCCCTCCGACGATGCCTCCTTCGTCTACGTATCCTTCGTCGATGCTTCCTCCGGCGGGGATTCCTTCGACTATACCGCCGGAACCTGCAATGGATGCCGCGGCGGCAATTGCGAAACTTAAGGCGCTCATAGCTAATTCCGGTGCGGGCTCATAGTGCTAGACGTTAAATCTAAAGCCCACTCCCATATTTATAACTAATTACTCTATTACGTCCGTCTTTCTTCGCGGCGTACAATGCCTTGTCAGCGAGCTTCAATAACAAATCTGGGTTGCTTATCTCTGGATAAGCTTCGGCCAGACCTACGCTTACTGTTACGGGTATGTACTCATGTTCGTAATAGAAATTATGCTTTGATATTTGAGCACGGAGTCGTTCCCCGAAGATTTCGCTGCCTTTCAGATCAGTGCTAGGAAATACAATTAGAAACTCTTCACCACCATAGCGACAGGCGCTATCGGTGCTGCGAACAACTCCCCGTAATAACGCACCCAATCCTTTTAATACAAAGTCGCCCGCGTCATGCCCATATTCGTCGTTGATTTTCTTGAAGTGATCTACGTCGAGTAGCGCAATGCTTAACGGTGTATTGTAGCGGGAATAGCGCAGTATTTCTTCACTGAGTTTGTCCATGAAGTGGCGTCGATTGTACAGACCGGTCAAGGAATCAGTAGTCGCTAGTTTGATCAACTCAATGTGATGCGCCTCTGTTTTCATGCGATATTCGTGATCTTTTAACGCAGCATCGATTGCGTACATCAGACGTGAAGTGTCAAAGCGATCTTTGACTAAATAATCATATGCACCTGCTTTAATAGCCTTCACGGCTACGTATTCGTCGCCTTGTCCGGCGATGAATACTGCAGGTACGTTGCTATTTTTGAACGCAGGGTGGCTCAATAACTCAAACCCTGTTTCTCCGTATTGTAAAATGTTATCGACTAAAACTACGTTGTATCTTCCCATACTCAGCTGTTTAAGCGCGTCTCCCACCGTTTTTACCCAGCTTAAATGGTAGGTGGTGTAGGGATCAGAGAGCATTTCTGCTAAACGGTGATAGTATTCTTCCGCATCGTCCAGTAATAAAACATAAACCGGTTTTGTAGACATGGTTGATTCCTGTACGTAAGGTACTACAAAGAAAAAGCGCAATAAATGGTAAAAGTCTTTGTGGAGGTTCTTTAAACATGAATGTCATAGATTTGAAATCAGGAAGGCCGTGGGTTGTACATCCTGACTTCAATGTACTCGCAGGAGAGGCAGATTTTCCACTGTGGTTTATCCGTGAGGTAAAGGCCTCACTAAACTCTAATGACGTATACGCCATTGCCTCAGGTGTAGGGTTAATCTATAGGTTAACCCCGGCATTAGCGGACAATTACGCTAGATTTTTAGCGCATACTGTAACGGCTTCTCCCTTTTCGCGTGTGCCTGAATGGGCCGATGGTGTAGTCAAAGTATATCGAAAACACGTAGTGGACTGTGCCCTTTACGAAGTGGACGATATCCTAACTGGCTTTGGTGCGCTTGAGAAGTTATTTAGGCGCAATACAACAGCCGCAGCGAGTTTGGCAAGAACCCTAAAGATACGCCGGGACGATCTTGAATCAGTCGCGGTTATTTGTGATATGTGGGAGGAACGGCACGTTGTGAAAGAAATTGCGCGGGTTGACGCGCTTGCCGTGTCGTGTAGCGCTATGTTGTGTGATGATCATCGGCAAGGAATTGCTCGACGTCTTAATACTGTTTTTGATATGCTGCCTCGCAAATGGTGGGGCGTGAAAGGTACGTTATAATGGGCTTTGATGTTTTCACAACCAAGTGCGAGGCACACAATCATTTGGTGCCTTCTCGCAGTTCTTGTCCTGTTTGTGTGAGCGCAAAGCGTTCGCAATTGCACGCATCTAATTTGGCACACATGCCGCGGTATTTGTTTGAACAACAATTGGATATCAAGTCCACGCCGCAAGGCACGCCCATAGAGGTTCCCTTGACGGCGGATAAGCCTTGCGACGTTCGCTGGAAGGTAAACTTCAAGAGCAATTATCTAGCCCACTCCTACGCAAATCAATCGTCTACAACGCAAGCGCTGCTCATGGCGCTAGATGTAACCACCGACGCAAGGCTGCTCCATATCCGTAAACAATACCAGGAGCAGGAGTCGGCGGCTACATCGCGGAACGACCAAGAACGCCTGGAGCACAACATGGCGATAGACATGTACCATGAAATAGTGCGTATCTCGAAGGGCCGCATAGAAGACCCTGAACGGGTAACGGGGGAATTCGTTGCTTACTTCAAGTTGCTTTACGGCAACGGTCAACGGCTCATTGTCAATAAAGCCGCGCTGACCGTCCCTACAAGGTACGTGCTCAATTTCCCGAGCCGTGACTCGGAGATAACTTTAAACTCCACAACACGTGCGTTGTTGCGAAAACTAGACAAGTACGAAGATGCGCTTGGACCACTTCGTATGAAGCATCAAAAGATCATTGGTGGTATTGAGAGGCACCTGTCCAGATATTACATAGCCGTGAAAGCCATGGCTAAGGATCTCTGGGATAGCGTTACTTTGGACGGTGGGGCATTTAGTACAATGAAAGTCAGGGATCAATTCCTGGCGGAAGTTGAATATTCGTGGTCTTTAGGCCAACGCCTTACGGAGATACAGGCTCCTTTCAAGTACCGACTCACCATGCGCAGCTGTGAACAGGAGGAGCACTGTCACCTTCTCCCAGAAACTCAAGAGGCATTCCGCGTTCTAGAACTTGGAATTCCGGAGATCTGTGAACGCTGGTATTGCTTGTTGGTGGCCGTGGATAAAGGCACCACTACGACGCATAGCGTTGCTCACGCCTTGTGGGACATGATAACTGCACCGCACGACGTGCGGCAACTTAAAAACGACCAGGTTGTACGGGTACGGGGTGAATTTGTAGAGAGGTTTAAATACCTTTATAACTGCGGCCAGCGGTGTCATAAATGATTAATACGCTCTGGAAGCTCTTTAAAGAGAAGTTGGAGTTGCCATGAAATACGACGACTCGCATTTACCAGAGCTGAAACTAAAGGGCACGGCGCACGTAGGTACGGCGGTTACCTATAGTTTCGTGTTTGACATGTACGGAGGTTGGGCGAATTTTACGATAAACGACAGTACCGGCGAATTTAACGTAAATTCCGACTGGGGTTCGTGGTGTTACCGTTGGCACACGAATAGCCTTGGTGAGAACACAAGACTCACACAATTTCTACTGCAATGTGACGCTGATTATATCGTGCGTAAATTTGCAGTAGACGGAACTTCGGATCTCAAGGATACGGTTGACGACGAAGAAACACTCAAGGCTATTCGCACGCACATCTGCGAAGCGCGGCGTACGCGGGATATCGACAAAGGCGTTGCCCGAGCCTATTGGTGCGAAGCGGAAACTTTTGTTGAAAATAGCTGCAACATTGATAACATGGATTTAGACCTTTATAGATTCCTAGATGCGCCCTGGGAATACATAGCGACCAAGAAGTCTCATCGCTATATGTTGCTAACTCGCCGACTCATACCGTTCTTCAAAGCCTGGATGAAGAACCATTTGACCAATGGTGATTCGCCGATGCCTGGACAGGCAACATTATGACTACACGATATGTTGCATTCGTTGACCATGATGAATGGGGCGGATTTACTACGCTTGAAAGTTGGCATGCAAATCCTGGGATACAAGAAGACATAGATAGCATTGTCGAATTTGACGGACCTGATTATAAACCAGGTTTGTCAGTCGAGGAATCTGACGCAGAATTCGAAGAGCTAAAACGGCTTTCTAAGAAAGCGGTCGAGGATGAACTTCACAAACTTCCTGGACAGTAGATTCAGAAACTTCTGGATTAATGAACCAGGCATAGACATCTATGTACGCAGGTCCATCCGTAAAGGCGTTGATATAGACCTTGCTAACATGAACGCCGACACGATGGGCACGGGAGCTCTCACGAATTTCCTGGATAAATACGAGCCCAACCTGGTTTTCTGTGTGGAGAATATCCACAACCCCAGACTGCCGGCTTACTTAAAACGCCGGGGCTACACGCAACTTGCAGCGGCAGGTGGCGCTATTAATATGGTGAGCAAGAACTACCATACGGGTCCCTCGAATAAGTAGTACCGGTGCAGCAAGGTGCTGTGCTACTTGTTTGTTTAGCTAGGAGGCTCTTTTATGAAAGAAATGTGCTCTAAGTGCAACCGCTTGTACAAAGCTAGGCGTTACTCGCAAAGGTGTTTGTATTGTAATGCGCGTAATACGCAAAGCACTACGACTACTGCGTTAGATACTAGTGATACACCAATAGTTATTTCTGATAGCATAGATACTACTAGTGGAAATCCGTTTTCAAGTGATGCGTATGACGGCGGTGGTGGAGATTTTGGAGGCGGCGGTGCTAGCGGCGACTGGTAGCGTATGCGTATTAGTAAATTAAGGTCGTACAAAGCTGAAGCGTGGCGTTTAGCTGCCTTTATTATTGAAATGCACCACGGCTATTATGTGCCGGAGGGCGAAACCTCCGACTCTGAGGCGGTTGAAGTTTTGAAGCACATACGTACTGTTGTAGTGGAATCAATGAAGCGCAGATCTCAAATCATCGAACGCAATTACCATTCAGGGAGATAATCGGTGCAAAAAGAATATCGAAATCTAGTCTCTCGCAAAGACTTTTATAAAGTACACCCAGGTCCTGCGCCTTGGGACAGTGAACCTGACGTGATTGTCGGTACATATCGTGGTTTTGCATATGCCATTCTACGTAATCCTTGGATAGGGGCACTTACCGGATACGTTGCGATGCCGCAAAAACATCCGTGGTATAATATGGATTATGAGGATATCCCGGCGTACATCGAGTCCGACGAAGGCTCTTGGCGTGTTCACGGCGGCTTAACGTATGCAAGGGGTTGTCTGGGTTATGACGGTTTGTGTACAATAACTGTACCGGGTAATCCGGTGTGGTGGGTTGGTTTTGATACGGCGCATTCTGGTGATTTTCAACCTACCGGGGTGCTTAATGTGGGGAACGCACGCGTTGGAGCGTATAGAACTGTCGGGTATGTGTTCGAACAGATACTGAATTTAACCCGCAAGGCCTCGGAGAGGGGTGAAGGCCCTGATATATTTCCCGATGTTCATTTAGGGTGAAGACCCAAATCCTCTCGCGTGATGTTTACAGGAGGGCGTTTGGTTTCTTTTATGTGTTTTTTAATGAAGTTCATTTCAGTCTCTGTCAAGTAATGCCAGAGTAACGCCATACGATCATTGATCTTGTCGAACTGTTCAGTTCGCATGAATTGTGGATCCCGCTGATACGCGGTATCTAAAATGTCTAGCAGTAGAATGTATTCGCGAATAATACTTGACATGCTTGAATGTTAACACGCTGTATGGTTCTATGTTAAGAGAATTTACAGGGAACAGATATGCCTAAATCTGAGCTGTGGAGTAGACGTAAGCGCTGTTGTTGGGTACCGTTTTTCTTGTCGGTTTTATTTATGCCCTTCGAGGGAGTCTTGTATGAGGGTAAAATTTATCGAATTGGATGCAGAGCCTCTACCGCAACAACCGCGTTACGCTAGACGTATTGTTAATCCGTACAATAAAGTACGGTTTATTGACGTGTACAGTCCCTTAGTTAAATTCGGTGGACTCATCAAGGTGGGCACGCTTTCTAAAGTGAATGCGCTTTATGTATTTGATTATGAAATAAATGATCATGCAATGACATCACGTACCTTGAGCGGGTTGCCGGCGGTTCACAATGAAGCCGCTGACCTTACGCAATGGTGGTTCTTTACGCGACGTATGCCGTCGTTGAAAAACCCTGAGGTACTCAAACACGCTGAGGAGTGTCAGCTAGACATAAATCGTCCCTTATCGTTACTAGCGGTGTTTGGTGTTCGATGTCTACGCGATAATAGAATTTTAGTAGCGAGGCTTTGAGATGACTTTCATAGAAAAATTAATTCTTGGTAGCATCGGACTTTGCTTCTTAGTTGGGTTGTTCGCAATAGGAAGCAGCGATACCCCTAACTACACGCACGTTGTTGAAAGCCAGGGTTACACAAATATCAACATCGGCGAGTCGGCTTGGTGGGGCTGTGGCAGGGAAGACAGCCCTTTTTCTTCAGTGTATTTTAATGCACTAGGCGGGGACCATAAGCCCGTAGCAGGCGTTGTGTGCTGTGGGTATTTCTTTAAAGGCTGCACGGTTCGTATTGAACCTTAGGGGGGATTTATGCAGATTGATTTCACCGTGAAGATCACGGAAGACAACGGCAAGTTCACGATTGTGTTAGCTGCGCAGGGCGACGCCTTTGAAGTCGAAGTACATGATCCGAAAGATCTCATAGACGAAGTGGATGAGCTAATCCAAGATAGGCTTACCCAGCATGGCATCTCGTTTTGTGATTCCTGAACCAGAGATAGGCCAACGATGGCGCCATAGAGACCAAGGTCCGTCATGGCGTATTGTCGGTATTAAGGATGCTGTTGTTACACTGTCCGGTCCGGGACCTGGCAGGGCTGTGCAATATGTGCCCAAAAATGAATTAATGACTGAATGGATGCCGGTGTAAAATATGGGACAGTCTACAGATGCGAATATTTGGTTTGGCCTTTGCTGGACTGAAAAAGATGAGAAGTATTACGAGAACGGACTGCCAACTGTAGTCCAAGAATACATGCGCGCAAAAATACGCAATCCTGACGACGAAGACGAACCTGACGAAGACGCTATTGAGTCGGCCGTCCACGATCTATTAAAGCCGCTAGACTGTGCGCTTGTGAGTCATTGTTATGGCGACGGTTCGCGGATGATCGGGCTAGCGGTGAGCGCTTCGTATGAATGCGCATCGCGCGGCTATCCCATCAATCTTACGACTACGGGGATGATTACGACAGGTACTGTTGGTGCCGACTGGGTGCGCAAACTTACGGCGGCGGCTGAAGTTATTGGATGGCCCTGGAAGCCGCCTGCGTGGTGGCTAGCAAGCTATTGGTGCTAAATGCGCACGCGAGGATGCGATTGAACAGGGCGTGATGTTTACACGCATGATGGCACAAACCTTGATTGCTCTGTAGGGCCGTAATTGATTAATAGGAGATGATATGCTGGATGCTCCACGTCCGAATCGTTATTGTGATGCAGTGTTTTGGGCGGTCCACATCTGAGGTAGTTTTTCGAAATACGCGGGCATAGAACTAACAATTCGTGCAGGTGCAAATGGATCAATTAAAATTAGATGGAGTCTCTATGCAACCGAGTACCCCGCCTGTACGGCCTTCACGTGAGTCGTATGCCGTGACTAGTAAAGTCGCGTGGGCACTTTGTGAGCGTATTGGGGAGCGTTTTCCGGAATATGGCGCTCCCACGGAACTTCCAACCGAAGAAGATAATTACGATACGAACGATGCCTGGGAAAAACAAGACAACGCTTACGGAGATCTACTAGATCTATTACGTGACCAGTACGACTGGGATGGCTATGCAATTGCCAAAACGTTGGATATGAATTGGGGTAATATCAACGCTGAGTTAGTGGAAATACTCGATGCTGCTAACCATATTCGGTACGTGGAACATGACAGATTGATCCGTGCGTGGGTGACGGCTTACGAGCTGAAGCCAAAGTATACGACTGGGACCTCTGTGCGCATAAACGTTAGTATTAAACGAATTTACGCTGAATATACCGGTATAATTATTGGTGTAAGGGATAGCACTTTACAATACATTATTACGGTACCTGCTTTGGACAATGGGGATTACCGTTCTACGCGCGGACTTGTAATTGATGAGGAAGCGATTCTTGGTGTGTCCGAAATAGACAAGGATCTTACGGAGATAGAACATGCGTAAACATTGGATGGGTTATTTTATGGACATTGCTAAGCAAGTGTCCACTAGAGCGACGTGTGATCGTAAGTGGGTCGGGGCGGTGATTGTGTCGCCGGATAGGGCCATTGTTGCTACTGGATACAACGGGTCTATTCGCGGGGCACCGCATTGTGATGACGCAGGACACATGATGGAAGATAATCACTGTGTTCGCACCGTCCATGCCGAAAATAATGCCATTTCTCAGGCCGCGTCTCACGGCGTAGCGTTAAAAGGCTGCACTCTTTATTGTACGGCTTTGCCGTGTTGGCAGTGTTTTAAACAGATTTGCAACACGGGTATTGTACAAATTATTTACGACGAAGCCTACCGTGCCGAAGAACATTTAGCCCGCGTTAATGAGCATGCACGTTACGCTGGAGTCCAGGTTTACCGCCTGGAGGAAAGCGGTGCACTTATCAACGACTATAAACACGAAACTCTAACTGCTTGAAAGAAAGATAGCTATTATGGCGTCGACCATTAATCAGCCTTATGTGAAGTTTACGTACTTCAAGGACACTGAGTCTCCACGCACCGTCACTGCCGCGCGTATGCTCGACGGTGATAGAATGTATATTGATTGGTGCGTCAATCATATGAATAGAGCGCCGATTGCGTACCAGGAGCATAACTATGTACCCTTTTGGGAAGGCGACGTCTTTAACAAAGTTAAAGCCAGACACATAGCGCGCGGCAGGTTGTTACAAAAGCGCTATTGGGTTGAGTTGAAAACCGAAGAGCGCAAGATTGAACAAATGATTGATTGGCTCTTGAAAAATACTGCAAGTCATATACAGCACATCATTCGCAATGCTGTTGCTGAACGTCAACGTGAAATTAGAAACGTTCCTTTCAACATGGGCGGCGGACTTGTATTTAACGCCGAAATGACGGCTACCGGTAGGCTCAAGTCAAAGCCATAACCAATGCAAAAATAGCCCCTTTTTACGGTATAAAAAAGTAGCAAGGGGTGTCTATATGTCATTCAAGATTATTGCACTGGCTGACCAGTCTTTTCGTCTGATTAACGAAGATGCCGGGGACCCCGACATTTTCATTACGCCGACGTTTAATGGAATGTTCAAAGTAACGTGTAAACGCAAAGTCATCGGCGTGCAAGAGCCGACACCCATGCGGGCTACGTTGCTGCAGCAGGCGCTTGACGCGTTGGTGCCTGTAATCCCCGTCGAGGATTGGAACACGGCACAGGCCAAGTTATACGCTGCCGCAAGGCAGTGTATGCACAACTGAAGAAGGGGTGGCGCCCTTTTTAGCTTTTAGGTGTTGACACCCGTGAGATCCCTGTATACGATACACATATGAACACCTCGCATTGACCGCAGCGGTTTAAACGCCCGCGAAGATCTGCAAGAAGAGCCTCAGAAAGCCGAGTTAAACCTCGTGTCTTCTGGGGCTTTTGTGTTTTACTCGGATAGCTCAGCAGCAGAGCGGCCTCCCACGGTTTCAGCAGGGGGACGGCAGGTCGGAGGTGCAAGGCCTTCTCCGGGTACTGTCGGGGTTTTGGTGAAAAAGTGTCACATCAGGTTTAATGCACCTGAAGAAGCTGGAGCGTTACCAGCAAGCCCCACCAAGCTGTACGCAGTTGTAGATAGTAAATTGCCACCAGGCGCAAAAGCCTGCCAGACAGCCCATGCGTTGCGCGCCTACGCTGACGCGTATCCTGAGATAGAATCGAAGTGGTGGGCCGAAAGTAATACGCTTGTGTTACTTGAGACCGATGCGATTATGGACCTAGAGATAAAGGCACATAAACGAGGAGTATCCTGTGTTCGCTTTGTCGAACCCGATTGGGCGCCTGAAGGCACACTTACAGCTCTGGTACTTGGCCCTGAGGGTAAGAGACTTGTGAGTAGCCTGAAGCTAGCTTTTTAGTGTAAGTTGCACCTTATGGTGCCCGACATAGACCGTGTATGGATACGCGCTCGTCTTGAATCTCGTGCGCGGGATGCGCGTCAGGCTCAAGCCGTTGTGCTCAGACTGTGGGCGCCGGCATATCCAGACGCGGTGCATTTAGCTAATGTGCATGCTGAAGCCGCGGAAGTGTACGAACGCGCAATAGCTGAACTAGACGAGCGTCAGCTATGAACGATGAACGCAGGGGTGGCGACGATAAGCTAGGTCAACTAGCCAAGGCCGGCTTGTTTTTAGCGGTGCTCATCGTAAATTTTACCCTATGGGGTATCATAATCGTTATGAGTATTGCGATACTACGTGAATAGACTATTTAGTGCCCTGATACCAATACAATTACTTCGCCGGCAACCATGCCGGTAGTTGAAGCTCGTACGGCGGCCAGCGCGTAGCCACTGAGCCTGAGTATTTCTTCGTTTTTGCTAATCAGCAGCGGTGACCACAGTATAGTTTCTGCGTCAGTATCTAGTGTACCTTCGATGCTTACAGTGCCGTTGAACGGTTTATCTTTCGCAGTGGATGCGATTTGCACAGTCACATTTTGCCAATCATCCACGGACGTGTAACTACCAACGTGGTCATTGCTGGTTAGCATTAATTTCTCTGTTTTCATGCGCTTGCTCCATGGCCATTTGAATTTCATAAAGCGATTTCCTTTACGGGGCTTGCGCGGCTCGCGTAGCACCTCAATTAATTTAAAAGTGCAATACCCTATAAATTTGCCGCAGGTGTATACGCCCACGGTAAAGATTGCGAACTCTACGTAGGGATGTAGCATTTACACCGTCGTCCAGTAGCGCGACACGAGCACGCGCCAAATAACGTCTATAGTGTGCCCGCCACCTTCGTTATGCACTTCGCATTCGAAGCGCCACTCTGGAAAACACATCGACGCGTTGATGTTCGACGGCTCGTAGGTTGTCCTGCCCGCACCGAGCAACAGCTCTTTGGCCACGAAGCGTGTCAGGTCGAATCGCGCAGCGATCAGGTGATAGCTTGCGGCACCGGGTGTGGCGCTCAGCGTTGTCGTGCCGCCGAACTTCATGGTTGCTGGCAGCGCGTAGTCCCAATACCCGTCTTGCGCAGGCGTAGGCACTGGGTGGCAATCGTCGAGGTCTACGTTGTACGCACCGTTGCCGGCTGCTGGCACAATCACGCCGTCGTAGACATTGCAGTTGCCGGTGTTGCCGCCATCCGAGGCAGTGACTGGCGTGGCTGGTGCGAACACGCAGAACGAAACGTGGTCGCCCATCGCAGCGCCTTGAAAATGTAGTTCGCCGCCTACCATCCAAACAGGATCGCGGTACTGCCAAGACACGTCACTGTCTCCATCCGTCGAGCGTGAGAGCTTGAACTGCTCGCCCGCGCGCAATGTGCTCGCAGTGTCGCCGATCGAATGCCAGTAGTGCCACTGATTAGTGCTGAGCGTGACGGGCTGAACCTTGTCCTTACCGTCGTAGTCGCGTGGCTTAGTGGGGCCATTAGCGTTGGCTTCGTAGTTGGCTTCCCAGTCGGCCAGGTCGTCTGCGCTGTAACGTGGATCTGCCGCATCCTTGAATACCCAGGCCCAGAACGATATTTGCCCATCTTCGATAATGTAAATCTCAAAGGCATTGCTGGTTTCGTAGCTGTGGAAACCTACGTATTTTTTCGCAGCCAGCACTTTGAGCTGCGTCCAAGTAACCTGGAGTTTTCGGTCAAATCTTGCCATCACGAAGCCTGTTGGGTAAACGCAACTATGATATCAAACGCACCCGCAGTGCTGTTGGTCTCGCACTTTACCGTAAAGCCTTCGCCGGACCTGAGTGTTAGCGGGCGCATCTCAGTATCGCGACGTGCGAATATTGGGAAGTGCGATTGAAAGGTTGCTTGAAGGCCTTCGGTGTCTAGCGTGCCAACGCCCCATTCATCCGTAGACAAAAACCAGCGTTGCAAGAACGCGGCAAATTCACCCGCAACCGTCGAACCTGTTATAGCAGTGATCGAACCAAGCGTGTCAGTTGTGTCGTTCGGTACAGGCGTGATGGTTGTGCCGGCCGAATGTCCGGTGATGCGCCGTAACGAAACGGTAGCCACGACACCTGTTACTGGCACGACTTGCGAGTTGATGATGTAGATCTCGCGAATACGCAACACTTTGCCGCTGCCTGCTGCATTCATCAATGACAGAAGCGACTTATTGTTGCCTATCACAACACTCGGTGCGGTGACCGTAAAGGATGCGTAGTCTTCTACGACAACAAACGTTGTTTGCTGGTCCGTAGCTAGCACCACAGGGATGCTATTCGCAGAAGTTTTCGCGCCGACTGTAGGAACGGTTGAGCCGAACCACGAGCCTATGTTGTTATCGAGTCGCCCACCAATAAGCGCAGCAGGTAATCGCGTAAGCAATTGCTTTAGCCGCCCAATTACTGTCAGCGCGGTGTCAGCGTCTCCTGTTGCGCCTGTTGCGGTATTAATTGCTGCGACGGTGCTCTCGGTCGCGCGCGTGCTCAACAACACGTCGATATTATCGGTCTTGGCTTTAATCAACGCCGCAGTTGCTTGCGTGGCCAGCGTCGCTACCGTCGCCTC
>Ga0315277_10009133_pt1 | contig 12689 bp, 8 predicted proteins | sample YL17G05_15_MG_FD_203695 | JGI IMG/M metagenome (GOLD analysis project Ga0315277, IMG submission 203695) | Sediment microbial communities from Yellowstone Lake, YNP, Wyoming, USA - YL17G05_15 | ecosystem: Environmental > Aquatic > Freshwater > Lake > Sediment | place: USA: Wyoming | collected... | reverse complement strand
CTGTGCCTGTGCAGTGGGTCCAACCCCAGGCGACCACGGGCTGGCGCCAGTGCATCAGTTTCGTCGCCGACCTGCCACCGCTGGGCTACCGCACCTACCGGCTCGTCCACCAGGCCCCGCCCGTGCAGGTCTCCCCGCCGCTCCAGGCCACCGACCTCACGATGGAGAACGACCTGTTCCGCCTGGAGATCACCCCGGAGACGGGGACCATCGAGAGCCTCTACGACAAACACCACCGGCAGGAGGTGTTTCTGGGGGAGGCCGCCAGGCCGGTCGTGCTGGACGACCCCAGCGACACCTGGAGCCACGGGGTGTACCGCTTCGACCGCGAAATCGGCGCCTTCACCGCCCACAGCATCCGGCTGGTGGAGCACGGCCCGGTCAAGGCCATAATCCGGGTGGTGAGCAAGCATGGCGCCTCGCAATTGGTCCAGGACTTTACGCTGTACGCGGAACTACCCCGGATTGACGTGCGCGTCACCGTGGACTGGCACGAGCAATTCAAGATGCTCAAGATGCGCTTCCCATTGCGGATTGACGCCCCCCGAGCGCTCTACGAAATCCCCTACGGTCACCTCGAGCGCCCCGTGAACGGCGAGGAAGAACCCGGCCAGGGCTGGGTGGACGTGTCAGGCAAAGCCTGCGATACGGGCGCGCCCTACGGCCTGGCCCTGCTGAACGACGGCAAGTACAGCCTGGACGTCAACGGTCCCGTCATCGGCCTGACCGTGCTGCGCAGCCCCATCTACGCGCATCACGTCCCGGCCGTCCCGGATGCGGGGCTGGACTATGCCTTCGTGGACCAGGGCCTCCAGCGCTTCACCTACGCCTTGCTGCCGCACGGCGGGGGATGTGACGTGGCCAGCGCCGTCAAGCGGGCGGCGGAACTCAACCAGCCGCCCATCGCGCTGCTGGAAACGGCTCACCCGGCGGGGACCTTGCCGCAGGTGGGCTCGTACCTCTCCGTGGACCAGGACAACGTCGTCGTCAGCGTGATCAAGCAGGCGGAGGACGGCGACGGCTGGATCGTGCGCGGCTACGAGACCAAGCGCCAGGCGACGCAGGCCACCATCCGGCTGCTCCACCAGCAGCGGGTGATCGAGGCGCATTTTGGGCCGTGCGAGATCAAGACGTTCCGCATCCCGCAGGATGGCACCCGGCCGGTGGTCGAGACCGACCTGCTGGAGCAGATTCGCCCTATCGCCGATTCGCTTTAAGGAGATAACGAATGACCAAATTCAGTTTGCTGGCTATTCCTGGGGAACTCGAATGGAAGAATCACCCTTTGGATTGGCAAGTGGAGCATGGAAACAACCTGACGATCGTGGCGGGGGAAAACACAGACTGGTTCATTGATCCAGCGGGGAACTATGCCAGAGACAATACGCCGGGCGCACTTTTTACGCCGCCAGACGCGAATTTTCTTCTGAGCGCTCGAGTTACGGTAGATTTCGCTTCAGCGTTCGACGCCGGCGTACTACAGGTGCGTGAACGGGATGACCTGTGGGCCAAACTGTGCTTCGAGTATTCGCCGCAACAGCAGCCCATGATCGTTTCGGTCGTTACGCGCGGGGTTTCCGACGACTGCAATTCGGTGACCATAGAAGGCCAGGAAATCTATCTGCGTATAGCGCGGAGCACCCTGACCATTGCGTTTCATTATTCTCGAGACGGTCGCTATTGGCATCTGGTCAGGTACTTTACGTTGGGGAAGTTGGACAATCTGAGGGTGGGGTTTTCATCTCAATCGCCGACGGGGCAAAAGTGCAGGGCGGTCTTTTCGGAGATTAGTTATCGGCCAGGGACGCTAAAGGACAATCGGAACGGGGAATAAGGAACAAAGACGTTACTACCCTCAGAAAATGCAGAGCCGCGACCGGGAAGGTCGGGTGCATCGGGATCGCGCCTTATATTCAGACTCCGCCTCAGGCCCTCTCCAAAGCTGGCTTCTTGCCATGCTTATAGACAAATCGAATAGAGTTCGTACAATAGTGGTATGTCCAGACACAGATTCCAGATAACTGAAGTTCAACGAAACGAATTGACTCGAGCCTATGCGACTAGCAAGGATGGGCCTACCAGGACTCGCTATCACGCTGTCCGACTATACGGTGAAGGTTATCCAGAGCCAGATCGTGCAGGCTGGACTGTGCCAGGCAGGGGATGCAGAAGCAACACTCCAGAGGCTCCACCGCCGGGTACTGGACGTGCTGGCTGGGCAGGAGCCGTCCACCGTCCAGGAGCTGAGCCAGGCCGTGCCTGAACTCCAGGCCAGGGTCCACTATAGTGTAGGCAAGTCCTACGCAGGCGAGTTCAGCCTCGGCTCGCGCCTGGTGCCCGGCATGTGCACGTTAGGACTGCTCATCCGCGCTCGCCCCCAGGGCACCTGGCGCAGCAACCTCTACAAGTATGCCACGCTCTCCGACTGGCTGCCGGAGATTGATCTGGAATCCACCACCCCTCAGGAAGCACAGGCCTGGCTGGTGCGCCGCTACCTGGCCGCCTTCGGGCCGGCCACCTTCGACGACGTCCAGTGGTGGACCGGCCTCTCCCGGCGCGAGGTACAGGCGAGTTTGGAGGCCCTGAAGCCAGCGGTGCGCGAGGTGACGGTCGAGGGTTGGGGGGATGGGTACCTGATGCTGGACGACGACGTTCAGCAGTTGCGCGACTTTGCTCCACCGGATGCCCCCTATGCCTCCATCCTCCCCGGTCTCGACCCCTACATCATGGGCTACCATGATCGCCGTCGCTTTCTCGCACCGGAGCATTGCACCAAGGTTTTCGACCGCGCAGGGAACGCCATGCCCACCGTGTGGGCGAACGGCCGGGTGGTGGGTGCCTGGGGACAACGCCAGGACGGAAGTGTGATCTACGGCCTGTTTGAGCCGGTGGGCGAAGAAGAGCGGGCGCTACTCGAAGCCAGGTGCCGGCAACTGGAAGGCTTCCTGGGTGGTGAGTTTCTTCCCTCACGCACCCACACACCTTTTACCCGTGCCATGGAATAGAGCGATAGACGCCACCACCTGCAGAACCCATGATACCAGGAGGTTGGTGCTGTCGTTTAGCGTAGGCTTCTTCAGCCTGCTTGAGGGCACGTAAGGCAGTTTCCCACCGTTCCTCTTGGTCAGCCAGCCTGCACCAGGCCACCGCCGCCGCCCCCAGCACGCCGACGTGATCCCCCAACTCGGCTGGCACGACCCGCACGGCCTGTGCCTGCGCGGGAAAGGCGCGCCGCTTGATGGCGCGGCGTACCGGCCCGAACAGCCATTCGCCGATGTGCGCCAGCCCACCGCCGATGACGACGAGCTGTGGGTTGAACAGGTTGACCAGGCTGGCCAGACCTGTCCCCAGGTAGTCCATGGCCTCCGACAGGATGCCCTCCGCTTCCACGTCCCCCTCCCTGGCGGCGTCAGCGACCAATCTGGCGGTGATGAGGTCCAAGTCGCCACCGGCCAGATCGGCGATCCTCGTCGGTACGCCGTGGGCCACGATCTCGCGCGCCCGGCGCGCGATGGCCGATCCAGAGGCCAGCGCCTCCAGACATCCCCGGTTCCCGCAGCCGCACAGCGGGCCATGGGGCAGGATGGTGATGTGCCCGATCTCGCCCGCCATACCGGTAGCGCCGTGGTATAGCTCGCCACCGAGGATCAGCCCGCCACCGATGCCGGTGCTGACCGTGACGTAGATCATGTGATCCACACCCCGCCCGGCACCGAAGCGATGCTCGCCCAGCGCCGCCGCGTTGGCGTCGTTCTCCAGGGTGGTCGGAATTCCAAGACCTTCCTCGATCAACTGCCTGAGAGGCACGCGATCCCATCCGGGCAGATTGGGCGGGCTCAGCGCCACGCCGGCCTCGATGTCAAGGGGGCCTGGCGAACCCACGCCCACCTCCGCCACCTGGCATCGCGCCACCCCTGCCTGTGCCATAACCATGCGCGCGGCCTCGATCATGCGGCTGATGACCGCCCGCGGTCCCTCGTTCGCCAGAGTCTCCCGGTGGTCATGGGCGATGATCCCCCCAGTGCGATCCACCACAGCAGTGCGAATATTGGTGCCGCCCAGGTCGATGCCGATGACGAGGTGCTCGTGCGCCAATCAATCCTCCATGTCAACGCTGCCCCTTCTCAGCACAGTCTAGCACGACAACGCAACCAGCGCAGCGCCGAGAGAGACGAGCATTTGAGGAGCATCCCGATACCTTTCTCACTGGCTAACAGATGGCATTGATTCCCGTCAGGCGGAAGTGTCGGAGGTAGAACTCAATGGCATCTCTGACCCGATCAATGACGAATTGCTCTGCACCTTCCTCCACCAAATCGAACTGATCCACATTCTCGTAGAGCCTCCTGCGAGCGGTCTTTACGTCCGGGTCATTGTAGACATAGTGCCCGCAGACCCGGGCGATGAGCAGGCGCAAAGCCTGATCCTCTGCTACATGGTTTCTGGGGAGTCGCCTGAGCTCGTCGGTCATCCACTTCATCCAAGGGCTGTTTGTGAAGGTGCGCTCCAGGAGCAGCTCACGGAGATAGGAAGCATCCCTCTTCGCAAGCCAGCCTTCGCGTACCAGTTTCATCTCCAGGTCAGCCAAGGTCAAACATGCGTCCGTCTCCACCAGCCCAAACTCCGGGGCCACGTTCATGCCGGTGACTCCAATGTCGGGGTGTATCCGACAAGAAGCGGCGCTCAGGTAGTCGCCATTGTGCTCCTTGAACCCGACACCATACTCGGCGGCTATGGTGACGAGTTCTCCTGTCTGTACTCTGTCCAAGTGCCCTACGTTACGATCCGTGCGACATAATGTGCCGGTCTGCCCGACGATGCAAGTAGGCAACGGCAACCCCTGTTCCACAAGTCGCCCGGTGAGCTGCTTCAGGAAGGACTCGAACGCGTTCTTGGCTGTGAGTCCTCCCCGGATATCTTCGGTGCCCACTTCGTAGTCAATGGGGGAACGCCCCAGCGCTCTCCGTGTCTCTTCACAGAACCTCTCGAGTTCAGTGGTCCAATTGCAGAGATCCTCCTGAGTGCATGGGAAAGGACACTTGGTCGGGTCGATGTGAAGGTAATTGAAGCCCGCCTCGATATCGGCGCGGAACGATTCCCGCGCAATCTCCATGGCGCGTGCAATGGGATACCTCTCATCCAGCTCGGCGTCGCGCTGCCAAGGACCGCCATGATCACGACAGATATACACAGGGCCTTCATAGCCCACTTGCTTCTGCAAGCGTGCAAGAAGCTCGACGAAGGTGTGTTGGTCTATCCCGCCCATCAGATAGCCATGTCCAAGGGAGCGAAGGTCCACCTGGTTCCGAGAGGCAATGAAGATGGCGGGGCAGGCCTGCTGTTGGCAGGTTTGGAATGTGGCCTTCACCACAACCTCGGAGACAGGTCCCACGCCGAGTAGGGTGCATTTGCGTCCAGCGTCCCTGAGTTTCGCCACAAACTCTCGCAGTGGCGTATGTTCGTCTTGCATCGAATCAGGCTCTTACGAGAACAAGTGCCCACGAGCCGCAGTGTAATGGTGCGGCAAGGTGCGGTTGAAAATCTCGTCGCGGATGAGACGGGCTTCGACTTCCTGCCCGTAGATTGCTGGTTTGCTGACCGTACCGAAGCTCCCGCAAATCCTGCGGCTTGGAGTACGGATCAAACTCCCTTCCACTGCAAATTCATCGTCAAGCGCGCCAAGGGTGCGGAACACAGTGACTGGCCCCGGGCTAAACTGCATATCCACGATCCCGGGCAATCCCACAGCAGGGTTGCCCTCAGGTGTACGCCCATCAACGTTATGGGGGATGAGCTTTGTACCTTTTTCATCCGCCCAGGAGCAAGCGGTTGGGCCACAGTGCCAGATGGCGAAGGTATTGTGCCCGTCATCCCAGTTGACGATGTCGACCAGGGTCGCCGGGCGATCGGACAACTGGATGGCCAACAGCATATCCAATGCCCCGCCGGGATCACCTTCGCAGGCAGTGGGGACTCCAGCCTCGTTGAGGATGCTGACCACCGGGCACGGCCAAACATTGTATAGGACCTGCAATTCCGGCCAGCAGCGCACCGCAATGCTGGCGAACCTTTCCTCGTTGCAGAAGTCTTTGATAGCACGGAGCAGACGCGCCTGTCTCAGGATCGCTTCGTCGGGGATCTCGACCGTGGTGAAGCTCTTCACCAGGTCTTGGGCTGCTTCTTCGATTTCTTGTTCTTCGTACAAAGTGGCCCGCCTGACTACATCCTCCATCGGTACGTCGACAAATCTGATGCCGAAGCGTTCCTCCAGCGCTCTGCGGTCCTTTGGCTGGATATCTATGTCATAGAACTTTGGCACGACTCCTTCGCCAAATAGTCCGATCCGCGAGTCTGCAGCACGCTTGGCTGCGCCGATGACTCTGACTGCGGTCCGCAGACGTGCGACGAACCCTGGATCGTCGGGCTCGCCGTAGAGACTGCGAAAGCGCCGTCCTCTCAGGGCCAGGTTGCCAGCCAGGAAATTGGCACCACAAAAGCTGTTATGACCGATGTGGGTGTTGTATTCGGATTCGTCCCGGCTCCACAGGATCAAAGGAAGTTCAAGTGCATCGAAAAAGGCACCGGCGGCTTTTCCCTCCGGATAGGTTGCCACGTCGAGGATCGCTAGATCGGCCTCCCCGTTCAGGTTCTTCGCTGCCCTGACAGCGCCCTCGGCATCTTGGAACGTCTCAGGAAGTGCAAGTACTGTGACTCCAAGACGCTTGCCGACTTCGTCCAGTTGACTGACACGGGTTTGGTACTGCGATTCCTTGAAGCCCCAGAACGGCCTGAAGCTGATCCCAGCTATTCCGATCTGTGTCTTGGCACTCATTGCTGTCTCCTGTATTTGGGGTATTGGGGGCGGTTATAGTATTGCTCGTTCGACTTGACATGTTGATGCTCCTATGGTTTGCAGGTAGAAATCAAGTCACTGCACTTTGAGATGTTTGAACTGCGGTAGATAGGCCTCGTTATGGGCGAACATCTCCTCGACCATCTGTCTGATCTCGGCCAGCGACAGCGCCGAGGCTGTCAGTGGGTCGTGGGCGATGGCCCTGCAGACCAACGTCGGATCTCCGGTAAGCGCCGCCTCCACGCCCATTTCCTCGATCTGAGCACTCAGCCCCGTCAGGATGGCACATGGGGGGGGCAGCGGACCCACGTGCACTGGACTGAACCCGCCCCGGTCGACGTACACCGGAACCTCCACGCAGCAGCCTTCCGGCAGGTTGGTGACCAGCTCCGTGTTGGGCACGTTCCCGTTGAAGCGATAGACCTCTCCGCCCATCCAGGCGTTGATAATGGGCGCCGCGAACTCGTGGCCGCGAGTCAGGTCGATGGGGGTGTCCTCCTCGAACCACTGTCTGGCCTCGTCCTTCCACGTGTGCTCCTTGCCCTGGTACTCTTTCAGAGTGTAGGCATGCTCGCCGGGATTCCAGCCCGTGCCGTGAGTGCAGTACTTTTCGATGAGTTCGGGGCGTTTACGGAACCACCAGTTGTATTCAGAGTTGTGGCCGCTGGACTCGGTGACGTAGTAGCCCAGATGTAGGAACATCTCGTTGCGCACGATCTCTTCATTGTAGACTTCGGGCCTCTTGACTGCCTCGCGGATCAGGGGATAGGCGTCCTGTCGGTTCCACTCGTAGTCTAGGTACCATGAAAGGTGGTTGATTCCCGCGCAGGTGTAGGTGATCTCGTCGAAGGGGGCGCCGATCCAGCGCGCGAGCATCATGGCCGTGCCCTGGACAGAGTGGCAGAGACCCGTGACCCGTATAGAGGACTCCCGCTGTACTGCACGACAGTTCATGGCCATGGGGTTGGTGTAGTTGAGGAAGATCGCGTCGGGGGCATACCGCTCCACGTCACGGGCGATGTCGAGCATGACCGGGATGGTGCGCAGGGCTCGGAAGATGCCGGCCGGACCTCGCGTATCGCCTACGCAGAGATCGACACCGTATTTCTCGGGGATCTCGATATCACCGCGCCAGACCTCTGTGCTGCCCACCAGGATGGTCGTGAGGACGGCGTCCGCGCCGCGGAGCGCCTCCACGCGATCGAGGGTCGCTTCGACCTTGGCCGGGTAGCTGCCCAGATCGATGATACGCTGCACCGACCTCTGCGCGAAGCCCAGACGCTCGGAGTCAATGTCCATCAGCGCCAGAGTGGCATCTTTCAGCAGTGGGAAGGTGAGGATGTCTCTGGCCAGATTCCTGGTGAAGGTCAAGCTGCCGGCGCCAATGAAAGCAATCTTGGTCACTTACTACCGCCTCCCCGGTGACTCGCGAGACTAACGTCACCTTGACGCTGTTCAGCGCGGAGAAACGCGCTTTCGGCTCGGTTTGGACGATTCGGAATCCAATCACTAGGCTAGTTCGCGTAGGGGCTGTCGTTGACTGTAGTCAGAGTGAAGATGCTGTCTGGTGGAACGAAAGCATCAATGCCGGTGAAGGGCAGCTCCGGACCGGTCACTGGGACAACCCCGATCCGGTGGCAGTTCTCCGTTTCCGAGGTCCGATGGTAGAACACCCTTCCCGCCATGACCTGATCTGAGAAGCCCTTCACCCGCACGTTGAGATGGTAGGCCTTGCTGGGCCCGCTCATGCCCACCAGCGTAAGCTTGGTGCGCTGCGGATCAGCGAACGCCAGCAATCTGAGATCCGAGAGGGCGCATGTGGCCTCCACCCTCTCAAAGCCCGGCAGTACGAAGCGGTGGACCTGCCGGGTGGCATAGTACCGCTTCTTGGGCGTGTACACGTGGCGCCCGGTCCTTAGCAGCCCGTAGATCGTCCAGGCTTCGTCGTGGTCGTGGTAGTTGTCGAAGGCGTCCCACACCAGTGCGCCATTGAACCCACCCTCTAGCACATCGAAGAGACGTGAGGTCATTGCCCAGGCAACGTACCACTCGCGCTCGCCGGATTGCTCCAGGTCCCCGTACTCCGTCAGCCACAGCCGGCAGCCAGCGTAGCGGCTGTTCTTGATCAGCTCCTGCATCGCCTGCACGGCATCGGGAGAGAGGCGGAAGTAGGTGTGCATGCCGAACACTCCGATCCGTCCGACCAGCTTGTCGCTGCTCACAATCTCGCGCAGATAGTCGGTCTTGAAGCTGCCCTGCTCGGCCACTACCAGGCGGATGTCATCCAAGCCTCGCCGCGCCAGCGCGTCGTAGAGTACCTCCAGTACCTTCACAAACTCGGCCGGATTGACGGAAGGGCCCTCGGGACTGCCCACGTCGGTCTCATTCAGTGGGCCAAACAGCGTGAAGCGCAATCTCTCCTTCCGCTTGGCCCATTCCACCATTGAGACCAGCATGTCGCAGAACGGCTCGTACTCGGACAGCGACTTACCGTCCGTTCCTAACATCCAGGGCGGCACATCGCCGCTGACGGTGAGGTAGGGTTCGATGCCATGCTCGTTGAGGTAGCGCATCATGGCCCAGCCGCGCCGGAAGAGGTCGCCCTGGTAAACGCTGGCGAGGTGCTCCTCGTTGAGGGCGCCAGGGCCAATTGTGCCGTCCGGATCTATCCAGTTCGACTTACCCCAGATGTCGACCCTGTAAAGGGTGGCTCCTAGGTCCTCGCGCAGCAGATCCAGTGTCGGGATCAGCCTGCCATCGTTCCAGTATTTGGCGTTGATGTTGACCCCAAAACCGTCGATCGTCTGGAAGGCACGGCCTCCGTTGACTGTGATCTCTGCCATCTCGCCCGCATTGGACATGGTTCACCTCCTTTGGCTACCTACCGCAACAGCGTCCCCATCTAGCGTTGCCACCGGTCGTGACAAGCTGTCTGCACAGCCGCGATGAAGCTCTCCGCCTCGTCGAGTGAGGGGAAAGTGCCCTCCACGTGGATCATGAGTCCCTCCGGCCGGAGCTCCTCGAGGATCGCGTGCACGTCCTCTGGAGGCGCGCTGACCCAGAGACCCTTGCCCGCACGCTGCACCTTATTCAGCATCGCCAGCCAGGCTCTGGCCGGCGGTTTGCCATCTCCTGGCACCCACTGGATGGCATCGAGTTCTTCGATCTCCAGCAGCGCATCCAGGTGCCGCACGGCATCCGGACCATCGAGGTGAAAGATGCAAGTCTCCAGCATCTGGCACTGCTTCTGGATGTCCGGCAGGCAGAACTCCTCGAAGTGCCGGGGCGAGATCAGCGCCGCGAAGTCGCATTGTACGACGTCGTGCCGGCCAGCGGCGAAGAGCCCCATCCAATCTCCAACGAATGGAGTGTATCGCGTGATGATGGAATAGATATCATCATAGCAGTGCGAGTACACCTCATCAAGGATCAGACGGGTGGCGGCCTTCACAGGACCGGGGTTCTCGATCAGATCAAGGCACAGCCTGTCCGGAGAGCGCAGCAGGCTGACGATGTCGAGGGGCACCTGGAAGTCAGGTACACCGACCAGATAGCGGCCGCGCCCTCTCTCAGTAGCGGCCTGTGCCATGCGCCTGGTCATCTGCCACCAGCGATTCTCCGGATCGAAGCGCAGCCGGTAGGATTGCCAGTCATCAATGACCGGCTCATACCAGACTGTGTCCTCTGCCAGGATGACTTTGGCGCCGAGATACGCCGCCGTATCGGTGCACACAAACCCTGGCACGTACACGGGCACGGCTTCTGCCAGGTAGTGGTGGCTTCGGAACGCCCACTCAGCTCGCCCAAGGACATAGTCTGGGTCGGTCTTTTTCGTCAGGATATCGGCTACGTCCTCCGGCGGCCGCGTAGCGCCATTGCGCGTCGCGACCACCTGAAGCGCGCAGCGCTCGGTGGGCTCGCGCTGCCAGAAGGCCTGGATGTGCTCGGCCGCCTCGGCAAAGTCTGGCTTGTACTCCATGCTGTGTACCACCTGCGCAATGTCACAGAAGCCGATCTGGAAGAGCTATCCCTCGGACAGCCAGGTTCGCATCCGCTTCAGAGCGATTGTCCGCGCTTCCCGCCCGGCGGGATGTGAGCTGTCACGACAGTTCGCCCGTCGAATGAAGGGACTTGCACAAGCCGTGAGTTGATTTCCCCCCCTTCTTCTGTGAAGAGGTAGAAGTGGGTAGGCACATCGGCCGAGCCCAGGAAGGTCGCCTCCACCTCGCCGCCACCCGGGTGGAACGAGCACGACCGCAGCCGCGACGTGCGCGTGGCGCGGACATAGCGGATGCCATCGTCCAGGGTCACGTAAATGGGATCGTACGCGGCGATGCCCCGCGCTGTCTGCTCAACCTCTGCCGCCCAGGCGTCGGGCCTGATGCGATAGAGGTGATCGGTCTCGTGGGTGAAAAGGACGGCCAGCGCCATGCTGTCGAGCGCTCGCCGCAACTGGCGCACTCCTCGGCCGACCGTCGCGGCCACGTCGTTGTCGGGAAACCATTCGTAGCCCGCATCGTCGCGGATGACGGTAGTGCACGAGAAGAAGCGATGGCCGGCCAGGTTGACAAAGTCGGCGTAGTATTCGGGCCGCTTCCCACGGCGTCTATCGTCTATGGCCGCCGTACCGGGTGTCTCGTGCAGACGGAAGGGCGCCAGCCTGAGCCACGGCGTGCGCAGCGCGAAGCGTTCGTCTACATCCATCGTGAACTCGCCCAGGTCCGCCCGCCACCGCTCATGGACGTGCTCGACAGTGTTGGTGCCAAACTCGCCCCAGTGGGGGATGACGCAGCGCGACATCGGGAGCGGTGCGTGCACCCTGTACCATTCGTCCACGGCAGCCAGACGGCGCTGCGCCTCGTCATCCGGCCACGGTCTCCCTCGCAGGTGATCGTAGAATATGAACTCATCCAGGTCGGCAGGGTAAGGAGGACGCCCGTGGCGGCGCGGGAATTCGTCGGCCTCGTTGCCCGACCGCTTCACCAGGGAGCGATCGTAGAAGTGGGGATGCTCTATGCCGGGACGAGAGAGAAGGCCGAAGGCGTGCGGGGAGCCCGTAGCCAGGCCTCGCTGGATGAGATCCCGTAGCTCGTTCACCGCGCGTTCGGTGAGATTGTATATAAAGAGCCCCAGCCACGGTTTGAAGCCCTGCCGGTTAGCGTCGTGGGTCCAATAGAAGGGACTCTGCTGCCACAGCTCGCCTACGCCAGCCACATCGTCCACTCGCATGGTTACCAGGGGCGCCAGGCCACGCAGGGCGAACGGCTTGCGCGCAGCCCACACCAGGCTGCGCCAGAGGACGTCATCCAGGCCCGCCAGAGGCCCCAGAACCCTGGAATGTGCCCAGCCGAGCGTGGCCCACTGTACGACCCGTCCCTGCCCCAGGCGGCTCGCCACGACGAGAGGCTGGCCTGCTGCGCGGACCAACACCTGGGCGTCGCCGAAGGTCAAAGAGGGCACACGGATGGGTGACACGAGGTCCAAGACCTCACCAGGGGCGTGCCTGGCGGTGATATAGTGCGGCCTCTCCGCCCGGATGAAAGGGATGTACTCATCCCCCTCATCCGCGAACTCCAGTGTCTCCGCTGCCTTGTTCTCTACACTGGCGGCCGGGCTGCGCTTTCCCACCTCTGGGAAGCCGGGGTCAAAGCTTACCAGACCTGTGCCAGCCTCCACCGCCTCCAATACCGCCCGACGCTGGCTTGGAGCCAGACGCCGGCCCCGCGGATCCAGCAGCCGGTGTCCGATGATCAGCAAGGCGAAGTCGGCCAGGCGCTCCGGCCATGGATCGCGCGCGACGTCCACCACGGTGTATGGTACACCCAGGTGCTCCAGG
>Ga0315277_10009132_pt1 | contig 12690 bp, 13 predicted proteins | sample YL17G05_15_MG_FD_203695 | JGI IMG/M metagenome (GOLD analysis project Ga0315277, IMG submission 203695) | Sediment microbial communities from Yellowstone Lake, YNP, Wyoming, USA - YL17G05_15 | ecosystem: Environmental > Aquatic > Freshwater > Lake > Sediment | place: USA: Wyoming | collected... | reverse complement strand
ACCGGCGCAGTTATACCTATGCTGTTATTGAGCGGTTCAAGATAAACCGCGGGGCTGCCGGTAACCGCACAGAAAAGGCAAGGATCCAAACCGCCGGTACCGGCAGGTGGGTTAGGCACAATGCGGATACCTTTGATTACGGCGCCGCTGCTTAAATTTACGCCGGCGGCGTCTTTCAGGTCGGTGATATCAAAACAGACGCCCATAATCGTCTGTCCCTCATTTGGTCCGCCGTTGATCAATAGTCCCGTGGCGCCCCATCCTGATCCGGCTGTAGGCAAGTTAACGGGGCTTCCAACAGTGCCGTCCGGGAAAATCGGAGCTACGCCGACATCATCCGGATTGCTGCCGGAGGCAGATTCAAACAGGAAAAAGTCCGGCTGGCTGCCGTTGGTATTGTAATAATTCTTGCCGCCAAATAACACGGTATCGATATTGTTGTTTGGAGCGGGAACTGCGTTACGGGCAGCATAAAGGTTGAGGTCAAAGGTGTCCATATTCGTGATGTTGCTATATGTCGCACCGCCCTGATTGGCCGTACCCGTTGACGTTCCCGTACACAACTGGGAGAGGGGAATCGTATAGGTGCCGACGGTTATCGTCAGCAGGTTATACTGCGGCGGAGTGCCGGGAACATTGTTGACTGTTACACTCGACACAGGCGCAATTACCGCCATCGACATTGAAGCGATGGCCAGAAATACCATTAAATACATAATCTTTTTCATCGTGTCATACCTCCGAAATTAAAGCATAACTCGTTACAAAACAAAGGTCGCAACGAACGTCCTTTGCACTCCAGTGTTGCACTTGTTTTTCTTCTCAGAAACGCTTGCGAAGCAGAGCCAGTCCACCCAAACCAGTAAACATCATCGGCTTTTTAATGACATAATATAAGCCCAGACCGGCAGGGTAATAGGGAGGGATAACATATCACGAGTGTTCTTTTCATCATTTTACCCCAAAAATTAAAACACTGTCATACTTGACACGTCTTTCCTGACACACACCACACAAATAGTTATCTATTGAACAGTATATCAAAAGACAAATATTTTCAACTATTTATTATTATTACTTATTATTATTACATTTTTTGATTTTACAACAAGTCATTGTATGTTTTTTTTTACCAAAATGTAAGCCCGTTATTTATATATACTTATGAAACTCTATTCGGGTCTTCGAGACAGGATTCCAGAATAATTCAAATTTTTATGTAACATTTTTTGGTTCATTCGACGGGGTGGATGATTATGCGAATGTGCCGACGTATTCCGGGATTGGCGGTGCGAATGCCCGGACGGTAAGTCTGTGGGTCAAGACGTCTGCCAGTGGAGTTTACCAGGCGCTGGTGCAGTGGGGAGCGGACGCAACAGGTCAGCTCTGGATGCTGCGTTTGTTGACGGACGGCACCGTCACCGTGGCAGCGTATGGCGGCGGCGTGCAGAGTACACAAACCGTCGTGGATGGACAATGGCATCATATCGCGGCAGTCTTGGAAGCGGGCCAGAGCGACTCCAGCCAGATTCGTCTGTATGTGAACGGACAATTGGACGCAGCGCCCTATGCGGGTACCTGCACGGTGAACACCTCATTGACGATGCCGGTACATATCGGGGTGTGGAATCAGTACAGTACGGGCAATAAGGTCAATTATTTTCAGGGTTTGATGGACGAGGTTCGGATTTATGAGCGTGCGTTGAGCGCCGCGGAAGTCGCAGCGCTGGCAAATGACTAACCGGGATTGACAACACAGAGGCGGGAAAAACAAAAGAAGAGGGTTACAAGGCGCTTTCCTCGAGATTGGCTTTTTGCAATTTTCCCCGGCAGCGATCGCACGGGCAGGCACAGACCATTCGTAAATGGGACGTCCCCAGGAGGTTCTTGCTGTCAATTAGTTTGGCGCCTTTGGCCTGCATTTGCCGCAGAGCCACCTCCACGGCGGACTTGTCGCGATTGCCCAGCGCATCGGTAATAAGCGTTACCGCTCTCTTTCGAACCAGCAGCCCCAGTACCAGCGACTTTACAGCGCCCTCGATCAAACCACCGACGACAATGAATTCTGTCGCGCGAGTCTCGCTGAATAACCGGTCGATTCGCGGCTGTTCAAACGGGTTTTCCGTATGTCGATACAGAATAACCTGCTCGTAGTCCTGCAGAAGCTGTCGCGGCAGGTCTGTACCGGCGTCGTCTCCAAAATCCGCGTGCCGATTTCGCAGGGTATAATGCACTTTTCGCACCCCTTCCGTGCCGGCAACGCAAAACTCTCCATTGAAGCCGGGGCGGTTTGGATCCCGTATCAGCGCCAAAGAAATTTGTCGCATGCGTTCCCGCCGGGCCCAGGCCATTACCCGCCGGATATTGGCCAACACCCGTCGATGATTCCGCACACAGGCCTTCCCATCAGCCAAAAACAGGTCCTTCTGGACGTCCACGTCCACCAGTATTCGCCGTCTTCGTAATGTTAACGCCGGCCTGATCATTGCCGCCTTTCTGGCGAAAAACTCTGTGTCCTTTATCTTTTACGTCCTGAACGTAAATAGAGTTCTTTCTATCGTCGGTCGTATCGAATTATCTTGTCCTTGACTTTACCCTTTTTTAGGGCCAAAATGCCTCCTCACCATTATTTTTTTGCCGTGCCGAAAAGAGTCCTGATTTGAGAGCCGATGCGACTGAAATCCTTACAGGAATATCCTCAGATTGCCATACCGTTTGAAACCCTCAACGGCAGGGTTGATTTTGCGCATCTTTTCGGACGCAGCGGCGCAGTCCACGTCGAAATCGGCTCCGGCAAGGGAACGTCTTTGCTGGCGGAGGCCCAGTCCCATCCGGAAATTAACTATTTTGGCATTGAGCGGGCCAATAAATATTATCGCTACGCCGTGGACCGGATGGGCCGCTGGGGTCTGAATAATGTTCGGCTGATTCGGGCCGACGCCGCCGAATTGGTGGAGGATTATTTCCCGGACGCATCGGTTTCGTGTTTTCACATCTATTTTCCCGACCCCTGGCCCAAGAAACGTCATTACAAACGCCGATTTTTCTGCGATGAAAATCTTGCCCAGCTTCTGCGATGCCTTATTCCCGGCGGCATCATCAATATCGCCACCGACCACGAAGACTATTTCCGGCAAATGTCCGAGGTCCTGGGGCGAATCTTCGAAGCGGGGATAATGGAGTGGACAGACTTCATTCGTCCCGCCGGCGCACGGGACGGTGAACAAGTCGGCGCCAATTACGAACGCAAATACCTCAAACAAGGTCGAAAGACCTATATCCTGGCGGCCCGAAAAAAATGATCCCAAAACAAACATTGGACATTTCCATTTTACCCAACCTGCTGACGCAGCATCAGCAGGCTTTTGATACGCTTGCGCATCTGCTGATTGAAGAAAATAAACACACCAATCTAACCCGCATTACCGACCCGAATCAGATTCGCACCCGCCATTTTCTCGATTCATTGGCGGCGTTGCCTCTGCTGGATAAACTTGTTCAAAAGAAATCTTCTTTAGCAGTCGTGGATGTCGGTTCCGGCGCGGGTTTTCCGGTATTGCCGCTGGCGATTGCTCAACCGGATTGGAGATTCACGTCCATTGAGGCCACAGGCAAGAAGGTAATTTTTCAGAAGAAGGTCATCGCCGAACTGGGATTGAAAAACATAACCATCATTCACGCCAGAGTCGAGGAATTGGCGCACGAAAAACTGTATCGTGAACAATTTGATGTTGCCGTCGCCCGCGCCGTGGCCGATTTGCGTGTGCTGGCGGAGTTATCGCTGGGATTCGTCAAAGTCGGCGGCTGTATGCTGGCCTTCAAAGGGCCGGATGTGGAAAAAGAATTGGTCGAGGCACAGAAAACGATTCCTGTTTTAGGTGGACGATTGGAAACGGTTTGGTGTTATACCCTGCCGGATACGACGGACGCCTTTTGTTTGATTTCCACTGCCAAATCCGCCCCAACGCCCGGCAAGTATCCGCGAAGTTATTCAGTCATCTCGAAAAAATCCGCGGGAGGAATGGACAAAGGATAACAATCGGTCACCGGGTTAGCGTCCACGGGTCTTCGAGCTGGTCAACGATAGACCTCAGAAATCTGCCGGCGTAGAATTCGTCCACAATTTGTCCGTCATAGGCCAGGGAAACATTCATTCTTTTGCGCACCTGTAATTCGCCCTCTATCGGCACAAGCGTATCCTCAATCAGGCCAATAGATATAATTCCCGTCGCCGACGGCGGAGCAATTGCGTAAAACTGATGAATCCCGTACATCCCCAGCCCGGTCAGGACCACGTTGGCCCCGTCGAAATCGTCGGGCATCAATTTATTGGACCGGGCCTTGGCCACCAAAGTCTCGCTCTCCGCGGAAATCTCTATCAGGCTTTTATTCCCCACATCCTGCAGCACCGGCACCACCAGCCCCTGCGGCGCCGACACGGCAAAGCCCACACCGATTTTCTCGCTGATAACCAGATTCTCCCGGGCCGCATCGAGCGTCGCCGCCAAAAGCGGATACTTCTTTATCGCCCGTGCAATAGCCAGAAAGAAAAAGTCGTTGGTCGTCGTGCGGACGTGGCTTTTGCGACAGTATCCCCGCCGCATCGCCGTCAATTCCGTCAAATCCGCACAGACGGACAGATACCCCCCGGCCTTGGTCTGCTTGGACTGCAGCATCAGTCGGCCAATCAGCTTTTGTATCCGCGTCAGCGGAAGGGTCTGCGGTTGCGGCGCCTGCATCGTCATACGCGGTTGATTGTAGCCAAAGTCCAAATCGTTGCAAGAATAAACCCTTGTTTCGCCGCGGCGATGCCGTATAATAATCCCAGCGACACGGATGCGTACCCGGTATGGAACGGAATGGAAAGGGAATCGCGTATGAAAACCCAATCATTTGTCTTCATTTTGGCGGTTCTGCTTGTGATGCAAAGCGGCTGTACACGCGCTTACGACACCACGCTGGAAACCTTCGGGCGGCAGAAAAAAGACACTCTCGTCAATCGCGTCGCCGCGGCCCGCGACGCCCAGGCCCAGGCTAAAGAACAATTCGCGGCGGCATTGGACGAATTTCGCGCCGTCGCCGGCTACAGAGGGACTCTCCTCGAAGAAAAATACAAAGAGCTTAAAGCCCAGTATGACCGCTGTCAGTCCCAGATGCGAACCGTGGAAAGCCGAATGCAGGACGTCCGCAGGGCGGCCAAATCGCTGTTCCGCCAATGGGAAGACGAGCTGGAGCAGTACTCCAGCTCCGTCGTTCGCAAATCCAGCGAGGAAAAACTCGGCGAAATGCGGTCGCGTTATGAAACCGTCATCTACGCGATGGAAAAGGTCTGCGATAAATTCTATCCCGCCCTGGCGGCGTTCGGGGACCAGGTGCTGCTGATTAAGCATAATCTCAACGCCCAGGCCGAGGTGTCTAAGGGCGGCGAACTGGACATCGCCGAGAAGGAGATTTCGCTGCTGATTCAGGAAATCGACCGTTCGATGGCTGAGGCCGACTCCTTCATCCGCCAAATGCGCCTGGAATAAATAAAAATTTTGACTAATCATTTTAGAGGTGATTTTCCGTCCAGTAAAATAGCGGGAAGCGACTGTGGCGGAAGAGTAAGCGGGTGGAAGACAGAAAAACGCCGTTCGCTGACCATTGGACGGCGTTTTTTGTCTGCTCGATTCAGTTTGCTTAGTTCAGTACGCTTCAGGACAAAAACTGGATTGCAAGGCCGATGGTTCCATTGCTGAGCATTGTGGAGCGCTCCACCCGAACGACTTTGCCCATCTTGATGCGGGCATACTGGCCTTTCTGTTTGGCCAATGATATCGTGCGGGGGAAGTTGACCTCCACCTCATGTCCCGGCCGAACCGGCGTGGTCATCGGAACGGTCACATACGCCCCGCCCCGACTGATGTTGATGCTTCTTCCCGTAAAAAACCGGTTCGCCTCCGGAAGCCAGACGCTCACCGGCCAGGACAACTCCGACCTGACGTCTTTTCTTTGTTCTGCCAATACAGCACTTTCCATAACGCAATCCTTCCCTGCAAGAATAATAAAAACTTAACTTTCGTGAGAATTATCGGAGTGTCAGAAGGGCAAAATTAGAAGATTTGCAAAAATATGCGATTTCCGCTTTCAAAACGATGGTGAAAATCCCCGCAGGTACATTATGGGACTTTCGAAAAACAAAACGTAAACAACATTGCCCGCCCGGGGTAATTATGTCTTCATTGAGTCCAGTTGGATAAATGCAATGGGGACAAACAGAAAAATCGGGGCCCAGGCCCACAATTCCGGGCGGACCTGGTTGAAAAACACCTCTGTGGCGAACATTTTGCAGATAAACGTCAGCACAAAACAGCCGGTGGACGCGGCAAAACTAATCAGAATCGCCGTCTTCATATTCCGCGGGTCTCGGCAAACCAGCACCGGCAGCGCCACCAGCAACATCACCAGATTCAGAATCGGGTCTGTAATGCGGGAATGTTTCTGGAGATACAATTCCGCCAGGTCGCTTTGGCGTGTTCCATGACTGCCGGCCAAATGGAGCAGCTGCGCCGAACTGAGCAGCGATTTATATCCCTCCTGGCGACGCATTGGAATCTGCTCCGGCGTTAAATCGCTGGCAAAAAAATCCACCGGCGCGGTTTGCGGCCCGGTTGAAGTGGCGTTTTCCGAGTCTGGTATCCGCAGCAATTGGCCCCCGGTCAGCGTCCAGCCGCCGCGGGAGGCGTCATACACCGCCCGCTGCGCCTTAATTCGCCCGACGACCGCCATCCGGTCGGTACGGGCAATGCGCTGGCGCAGAATAAAAAACGGGTTTTCCATCGCCCGCGTCCCTTCATTAAAGCGGAACGCGCTGACCAGATTTCCATTGGAATCCGACGCGAACCACAGGTCATATTGTTTGGTTCCGGGCAGCTCGTCGTGTCCCCGCATAAGTTGTTGTACCAGCCGGGGAATCAGCATCTCCTGATCCAATACCTGCAGGCCCATCAGCGCCGCCGCCAGTACGACAATCGGAGCGATAAAACGCTTTAGACTCATTCCCGAAGCCATGATGGCAATCAGCTCATTGTTTTTGGTCATTCGCGCCAGCGAGAATACCGCCGCGATGACCGTAATCACCCCCGCCATATCGCGAAACCACAAAACCATGTGTGCGCTGTAATAGGAGATGATATTCCACAACACCGCGCCGGCCCCCAAATCGGCGTGCTCGGCAAACTCATCCAGATTCACGAACAAATCCAGCGTAACAAACATCCCCAGCGTCACCAGCAGGGCGATGACATAGCCGATTAAAAATTGCTTCATCACATAACGGTCGAGAATTTTCATCGGATTTTTCCTATGTCCTCAGCAGCCGCCGATACAAAATCAGCGTCAAAATTCCCAGCACGACAAATCCCGTCCACATCACCATCACTCCCGCTGTTGCCGAGGTCGATGGGTTTTTCGTAATTTGCCTGCCGGCCAGAATGAACACAATCAACACGCCCCCCGGAATGGCGCTGGCGCCGAATGCGCTAAGCAGATGTCCGCCGCGAAGGTAAATTCCCAGTGCGGTCCCCGTCAGAATCAGCGACACACACCCCAGCCCCAATACGAGGCGGGAGTGCAGTTCTGCATCAATATCATCATTGACATCAGCCAGTTTGGTCTGCAGTCGTTTTTGCTGATCCATAAGTTTTGAACTCGGATGCAAAAGTAAAGAAGTGTCGCGGCCCACTGGCTCAAGTGTCTGCAACACAGGTTTTCCCGCCAGTTTCTTTCGTACCGGTTCGGGAATCAGCACGTTGTTGACGAACTTCCGCAGGGCAACCCCCCCAATGCCCCCGCCGCGATCCCAGGAGGGACGTTCGAGGTCCAGCTCCAGTTTTGCGTCGGGCGAGTTGTTTCCCAGCCGACACACCCCCCGCTGACTTTCATAACGGCAGATGACTTCATTGCGGATTTTGTCCATCTCCGTCAGACGAATCGGAGGCAGCAAAGCAACCGTATAATCCTTCGCCGCAGCCACCTCGCAGCCTCTGGCCTGGACCAGATAGGTCCGTATGCCTTCGGCGTCCTCCAGTTGAATCGGCTCCGGGGAGGCGCGGAACCTATCGTTTAGATACTGACCCACGGCCTCAGCGGTAAATTGCGCCCAGGTCTGCTGGGCAAGCTGACGAATTGGAAAAAATTTCATCTTGTCGGCGCGGATGCTTTTAAGCCGGCCCAGCTTCTGAAACTTGATGCTGTCGGCCAGCAGCGATTCAAACTGGCTGGACACCACCAGTTCCTCCATATACACCGGAGAGATGTCGTCCACCCGATAGGTATTCAGCGCGGTGATGGTGGCCTGGTTGTAATCGGCGTGAGCCTGGATATCCACTTTCGCGCTGCCGGCGGTAATCATGCGCTGGATATCGCTCTTTTGGGTATCAAGGATGATGACGCCTTCGAGCAGTTTTCTGGCCGGGTCGGCTTTTTCAGCGTAGATTTTGTACGTCGAGCGGGGCAGCGTATAATAGCCCTTGCGCTGAAGATTGCGGAACAGAATCTGCTCGGCGTTGGCCTTGACGCTCTTTTCGCTGCGCTGCACAAACACCGGCGCCACGTAGAAACTTAAAACCAGATTCGCCGCCGCCACCAGAATGGCAAGGCATAACGCCGGATACACCAGCGTCCACAGACTAATGCCGCTGGCCCGGCAGGCGTCCAGTTCCCGATCCGCGGCAAAGCGGCCATAGACCATCGACGCAGCGAACAATGCCCCCATCGGCAGCACAAACGTCAGCGTAATCGGCAGCAGATATCCCAATAAGTGGATAATCTGCTGCGGACTGACGCCGTAATCCTGAATGGGTTTGAGCAGAAAACCCAGACTCAGAATCAGCGTCATCGCCACCGTCGCCAGGACGAAGATTTTAACCAATTCCCTGAAAATGTATCGATGCAGCGTAAAAATCATACGTATCAAACTCAGATATATCCTTTTTCATAGAACGCTGTTTATTGTGGCGGGAAAGTATGGTTTTTGCAATAAAAAACTCTCTTTACCACACCAGATAACACAGTCGGCTAACACATAGTCCGAGGAATGTACCTGAGATATTGCCCAGCACCGCCAGCAGCAATCCCACGGGAGCCAGTTCGGGTCTGTAAATGCCCGCGACGACCGGCGCGGACGCCGGCCCGCCTATAGCAGCCTGACTGGCCGCTGCGACCAGCGCCATCGGCGCCTTGAGCAAACGCGCGGCAATCAGCAAAAACAAGGCATGAACGGCTATCCACGTTATCCCCGCCAGAAGTAAAATCGGCACGGACTGAATATGGGTCAGACTGGCTTTTGCGCCGATGGACGCCAGCACAAAATACAACAGAAAAAATCCAAGGGTGTTTGAACCGCGGGCTTCCAGTTTTCGCGCCGGTGTAAAAGAAAGTATTATTCCAAACAAAGTCGCCAGGATTACAGCCCAGGCGGTTGTGTTGATTCCGTTTTTGACCGTCGGCAGATAACCGCTGACGCACACCGCCGCAAACGAGCTTCCGATTGCCAGCATCGCAATCAGAATTATGCCGGCAAACGTCCATCGGTTTTTATCCGTCGCAGCATTTATCGCAGCGCGGCCGGCCAAATCGTCCAGCAGTCTGCTGTCGGATTTGTTCCAGCGGTCAAAGGTGTTTTGATAAGCCGACAGTGCAATCAACAAACCCATCCAGAAATAAGGGATAATCGTATCTACGATAACGGCGGGCAGAAAAACCCCGTCGGGCGTGCCGATGGCCTCCTTAACGGCAATCATATTGGCTGAGCCTCCAATCCACGATGCGCTCAACGCGCCGATGCCTTTCCATCCTTCCTCCGGCAGCCACGGACGATAGAGCATCACGACCGCCGGAGCGCCGAGCATAATACCCGCCACCCCCGCGGCCATCACCGCCAGCGCCGTCGGTCCAAGCCGGAATATGCCGCGAATATCCGCCGAGACCAGCAGCGCCGCCAGCGCCGCCGGCAGAACCCAGCGTACAATCTCGTTGTAAAACGGGCTTTCGGCGGGCAGAATACCGACTGTATTGGCCAGCATCGGCAGAAAATAAATCCAGAACATCGACGGCAAAAACTTAAACCATTTCCTGCCGACAGGCGCCTGGGCCAGTATCAAAATAATACTTTCAATAACCAGCAGAACGGTAATGATATAAACAGGATGGCTATTCATTGGAAATTAAAAACCAGGCCCGCACATAAACTATTGCCCGCGAAGTTCTTTACTGATTCGCACGCTGCACCATTCCTTGCCGCACATCGTACAGTAATCCTGGTCGTGCTGTCCCTGCCCCAGCGTGCTGTTGCGGCAGGCTTCTTCGTACATATTTTTTGCCGTGGTCGGGTCGATAGACAATTCCAGATGTTTTTTCCAATCGAGATTCGCGCGAGCGATGCTCAATTCCTTATCGCGCTGTGCTGCGCCGCCGAAACCGCGAGCCACATCCGCCGCGTGCGCTGCGATCTTGGATGCGATGACGCCCTGCCGCACATCCTTGGCGTCGGGCAGGCCCAGATGTTCCCGCGGCGTAACATAGCACAAAAACGACGCGCCCCAGTACGCCGCCGCCGTTCCGCCGATGGCGCTGGTGATATGGTCGTAGCCCGGCGCGATATCCGTCACCAGCGGCCCCAACACATAAAACGGCGCTCCATAACAGAGCTTCTGCTGAATCTCCATATTGTACTGAATCTGGTTAAACGGTATATGTCCCGGCCCTTCGACCATCACCTGTAAACCTTTATCCCAGGCCCGCAGCGTCAATTCGCCCAGCGTCTTTAACTCCGCAAGCTGAGCCGCGTCCGTCGCGTCGGCGCCGCAGCCGGGCCGAAGTCCATCGCCCAGTGAAAAGCAGACGTCATATTGACGCATAATCGCACAGATATCATCGAACAATTCATACAGCGGATTTTGTTTGTTATGATACACCATCCAGCGGGCCAGCAATGCCCCGCCCCGGCTGACAATCCCCATCACACGCGATTTGAGCAGGTCGAGGTGTTCTTTCAACAATCCCGCGTGAATGGTGAAGAAGTCGACGCCTTGTTGAGCCTGCTTTTCAATGATTTTCAAAATCGTATCATAATCAATCTCTTCGACTGAACGACCGATGATGACCTCATAAATCGGCACGGTGCCAAACGGCACGGGGCATTCGCTTAACAGGCGTTGGCGAATAGCGTCAAGGTCGCCACCCGTGCTTAAATCCATAATCGCGTCAGCCCCGGCCTCCAGCGCAACATGCATCTTTTCGATTTCATCATTGAGCGATGAACGGATGGCGGACAGGCCGATATTGGCGTTGATTTTGGTCGAAACACATCTGCCGATAGCACAGGGCTTCAGGCCGTGCGCCAGATGTATAGTATTAGCAGGGATGACCGCCCTGCCCGCGGCCAGTTCGGCACGCAGGAGTTGGGCATCGACGTTTTCTTTTCCCGCCGCCTGTTCAATAACCTCGGTTAATTTGCCTTGTTTTACCAGTTCCAGTTGTGTTGCCATAAAATTTCCCAAATAAAAAGAATCGCCCCGGAAACTGGAAGCGATTCTTTGTGGATGACAAAGTTTGTTTTCTCGCTTCCCTCCGCAGGTCGGGCTTTTCGCCTTGCCTGATCAGGTTCAAAGGGTCTTTCTCAGATTCACCGGCTTTCCCGCCCGGCAAACCACCCCTGAGCGAATCATTGGCCGGCATTATACGGGATTTGTCGCCGGTAGTCAAAATAGAAGCTGATTTTTTAATTAATAAGATACGCTGAATTAGGTCGGGCAGACATATTCGAGGTTTTCCGAAATGGTTTTGCTGACTTGAGGTATCCGAATATCCGACAGGCCGTCGCGGGTAAGAATATCGACTTTCCGGCCGAGTTTTCCTTCCAGATAATCGGCCATCTCCATAAACCCAAGCCCAAGCGGCCGGTCAAGCTCGACAAGCAAATCCACATCACTGTCGGCCCGTGGAGAACCTTTGGCAAATGAGCCAAAAAGGGCGATTTTGCTCACCCCGTAGGCCGAAGCCAGATACGGGAAAGCCTCACGCAAAATCTGAATGACAAGTTCCTTTGTCGGCATAGCATTATCATACTCGACAAAACGTGTTTTTGTAATAGAGGCTTTGAGACAGATTTATTTTTATACAAGAGATGTCTTATCTATCTTCCCTTCCGATGATTCGGACATCTTTGAAACGTAAAAGTTGATAACATCTTTTTTTGAAAATAAAAACTTTTTTTCTACTTGGATATTCATACTGAAACTACAGTGGTTTAGTCCCACTCTTTTCTCCCAAGGTTTCAAAAAATCCCTCTTGTCAGATGGAGCTAAGAATCCGCATTCATTGGGATTAACGCCGTTTAAAATTTTCAAAAAACCAATAACATTTTTTATCGAATTTGACAGAAGCAACAAACCATAAGCAACATTCTCAGGATTAAAATTCCGAGATTCACAGCAAAGCTGAAAATTTAATTTGTCACCCTCTATAATTGGTTTTTTTGTATAATATGTAGAACCAAATTCGCTACTTCCTATTACAAACATTTTCTCTCTAGTACTCTGTCCGTCTTAAGTTGACGGGTATAGTTTTCTTAGTTTAATCCGGGCATCGGCGTTTGTAAATCGCCAATCGATGCTCGTTTGTTCCTCATTTCTTTTTCGTTCCCACACT
>Ga0315277_10009131_pt1 | contig 12690 bp, 5 predicted proteins | sample YL17G05_15_MG_FD_203695 | JGI IMG/M metagenome (GOLD analysis project Ga0315277, IMG submission 203695) | Sediment microbial communities from Yellowstone Lake, YNP, Wyoming, USA - YL17G05_15 | ecosystem: Environmental > Aquatic > Freshwater > Lake > Sediment | place: USA: Wyoming | collected... | reverse complement strand
ATTAACAGGCGCGATACTCGCGGCGGGACGGGGTTCGAGGCTGATGCCTATAAGCGAGAACTATCCCAAACCATTGCTGCCGATATGCAACAAACCCATAGTTCAATATCAGCTTGAATACATGCGTGATGTCGGCATCGATGACGTGTTTCTCGTAGTAGGTCATTTAAAGGAAATATTCGAGAGATATTTCGGTTCGGGTGAAAAACTCGGATTGAAACTGACATACCTCGAACAGGAATCGCAACTCGGGATTGCCCATGCGGTATATAAACTCGAAAGGTATCTTAAAACCCCATTCCTTCTTTTTCTCGGAGATATTTTCATCGTGCCAAAAAATCTCAAGGACATGGTGAAACTATTTTTCGATCGCCAGGCGGGAGCTGTGCTGGCAGTTAAATACGAGGAGGATGCATCCGCGATAAAACGAAATTTCTCCGTAACTCTCGATGATTTAGGATTGGTGAGACGTGTTATTGAAAAACCACGTTATGTGAAGAACAATCTTAAAGGGTGCGGGATTTATCTTTTCAGCCTTCCTTTTTTCGATGCCATCAGGCGAACTCCTCGAACTGCAATGCGTGATGAATACGAGATAACGGATTCGATACAAATTTTCATTGATGACGGTTACCCGGTTTTCGTGGCGGAATCGGTCGAGGATGATATCAATATAACTTTCCCTGAAGACCTCCTTATATGCAATTGCCTTGAGCTCAAAAAACGCGGTTTGAAAAACATTATCGGGGAGAACAGCTTTCTTCCCGATGAGTGCCGGGTTGTGGATTCGGTTATCGGCTCCAATGTCCAGTTCAGCCCCAATACAAAAAAGATTGATAAATGCGTGATATTCGATGATTCAAAACCCGGTAATCTTGTCGCTATCGAACAATCGCTCATCACTCCGCAATATCATCTGCATTTCGAGAATCTGGGATTTGACAAGTAGGGACGTACAATTGTACGTCCCTGCATTTTCAACAGCTATGGAATTATTGATGAATCCTTGCTACTCTTTTAAGTATGGAAAGGAAAAGGATTGCATTAATAACAGGTGGAGCAAGAGGGATCGGAGCGGCGATTTCACGCAGGCTCGCGCATGACGGTTTTAACCTGCATCTTAATTATCATGAAAGCTTTAGTAGATATGAAAAGCTTCGTAAAGAACTTCAGGAGTTCGGAATATCGGTAACAGGGACAAAAGCTGATATTCAAAATCCCCGGGAATGCGGGCAGGTCGTAGCTGATTGCATAAAAGCTCATGGCTATTTATGGGCGCTGATTTTAAACGCGGGGGTTTTCATAAAGGGAAGTCCTGTTGATTTGTCAATAGAGGAGTGGCGAAAGCTTATTGATACTAACCTGTCATCAGCGATGTATCTTTTGAAATACGCGCTTCCACACATGCGAAAAAATGGAGGTTCGATTATTTTTCTCGGAACTGGCTCAATCGCGGATTCAGCACCGACAACCGAATATCCATGCTATGCGGCATCGAAAGCGGGACTTTATGTCCTTATGCGTTCACTCGCTGTCAGCGAAGGGAAATATGGAATTCGAGTCAACATGGTTTCACCGGGAATAATCGATTCAGGGCAATACAGCAAAAAGACAATTGAGAAGTTTGGTGAGGAGATACCTCTCGGACGAATTGGAAAACCTGAGGATGTTGCCTCAGCGGTAAGTTTTCTCCTCAGCGATGAAGCATCGTACATAGGCGGCGCCAATATCGATGTTTCCGCCGGCTGGGTTCGTTCTCATTAACACTGAAGCATCATTAACGCAAAAACTTCTTATTTTTACCACAACTTGATAATATGTAAACCGCCATAATAATCTGCGACATAGGCATATCCGCCAGAAACATAAACTCCATTTTCAGCTCCCGGGGGGTCAACAGATGTAACGATATAAGCGCTTTCCGGTGGTTCGATATCTATTATCTTTAGACCATCATCCCAAACCGCGACATAAGCATAACCACCTGAAACATGAACGTCCCGAACTAAATCTGTGGTGCTAACTGTTTTAACGATATACGCGCTCGATATCGGCTCAATGTCTATAATCGTCAATCCAGCTTCTTCATCTATGATATAAGCATATCCTCCTGAAACATCAATTCCTTTAGCTAAACCTGGTGTATCGACAGTTTTCACTATATAAGCACTTTCAGGCGGGTCGATGTCTATTATCTGTAGACCAGTATCATAGGCCGCGACATAGGCATAACCACCTGAAGCTCGAACCTCATAGACATAATTTGCTGGTATGGCAACGGATTTAACGATGTATGCAGTCTCCGGTGGTTCGATGTCAATAATCATAGCTAAGCCCTCATCCCAAATACCTAAATACGCGTAGCCTTCCGAAATGTCAACATTAGTAACCCCCCTTGGACTTTCAACGATATTGACTAAATGAGCTGATTCTGGTGGATAGATATTGCATAATCCAACTCCTTCATCCCATATTCCAAGAGCCGCAATATCTCCTATAGCCTTATAACTTTCTTCAACATCAACACTACGAGCTTCACTTGGCATATTAACCGAATTAATAATATGCGCTGATTCTGGTTGATCGATATTAACTAAACATAGTCCACCGACACTGTCTGCTGCGTATGCATATCCATTCGAAACACGAACTTCATAAGTTTGTAACATTGAATTAGCTGGATTAACAATATACGCGCTTACTGGCGTCTCGATGTCAATTATGCGTAGACCGGAATAAATATCCGCGACATAGACATATCCGTTTGAACCATAAATACCGAAAGCATGGCCTAACTTATCAATAGATTTCACAATATACGCGCTTTCTGGTGGCTCGATGTCTATTATTTTAACACCTGAATAATAATAATAATACGTGACATAGGCATATCCGTCTGAAACATGAACACTCTCAGAACCCGATATGTCAACGGACTTAACTATATAAGCGCTCTCCACCGGCTCAACATCTATTATCTGAAGACCGTATTCGCTATCCGTGACATAAGCATAACCATTCGCCACATGAACAGCTCCAGCAGAACCCGGTATGTCAACGGATTTTACGATATACGCGCTTTCTGGAGGCTCGATATCTATTATCTGAAGACCTGAATCATGATCCGCGACATAGGCATAACCACTCGACACATGAACAGCTCCAGCAGAACCCGGTGTATCAACTGATTTCACAATATAAGCGCTTTCTGGAGGTTCGATGTCTATTATTTGAAGACCTGAAGCATGATCCCCAACATAGGCATAACCGTTCGAAACAAAAACTCCCGCAGTATAATCTGGGGTGTCAATTGATTTCAAAATATAAGCGCTTTCTGGTGGATCGATGTCTATTATCTGAAGATCATAGTCAACCCCGACATAGGCGTAACCGGAGGAAACATGAACTCCATGAGCATATCCTGATGTATCAACCCAATTGATCCACACTGGATTCAATGGATTCGAGACATCAAAAATATGAAACCCTTTATCGCCACCAGCAACATACGCGTAGTCTCCTTCAACATACACATCAATTGGAGTAAAATTCAGCCATGGGGGAGTGACATCAACGGGATTAAAACCTTCTGTCCATACACCAAAATTAAACTCAGCGTAAATATATATTCCTGTCGCTTGATCACATGCCCCGACAAGGAGCTTATATTCACCTTCAGGAGCAAGAAGAGAATTCGTGATTGTGCCAGTGTAAACATATTCGTTCGGATTTGGTCCTGAAGAGGAATATATCAAATTGAAAACACCATTTAAAAGGTCGGGTGCTTCAACTGAAACTCCGCCAATCCCACTTTGTCCCTGCCAATCGAGGAGAGTGACATCAATCTGCGCGCTTCCTCCGTCTGGTGTTAAACCTTGATCAATGAACGCCTTAATTTGAACCGGCTCGGGAGCGTTGTCCGTATCGGGAGTTGGCGGATTCGGATAATGCGTCGAAACATCAACAACGAGCTTGAAAACCATAGGACCTCCGAATCCGGAAAGATTCATGTTCCATCGTTGTGTCTCCTGGGTAACTCCCGTGCTTGACCACACCCGATTTGGCTGATCCTTGAAATATGCTTTGAAGGGATTTGCATTTCCTGGAATAGAGCCGCCAAGGTTATCGAAGAGCTTGGTGTAGCCATCGGGTTCGAAAACTACTGAATTATTACCGACAGTGCTAAATATCGGATAATTAAAGCTCACTCCCGGATTTGCAGGAAGGATAGCGATAACTCTCGCATCAAACGCATCAATCCCACTTCCCGGATATGGATGCGTGAGCTTGATATCCGCCCAGAAGTTCGGAGTCCATCCGTACCCCGTGATTTTCAGTACATTGGGATATAACTGTGTCAGAGGAAAATGATATGATCCCACACGTTCAATCGGTGTTACTGTGAACGTTCTGTTTTCGGAATCGATAACTGCATCATAAACCGCCAGCACATTCCTGTTTTCATCGGGAGTGCCAATCGATTCCGGCAAATCGGATGGATTTATGCCGGGATTTGGTGGTTCAATCGGGGCTTTACCTCCTGAGCAATATGTGAATGCAAGCAACAATAATGGCAATAAGAATATAGCTGAAAAGAATGTCCTCATGGCAGGAATAACCTCCATGTTCCAATTGAATGAACGAAAAGTGGAATTTATTATAGTAGTTTTAATTTAAAAGTTCAATAGTTACTCAGATGATTAATTTGTGACCTTTGCAAAAACCAGAAAAAATGGGGACAGTCCACAAATACTTAGTTTCCAGGTTCGCTTTGCAAGTCGAATTTAGTCTATTGTCTTGATACTGGTGAACATTTTTATAAAATAAAAAACCCCCTTTGCATGGGGGTTTAAATCTGGATCTTATGCCTGAAGCATCTGATCCTTAAGAGAGTGGTGGTTATCTATCTTCAGCCTTAATACGGCCTATTTTCCTTTAGAGGAGGTTTCGAGTTCGCGATTCCCTTCCAAATATCGCCTTATCAAAACCTCCTCCATTCGAACGGTTCCCGTGGTCCCTAATGTATATCGATCCGTAATTTATCTTTTACGGAATCCACTATCAGGAATATACCAGAAGTTACAAGAAATGTCAAGAGGTTAAAAAGAAAAAATTGGATTTTTTTTCATTGCGGTTGCGAGAGGAATTTATCCAAAATCGATTCGGTTTCTTCTAAAATTGCTTTATATCCATGATTGGAAGCAATCTGTTGAGCTTCTTTAGCCAGTAAGAGCCCTTCATCGGTTTTGCCCGTTTGAAGTAAAATCGATGCCTGGGTATTGTATGAACTTGCTAATTCCTCGGGAAGTCGAAGTTCATTGCATATTTGTTCCATTTCCTTGAGAAGTATCATTGCTTTGTCAAATTCCCCTCGAATTGTCAACACACTCGACTGATGATGAAGATTAATGGCAAGGACCTGTTTACCTCCTATTTCACGACTTATCTGTTCTGCTTCCTTGAAAAGTTCCATCGCTTTGTCATAGTCACCTCGGATTATCAATACATCACCCTGATTATTAAGGCTATATGCAAGTCTCAACTTGTCCTTGATCTCTCGGCAAAGTTGCTCCGTTTCCGTGAAATAATTCATTGCTTTATCAAACTCACCACACGCAAAATGCACAGATCCCTGATTGTTAAGGGATACTAATAGCCCATGCTTATCTCCTGTTTCACGAGCTATCCGTTCCACCTCCTTGTGAAGTTTCATAGCTTCATCAGTCTTTCCTAGTTTTTTAAATATATTCCCCTGAGCGCCAAGGCTTCCTTGAAGCACTCTCTTATTACCAATATCACGACTTATCCGTTCCGCCTCCTTGAAAAGTTCCATCGCCTCAATCAATTTCCCTCGGAATTGCAGAACATGTCCCTGATTGAAAAGGTTTAGCGAAAGCTTTAACTTGTCACCAATTTCACAGCATATCTGTTCCGCTTCCTTGTAAAGTTTCAGCGCTTCATCGAGTTCGCCTCGATGCATATGTATACTCGCTTGATTACCAAGGGTTACTTGAAGCGTCCACTTATCACCAATTTCGCGGCATACCTGTTCCACTTCCTTGTAAGCTTTCATCGCTTCGTCAAACTTGCCTCTATCCGCAAGTATATGCGCCTGATTGTTGATAGTTACAGAAAGAAGCTTTTTGTCACCAATTTCACGGCATATCTGTTCCGCTTCCTTGTGAAGTTTCATGGCTTCATCAATCTTCCCAAATATTTTAAGCGTAATCCCCTGAGCACCAAGACATGCATGAAGTGTTGACTTGTCACCAATTTCACGGCAGATCAGTTCGGTTTCCTTGAAAAGTTTCATTGCCTTATCATAATCACCGGTGTTATAGAGTATTTTCGCCTGGTTGTAAAGACTTTTGCAGAGCCCCCACACATCACCAATTTCATGGCATATCTGCTCCGCTTCCTTGTAGAGTTTCATTGCTTCATCATACTCGCTATGGGTAGATTTTATCCTTCCCTGTTCTACCATGTTTGCGTGAAGGCTGGTTAAATCGCCAATTTTTCGAAAGTGTTCAGTCAGGAATTGAAGCAACAATAATGCCTCAATAAGATCTCCTGTGTCAGATAATAACGCGGCAATGAACCTTACAGTGTCCGTATTAAAATTCTGCGGATTGCTCAAAACATTCCGGTAGGTATCCTTCTTTTTAACTGAATAAAGCTCTTCTACTTTTGACCAGTATGATTTCAAATCGAACTGATTCTGGACCCAAGCCTTTGTGAAAAATTCAAGATTTGATAATAGGCAGTGTAATCTCTCCCATGACTTTGCCTCTATCAATTGCCACGGATATTCATCTATTACGCGATTGTTGAATTCAAATTCAGCAAAGTAATCAGCCAGCGTGAGGTGAGTTTCCTGCTGAGCTTTGTCAGTAGGAATAAATCGGTTTCTAACAGCTTGACGCATATAATCATGACAAAATTGTATATACCCGGAATGACTTACAAGTGCCTGCTCTATGGCTAAGCTGAATGGAGCCCAAATAGCTTGTGGCAGCGGATTAACATTTCCCCCAAGGATTTCGAGAAGCTCGGTTTCGGTAAGTCCTCTTCGAGCCGCCCAGATAAGTGTCATTGAATCCCGCACCAGTCCATGCCTATCGCGCTCGTAATCATCCTCGCAGCGCTTTAGTATCGCCTCAAAAAGCGCCGGGATTGTTTTTGCGGCAAGACATTCCTCGATTCGCTTATTGAGCTCCTCATATTCCCCAAAGACACGAAGTTCCTCAAGAAGAGACCTTAGATAAAGGGGATTACGCGTCTGTTCCGCGGATGCTATTTTCTCTATCTGCTTCCTGCTTAATTTCTTGCAATGCATTTCAAGGAATTCATTTATCAGCCTGATTCGTTCATCGTTATCGAGAGGATGGATTTGCATTTTTTGCCAATCGCGTTTGTTCAGTTCATCAAGAGAGCGTCCTGGAAGTGTTGACAGTATCAAACGGATATTTTCGGGAATGACAGAAGGAAGCCAAACCAGATCGGGAGCGCCATCTCTGTCCTCAAGCTGATTGAGCGCATCAATGATTAGTATTACTCGCCCTTGTACCGACGCAATGTGAAGGCAGTTGGCAAAAGCCATCCTGAGTGCATCAGGCTTGTCGGGTATATCACCTGGAATGTCAAATCGACGCTTCATCTCGCCCATGATACGCCTGAGCATGGACATCCAATCAGCAGCCTCCGGCGTGGAGCCTATAAAATGCATTACAAACAGCTCATCGGGATTTTTTCTTCGATACTCAATCGACCAGTTCGAAAGAAGTGCTGATTTTCCGGAACCTGATTCTCCGAGAATAACAAGCGGTGGAGTTTCACCCCTCGAGTGTTTATCAAGCGTTTCAAAATATTCTCTGCGCCCGATATAGATCTTGAATCGACTCTGCGCGAAAGTCTCATGTTCAAAGGCAAGATGGTCAAGGGGATCTGGTTCTGAACCTTCAGGATACAGATTATTGATAACAGCTGTTAAATCATCAAGGACCAGTTGTCCCAGCTCTTGCGGATTTTTATAGTTCTCCCTGAATGGCAAACCACTCCTTCGGATTTTATCTTTAAGCGCGGTCAGTTTTTTTATCCGCTCCTCGGTTTTGCACTGAGCTTCCTCATATCCGAATTGTTTTATATCCTCTGGTATTGGCCTTTCGCGAAATTCCTTCTGTTTATCAGGCGGCATTGAATCCACATATGCCGGATCGCGGAAATAGAAGTGCGCATGACGCTTCATCTCGGGATTATTCAATACACCATGGAGTATTTCGAGTTCGGTAACTGATTTATCCAGATGCTCATTGAGCCAATTCTCCTTCTCAATAAGTTCTTGCGGAATTTCATTCGGTAACCATCCGTAACGTTCACCCAGTATCCCAATGAAATATGGTCTGCACCGGTGAATTTCCTCAAGGCATACGGGCAGCACTTTTCCCTCAGATGTTTCCTCATCTGTAATACCCCACCTGAGGTCAACCTCACCCCATACAACACCGCGCTTCTCGCACAACTTTCTTAATTGCGGGAATATTCTTTTGACCAGCTCATCGCGTTCTTCCCGCATATCATGGAAAGTGGACGAGATGAAGATGCGAATTACGCGCTGTTCGGATGATTGAGCTTGTTCATTTTTCATAATCTTTGTTTTTGCCTGTTGATTTGTCAGAGACAGAATCCGTAAAATCACTAACCATATTTTCCTTTTCCTTTAGGGACAGCTACCTTGAGTGTACCTGACTCATGGTAGCTGTCCCCCCCCTTCTTTTTCGTTAATCCCAGTATTCATGGCAGTTTCAGCCTAATGAAAATAAGGGACAGCTACCTTGAGTGTACCGGACTCATGGTAGCTGTCCCCTTTGTCAAATTGGTAGCTGTCCCTAATTTTTCCATTCCTCGTGTTCCTTTGTGGCATCCCTGCGAACATCCTTTAATCTTTCACTTAGTTTAGTTGGATATTTCACTCGCTTTTTTAATTGCATCAGCGATTCTGGGAACGATTTCAGCTGGTTATCAAGATGCGAGCGTATTTGAGGTAGTTTCGGGAGTTCTTCTATCAGTTGACCATTTAGAATATATGTGCGCAAAAGGGGCTCGAGCGATTTATCACTGTCATATTCCCCCTCTTCTGAAATGATATCCATTTTGTATAAACCATCAGGACCTCGGTTCCGATATACTTGCTTTCGTCCGGGAAGAGTCTTTTTATCGGTGCTGAGTTTAATCCGCGCGTGTCTTTTACCGCTCTCCTCAGTTTCGACAAGTTTATAAACACCGGTCATCGTGGGTGCATCTTTGGACGTAATCAATTCGCTTCCGACACCGAACATATCAATCGGTGCGCCGGCATTCATCAGCTCCTGTATTCGGCTTTCGTTAAGGTCTCCTGACGCCATTATCTTGGTTTCTTTAAGGTCGGCATCATCGAGGATTTTTCGAACCTCGTTGCTGAGACTCAAAAGGTCTCCGGAATCAAGCCTGACCCCTTTTACGATATTACCGAGTCTTGCGGCAAGCCGGGCACCTTCAAGCGTGTCGTATGTATCTATAAGGAGAATAACATGCTGAGGAAAGGTTTTAGCGAATTCTTTAAAAGCGGTCAACTCATCATCATGAGCCATGATGAAAGAATGAGCGATAGTGCCATAGACAGGAAGATTATAAAGCATGCCTGCTTCAAGGTTCGATGTTCCAGCGCATCCGGCAAGACATGCGGCTCTTGCACCGGCAACGGCAGCGCCCGGTCCGTGAGCTCGTCGAGCTCCAAACTCAACCACCATTCGTCCCTGCGCAGCTCTCACAACACGGACAGCTTTTGAGGCGACCATTGTTTCGAAATTTATAATACTCAATAGCGCTGTTTCGAGAATCTGAGCCTCGATTATCGGCGCGGTTATTTCGAGAACCGGTTCATTTGAGAAAATGAAGGTTCCTTCAGATATGGCTCTCACAGTGCCGCTGAAATGCAGATTCGAAAGGTAATCGAAAAAATCGGGATTGATATTCTGAAAAATCTCAAGATTTCGAAGATATTCGATTTCATCATTATCGAATTTCAGATTCAGTATGTAATTCAGCGCCTGCTCGATTCCAGCGGTGACGAAGAAATTTCGTTTCGGATGTAGCTCGCGGAAGAAAAGGTCGAAGGTCGCGATTGAGTTGAGTTTGTTGTCCCAATACGCAGCAGCCATGGTTATCTCATAGAGATCGGTGAACAAAGCGGGGATTCGAGAATAGCTCTCGTCTATGGGTCTCATAGCTGATTCTCCAGAAGCAAGCGTTGAATACAATCCAAATTACAAACCGGTTCCTTTAATCCATCTCCCCTGATTTTCCATTTATGATTATTAACACATCATCAGGAACACCATCGGGATTATCCTCAACAAGACTATTTTTAATAAGCGCTTGATTGTTGAGTCTGTCATAACTGTTTTCAGTCTCACCGTAACAGAGCAGATAAAAATCTTCGATTACTTTCGTTTCCGGATTTTTAATCGGTATGTATGTGAATTCGCCAGGAGCTCTTTTATCAAAAATAACATCATTCATGGGTTTATCTGTATAAGGGTTGACCGGGAAACTACGCATATAATCTTGGTCGATAAGTTCCTTGAAGGTTTCAGGATATTTACCCTCTTTATCAACAGCGTAACGTTCCAGCGCTATGTGCAAAGTATGTGCATTCGATCTGACTGTTGGTTCAGGATTGTCTGCGGATAAAATGGATCTGTGTATTTCAGATGATATCACAGTCTGCCAGATATTAAACAACAGTGAGAATAACGACCTATCCATTGAGCATTCAATCAACACGCCATCGGGAATGTGAGTTCTCATGAGTTGAACACTTCCCCAATCTTCCTCTTTTACGGCGCTTGTGATATTACTCATATCGCTCCCTATCCCCATTTCAATCAATGCCTGCCAGGCATCTGGCGGCAATATATTGACAAGCTTATCGATATTAACACTAATCATTGCGTTCATTACAACCGGCATCATCCCCTGAGCTGTTCTTGCCGGGGTTAAGACATATCCGGCTGCTTCATATAAAGTTTCAGGATGTGTGGCGAAGATTAGGTAATTCTTATCAACGATAAGGCTCGGATTGATATCGAGAGGACATCCGAAATCTTTGAAACTCAGTACTTCGAAACGCTCTTTCCAGTTTCCGGTTTCCATCTTGCCGCCAAGCTTATCGACGAACAAACCTGTGAATGTGTCTTTGATAATCTTGATATCCTCATCTTTGATTCCATCAGCCATCTGGATTATCAGAGCGGCATACGGTTTGGGATTAGCTTCATCAAATCCTCCAAGATTGAAAAATACCAGATGCGCTTCATCGCCGATATATCCCTCAAATTTGGCGAACAGATCCTTAAAGGGACATTCCTTGAAAGGATTGCCTTTCTTCGCTTGTATCGGTTGGATTATATATTCATCGAGCATATTGTAAACCGGCATGGGATCCATAACGGAAATCCACGCGAGGGTTTGATCTTCGGGGATCATTGCTCTTACCACCGATGCTCTTGGCGGGATGGCGATTACTTCGTGCAGTAAATCAGCTCTCTGTGCATTGGGAGTAATCATTATTTTTGTAGAACCGGTGAATCGATCCTTTTCCATGCGAAAATCCATGGTTATATTCTCCATTTCAACAATCCCGGTTTTATCAAGAATATCGAGTATTTCCTTGATTTTGGCTGCCTGTCTTGGATTCATGCCAGTGGTGTCAAATATCTTGCCGGCAAATTGCTTCAGCCAGGTGAGATCGATTTTTGCATGGTAGGAATATTCAAGAAGAGGGTCTTTGAAAACCTGGGCTTCGACTTTTGATGGTTGAAGCGAAAAATCGAAGATGCAGAGAAAGACTGCAATCAATATTGCACTTACAAGTCTTAATAAACTCTTAGGCATTTGCGGGGCCTCCATGATTTGTATTGAACAAATTTCACTCAAATATTAGCATGATTATAATGAGATAAGTCTTTAATTATTGCACTCTCAAAATTCTCCCATCGATTTTAGATTCGACAGCGTATTTCTCGCGAATAGCATCTATGATGAGCTCGCGCAATGGAAGTCCTGTCCGAGTGGCTTTCTTACCGATGAAAACCTCAAAGCCGTCTCCACCTGTTGACATGAAATCGTTAATCGCAACTGTGTATGTTTTATCTGGATTCAAAGGCTCGGTTCCAATCACCGCATTTTCGATTGTTTTTCCCCGGATGGAGAATTTAATGCCTGATATATGCAGGAAACCGCCATCCTCTTCCTCTCTCGTGCCTCGAACTGAGCGAGTCAGAGCCTGCATTAATTCAGCGCCGGTTATCTCAACAATGACAACTTCATTATCGTAAGGCATCATCTTGAAAACATCCTCAACTGTAATTTTTCCTTTTTTGATGCTTGCTCTCAAGCTTCCAGCGTTGATGAGCGCGATTTGAGCGCCGCTGTATTCGCGCATAATATCTGCAACGAAGTTGCCGAGCGCTGTCTCCTCATATCGAATTCTCTCGCGTTCACCATCAAGAAATTCCTTCGCTTCCCCGATAACCTCTTTGAATTTTTCACCGAGCTCGGCTTGATATTGAGAAACGATACGCTCCACATCCGGGTCCGGTTTTATTTCTTTCGTAATCGGTATATATGTCCATGATTCAATAATAGCCTTTT
>Ga0315277_10009130_pt1 | contig 12690 bp, 8 predicted proteins | sample YL17G05_15_MG_FD_203695 | JGI IMG/M metagenome (GOLD analysis project Ga0315277, IMG submission 203695) | Sediment microbial communities from Yellowstone Lake, YNP, Wyoming, USA - YL17G05_15 | ecosystem: Environmental > Aquatic > Freshwater > Lake > Sediment | place: USA: Wyoming | collected... | reverse complement strand
AATCTATCCAGGATGCCATCCGCCGCCACAGCAGTTTCAACGTCATCCACCTGGAAATGATGTTCAAGGTGGACGTGTTCGTGCGCAAGCAGCGCCCGTTCGACCAGGCGCAATTCGACCGGCGCGTAGCACAGGTGATCGCCACCGAGCCGGAACGCACGGCCTACGTCGCCAGTGCCGAGGATACCGTGCTGGCCAAACTCGAATGGTTCCGTATGGGTGGCGAAGTCTCCGAGCGACAGTGGCGCGACGTGTTGGGCGTGCTCAAGGTGCAGGGTGAACGACTCGACCGAGAGTACCTGCGCCGCTGGGCAGCAGCGCTGCGCGTGAGCGACCTGCTGGAAAGAGCGCTCATCGAAGCGGGCCAGGAGTAGCGAGTGGCGTTATCCTTGATGGTCTTGGCGCCCTCGTCAGTCGCGCTCAGAGGCATTTGGACCACGAAAGGCGCGAAGGCTCGCGAAAAACGCGAAAGGGGACGCTGCTGAGGTGTCATGATCTGACTGAAGGGGCGCAATATGGTCACGGTCCAATTCTCAAAACGGGAAGAGTTGATTTTGCCCGAGCCGTTGGGGCGCGCCCTTGGTCTATGCGAGGGTGATCGCGTCGAGGTACAGCGACAGGGTAGTATACTGTGGTTCCGGCGCAGGACCAGAGGATGCTCCCCAGGCCCGCTGACCGACCTGACCAGGATCGTGTCCTCATCTCGACCGGTGGGTTCGGTGGATGTGGATTCATATATGGGCAAACACGGGTACGAGCAAGTACATGGCTGCTCTGACTTTCGGCTTTGATGCCCCCTTACCCAACGGAGCCACAGTTCATACGCATAGCCCTGGACTATATGGGAGATTACTCCCTCCTCCCTCGTGACGCCCTGCACTTGACCACGATGGCTCACCACGGCGCGGATGGGATAGTGACCACCGATGGCGATTTCCTGGCGGTGCATGGCTTGCATATCTATGCGTGTAACCCCAAGATTCTGTCCAGTCGGCCCGCTCCATCTCCGAGAGCACCTTGACCTTGCCTTCCGCCTGGCGCACCAGGTGCTGCTGCTCCAGCAGTTCCAGCAGACCCTAAAGGTTTCGGAAAACCTTTAGGGTCTTTGCGTGGAATTTTGACTTCTACGCAAGATTGTATTACACTATTGACGGGTGTTTTCTGTGCTCGCCTTGACGGCGAAGTGTGAGGAGGAACATGCCAGGAATTCAATCCGGCCACGTTATTCACAGCCCGCGCTGGCCGGAGCCGGTGGAAGTGAAACTGGTGGAGGAACTGGGGGACTATGTTCGCCTGGTGGGGGCCACCGTATCCTCCGGCCGGCACGTGGACCAACTGCTGCCGCGCAGCGAAGCGGACGGGCTGACGGCGGCCCGCGTGGACCTCTCCTTCTCCGCTTCCCCCCGTCACGTCTTCCTGGGGCTGGAAGCCCGCCGCTACCGCTACGTCTCGCTCTACGACCCGCTGCTGGCGATGCACACCTCCAAAGTCGAACCGCTGCCCCACCAGATCGAAGCCGTGTATGGCTACGTGTTACGGCTGCCGCGCATCCGCTTTCTCATCGCCGACGACCCCGGCGCCGGTAAGACGATCATGGCCGGGCTGGTGCTCAAGGAACTCAAACTGCGCCACCTGGCCCGCCGCATCCTCATCGTCGCCCCTGGCCACCTCAAAGACCAGTGGCGGCGAGAGATGAAAGAGCGCTTCGAGGAGAATTTCGTCGTCGTGGACAGGGGCGTGATGGACGCCCTGTACAGCGAAAACGTCTGGCAGCGGGAGATGCAGATCATCACCTCGCTGGACTTTGCCAAGCAGGACGACGTGCTCCCCTCCATCGCCTCGGCGCACTTTGACCTGGTGATCGTGGACGAGGCGCACAAGATGAGCGCTTACGTCTACGGCAACAAACTGGAGCGAACGAGCCGCTACCGGCTGGGAGAAGTCCTCTCGCGCAGCACGACTCATCTGCTGTTCCTGACCGCCACCCCGCACAAGGGGGACCCGGAGAACTTTCGGCTGTTCCTGGACTTGCTGGAACCCGGCTTCTTCGCCACCACCGAGATGCTGGTGCAGTCCATCCGCAACCAGGACAACCCCTTGTTCATCCGCCGGGTCAAGGAAGACTTGAAGGACTTTGAAGGCCGGCCTCTGTTCCTGCCCCGCCACGTCGAGACCCGACCCTTCGACCTGGGGCGCGAGTCGGCGGCAGAGAAGGACCTGTACAACGCGCTCTCGCGCTACGTCAAGGAACAGTACAACAAGGCGCTGACCCGCGACCGGCGGCGCAACGTGGCCTTTGCGCTGGTCATTCTGCAGCGGCGGCTGGCTTCCAGCACGTATGCGCTATATCGCTCCCTGGAGCGGCGCAAGAAACGGCTGGAAGACCTCTTGCAGAAAGCGCAAGAGGCGCGAGAGGCGGACGCGGTCAGCCCCGACCTCGACGCCGTGGAGGATTTGAGTGAGGCCGAACGCTGGCGGCAGGAAGAGATGTGGGAGACGCTCAGCGTGGCCGAGAATCGCCAGGAATTGGAGCGGGAAATTCAGACCGTGGACGATCTGATCCGGCAGGCGAAGGCGATCATCCAGAGTGGGGAGGAAGTGAAGCTCTGTCACCTGCGCGCGGCGATGGAGGAACTGAACCGCCAGGAGCCTGGGCAGGCTGTCACAGACCCCCCACTGCGTGGGGGGCTTGCCGAGGGAGTTTGCCCTGAGCCTGGGCAGGCTGTCACTGACCCCCCACTGCGTGAGGGGCTTGGCGAGGGAGGGCCTGGACAGGCTGTCACAGACCCCCCACTGCGTGGGGGGCTTGCTGAAGGGGTGAGGGCTTCGGGTGCGAAGGTGCTGATCTTTACCGAATCGCGCGACACGCTGGATTACCTGGCCCGCAATCTGGCAGACTGGGGGTATAGCGTCTGCACCATCCACGGTAGCATGCGCCTGGAGGAGCGTATCAAGGCCGAAGGCGTCTTCAAGAACGAAGCGCAGGTGATGGTGGCCACCGAGGCCGCCGGCGAAGGCATCAACCTGCAGTTCTGCAACCTGATGATCAACTATGACATTCCCTGGAACCCCAACCGGCTGGAGCAGCGCATGGGGCGCATCCATCGCTACGGGCAGACCCGGGAGGTCTTTGTCTTCAACCTGGTGGCCGAGGACACGCGCGAGGGGCGGGTGCTGACGCGGCTCTTTGCCAAACTGGACGAAATCCGCGCCGCGCTGGGCAGCGACAAGGTCTTCGACGTGCTCGGCGAAGTGCTCTACGGCAAGAACCTGGCCCAACTGATGCTGGAAGCGGCGGCCAGCGCCCGCAGTATGGACGAAATCCTGGCCGAACTGGACATCCAGGTGGACGAGGACTATATCGCCCAGGTCAAAGAGAATCTGGGGGAGAGCCTGGCGACTCACTACATTGATTACACGGGCATCCGCGAACTGGCCGACCGCGCACGGGAGTACCGCCTCATCCCCGAGTACACCCAGGCGTTCTTCCAACGGGCGCTGGAAGCCGCCGGCGGCGCGTGCCGCGAGCGCGGCGGTGGATTCCTGGCCGTGGAGTCCATCCCCTTCGAGGTGCGCCGCATCGCCGACGAGGAGGACTTTAAGAAGCGGCACGGCATCCTGCAGCGGCGCTACCCGCTGGTGGCCTTCGATAAGGAACTGGCGCGCTGGCACGCCGAAGCCGAGTTCGTCTCCTTCGGCCACCCGCTCTTCGAGGCCGTGCTGGCGTGGGTCGAGCACACGCTGGGCGGCAGCCTGGCCCAGGGCGCGGTCTTCACCGACCCGGACGGACGCATGGACGGCGTGCTGCTGTTCTACGAGGGGCACGTCCAGGATGGCCTGGGGCAGATCGCCGGCACGCGCCTCTTCGCGCTCTACGCCGACCGCGCGAGCAACGAGATTCGCCCGGCCCACCCGGCCCTGTTGTGGGACCTGGCAGAGGGCGGCGAACTGCCCACCGAACCGTCGCTCGACCTGGAAGCGGTCAAGCGCCAGGCGTTGGCGGTGCTCCTGCCGACGCTGGCCGACTACCAGCAGCAACTGCAAACGGAACGCGACCGCCAGGCCGCCATCAAGGAAAAGTACGGCGTCAAGTCGTTGGAGCACCTCATTCTCCAACTGGATGGCGACCTGATTGACCTGTATGCCCGGCGCGAGCGCGGCGAGCGGGTGGACCTGGTCATCCACAACAAAGAGGAGCAAAAAAAGGGCTACGAGGTGGCCTGGCAGGAGTTGCAGCGCACGGTGATCCAGGAGCGCAGCCTGACGATGGGGATGCCGCGCTTCGTCGGCGCGGTGCGCGTCGTGCCGGCGGCCCAGGCGGCGCCCCAGATGCAGGAAGACCCGCAGGTCGAGCGCATCGGGATGGAGGTGGCGCTGGCCTACGAGCGGGCGCAGGGCCGCGTGCCGGAGGACGTCGCGGCGCAGAACCTGGGCTTCGACGTGCGCTCCACCGACCCCGGCAGCGGGCGCAAGCGCTACATCGAGGTCAAAGCGCGCGCAAGGGTCGGGCCAGTGGAACTGACGCAGAACGAGTGGTTCAAGGCCGGGCGCTTCGGCCAGGACTATTACCTCTACGCGGTGTTGAACGCGGCCACGCAGCCCGAATTGTACGTCATCCAGGACCCGGTGGCCAACTTGGAGCCACAGGAGCGCATGGAAGTACGTTACCTGGTCGGCGTGGATCAGATGCTCAGTCGAAATACACGGGAGGAGTAGATGGCTAGGATTGCGATTCTAGGTTGGGGATCGTTGATCTGGTGCCCGCGACAACTGCAGTACAAGGGTGAATGGCAACGGGGTGGCCCAGTTCTTCCTATCGAGTTCTCTCGCATTTCCAGTGACGGACGTCTGACCCTGGTGATCGATGTTCGAGATGGGGAAAGCGTCACAACGCAGTATTCGGCCAGTACCTTCGAGAACCTCGATGAGGCCATTGAGAACTTGCGCTGCCGGGAATGCATGCCCTCGGTTGATTATGTAGGCTTCGTCAATCTGAATACCGGCAAGAAAAGAGGCCGCAATGCTGATGTTGTCGGAAAGATTCGAGAGTGGGCGCAGCAGAACCACTTTGACGCCGTGATCTGGACCGACCTGCGCCCCAATTTCGCCAGTAAGCGTTTAGAGCGATTTACAGTCGGGAATGCTGTTGCCTATCTGCAGAGTTTGTGCGGCAAAACCGAACAGGAAGCCAGGAAATATATCCAGAAAGCGCCCGAGGAAGTCAATACACCAGTCCGCCGCAAGTTACAGGAGATCGGCTGGCTGGACGAGGAGAGAGCATGACCGACCGCCGTTTCATCGAGGAATCCTTCCCCGTCAAGGAAGTCGGCGCGGCGGCGGCCAAAGAGAAGAGCATCCGCCACGGCCACATCTCCACGCTGCACATCTGGTGGGCGCGGCGGCCGCTGGCGGCTTCCCGCGCCACCGCCTACGCCGCGCTCGTCCCGCCTGCCGGGGACGAACTCGAGTGGCAAAAGCGGCGCGATTTCATCGTCGAACTCTGCCAGTGGGAGAACTCGCTCAACCCGCGCGTGCTGGACAAGGCGCGCCGTGACATCCTGGAGGCCCATGCCGCGCGCCTGACGGGCGAACTGGGCCACCCGGTGACGGTGGAAGACATCGAAGCGGGCCGCGCGCCGCGTCCCCGCGTGCTCGATCCCTTTGCCGGCGGCGGGTCCTACCCGCTGGAGGCGCTGCGCCTGGGCTGCGAAGCCTACGCCAGCGATTACAACCCCGTCGCCGTGCTCATCCTCAAGGCGACGTTGGAGTATCCGCAGAGGTTCGGCCACACCGCAGGGAGACAAGGAGACAAGGAGACAAGGGGACAAGGAGATGCGCAGCCTGGAACGACGACGCCACAGCCCGCTCTGTTCGACTTGTCCGCAGTCCGCACTCCGCAATCTGAAATCCGAAATCCTTTGCTGGATGCTGTGAAGCACTGGGGCAATTGGGTGCTGGAAGAAGCGCGCAAGGAACTGGCCGAGTTCTATCCGCTTGACCCTCCGCTCCCCTCTCCTGCTGGCGGGAGAGGGGCCGGGGGTGAGGGTGCGATCCCGGTGGGCTACATCTGGGCGCGCACGATCCCCTGTCAAAATCCGGCCTGCGGCGCGGAGATCCCGCTGATGCGCCAGTTCTGGCTGGCGAAGAAGGACAGGAAGCGCGTGGCGCTGTGGATAGATAGAACACGGACTAACACGGATGCAACGGACACACACGGATTGGAGGACGAAGGAAAAATCCGTGAAAATCCGTCCGACCCGTGTTCATCTGTGTCCTATTCTTTTCACATTGTCGGTGATGGGTATGAGCCGTGGCCGGAGGGTTTCGACCCCGAAAAGGGCACGGTGGCCCGCGCCGTGGCGACCTGCCCCTGCTGTGGCGGCACGGTGGACGCGAACACCACCCGCCGGCTGTTCCAGGAGGGCAAAGCCGGGCAGCGCATGGTGGTGGTGGTGCTCGCTCCCCCCTCTCCCCGTGGGAAAGGGACCGGGGGTGAGAGGAGCGGCAAGACCTACCGCGTGGCAACGGCTGCAGATGAGGCGGTATACCGCAAGGCCGAAGCCGCCCTGCAGGCCAAACGCGAGCGGTTGATGCAGGAATGGGGGATAGACCCCGTGCCGGACGAGCCGATCCCAACCACGGAACTCCGCCGCATCGCCGTTCCCCTTTACGGAATGACGAAGTGGGCTGATCTGTTCAATGCTCGGCAGAAGCTGGCTCTCATTACCTTTGCCGACAAAGGGCGCCAGGCCCACGCACAGATGTTGGCCGAGGGATTGGAGCTGGAGTTCGCGAAGGCGGTGACGACGTATCTGGCGTTGGCAGTGGACAGACTGGCGGACTACGACTCAGGACTGGCACGTTGGGTATCCCATGGCGAGTTTGTGGGCAATACTTACACCCGCCAGGCATTGCCCATGGTTTGGGACCACTTCGAACTGAATCCCGTCAGCGGGGCTACAGGCGGTTGGGACTCCGCCCTGGATTGGATAATCCGGGTGGTTGAGCACTGTTCGCAATCTTCTACCGCCAAACTAACTATTTCTACGGTCACCCAATCTTCCGCCACTCAACTATCGTACCCCGACGGCTATTTTGACGCGATTCTCACCGACCCACCTTACTACGACAACGTCCCTTATTCGCACCTGTCCGATTTCTTCTACGTATGGCTCAAGCGCACGATCGGGCACTTGTACCCGGGCCTCTTTTCCACACCTCTGGCTCCCAAGTCACAAGAGATTGTGCAGGATCGCCCCCACAGCCGCTCTCAGACGCAGAAAACCAAAGCATATTTCGAAAGTATGCTCACTCAGGCGTTCCGAGAGGCACATCGCGTCCTACGGCCTGGTGGAGTGGCGGTCATTGTCTACGCCCACAAGTCCACTGAGGGCTGGGAAACGCTGATCAACTCCCTGCTAGACTCGGACTTGGTGGTGACAAGCGCATGGCCACTGAATACTGAGATGCAAGCCCGGCTGGTAGCCCGCGAGACCGCCGCACTGGCCTCCTCCATCTACATCGTCGCCCGCAAGATGGCGCGGCAGCCCACCGGCTTCTACAACGACGTGCGCGCGGAACTGCGCACCCACCTGGATGCCAAACTGCACCGGTTGTGGGAGGAGGGCATCGGCGGGGCGGATTTCTTCATCGCCGCCATCGGCTCGGCCATTGAGGTTTTCGGTAAGTACGAGCGTGTGATGGACTATGAGGGCACCGTCGTCCGCGCCGACCGGCTGCTGGACGAAGTGCGCACCATCGCTACCGACTACGCCGTGCGCCAGATTCTGCGAGATGGCTTCGCCGGCGAAGTGAGCGACCTGACCCGCCTCTACGTGCTGTGGCGCTGGAACTATGGCGAGGCGCTCGTGCCGTTCGACGAGGCGCGCAAGTTAGCGCAATCGTGCGGCGTGGACCTGGCACGCGAGTGGGGCCGGGGCGGCTTTGTGCGCAAGGAAAAAGAATTCGTGCGCGTGCTTGGCCCGCAGCAGCGCAAGTGGGACGAGTCAGCGAGTCGGCGAATCAGCGAGGGAAGAAGTCAGCCGAAATCGCTGACGCGCTCTATCGCTGACTCGCACGAGATGATAGATGTGCTGCACTACGTGCTCCTGCTGTGGGAGAAAGGCCGCCGCGAGGAGCTGGTGCAGGTATTGGCCGAGACCGGGCTGGGCCGTGGCGAGGCCTTCTATCGCGTGGCCCAGGCCGTCTCGGAGACGCTCCCCAACGAGAGTAAGGAGAAGAAGCTGCTCGATGGCTTCCTGGCCGGCCGGGAGCGGGTGCGGGGGGAGGTTGGGAAGGTTGGGCAGCAGGGGAGGTTGTTGTGACAAATAGGACGCGGATGACACAGTGCAACGGATTCTCACTAATTCAGGATAAAAACAATCCGTGTTGGGCTGCTGGCTGGCATCTGCGGTTAGTTGACTGAGGAAAACGCGCTATGGATCTTGAGGGTTCTCTTAGCTTCCTTGCACACGGAACGGCCTACCGAAACGATGTATCGGTCCCTGTAGCAATCAAAGGGAGTTATTCGAGGTGGGAGCCTCATCCAGTGCAATGTATAGTTCTCCCTGATATGGATGGTTTGTCCGGTGGGTTTGATAACCTGTTCGACCGACAGGGGACACTACAGCTGACAGGCAGAACAGAGTCTGGAAGGGAGATCCGAATACCCAAGTTCTTAGTCACTGTCGATAAGCGGGCCGGCGATCAGATATCTTGGGAAGGGATCGCTGAACTGTTCATCGAGGGCGATCTTGAGGAGTTCGACGCATCAGGCGGAAGCATTGTTTGTTCAGCATTTGTCTCCCCAACCCCGCTTGCAATCCCACATGGTGGTTACATACCAAGCTATGATGGGACAATCACTTACACAGGGGATGAAAGGAAAGGTATCCAGTGGAGTACACTACTAGGCAAAGCCGAACTCATCGATGGTTACGACTACGAGCATGAGAGAGCCGGCCTGGACCAAGCATTAATACGAGTCCAGCGATGTCAGGTTATCGTCAAAAGCGAATCACCTGGCACTGTGTCCTTAGGATCGATTGTGAGCAATCTACAAGACGCGCTTGATGAACCACTGTGGTTGCTCTCGTTCCTAAGCCGAAGGCGCATAGCCTGGTATGAAGCAAGCATCGTTTTTCTCCCCTCGAAGGATGAACCTCATCAGAGGCTCCAGGCTACGGTTCGCCGCGAACAATGGCTAGGCTACGAGTCAGAAAGACAAAGGGAGCTATCGTGGATCAATTTGCTGGTCAAGCGCGAAGCACTGGTGGGTCAGCTTTTCGAGCAACTGTATGCCAACTACACCCTTTCACAGTTCAAGGGAGTTATCCGCCAAATGATCCCCTACGTCCTGGCTGCCCATGAGACTGGATATACAGAAACTCGGCTTGGACTTCTCTATTCGGCGCTAGAGGCCCTCGTAAGTGGCTTGAGTGACCTAGATAGGAATACAGGAGGTATTCTTGAAAGGTCGTCCTTCTCCAAGTTAGCTGAGAAGCTGAGCGAGGTCATTCGTCAGGAGATACAAGAAGAGGGTGCTGCCAAGACAATCATCAAGAAGCTGTCAACTCTGAACCAGCGTTCTTACGCAGATCGTTTGTTGAGATTGATTGAAAACTACAGCATCGACCTGACAAAGCTGTGGCCTTCTGGCGCCGACATTCCATCGGAGGTACGAGCGCTCATAAGAAGACGTAATGCATACATACACCAGGGCAAGATAGACGACCATGACTTGCATATTCTTGACCTCTATCGCGTACAGAACCTTGTTGAATTGTGGATCCTGAAATTACTTGACTACCCTGACACAGCGATCAACTATCTTGCCGTTAACGTGCCCATCCCGCTCAATCGACAGTAGTTGGCTCCGCTCCGTGGACAAGCGAAGGCAACTAGCCTAACATGGGCAGCAGGCCAACCCCTGTTAAGGAGGTGACATGACCGCCTTTCACATCATGGCCATACCCCACGAGGACACCCTGACCGGGCGGGAGGAGGTGGGGAAGGTTGGGCAGCAGGGGAGGTTGTTGTAGAAACAGCACATCGATCATATCCGTGACAGTCTGTCTAATCAGCGTTGGCTGCTTGCGGTAGCGAAGCCAAACAGTCCAATCCAGAGGTTAATAACATGCGAGCAGATTTAGTGGCTTACGACAAAGATGGTCAGCTAGTTGTCGTTGTCGAAGTTAAGAACAAGACGGGTACATCAAGGCAATGGGCCGTCCAAATGCGCCGGAACATCTATGCGCATGGTTTCTGGCCCAAGACGCGCTATTTCCTGTTAGTTCTGCCTGACCGGTTTTACCTATGGAAGAATGCACCCAATACACCAGAAGTTGTAGAGCCGGATTATGAACTAGACGCACTGGTGTTACTAAAGCCTTACTACGAACGGTCAGGACTGTCTCCAGAAGACTTGAGCGGTGCTGGATTTGAGTTGTTGGTTGCTTCGTGGCTTAGTGAACTAATGCAGACAGGTGTCGCCCTGAGTGCTGACCAGCAAAGTTGGCTGGTAGACTCAGGGTTGCTTGAAGCAATCAGCGGGGGCCGGTTGATCTCTGAGGCAGAAATATGATCGTTTATGTGGAGTCAAATTTCGTCTTGGAGCTTGCTTTGGAGCAAGAGCAATGCCAAAGCTGTGGTGATATTTTGGTGATTTGCGAGTCAGGCGATGCACGCCTTGTGATACCAGCTTTCTCCATAGCTGAACCTTACGAAACACTTGGACGGCGTGCGCGTGAGAGGGTCCAACTTAAGACATCACTCGCAAACGAACTCAAGTTGCTCTCAAGGTCACAGTCCTATCAAAAGGAAATAAGCGCACTACAAGATGTAACCACTCTCCTCGTCAAGAGCGGTGAAGAGGAGAATCGAAGGCTTCACCAAGTGCTAGACAGAATACTCAACGTAGCCGAACTCATCCCATTGGAACGGGGGATTCTTACAGAGGCGCTCAAACTCCAATCACGCTTTGACCTCAATCCACCTGATTCTATTGTGTACGCATCTGTGCTTCATCATTTGGCTAAAGCAACTGCTGGCAACAAGTGTTTCCTTAACCGGAACTCGAGAGACTTTGACGACCCAGACATTGAGGCACAGTTAAGCACCTATGGCTGCAAAATGCTCTTTAGATTTGACAGCGGCCTTGATTACATCCAAAGTCAAATACGCCCAAGAACCAACCTATGAGGGGAGTGCCATGACAGCATTTCATACCATCGCCGTACCCCACGAGGACATCTTGGCCGGCCGGCTGACGCTCGACGTCTTTGCTGCCGACCTGTGGGAGGTCTATAAGCGCCGCGCGCCGGACGAGTACAAGGACGCCGCGCGCTTCTTCCAGAAAACCTACCTCACCGAGGGGCTGGAAAACCTCCTGGCCGTGGTCGAAAAGCGGCTGCAGGGCGCGGGCGGCGACCCGGTCATCCAGATTCAGACCCCCTTTGGCGGCGGCAAGACCCACTCGCTCATTGCGATGTACCATAAGGCCGCCGGGTGGGGCGCGCAGCGGACCGTCGTCGTCGGCACGCCGCTGGCCGCCGAAGAGACGCTATGGGGCCTGCTGGCCGAGCAACTCACTGGCAGCCGGGTTGGCTTCGATGGGCAGGCCGCGCCGGGGCGCGAAAGACTGCGCGACCTGCTGGCGGCGCACCAGCCGGTCCTGATCCTGATGGACGAGGTGCTGGAGTACGCCACCAAAGCCACCACCGTCCGCGTCGGCGCAAGCACGCTGGCCGCGCAGACCGTGGCCTTCCTGCAAGAACTGACCGAGGCCGCGGCCACGCTCGACCGTACCTGCCTGGTGGTCACGCTGCCCTCCAGCCTCCTGGAGCACTATGACGAGGGGGCCGAAAAACTGTTTCGCCAACTGCAAAAGGTGGCCGGGCGGGTGGAAAAGATCTACACCCCCGTGCAGGAGCACGAAATCACCCACGTCATCCGCCGCCGCCTCTTTTCCACGCTCGACGAAAGCCGCCTGCACCAGGTCGTGGCAGACTTGCTGGACTATGCCGTGCGCGAGTCGCTCCTGCCGCCGGGGATGGAGCCGTCGGAGTACCGGCAGCGCTGCGAGACGTCGTACCCCTTCCTGCCGGAAGTGGTGGACGTGCTCTACCAGCGTTGGGGCAGCTTCACCAGTTTCCAACGCACGCGCGGCGTCCTGCGGCTCCTCTCGCTGGTCGTCCATGCGCTCAAAGAGAGCCAGATGCCCTATATCACACTGGCTGACTTTGACCTGGCGAATCAGGAGATCCGCCGCGAACTGCTCAAGCACATCGGCGCAGAGTACGACAGCGTCATCGCCGCCGATGTCACCGGGCGGGAGGCCGGTGCGCGCAAGGTGGACGGTGAACTCGGCGCGGCCTACCAGGGCCTGCGCCTGGGGACGCGGGTGGCGACCACGATCTTTATGTACTCCTTCTCCGGCGGCATCGAGCGCGGGGCCACGCCGGGCGAGATCAAGCGCAGTGCCACGACCACCGGCAATCCTGCCAGCGTCGTCGCCGAAGCCGGGGAGCTCCTCAAGGGGCGCCTGTTCTACCTCCAGTGGGAAAGCGGCAAGGCCTACTTTGCCAACCAGCCTAACCTCAACCGCATCCTGCTCACCAGGATGGAGAGCGTCGAGCGCGCCGAGATCGTCGCCGACGAAGAAGAGTTGCTCAAAACGCGCATCGGCGGACA
>Ga0315277_10009129_pt1 | contig 12690 bp, 17 predicted proteins | sample YL17G05_15_MG_FD_203695 | JGI IMG/M metagenome (GOLD analysis project Ga0315277, IMG submission 203695) | Sediment microbial communities from Yellowstone Lake, YNP, Wyoming, USA - YL17G05_15 | ecosystem: Environmental > Aquatic > Freshwater > Lake > Sediment | place: USA: Wyoming | collected... | reverse complement strand
TTCTTTCCTCTCTTTAATGTTTAATCTCTCTTTCAAAGGGCTTATCCTCCATGTTTACGCTGAGAATAGGTCAACGCTGTTTAACTGATTTATGAATTGAAAATGTATATCCAAAAATCATGTTCCGCTCTTCCACTGACCTGCAAGCGCTTCTAGAAAAATATGTTTGAATACGGACCATGGGTGAGAGGTGTAATCTGTTGATGCTTTTGTATACAGGAAATTGCACGTTTGACAATCTTCCTATGGTGACAAATTGAGTCTGTCCTCACCGAGATGAAGACTGTGAAATCAGAATCAGGATTACCGTCTCACACGCTGCCACTCATTGCAGCAAAACGATTTTCCAACGTTGCTGCGAATGTTTTTATCTCCGACGCAGATTAGCTTTCTTTTGCCGGATGATGAAAAGGCATTAGATTGACAGCAGGATGAAAGCTCAGAGTTACACGGACGGCAAAGGCTGAGTAACTTTAATATAGGACGAGGAAGTATAAGAACTCGGTCTTTAAAGTGCGGAAGTATATGCGTGAATGGGTTGAAAAGTATCCTAGTATCGCGAAGGTGAATCAGAGTATAGCCGGTGAAAGACGGCTAGGTTCAGAACGCACGGTTGAAACCTACATTAAAGGCATCCGCAAGTTCGTATACTTCTTAGGCGTAGCAGATCCTGAGGAAGCTTTGCGGAAGCTTCAGGCCAGAGAGTTCATGCCGACTGCGAAGGTTGACGAGTTCATTGATTACGCGTTGAAATCGTATGCTCATTCAACTGTTCGGGGTTTTCTGTTTGGCGTTAAGAAATGGTTCGAGCTTTCAAGCTTGAACATTGAATGGAGCAAGATCGAGTTTCCAACGTCAACGGAAACAACTGAGACAGATCGCGCTCCAACAAAGGAAGAGCTGAAGATATTACTGAATAATGCGAACAACATTCGAGATCGAACCGCTGTACTGCTATTGACAAGTTCAGGGCTTAGGCTGGGAACAGCTCTCAGTCTTAAGGTTGGAGATGTCAACTTCAATTATCCAGACGTTGCAGCGGTCAAGGTTGAACGGAAACGAGGAAGAAAGTTTGCCAGTAAACGAAGAGGCAGCCAGGGAAGAGTATTCTTCACGTTCATGACGGCTGAAGCCAAAAGAACTCTTCAAGAATACTTGGCTCAAAGAAAGAATGAAGGCGAAACGGTCACCGCCGAAAGTCCATTGATCAGTGACGTTTCCTATCATGGCAAATTCATAAGCATTGAAAACTTTGAGAAGGTTTGGGCCAGACTTCTCAAACGTGCTGGACTGAACATGAAAGGAAACAAGTGGTACACTCTACACCTTCACAGTCTGAGAAAATATTTCCGGAGCCACTGTATAGGCGTTGACGCGTCATATCGTGAGCATTGGATGGGCCACAAGTCAGGTTATCTTGACGAGTCTTATTTCAGAGCTGAAGAACAAGAACACCTAAATCAATATCGTCTCGCGGTCCCACATCTCAGCATTTACAGTACAGCGGCAGACGAAAAGAACCTTAGAAAGAAAATGCTGATAGACTTTGCCAGGCTTCAAGGAACACCAGACGAGGAACTCAAGAAGCTGGATGAGATCTTAGCGCGAGCGAAAGACGTGGACGAAGGCATACGAGAGTTCAGACGATTCAAAGAAATACATGAGGAAGAGCAGCCGAGAAAGTCAAAGGTTAGAACCGCTTATGATGGAAACGGAAGATATTTGGTAGTTCATAATGAAGAGGAAATGATTCAGAAGCTTCATGAAGGCTATGGGTTAGTTCAATCCTTGAATCATGACAAGTATTTGCTAGAAACCTACTGATTCGATGCAAGGAAAGCGAACCCGAAACTTAATTCTAATCCAAAGTGATAATGTCTAACTCTTAAATATACAGAAGTGGATCTAGATAAGGGGTCCCCTTGAATTTAATAGTTGTAACGCCCGATCAGAGTGAAATAGGCACAAGAGACCTATCACAAAACATAGTCCAAGGCCTAACTAAACCTGAACTAGTTGATGTTGTAGGAATCGGGGGTAGCATACCTCTCGCTGTTGCGGCCGTAGACCTTTCGAGAACAATTGCAAATGTAAACATTGAATTTGTATCGTTAGACTACGTTCCACTTACGGCAACGTACAAACCAGAAGCAATTTTCTTTGAACTTAGTAGAAATCCGGCTGAGGCTCCTTCAATAGTTGGAGTGTTTGAAGCAAAATCTGAGGATGAAAAAAATGTGAAAACGATTCGCGTGTCGAGAGGAGATCGCTTAGATGCCACCACGAACATTATTCTTTGGAAACTTAGCAAAAACGATGTTGTAAAAGTTCTGGCTTCTGGTTTTGCAATAACGACTGCGATTAGGTCGATCCTGCAAGTCACTACATCTGGCATATCGAAATATCCAGTCGGTGTAAGTGCCATCACGACCGATTCAATTGAACGAGGTGAGGGTACAGGGAAGAAAGTCCCTGCGATACAGGTTTACTTAGAAAAAGGCAAAGCGACTGCCTACTCGAATCGACATGAAGAAGTTCTCAAACAAGTCGTGGTAAGGTAACCTCATTTGGGTGTAGTCGCTGTCGACCGCAGCGGCAGTTTTGAAGTACCGCCAATAAGAGTTGTAGCTGTAAAGCATGTGGAAAAACAAAAATATAGTGCCTTTTGCTTGAGTTCAAATGAACTAGAACGCTACAGAAAAATGCTGCATGAAAAACATCGTCAAAAAGCGCTACGCAAAAAAGACCGCAAAAAGAAGATGAAACCAGAAAACTTTATCGAAAGAATTTCTGCTGCGTTCTATTTCCAAGCCATAATTGGATTGATAAAACAGACAGACATAATCCAAATCGACAAAGATTTCGAGGGGTGGAGAGAAGAAATGGTCAGGAATTTCTTAAGAAGGTTATTCTTCAAAGTCTACGGTGGCACTTCTCTCAGCGATCCTACAATTGAGTTCATACCAGATCATTGTGAGAAAGGCAAAGAGCATGTAAAAGAGGCTCATGCAAAGACCCAAAGCGCTAAGCATGGCGGACTTCAAGATATACGTGCTTGCCCAGATCTTGAGCAATGGTTAGATTACCTTGAATAATACCTCATCGGTCCAGAGCCCCGTTTCACAGCGCACTCCGCGGGTACTACATGGGCACTCATCTGAGGAGAGTTTGTTGTAACGCCTGCAACATTATTGTCGCAGGGGTCAAGTCGGTATCTTCCGACCTTCGGGAATAGGTCCCTGTTAACATGATAATATATCCGCCGTCAATCAACAGCTAAATATCAACTAGCACAAGTATCATTCTTCATTTTTTCCCGAATTTCGACTTGGCTACTTACGTCAAACTCTAAAGAACCCTTATACAAGTAGATGCTTATATTCGTTATTGTGTCTTCGTCCATACAGCAATCAATCATACTATGACGCTAATCTATATCACGTGCGCAAATTATCGAGGTTGTCTGGGTCTTTGATTTCTACGTCTATCTAAGAAAACGAGTAGCCAAATTATCTTCTCGTTTTTTATATGTTTTGTTGATGCTTTCGTATACAAACAACCTTCAACATCACGACTAGGCATATTTGCAGTGAACAGAAGTCGTATATTTGAGCCTGAGACCCTTAGACGAGAGGCTAAGACCTATGGCTGGCAAACATTGGTTATCACGTGAAGATGAACACCTACGGCAGAATATTGGCAAAACAGACGTTCTAACCATAGCAAAGCGTCTGGGCAGAACAGAAACGGCTGTTTACAAACGAGCGTTTAAGCTTGGACTACTGAAGCAGTTTTCGCATCGATGGACAAGCCAGGATATTAAAACTCTCGTCGATAACTATTCGAGAACTAGAACCAAGGAATTGGCTACGTTACTTCATCGGGATTCAAAGGCAATACATCACAAGGCTCAGCAGTTGCATCTCTCCAAGAAACTCACAGAGGAACTTAATCAGCGGATTTTGGTTCTGACAAAAGAGGGTACTCCTCAATCCGTGATAGCATCAGAGATAGGGTGTAGTCCATACCAGATAAGGCAAGTATTGAAGAAATATGGGGTAAAACCTTCTACGAAAAGTGGGATCAAGTCTGGATTCAGTCTATTGAAGGACTTCAAGTATGCTGGAAAGGGAGCGGCTAGTTATCATAGAGCTGCCTTGCTGTATATGTACAATTACACTTGTTGGGATTGTCACGCGGTATTCCCAGCAATTGATTTGGACATTCACCATGATCTGACGGAATTGCCTGTCAAAGTCTTGGTGTTATGCAGAGCTTGTCATGGGAAAAGACATGGAAGAAAGTTCGCGTTTATTTCAAAGCACGCACCCTAGGCTTTTCATTGAAAGTATCTAGTGTTCTGATCGAGACAGAAAAAAGAAGGGAGTTTTTGTTTGCTTTGTGTATTCTCGCAGTCAAGGCTACGCGTTGCTGTATAGAATTGGGGGTGGGTAAGCCGTAAAGACAGGAGTTGCATCGACAAAATCTCTGTTCATCGTGACGCAGAACGTGTTATTGGGCGGTGGAAGTTTGTAGTTGAGCCATGTGTTACATTCTATCCAGCCGCACCAGCCGCCATATTCTACATCACCGTCAAACGGAATCCATTCATAGGAAATACCGTTGAAGATTCTGCACTCTCCAAACCAGTGATCCCAATCTCCATCATTGTAGCGCGGACGGCCTGGCTCGCCAACTTCCGGCCCGTCTACATGCAACCAGATAATTCTCGTAGGTATTCCTAGAGCCCTTGCGTAAGAAGTGACAGCTACCGCAGCTACTTGGCACCAACGAGTATATGTTCCAGTGGTTTCGTACTGATCCAAAATATCCAAGTCGCTTCTCCAACAGAAACCCATTCCACCAGTGGGAGTATTGTGAACATGGTGGCATATTGCGTGTACTGCGTCAAGTGACGAGTTTGGATAATCCACAACGCTAAACGCCATGTGAAGTATGTCTGGATCCTGAGGGTGTCTTAGTGGATCCGTGGCGAGGTTAATCTGACCTGCTTCGCTGTCTGGAATGTTGAATAATTGGTACGCGAAATCTCTGTAAGTTATTTCGCCCTCAACATCGCATGTGAGGGACCAGTTGCCCGCTCCACATGGAGCTGAATAGTATAGATAGCCCAAATGTGTATCGATATACCAGGTCTGGGCTGTCACACCCTTAGGATTGATCAGGTTGATGTACATGTAGTCGTCAATCACATCGCAATGGTAGCGGATCTTTATGGTGGCTGATTCGGCTGGATAGGGATCATTCTGGAACCATGCAGCATGCACATATGGACCAGGTATGTAAGCGTAGGTTAAACTTGTTAGAGCACTTGTTCCTATCAACAGAACCAAAGTTGCCAGCAACAGTTGAGATCGCAGCTTATTGATATTTGACGATTTTCTCATTTTCTTCTGTTTCTCCTTTCTATTTTCTTCTTTCTAGAAGGCAGAGTCTCTTCTGTAGAAAGTTGTTATTTACTTTTTGGTACCGTTCAAGGGGGCACTCAAAGATAAAAAGAAGGGAAGTTCCATGTTGTTCAATTTGAGTCTCTGTTGAGTCGACATATCGAAAGAGGGATGAAGCTTTATATTTGATGCATATTCACATTGTTGAGTCCTCTCTGTAAGATGTGAATGCCATGAAAGACATTGAGCGTAAACTCGTTTCTGAGTTGATGAAGAACTGTCGTAGAAGTGACAGGAAACTAGCTAAGGCTTTAGGCGTTTCTCAGCCTACCGTCACAAGAACCTTGCACAAGTTGGAGAAGGAAGGAATAATCAAAGAATACACTATAGTTCCAGACTTCAGAAAGCTCGGTTATACCCTGTTAGCAGTCACGTTTGTCAAACTCAAGAAATACTTAACTCAAGACGAAATCGAGAAGGCCAGGAAGTCTGCCAGAGAAAACATCATAAGCAATCTAAACTTCATCATGCTCGAGAGAGGAATCGGCATGGGCCAGGATGGAGTATTCTTGTCGTTTCATGAAGACTACACGTCTTTCTCAGAACATATGAAATGGTTGGCACAGTTTGACTTTCTGCAAGTATCCGGCATCCAAAGCTTCTTAATAGATCTCGAAGACGAAATTCGCTATAGATCATTGACATTCTCAACTTTGGCAAAACATATTCTGACGCTTCAAACTGAACAGAAAAAGAAGGGAAGTCAGCAATAAATGCTTTATCTGATTCATTACATTGATTTTCCGTAATGTCAACGCTCGATTTCTCTGTTGCTTTTGCTAAAAACAGACGCATATTCTATAATAATAATTCATAAAGTATTAATTAACGTCACCGTATGTTGACAGTAGGGAAAAACCGGGGAAGTTTGCGCTGTCAAACGGTTCCTCATTCCTTGCATATCCTCTCGACCAGCTCGCAACTCCCAGGGTATGCTAGCAAGGTTTCTTTGGCAGCGCAAACCCACGCTCACAAGATTTCCATTACTATTTGACTGGACAGAAAAAAGAGGAAGTTGAGGGCATCGTCAACCTACTTGAATCTTTCGTCTTTCAGCAATTCGTAGAATATTGGAGCAAGCTCAAAGAGTTCGATCAATTCTTGTCCGGTGAGAGCTTCAATATTAGCTCTCTGATGATCCACTATGTCGTATTCGAGTTGTTGTATCACTGTTTTGCCTTCTGCTTTCTCCATGCTTCGCAGCCAATCCATAAGTTTCTTAGGAATGTTCAAGGTGACAGTTTCATATTCAATCTTCACTTGTGGCAGAGTCGTCTTTGTCTTCTCTATCTTGAAGAACTGGTCAAACGCTTTCTGTAGAACGTCTTCAGGTTTGTCGCCGGTTTTCTCACAGTATTTCTGAAGCAGCTTCTGTGTCAGGTCGGTTAGCTTTATTCCTTGCCAGGTTTCCATGTTCTCTTTCTCCTTTGTTCGGTGTATCCTATTTGTATGCAAAATGCTTATATGTATTACGGTTACATACAACTACGCATAAGTCAGATAAGGAGACGATCCGTATGGAAAGTGAGGTTATTGAAATGATCCGAGAACGAGTAAGCATAACACTTCCGAAAGAGTGTCTAATCTGGATAGATCGAAAAATTGAAGCTCGCACGTATGCTAATCGTTCTCACGCCTTAGAAGTCTTGATTCTTGAAGCTATGAAGAACGAAAAGAAGGAATAGACCTGGCTTCGCCTTCTGATTGGATGACTGCGAAGAAACGCGCTCTCATGTTGGCACATCATTCGACATCTACACCGCAACCTAAACAGCGATATAAAATCTGTAGAGTTCCCGGCTGCGGCAAGGTTCTTTCAGAAAAGAATCAGCATGGATTATGCAAAGAACATTTCGGGCATTTCAACGGCCGTTTGAGTCAACTGAGAAAGGGATTATCAACATGAGCCTCAATCTTCCTTATCCTTATCAGACTTCAACGCCGAAACCCAAGAAGGAACCATTGTTCACGCCGGAAGACAGTTACGAGGATCTGCTCGCTAAAAGAGATGAGTTGCTCGAAGATTTTGCGGACCTTGATTCTAAAAGGCATCCTACTGACTCGGACAACGTGAACAAAACTCTGACATTGAGGAAAGTGCAAATCCTTGAAGCTGAATTGTTGCGTCTGAGCATGCTTAACTTTGTTGAAACTCAAACGAGTTTTATCGCGGCTGTCAAGAAGCTTATGGGCTTATAAATTCCAAAGAGCTTTAACTTCTTGAAGACAAAAGCGCGAAAAGTTCTTTTGGTTCTATTTCGTCAAGATTGATCTTAAGTGAGAGAAGTATCTTCTTCGCCGTGATCGCATGTAACTCATTCTTGAGCTTATTACTCGCAAGTTGAGCGCCTACTGCTTTAACAGTTTCAATACTTGGTGGACCCAATAATTCTCTGACTTTTGTTGGAACTTGATTCCAATCTGGCTCTAAACCTTCCGTATCAACTACTTCTTGATTGAGAGCGGCTTCTGGCATAACTGCTAGAATTTTCGGCTCAACAGAGGTAATCAAGTATGCTCCTTTAAGCGTGAGCGTATAGAGTGAACCGATTTTCTTAACATATTTCCTTTGCGCAAGAAAGCTGAGTCTTCTGTTCATCTTTGAATTTTGCTTCTGGCGTTCATGGTAAACTTTGTTTTCATCCCAAAAACCGAACTTGCTTTCGGTTCTTTTCAAATATTCTAGAGCCAAATCCCAGGCGCTTTTCGGTGTTTTACTTACGGCAAGCATCCTTACTATTATTAGGTTTGTATCGCCTCCCTTTCCTTTCAAGGAAGGAACATGTTTCCACTCTGTTCTAACCCGTTTGGCCCATTCTTTTAAGGAGTTTTCATCCTGAGTCATTATAGCTTTGAACCTCTATAATCGCTATATTGCGTTATTCTATCAAATCGTATAATAAGATAAACCGTCTATTTATGTCTATTGTTGATGAACATTGTCAAACTGTATAATAGGCGTAAGAGTCACACCAGAAGACAAAGAGCTTCTAGAGAAAGTTGCTAAGGCCCGAGGCGAAGATCTCTCAGACTTTGTGAGACGAGCCTTCAGAAAAGAACTCGCCAGCCTAAGCTACCTGAGTGATGCTGACAAGAAGGCGTTAGGCGTTCAGGTGATACAAAAATGAATGAAGAGAAGCTTTGCGAGATCATTAACGATTATGCGGATGGTCTTGAAGCTCTCGCTATCAAATTGAAAAGAGAAGTAGCAGAACTAGCAAAAAGAAAAGATCAACCTAAACAGAAGACGGATTCTCCAGCTGATACTGAAGAAATTTATTATGAGCGTCAAACTGGCCAGAAAGGCGAGTTTGAAAAGTCTGAAGATGTAAACAATCCGAGATTTCAAGCTCTCAAACAGACCTTACAATCGCATAGTGGCAAGATGTCAGCTGACGGCTATTTCATTTGGCTCTACCCTGACGGTAAGGTGATAGGTAGAAAACGAAAAGCCTAGCTTCCAGGTGCTTCTCATGACTGACACAGTTTTCAAAGACTTTGTTGGCAAATTCTGTGAGAGTGCTGAAGAGCTTCAGAAAAAGCTTGAACAAGCTGCCATGAATCCTTTTTTGTTTCAGAAAATCATGGATAACCTCAGCAAAACAGTGCGAGAAGATGAAAGCGTAAAATTCGCTGTTTTTTTCACTTGTTTCAGCGCGTACACAAAAGAGCCTTTAAACACGTTTATACGTGGACCCCCAAGCACCGGCAAGAGTTACGGATGCGTTCAGACCTGTCAATGTTTTCCTGAGAAAGACATTTTGAATATTGGTTCTGGAAGTCCCAAATTTCTGATTCGGCAACAGGGCGTACTTGTTGATTCTTCAGGTGAACCTTTCATAATGGAAAGACCTGACAGACCTAGAAAGTCGGAGTATCGAGAAGCTGAGGACTATCGAGAGGCTGTTCGCTCATTCAAAACTGAAATGAAACAGTACAACGATAAAGTGGCTGAAACGCACACGTTGATAGATCTTTCAGGAAAAACTCTTGTTTTCCTTGAATCTCCAAGCTTGGAACTTTTCAACATGCTTAGACCAATATTGAGCCATGACAAAGAAGAAATGAATTTTCCATACGTTGACAAAGATTCAAAAGGCAGAATCAGAACGATCAACGTGACCGTTAGAGGATGGCCAGCCAGCATTTTCTTGAAGGCTGAGGACCAGTACATCGAGGAATTGGCAACAAGAAGTTTCACGATCAGCCCAGTGGAAAGCAAAAACAAGTATGGTGCTGGAAACGAGGTTACTAACGAGTTTGCAAGTTTCCCCTGGAAGAAAGACGAGATAGAGCATTACAGAAAGGAAGTCCAGACATTCATTGATTATCTGAAACGTGAGATCAAAGATAAACAATACATCTTGCCTTTTGCCCTGAATGAAGCTTATCCTCATGATCTGCCACGCGACATGAGAGACTTCTCACACCTTCTGCAGCTCATTCAATGTGTGACGCTTCTGCATGCAAAACAGAGGGTAATCCTGGTTCATGATGAGAAAGAGTTCATAGTATCAAGCTTCAAAGACGTAGAGTTTGCGTTCTGCAAATTCAGAGAAATCTTTGAAACAACAAGAACTGGATTGAGCCAGCATATTCTCAGCTTCTACCATAAGATAGTAAAAGAGATGCCGATTGATACGGAAAGCATAACTGTAGAAGGGAAAAGAAAACCCTGGCGCACCGGCGAACTCGTCAACAAATACAATGTTATCTTTTCACCCAGGAGATCCAGACGAACAATTCTCAGGTATCTTGAACTGCTTGAAGAAATAGGATATGTTTCAAGCGGTGAAGATGCTGACGATAAGCGTAGTTCTATCTGGACGGCTTTAGTTCAAGAGACTAAGGAAAACTGTGCATTAAATGACTTTGACCAAACGCTCAAAGATTTAAAGCCTAAACTCGAACCAAGCCTCAAAAAATGGTTAGAACAATTAGGACACACAAACGCCCAGTTCTATACAGAAAAAATTAACACGGAGCCTCAATGGTTGTCCTGGAATCAAGTTGAAGAAATTCTCTTATGTCAGGAGACAAATCAGTGTCACGATTTAGTTAAGCTTGAAACGAGGCTTAAAACCGATTTAACCGTCAAAGCTTCAGTAGTTGAAGGAAAGACGCAAGATGCACAAAGTTCTGGAGAGGTTGAATAAACCATGAATCTTGCTTTGACCTTGACTCTGCTGTTCTTCTTAACAGGTGGAGCCGCGTTTGTCGGTTTAGCTTTTGGTATGCTTAGTGAGTGGCGAAGAGAAAAGAAGAAAGTGAATGAGACATGACAAAGCGAAAGCATAAGACTCTGTTGCAGCGTCAACGAGAATTGACTGTTGAGGTCAACGAGTTAACCGCGCATGGTCTGCGTTATCATAAGGCTGTATATGATAAGGCTATGGAACTAGAGAAACACCGTGAGCCTCAGCGTTACGTGAGGTAAGGTTGATGACTGTCAGCCTAGAAGAACGGATGCAGCGAGTTCTAGACCGTTTGAACCTTCCTCTCAGAATCGCCTATCTGCCTAATAATTTAAAGAAGGTTCATGGAGAGATAATAGAAGATTCTTGTACCATCTTCGTCTTTGACGAGGACGAAGGTGAAGCATGGACCACGTTTAGCCATGAAGTTTTAGAGTATCGGTTGAAGTCTGTGACCTTCGTCTATCGCACACTCATAAACAAGTTGATAGAAGGTTTCGAGAAAGTGGCATACGAAAAGAAAGAAGTGTTTCTGTCAGAAGTTCCCTTGATCGTTGAAACTGTCAAACGAGAAAGGGGTGAATCGTAAAATGAGTTACTCCAAAGACAAACCAACCTTCATCCATCCATTTCTATTCTATCTGGTTCAAGACGGCATAATGGAAACGCACGGCTATCTTACAAGCCGAGGCGCTACTGGAGAACGTGAAGCAGACAAAAACATGCTTTATCATTTAATCGCTTACGAGCAACCTTTGAAAGATCAACTGGCTCCACAGATTGAATGGTTGAAAAACAAAGTTCAACTTACACCGGATGAACTTGAACGCTGGAACATTCTCTCAGAGATCTATTCAGCTCTTCATAAAGCGCATTACTTTGACATGGCGAAGGCTGGACCGACTACGAAGATAGGTGGATTAACGGACGTTGCGAGAAAACTAGGGATGGATCAAGATGAGCGTTGATGCCTCGAAAACCTTAGCCGATTATTTCTTAGAAGCCGTTCAAAACGATTACCTAGTGACCGCGCTAGTAACGAGTTACACGCAAGCAAAAAGGAAAACAAAGAACCTTCCCTTCGGCCTAGGCAAAACTACACTTGCCTTCTGGCTTTCATACTACTTGAACAATCGAGACTGGGATACCGTCTTCTCGCGTTGCGCCTATAATCCATATGATCTGGGCAAGATGCTTCAACCTGGAACCGCGAGAAAGACATGTGTGTTATGGGATGATGTGCAAGCAACTGCTCCGGCTGAACAAGGCGTTCCAAGACCAATAAGAAAACTCGCAAACTTCCTCAGTACAGAACGGCCAGAAGTCGCATGTCTCATCATGACTGCACCAAACATGAGCTTAATCTCAAGCCCGATTAGAAGGCTGATTCTCTTCGAAATTATCGTGAGCGAGCGAGGACACTATGAAGTTCAGAAAATCAGTTATCATAAGAACTTCAAGGCTCCCCTCATTGACTTGGCACGACTAGAATATATGGAAGAAACAGCAGCAGAAGAACCGTTTCCCCCTCTGCCTCCTGAAGTCATGTCCAGATACAACACTTGGAGAATAGATGAGAAGCTTAGGCTCTATCCTAGCTTGATGTCAGACCTGGAAGCATACAGTAAGCTTCGAGAGTGGGATGCAGTCACTCAGGATCTTAGTGAGGTCCCAGTGTTAGAGTCGAATGTTGTGAGGAGTGGCAGAGGCTACGCAATCTACTTGCCGGACGAGCTGGGGAAGGCTCTGCACAATCAGCGGCTAAGATATAGGCTAGAAAACCGCGAGGGAACATGACGTTTAATGTCTAATACATATATAACAATACTTAGCTTACCATTCTCATAGTGTCACTATAAGTGCAACCGATACAGTTCTACATACTTTCAAATGTGAGCAATCAGAGTTACACGGACGGCAACGTACGAAACCTCGAAGAATCACGTGTGAAATACTTTGTTTCGCCTAACTTGAATGTTGTTTCCATATGAAGATCCAATACTTGCCGAAGTGTATCCCAAGCGCAT
>Ga0315277_10009128_pt1 | contig 12691 bp, 11 predicted proteins | sample YL17G05_15_MG_FD_203695 | JGI IMG/M metagenome (GOLD analysis project Ga0315277, IMG submission 203695) | Sediment microbial communities from Yellowstone Lake, YNP, Wyoming, USA - YL17G05_15 | ecosystem: Environmental > Aquatic > Freshwater > Lake > Sediment | place: USA: Wyoming | collected... | reverse complement strand
GTAGAGCAGGCGCTGGGCGATGATGGTCTTGCCGCTACGGGCGGCCCCGCCGAGCAGGTAGAGCATATGGGCCTGGGTGAAGCTGGAATGGTCTTGCGCGGCGGATGGAACACTTCTACAGGCGCGTCCGGTCGTCCTGCCGCCGCCACACAACGGAGGGCCATCCCGACCGAAGCCGGCCCTGACGTTGCCGAATGGCTCAAGGGGCGGCATGCCGTGGCCCTACCAGGATCGGAGCGGTGCGGGGAGAAGCGAAACTGCACCCCGATGTACCAGTCCGCGATATGGCCGGCCACAGCGGCGGCCGATCAGGAGCATCACAACATGCAGAAGGGCGTTGCCCACTGCGGGCTCATCTGCAGCGAGTGCGAGGCGTATAGGGCGACGCAGGCCAACGACGCCAACGGCATGGCAGCGCTGGCGGTCGAGTGGAGCCAGCGCTACGGCATTACTTTCAGCCCCGATGACCTGTGGTGCAACGGCTGCACCACCGCAAGCGGCCGCAGGGCGCGTGCCACCGATGAGTGTCCGATCCGGCCCTGCGCGCGGGGGCGCGGCCTGGCGACCTGCGCGGAGTGCGGCGACTACCGCTGCGAGCAGCTCATTCGCGTCCACCGGCTCGTCCCGCAGGCGCAGGAGAACCTCGAAGCGATTCGCCGCGGCTCACGTTGACAACCCCTCCTCCCTTCGGCGATAATGTGGCGCCTTGTATGGGCAATCTCGAAGCTGAGGAGGCGAAGGTTGGGCGAGCGGCAACTGCTGATGATCCCTGGACCCACGCCGGTGCCGGCAAGCATCCTGCTGGCCGGGGCGAGGCCGATGGTGAACCACCGGGGGCCGGAGTTCAAGGCGGCGCTGGATGAGTGCACCCAGGGGCTGAAGAGGGTTTTTCAGACGAAGGGTGAGGCGTTCATTCTCACCGCCTCCGGAACCGGCGGGCTGGAGGCGGCGATAGTCAACTTCCTTTCTCCCGGGGACTTGGTGCTGTCGGTCAGCATCGGCGTTTTCGGCAACCGGTTCGCCAAGGCCGCCAGCATCTACGGCGCAAACGTGGAGAAGCTGGAGTCCGAGATGGGCAAGGCGGCCGATCCTGCCAAGGTGAAGGAGCGGCTGGCCGCCGATACCAAGAAGGAGATCAAGGCGGTTCTTGTCACCCACAACGAGACCTCCACAGGGGTCACCAATGACCTGGCGTCAATCGCCAAGGTGGTAGGCGGGCATGGCGCGCTGCTGCTGGTGGACGCCATCAGCTCGCTGGTGGCGATGGACTGCCGGATGGACGAGTGGGGACTGGATGTAGTGGTGGCGGGGTCGCAGAAGGCATTTATGATCCCGCCGGGGCTGGTATTCGTGGCCGTGAACGAGCGGGGGATGCAGGCGATGGAGACGGCGAAGATGCCGCGGTTCTACTTCTGCCTGAAGGAGGCCAAGCGGTATCTCGATCAGGGGCAGACCCCCTGGACGCCGGCGGTGCCGCAGGTGTTCCAACTGCAAGCCTCGCTGAGGCTGATCGGGAAAGAGGGGTTGCAGAACTGCTTCGCCCGGCACGCCCGGCTGTCCAGGGCTGTGCGGGAGGGCGTGAAGGCGCTTGGTCTCAAGCTCCTTGCGGATGAGGCGGTGGCGAGCAGCGCCGTCACCGCGGTGCGCAAGCCGGAGGGGATCGAAGTGGCGGCGATTCGCAAGCTGATGCTGCAGAAGTACGACGTGGTGCTCGCCGGCGGACAGGGGAGCCTGAAGGACGATATCTTCCGCATCGGCCACCTGGGACTGGTGTTCGAGACCGATGTGATCGCTTGCCTGGGCGCCTTGGGATTGGCGCTGAAGGAACTCGGCTGGAAGTGCGATCCCGGCGCGGGCGCAGGCGCCGCGGTGAAGGCGTTGGGAGGGTAGGAAGTGGCACAGCGCAAGTTTCGGGTGCTGGTCAGCGATAAGCTGTCGGAGGAGGGGCTGGCCGCGCTGCGGGAGGCCTCGGATGTCGAAGTGGTCGTCAAGACTGACCTCAAGCCCGAGGAACTGCTGAAGGAGATCGCGGAAGCTGACGGTCTGCTGGTGCGCAGCGCCACCAAAGTGACCGCGGAGGTGATCGAAGCCGCCGAGAATCTGCAGGTGATCGGCCGCGCCGGTGTGGGCGTTGACAACATTGATGTGGAGGCGGCGACGCGCCGCGGCGTGGTGGTGTGCAACTCGCCGGAGGGGAACACCGCGGCGGCCGCCGAGCACACCTGGGCGCTGCTGCTGGCGGTGGCGAGAAACATCCCGGCTGCCGACGCCTCCATGAAGGCGGGGGAGTGGAAGCGCAGCGCGTTCATGGGGGTGGAGCTGTTGAACAAGACCCTGGGGGTGATCGGCCTGGGCAAGATCGGCGCGGAGGTGGCGGCGTGGGGCGGCGCCTTTGGGATGAAGGTGCTGGCCTGCGATCCGTTCGTATCCGCAGAGCGGGCGGAGCGGACGGGGGTGGAGCTAGTGGAGTTGTCCGATCTGCTGGCGCGCTCTGATTTCGTAACCCTGCACGTGCCGCTGACCAAAGATACGCGTGGATTGCTAAACGCCGAGACGCTGAAGCAGCTGAAGTCGGGAGCGCGGATCGTCAACTGCTCCCGCGGCGGAGTGGTGGACGAAGCCGCGCTGGCGGAGGCCATCAAGGACGGCCGGGTGGCGGCGGCGGGACTGGATGTGTTCGAGAAAGAGCCGCCCGCTGATAGCCCGCTGTTGGGGCTGAGGAAGGTCGTGCTCACCCCGCACCTCGGCGCCTCCACGGAAGAGGCGCAGGTGAAGGTGGCGGTGGACGTGAGCCAGCAGGTGCTGGATGTGCTCCACGGCCGGCCGGCGAGGAGCGCGGTGAACGTGATGCCGGTGAGCGCGGAGACGCTGCGGGCGCTCCAGCCATACCTGACCCTGGCGGAGAAGCTGGGGCGATTCCACGGGCAGCTTGCGGACGGTCCGATGACCGCGGCGGAGCTGGTGTATGCGGGCGCACTGGCGGACGAGGACACGCAACTGCTGACGCGGGCCTTCCTCAAGGGGCTGTTCGAGCCAATCCTCGATATCCCCGTGAACCTGGTGAACTCATCGCTGGTGGCGGAGACGCGCGGCCTGCGGGTGATGGAGTCACGCAGCCGGGAGTCTGAGGACTACGTGAGCCTGATCACCTCCAAGGTGACCACGGACGGGCAGGAGCGGGTGATCGCCGGCACCCTGTTCGGCCACCGCGAGCCGCGTATCGTCCGCATGGACCGCTACCGAGTGGACTTCGTGCCGGCCGGGATCATGCTGGTCTCCATTCACATAGACAAGCCGGGCATGATCGGCCGGGTGGGCACGATCATGGGTCAGCACGGCATCAACATCGCCGGCATGCACGTGGGCCGGGGCCAGCCTGGACCTGGCGGCAGGTCGGTGATGGTGCTGGCGCTTGATAATCCGGTCCCGGATGAGGTGAAGGAGCTACTGCTCCAGGTGGATGGGATCATGACCGTGCAGGTGGTGGAGCTGTAGCCGGCGGTGGGCGTGGGGCAAGGGAGTTGGCAGTCCGCCCCAGGCGGACTGCCGCTTCTGTGTGTGAGCGACGAGATGAGGATTCTGATCACCAACGATGACGGGATACATGCGCCCGGTCTGCTGGCGCTGAAGAAGGCGCTGCAGGCGCTGGGAGAGGTGATCGTAGTGGCGCCGGAGCGGCCGCGGAGCGCCTGCGGGCACGCCATCACCCTACACAAGCCGCTGCGGTTGACCAAGGTACGCATGGGGGACGGTGGCGAGGGCTATGCGAGCAATGGCACGCCCGCGGACTGCGTCGCTCTGGGAACCAGCGAGCATCTGGGGAGAAGGCCCGCTCTGGTGGTATCCGGCATCAACCTGGGGCCGAATCTGGGGGTAGATATGCTGTACTCGGGGACGGTGGCGGCGGCGATGGAGGCGGCGATCTGCGGGCTGCCCAGCTTCGCCATCAGCGTCACCTCCTATGAGGCGACGGACTTCCAGCCAGCCGCCGAGTTTGCCGCCGTGCTGGCAGGCGAACTGCTTGGCCGGGAACCGCCCAAGGGCTGCTTCCTGAACGTGAACGTGCCCCCTGTTTCGAGAGCGGAGATCGCCGGAGTAGTTTTCACCCGCCAGGGGCCGCTGCGATATGACAACCGCATGGAGCGGCGGACCGATCCGAGCGGGGAACACTACTACTGGTTCACCGGGGAGCGGGTGAACCACGGCGACGGGCCGGGCAGCGATGTCCACGCAGTCTCGCGCAACCTGATCTCGGTGACTCCGGTGCGCCTCGACCTGACCAGCGAGGCTGCGCTCGACCAGCTAAACGGTTGGACGATCAACTGGCCCAACGGGTAGGGAACAGAGGGAGAAGCATGGCCCGTGCCGGGTTCCAGCCTGCCTACCTGAGCATGTCGCCAGAAGAGCTGGAGAAGCGCCTGGCGGGCTTGCAGGAGATGATGCGCGAGTGCCGGCTCTGCCCCCGCGACTGCCGGGTTGATCGCCTGGCGGGGGAGCTGGGCGTGTGTGGGGTCGGCTGCGAGCCGATGGTGTCGAGCTATGGGCCGCACTTCGGCGAAGAGGCGCCGCTGGTCGGGCGGCACGGGTCCGGGACGATCTTCCTCACCGGCTGCAACCTGAAGTGCATCTTCTGCCAGAACTACGACATCTCGCATCTGCGACGGGGCGAGGAGGTGACCACTGCCAGCGTGTCGCGGATGATGCTGCGGCTTCAAGCACAGGCCTGCCACAACATCAACTGGGTCACCCCGACACATCAGGCGCCGATGCTCGTGGAGGCGCTGGCATCGGCGATGGAGCAGGGGCTGTCTGTCCCGGTAGTCTACAACTGCGGGGGATATGAGAGCCTTGACGCGATCCGTCTGCTGGACGGGATCGTGGATATCTACATGCCAGACGTCAAGTATGGGGACAATGACGCGGGAAGGCAGCTCTCCGGTGTCCCCGACTACTGGGATCGCAACCGGGAGGCGCTGGCGGAGATGCATCGGCAGGTGGGCGATCTTCAGATAGACGAGTCAGGCATTGCTACCAGGGGCCTGCTCGTGCGCCACCTGGTGTTGCCGGAGAACCTTGCGCGCACCGAGGTGGTGATGCAGTTCCTCGCCTCTCTGAGCAAGCACACCTATGTGAACGTGATGGCGCAGTACCGGCCGGAGTATCGGGCGGGAGAGGTGCCCGATCTGACGCGCCGGATCACCGGCCAGGAGTACCGGGCAGCGGCGCAGGCCGCGCTGGATGCCGAGCTCACCCGGCTCGACGATAGATGGGGTGCGCGGTGAGGGAGTCCGGCCCCGGAGTCTTCGACTGGGTGCGGCGGACCGCGTGGGATGTGCGGTCTGGGCTAGCCTTCTGGGTGACCATTCTGCTGTGGCTCTTCCTGGGATACGCCGTCTGCTTGCGGCTCATCGGAGGGATGGGCCAGGCAGCGCTGGCGCAGGCAGCGGTGTGTGTGGCGGCCGCGATCCCGCTGCTAGGAGCCGTGCTCCGCGTCACCGCCGCCCCCAAACGGCTGTGGCGGCGTCTTCCGAAGGCGGGGGTGGTGGCGGTGGGACTGGCGATCGGGAGCGCGCAGTTCATCCTGCCGTGGCTCGGTTGGTCGGCGTTGGTCTGGGCCATGAACCGCCCCGGCGCGGACTGGGGTGTGGCTCTGCGGTCGGGCGCGGGGGTGGCGGGATTCTCCTACCTCACCGCCTTCCTCATGTTGTGGCGCCTTCGCTCGGGAGCCGAGTATGTCCAGGTCAGCCGTTGGGAGATTCCGGTCGCCAGGCTTCCGGACGCCTTCGACGGCTACCAGCTACTGCTCGTTTCGGACCTGCATGTAGGTCGCTTTGCCCCGCCGCAGGAGGCAAGGGCGCGCCTTGCGCAGGCCTCCGAGCTAAGGCCGGATCTGCTGGTGTTCGCCGGCGATCTTGCAGACAAACACCCGCACCACATTGCCGGCGCGGCCCAGGCCCTGGCTTCACTACAGGCGAGGGATGGCACGGTGGCCGTGCTTGGCAACCACGACGTGTGGGTGGGGGAGGGGGAGGTGCGCTCCGCCCTCGAGTCGGTTGGGGCGAGAGTGCTCGTGAACTCGCATCTAACGCTAACTCGCAATGATAGTAAGCTATATGTCGCCGGAGTCGGCGATGCCTCCTACACCGACCGCGACGACCTGCCCAGGGCGTTCGATGGTATCCCTGAGGGTGCATGCGTCATCCTGTTGAGCCACACGCCCGAGATCATCGCCCGGCCGGGGTGGGAACGGGCGTCTGTGGTGTTGTCGGGCCACACCCACGGGGGGCAGGTGGTGCTGCCCGGGATCGGGCCGCTCTTCGTCCCCGCTGCACGCGAGCTGGGGAGGAGACGGGCCCGGGGGCTGCACCGCATCCGGTCGGGATGGGTCTTCGTGAGTGGAGGCCTTGGCGAAGTGTTCCCACCTCTCCGCATCGCCTGTCCGCCTGAGATTGTGCTTCTCACTCTCCGCCGCGCGCCTTGATTGACACTCCCCACTCGGCCTCGTATACTCACGAGCGGAGAGATGGCCGAGTTGGTCGAAGGCGCACGACTCGAAATCGTGTAGGCCCCTAAACCGGGTCTCGTGGGTTCGAATCCCACTCTCTCCGCTGGATCAGGGCACGCCACAGGTTTCCTGAGCCTCGCGCCGTAGGCGTGGGGCCGGTCGAGCAAGCAATCCCCTCCACACTAATGGCCCTGGCACGCCGTTGCGCTTGGTCGCGTGTGCGGAAAACTTGACAAACAGCAGACAGCGCTGCTCTGAGACGCCATCACCTGCGGTAGCTTAGTGGCGACCATCCTCCATTGAGTTCTCGGCCGCTCACCTTCCATTGCGGCTAGTGGGACAGTCGGCCTCGGCCGGACTGTCCAACGGGCAGGCATGAACACCTTCCGGAAAGGAGGTGAACCGAGGTGGAGATCAAGTGCCCTGTCTGTGGCACCGAGAACTGGCTGGAGAACCAGAGCCGATGTTTCCAGTGCAACGCCGTTCTTCGCCGCTGTGTTGACTGCACCGTCTACGACCGCCCGCGCCAGCTATGTCGGGCTTTGAACACCGACATAGACGCCCAGGAAGCCGAGCATCCTTCGCTGCTGTCTGTGAGCACGAACTGCGCACGCTACCAACACGCCGTACGGCCAGCCTGAAGTCGCCGGAACACCCCGACCAGAGCGGCAGGCTAACGGCGGGCAGGCCAGGCTCCGGAGCGATGAGCTGTCAGAAGTCCAGCTTCATCAGCATCGCCGCGTTCCTCCACGCAATCTGCTCTCTGCCCTCGTCGGACACGGGCAGGCGGCCGATTCGGTCCACCCAGGTGTCTATGTCGCAGAGGGGGTAGTCTATGCCGAACACGAGCTTGGAGGGGCCCAGTTCCTTGAGCGCCACCTCCATGATCCCGCCAGCGACCATGGGCCAGCCGGAGGTGTCGGTCCACACGTTGCTATGGGCACGGGCGACTTCGATGCCGGCCTGGAAGGCCCAGGTGCCGCCGATGTGGGCCATGATGATGCGGGCCTTCGGGTGGCGCTGGGCGAGGCGGGCGATGGCGGCAGAGTCCTCCGCGGTTGAGGAATGGTTGTTGATGGGGACGTCCAGCGCGATCGCCTGCTCGTAGATGGCATCCATCTCCGGTCCCTCGCGAGGGTGTTCGGCGATGTAAGGGACGATCTCGCCGATGATTCTGGCCCCGCGGCGTGTCACCCACTCATCCATCAGGCGCAGCGTCTCCTCTAGGTGAAACGGATCGGGGGTGAACCCAAGGATGAACAGATGAGGCGCCAGCGCCACCAGGTGGGCGACAGCCTCGTTTGCCCGGCGCACGGCGGTGGGATCGTCTTTGAACTGGCGGATCCCGCTGCCGGCGTAAACGACCATCTTGCCGCCCTGGGCGAGCAGAGAGCTCCCTACCGCTTTAACGTACACTTCGGGTCTGATCGGACCCGGCGGCGCGATGGGAATCTGCCAGCCGGCCTCCTCGGCATTGTGCCAATAGAGATGTGAGTGGATGTCAATGACCTTCATGAGCACCTCCGAGCGCGGCCGGCCGCGCCGGAGGCGGGCAAGCCGCGTCGGAGTCTCTTCTCTGAAGCGGCAGGCTGACCTCTCGGAGGCGTGAGGCAAGTCGAGGCAGGGTCACGGCCCGCCGCGGCCGTACGGCAGGCGAGACGCCCTTCGACTCCGCTCAGGGCAGGCCTGCGCTCCCAGGGGCCGGGCGGCGAGGGACGGCTAGAGAGCGTTCACCTGGCCCCCCGAGAGCAGGTGCTTGTGAGTGGTGAGGGCCACCTCGGCAAGCGGGGAGTGCTCTGGAAGCTCGGCGTAGCTGCACAGGCCGAGGGCCTTCGCTTCTCCCAAGATGGGAGTACACTGCTGCTCGTAGTCGCGCCATTCATCTTGGTCAAGGCCCGTCATGCGAGCGGGGCCATGGCCGAACACCCGCAGCGTCCGACCGGGGACCGCGACCCGTCCCAACGCCTCGCTCAGCCGCTCGATCTGCCTGTCAGCCGTGAACTCTGCAGGGGGGCAGTAGTAGTCCCAGATGTCCAGAAAGACCAGGTCGCGAGATGCCTGGGCATGGCCTGGGTCCTGCCCGTAGGAGTGCAGCAGGGTAGACATTTGTGCACGCCAGCGGCTAGGGGCAATGGCCAGGCAGATGTCACCGGCAGCGAGGCCCGCGCAGAGATAGCGGGCCGGTGTGTGGAACGGGTTTTCGGCGGCGGCGGGCAGAAAGCACATGTGAGATCCGTAGGGAAGGCGGCTCCCCGCGTTCCCGAGATCGGCGAGGAGGGGAGCAGCCACTGGCAATCCGTCCGGAGGCTCAGGCACCGGGACGAGTTGCCGTGAGGCATAGTACCCGATATGGCCGTCGGCGAACTGCACCGCGATAAACACCCGGCCCCGTTCGGTGATGACGCCTTCCGACCCCGCGGCAATCCCTGGCAGATCAACGGCGGTGCGGACGCGACTCCCAGTTCTCATCAGCCCTTCCAGCACGCACCTCAGATACACGCTCTCCGGCACACCGAAGCGGCCGGGGTTTCCTCTTCTCTTCCGCCTGGCGCACGTTAGGTTCTCTGTTGGCCAGCCGGTGGGCTTACCTCCGAGGATTGCCGGACACCCTTTCCCAGGACGCAAGGCACGCGCACGTCGGCAATCCGCATCAGCGCTCAGCAGGGGCGGCGGTCCAGTGGGTCCGCCGCCCCTGATACCTACTGCAATCTTACCTGGTGGGCGAGCAGGGGTGTACCGGCTCGCGGGGGTGTTTGTTCACGCGCGGCGACAAGCGGGCAGGTGTGGCAGCTGCCCTCGACAGGGAAGTGTGCGGCGGCGGTTGTGCTCTCGCAGAGGGGACAGTACACTCATAGGCGCTTGGGTGGGACGGCCTCGCATTGATGGGTTCAGGCTCGTGACGGCCTCCGAGGATACGACCTCGGAGGCCGCAGTTATTTGCGGCACGGCTCAGGGGTGGGAGACAGTGGCTGGCATGGGCAGATCGAGCGGGATACGCAACGGCTTGAGAAATGGCGCGGGAACGGCGGCGATCGAGGAGATGAGCGAGCTACGCCCGGCGCTGTCGGCGGGCTAGCAACCGAGAGCGGCGGTGGCGAACGGCTCCCCGGTCGCCGTGGCCCGAAAAGGGCGGTTCGTGCGGCACGGCCGCACTTGGGTGGTGGGCATGTTGCGGGGAGGTGCGACTCGTCGCCCGCCCGTGGCAATGGGCGAGAACGGCTGTCTGTGCGGCAGGGCTGCACAGGTGAGGCGAGTCGCTCCAGACGCTGTTGGCGTGGCCGGAGAAAGAAGCATCCGGGCACACAGGAGACGTCCATGGGAGTGGGGAGTCGTGTGCGCGCGGGCGCCTACAGAACTCGTGAGGGCATAGCTCACTCTGTGAGCGCGCTGATCTCGGCGGAGACGAGGGCGGCGCGGTGGGACAGATGCGGCCGGTTGCTGACCAGATGGGGCCGGCCACGGTGGGGTTTGCGTATGTTCCGCAGGGCCACCTGGCTCCAGGGGGACAGTTCCCGTCTCTGGCTGCGAAGGGCGGCGGCGGCGATGCGCGCCGGCGCCCTCGAAGAGGTGGTGGTGTGTTACCGCGCGCTGGTGCGACTGGAACCGAACAATCCCCGGGCCTACTGGCGACTGGCGACGATGTACGACGCGCTCGGCGCTGGCGGCGCCGCCGTGGAGGTATGTCGGCACGGCCTGCGGAGAATGCCGCAGGCGGGTTGCCTCCACCGGCAGTACGCACACCTGCTGCTCAACGCGGGGTCATTGCAGGGGGCGCTGAGGGCATTCGAGCAGGCCGCCGCGCTGAACCCCGAGCACTGCGACACCCAGTACTACGCGGGGCTGGCGCTTCGGCAGGCGGGACGGGTGGAGGAGGCGAGGCGGGCGCTGAAGAGAGCGCTGGCGCTGCGCCCGGACGACCCGAAGCTGTACTATGCCCTGGGGCTGTGCTGTAAGGCCGCAGAGATCCAGGAATCGGTTGGTTGGCTACTGCAGGGGCTGGCGGCGGAGCGGCGGCTGGCGAGCGTCGATCACCTGGACGTGGCACAGCCTGCTAGCTAGCGGGCGAGCTTTGTGCGCCAAGGGTGCGTGGGACAAGATGGCCCGCCCGGATACGGCCGCTCTTCACCGCAGCGCCCTAGGGGCGGCCGCCCGAGCGGGTCCTTCTTGTACCCGAATAACCGCGAGGGCTGCAAGGAAACGAGGAGACCCTTGGCAAACTGACGGACCAGGCCGGTGGGAGAGCAGCATGATGAGGCGTGTGGCTTTGCTCTGCGGGTTGCTGGCCGCAGCCTGGACTGGGTCGGCGTCTGCAGCGACTGATTCTCGGTGGCTGCAGGTGAACGCGCAGATCGGGCCAAGGCATGTCCGGAGGGCGCCGACTGGGGAGGCGAAATCACCTCAGACTGCCCGGCCCTTGAGGACCCTGCCCGTTCAGGACCCCGAGGGTCCCTTCGGCTACGCTCAGGGCAGGCCTTCAGGGTCCGAGGGGAATGGGTCCCCAAGGGTCCCAGACGGGCGAGGGATGGTGGAGGGGGAGTCCGGTTGCATTCGAGACTCGTTCTTGCCTGCCTACGGCAAGATCTGCCAGCAGGAGCTTGCGCTCGTCATCCTCTCTGGTCTTGCGTCGGCCTTGGCGCCCACCTTTGCGGGTACGGGAATCATGCCGCCTTGCGGTCAGGTTGGCGCTGAGGCAGGGACGATGGGACTGCTCGCGTGTGGGCTCACGATGGTCGAACGCGTGGCCCGCGGGAGGCGGGTCGCGCTGCAGGTCCCCAGAGATGGAGGCGCGGATGACGGCTCGGGAAGCCTAGCCACCCTGTTTGCGGCTGTAGGCTACAAGCCCAACAGCTTCCTTGCGTTGCCGCCCAGGATCAGGGCCCGCTCTGAGTCGCTGAAGTGGCAGAGCTCGATCTGCTTGAGGGTGATGGCGGGATGCATGCCGGGGGCGTCCGTGCCAAAGAGCACCTTCTCCGGTCCGCAGATCTCGACCGCCATCCCGATCCACTGGTGGAGCAGCACGAAGGCGGTGTCCAGGTAGAGGTTGGGGATCTGCTTCGCCTCCAGCGCGCACAGCTTCATCATCGCCGGCCAGTAGGTGGCGAAGCCGCCGCCGTGGCCCAGGATCATGGGCACCTTGGGGTAGGTTCGGGCGATGTGGGTGAGGGAGTCAATGTACTCCGCCTCCGGGCGGGTGTGCAGCAAGAGGGGCTTCTGGTACTCGCTCATCAACTCGAGGAAGCGCCGAGTCGGAAAGCCGTCGCCCAGCCCGGTGTGGATCTTCACGCCCCGGAAGCCGTAGTCCTCGAAGGAGCGACGGAGCTGCGCGAACGCCCGCTCTTCGTCGTTCAAGTTCACGCGGGCATACCCGATCAGGTTCTCTGGGTGAGCGGCAACCGCCTCGCGGATCTCCTCGATGGCGAACTCGTAGTCCGCGTAGGCGACCGGCATGATGCAGGTCTTGTCAACACCAGCCTCCGCCATCTGCTCCACGAGGAGGTCAACCGATTGGTCAACCTGATAGGTATCGTTCAGCCTCTCCCCCTTGCCGATATGTGCGTGTGTGTCAATGATCATCTCTCTCCTCCGGCCCTCCTCTGTTGCTCCGCCAGCTTCTGGAGTCCTGCCTTCGCTCCGGGCTCGTTGGGGTTCAGCTTTAGCGCCTCGCGAAACGCCCTCTCCGCCTCAGACCGCCGGTTGTCAGCAAGGTAGGCGGCGCCGAGCGCGGTCCAGCCGGTGGCATTGCCAGGAGCGATCTCCAGCGCTCTCTGCAAGTAGCGTATCGCCTCATCTCTTCGGTGCAGTTCTCCGGTCACTCCTGCCAGACACAGAAGTGTAGGCACATCTGATGGAGACAGCGCCAGCGTCTGGTTGAATGCCGAGATGGCGCCTTCCCGATCACCGGACTTCCACCGCGCCAGACCCAGGGTAAACTGAGCGAGGCGCACCTGGGGTGCGAGCTTCGCGCCCAGCTCCGCCTGTCGCCTGGCCTCCTGCATCTCCCCTGACTGGAGCAGGTAGCCAGCCAAAAGGGTGTGCAGGATGCCGTTCGTGGGCTGCAGCTTCGCGGCCCTGCGCAACCAAGTGACGCCGGCTTTCACGTCGCCCATGGTGGCGAGCAGCACCCCCAACTCCCTGGCCGCGCCTGCATCATAGGGAAGCGCCTTCGCCACCGCCTCCAGATCGCGC
>Ga0315277_10009126_pt1 | contig 12691 bp, 10 predicted proteins | sample YL17G05_15_MG_FD_203695 | JGI IMG/M metagenome (GOLD analysis project Ga0315277, IMG submission 203695) | Sediment microbial communities from Yellowstone Lake, YNP, Wyoming, USA - YL17G05_15 | ecosystem: Environmental > Aquatic > Freshwater > Lake > Sediment | place: USA: Wyoming | collected... | reverse complement strand
AGCCGTTGGACTTCAATACGCGCCTTGAGTAACGCGACATCGGCCGTTGCCTTAGCAGTCTCCGCACGTGCCCGCGCTTGGTTCTGTACTTCAGATCGACTCCTCATCGGTATTGCGTCTACGTCCGCAATATCGTTCATCGCGGTTATCACCGTTGCAGCCAACCTCGTCACAAGAAGCTGCGCTGCAGCCAACTGCTTTTCAACTGTTGCCCGCGATACAGGTGCGTCAGCTTGAATAGGCGCGGCCGTGGCCACCGGCTTGCGCGTGCTCCACCACCAGAGCGCTGCAACGCCGATGCCGCCGAGCGCAACGCCGAAGCCTGGCGACTTCCAGTAGGACTTCTTGGCCATCAGGACTTCTTCGACCCCGCGCGCTTGCCGTAGCCGGTGATGACCGCGGCTGCAGCGACGGGCAGCGGAAAGATGTAGCCACCGAGGCCCCACAGCAGCATCGGCGCCGTCTTGCCACCTGAGCGCATGTGTCCGTGGTAGCCGCCCACGAACGCCCCTAGCAGGTGCAGGCTGACGGACGCGATGCTGCTCATCAAGGACGGGGCGTAGTACGGCACGCCGAAGTTCTGGTAGCTCCACGACTGCAGCCCTGCGGCTTCGAGCGCCAGCACCTGTTGGCCTTGGGGCGACGTGGTATCGACCAACGAGGCGCAGAGCTTGTCTACGGGGCCGTCCTCGTCAACGGACGGACTGCCCTCCGCAACCGCACCGAGGCGCGGCCGGCTGAATCCGTAGTTCAACAGCGCAGGGCTCTCACGACGCATGGCTTACTTTCGCTTGCCGCCGCGGGGCTTCGCGAAGCCAGGCTTGGCCATGAACGCCACGGCCGGGGTGATGATCGGGAACGCAGCTCCGAGCACGAACCAGCCAACGGCCGACCCGATGGAGCCGCGGTCACGGCGGTAGCCGTGGTACGCCGACACCAGGGCCGAGATCATGCTGACGGTGCCGAGCGCCGCGAGGGAGCCCTTCTTGGCGACCCAGGTGTTGTCCAGGTACGTGCCGGGGAGATCCAGCGTCTGCGACATCCACGAGTCGTTCGCGGCCATTGCCATGTTCGGGTTCGCCACCGATTGCCCGACCTCGCGCGACAGCGCTCCGCTCGCCTGGCCAGCTGCGATAACAGCCTCGCCAGGAGCATCCGACTGGTTCGGGTCCTCGATCAGATCGCCGAGGCCCATCATGAACCTGCCGGTGCGTCCGAGGCCGCTCATCATGGTCTGCTTCAGGATGTTCGGCTGCCGGCCGGTGGGCTGCATGTAGATCGCGCCCAGGCCGCGCATCGACGGAACCGCGTTGTTGCGGTTCGGGTACGCGTAGATCGCACCCATCCGAGGGCCGTAGTTGCCCCCGTAGCCGTACGAGCTGCCGAGATTGCCAAGGGTCATGACGCGGGTGGGTTGCATGTGGGGCACAGTCCTTCTCCTCTATGATCTGTCCGTAAACAGCATCGACATGTGATCTTGGAGCATCGCAACCTCTGCGAGTGCTCGTCCGCGACGGTCATGCCCCACGTCGTTGAGACGCTCGAGCTCGTGCTGTGTCTCGCGACCCAGCGCGTTCAATTCCGCGCCGGACACGAAACCGGCGGACGGAATCAAACCGCGCGACATCGCCTTGGTGTCCAGGTTGCGGTCGATGTTGTCGCTGGGCTCAGGCAGCCTGTCGGCACCGAGCTGCTCGGCCATCGCGTGCGGCGTGGTGATCGGCGGCACGAAGTAACCCTTGCGCACCATTGCCGCGTGGAAGGCCTGCCGCTCGAGGGCCGTGTGCAGGCCGACGACGTTCTGGCCCCAGGCAGGCTTCACACCTGGCGGGGTCTTGAACTCCGTGAACGCCATGCGCTGCGGCATGTAGATCGGAAGCTCGTCGCCGGCCGCGTGCGCTTGCACGGCCGCCGTCATGCGAGGGTCGTTCGGACGCATGTTCGAACGCAGCAGCGTCAGCGGCAGCTGTGAGATTCGACGCGGTGGACGGTACGAAGGCACAGCGTGCAGTTTCGACCAGGAATCGTTCTGCGGCAAGAGCCTTTACAGGTGAATGCACTTGCAAAGGGCCCCTCCGGGGCCATATCGTGCCGTACTACAACAACGCGACCCGTAACACGGCGACCGGGGCGGGGGCAGGGCAGCAGTCAGCTGTGCCTGCCTTTCGTTTGTAGAGGGGTCGCTAGCCGTTCCAGCCGTCGACATCGTAGTAGATGACGCCGTGCAATCCGCGCTTGCGTCGCTTCACCGGGCACGGGCCGAGGACTGCGAACACGCCGGCCGGGGTTGCCACAGCTGCTGCAGCCTGCTCGACGGCGACGTGGCAATCCTCGCGCACCATCTTGGGTGTCTTGTACGGATCGTAGCCGATGCGCGCGAGGTGCGCGCCGTGCGTGGGTAGCAGATCGCTGCCGGTCGTGTCCGTGTCCAGCGTGTCAACGGCGTACATCCGCTCGAGCGTGCCCTGCACGAACGCGTGCACGCCCTTGGCTTTATCGCGGATCACACGCTGGCGGCCGGCCTCGTGGACCACGAACGTCACGTCGGTGAGAACGGCCGCGTCGACCACGTCGATCACACGCCCCTTGACCGGCCCGCTCCACGCCATAACTGACCAAGCGCGCTGCTTGCGCCACTGCGGACTCAGGTTGCGGTAGAGCCTGACCAACACCCCGCCGAGCTTGCAGCTCCGCGCGGCAGAAGTCTACCGCAGCATGCGCTCTGCGGCGGCGTACCGCCTGTTGGACGAACCGTGAAGCCAGTGTTTGCTCGGCGGATGTACGATCCGCACAAGCCACCGCGCGCTGTCCGCGACCGCCGGCAGTCCGCGATGCAGTTCATCGCCACCGTACAGACCTAAAGCACCATGCGGGAGCTCCGCACCTTGAAACTGCGTGCGGCTCGCACCCGTAACGTACATGGCGTGCTGGCAGCCCCTGTAGTCCGTGTGCCACGTCGTAAAGCCATTGTTCTTACCGGCGGGCACCCGCGCAGGCCGCGACGTCACCCAGAACGGACGCTCGACGTACGCAGCCATGACGGCAAGCAGCTCGGGTAGCAGCACACCTCCCAAGCCTCGGGTGAACTCCTCCGAAGCCATCGACACGGCAGGCTCGAGCAAGAACTTGTCGGCGTCCTCCATGCGGGCGACAAGCTCCGCGGGCAGCTGCACGACTTTCACTGTTCCGGCATCCACGTCGCGACGGGTGCAGAACCCTCTTTGATCTGCCCGCTACCAGGCCAAACTTCAAACACGTTGAACGCGCACGGCTCGCCCCCTGCGTACACGAGCGTGTACAACTTCCACCCCTTGCCTTTCGTGATGTAGACCGTGATGCCTTGCGTCGACTCCACGCGCCAGGCGGTACGGCCAATGTCCAGGGTCTGGCCAGCCTGCAGCGTCGATAGAATTCCAGCGCACTTGCCGAGCAGCTGTTCTTCTGGCGTAGCCTCGCGCATGTCGGCTGCGTCGAAGAAGTCAGAGGCGTCGAAACTGTCCTTGCCACGCAAGCCGTCAAGGTCGAGATCGTAACCCGTGCTGTCGTCTGCAGCAGCAGCGGTGTCCGCAGCCCCGTGCTCCTCGTCGTAGTAATCCCGCAGGATGGCCCACAGGTCGTCCTCCTCCCACTCGCCGTCCCACTCGCCGTTCCGATCGTTCCATCTATGCCAGTTTAACAACTCGGCTTTGCTCGAGCCTTCATGGAGCGGCGGTGCGCTACTACCGTAACGGCTGTCATGCGCTATGAAGTTTGCCCAATCCGCAATCATCTGTCGCGACGCGACGCTGCCACGCAGGCCGTCGAGGTCGATGTCGTAACCGGCAGACGCGTCGTCGGGATCTGCCGTCTTGGCAGCACCACCGTCGACGGCAGCGTAGTACGCGTCCAGCGCAAAGCGTTCGCTGCGGTACGGCCCGATCCAGGTGGCGTCGGGCAGCATGACCTTGATCTCCTGGCCTTTGTACTCGAAGATCGCACCCCGCTCGTAGTTCCTGACGTAGAGCACGACTTGCGACGGCGGCTCGTACAGCTCGGCCTCTGGGTACTCCTCGGCAGCTGCCTGCAACGCTGCACTATCCGTCGACCATCCGCCGTTCATGAAACTCCCACCGTCACCGTTGCGAACGTGCGCGAAGTCCGCACCTGCGGCTTCAAAGCCTCTGCCACGCGCGATCTCAACGTGCCACCGGTCCACAAACGCAAAGCACTCCTCGCGTAAAGCATCTCGACAGACCCTGACGACGTCGTGCGCGTTGTAGCTCTCGTCAAAAGTGTTGCCGTCATCATCGACCTGTGTCGACAACAGCGTTGCGAAGAACGCCTCCGTGAAAGTGAGCCGCCAGCCGAGATCCGCGTCGTGGATCGAGAAATCGGTCACGTAGTGGGAACCTGCAAACCCTGACCCGCGCAGGCCATCCAGGTCAATGTCGTAACCCGTGCTGTCGTCAGCAGCTGCAGCGCTGTCCGCGGCCCCGTGCTCATCATCGTAGTACTGCCGCAGGATGGCCCACAGGTCATCCACCGACAGGTCACTTGTCCACTCGCCGTTGCTGTCGTTCCAGCGATGCCAGGTCAGCAGCGCATCCTTGCTCGAGACTTCCGAGAGATTTGGCGCCTCACGGCCGTAGCGACTGAGACGCGCTATGTGGTTGGCCCACATCGCAATCATGTGTCGCGACGCGACGCTGCCGCGTAGGCCATCGAGGTCAATGTCGTAACCCGCAGAGTCGTCAGTGGCGCGCTCAGGAGCATTGGACGCCACCGACGGATGGTCCCAGTGCGTCGGCTGCTGCTGCCCGTAGATGCCGATGTAGATGTCGGGGCCAACCGCGCCCTCGTGCTGGGCGTAGAAAGCGTCCACGTCCGCGTTCGGAACGTACTGAGCCCATTCACTGGCGAAGATCGCGAATCCGGCCCGCAGCGCAGTGCCGTAGCCGGCAACACCGCAGTAGGTGCCGACGCGCATGTGCGGCCATACGTCGCGCTTGATCAGATGCACGCAGTAGTAGTCGCCATCACGCCAGGCCTCCTCGCGGGCCTCAACCTCCTCGGGTGGCATGTCGTCGTCCAGCACCAGGTGCGTGTCGTGGACAACGTGCACCGAGTACTCCGCGTTCACGCCCAGTACTGCGAGTGCGCCAGACGCAGGGTCGTCCGGCGGCCGTGTCGCGGCTACGTGCGCACCACGCAGACCATCAAGGCTGATGTCGTAGCCGGGGCTGTCGTCCTGTGAGACACGCACCGTGCGGCGCGCGGTGTGGCAGTCGGGCAAGTCCGTCACGCGCGCGGTGTCGGTGTGCACAACCTTGCTGTGGCCGCGCCATGCGCCGAGGTCCTCGAGGCCCTGCGTAGCGATCCGACGGATCAGAAGTTCCGCAGCCTCAACGTCTGTTGGAATCACACCGGTGCGCGCGGCGTATGCGCCCATCAGTTCTTGGACCTCGGCCTCACAAGGTCTGCTGTCGACTTCCACCATTTCAGTATCGAAGCCCGCCGACGGTTGCTGGGGATCGCGGTGCTTCCAACCCGTCACGTCGTATACTTCCGCAGCAATCTGCTCGACAGTCACTGCAGCGTAAATGTCCGTGGGATAGTCGGGCGACCACGTCCACGACAGCCCATACCAGACGTGCACCCGCTCGAGGTTTAGACAGTCCGGCGGCCCGACCCAGTGATGGGGCTCAATGATCTCGGTCGTGGAACCACGCAGGCCGCGCAGACCGTCGAGGTCGATGTCGTAATCGGTACCCTGCCCAGGTGCGAAGTCTTGCGGCGCTTCTGCTTCTGCTGCTGCAGGCCTGGAGCTGCGAACCTCGTCGGCATCGAGGATCACAGCGCCCACCGGCCGGACGTCGTGGGCCACGGCGACTTTCGCAACCTCGTCGACGTCGATGGACATGCTCCCGCCGTCTTCACGCCAGTACTCGTCTGCAATTTCGGCAGCTTCTTGGAAGCCGTCGCGCAAGTCCTCGTCTGTCACGTCGTCCAGGTCGAGCTCGATGCCATGCACCATCTGCCACTCTTTGATGAGTGCGCGTTTGTAGTCGCTCTTGGCCCACGACTCCCAGCTCTCATCGACACCATCGTCCTTGAGCTTGTCGTAGTGGTCCTCGTCCAGCACCGGGTAACGCGCCAAGCCCTCGAGCAGCTCTGCGATGGCGTCTGGCGCGCGGCCGGCGTGAATCAGGATGCCGAAGCCGCTATGGCCTCCGGTGAGCTGCATCCACCACGGGTCGGGACACACGTCTTCATTGCCAGTGTACCCATCGCAAGCGACACAAAGTGACTCGTAGTTGCTGCGACACAAATACCCGCAGTTGTCGTAGTCACCCCCGGAGCACATCGGCGGCTGAAACCAGATGTAGTCGGCGTCAGAATTCTTTTGGGAGTCACCGATAGTGTACCGCCCCATGCTGACCTCGCCGCGGCCGTTCGCCGAGTCGAAGATGTCTTGCGGCGACATGTTGTTGTCCAGGTCGTACCACTCGTCTGAATCGAAGCGCGTGGGGTCGCCGTCGCAACCCTCGGCAACACCCTCGCCGGAACCGCTAGACCTGCCGCTCGAGCTCGCCGACGAGGCTGCCTGGTCCTCGATGTCTGCGTACGTCAGCTCGTCGTCGTCGCCAGCGACCACACCGAGGCGCAGGCCGTCGAGGCTGATGTCGTACCCGTGGTCCTCGAGGTGCTCGCCTGCCGGCAGCTCGACAAACGGTGGCGGCCAGAGGTCTGCCTCACCAGGCGGGAACGCGTCATCCAGCGTGTACTGAAAGCCGCGCACCTCGGGGCCGCCCCAGGCGGCGTTGTCAGTCAAGCCTGCGATGAACTGGTCCGTGCGAACGACCAGGCCGTATTCATCGTCGTTCGCAATCACGAGCCCTGTCGTTCCGGCCGGCACAACGAAGTTCGGGTACCGCTCGGCGTCCTCGGTGAATACGACGCGCGTGCCGACCGGGAACATGGCGAGCACGCGCGCCAACGCTGCCTCCTCGTAACGCAGCGATCGCCAGGATGCGCGTGAAGCCACGCGTCAATGCCCCCTGCCTTCTGACCGCATGCGCGGCTCGAAGGACACGTTGGACGAGGACTTGCGGGAGCCGCTGCCGCTGGACCGCCGCTGCGAGCCAGAGCCTGCCCGCCGGCGACGGTACGCGCTGTGCTGCGACTTGCGGTAGCCCTCGGAGCTGAACGCCGCGTAGGCGCCGAAGCCGACCAGAACCACGACTGCGCCGATGCCCCAAAGGAAGCCGCTGTCACCCTTGGCCGTGGGAAACTCCTGAAAGGCCAGGTCCGGGTCGACGCCCTGGCGGATCAAGGCCTCCGCAGCTCCAGGCGTCGCCGCGGTGACGCTCGCCATCATCTCGAGGTAGCGATCACGCCACCCGCCGAGCTCGCGCTCGTACTTGCTCTCGAGGCCACCACCCCACAAGTCTCGCGGGTCCAACGCCCTGCGGAACACCGCGTCGTAGTACGCGGTGCGCCAGGTCCACCAGTTTTTAAGGTCAGAGTCGAGCCGCGCACGAATCGGCGGCGGCAGCACGCCGGACACACGGTCCAGCTGCTGCCAGTAGTTGTTGAGCAGGTCGACCTGGTCGTCAGTCTCCTTGAGCATGCTCAAGTTCTTGACGAACAGGTCCGGGTTCCACCACGCCAACGCAGCGGTGCCGCCCACAAGCGGTGCAAGAATGACGGGAAAGATCACAGCAGTACCTATCTGCGCCGGTAGCGCCGTTTACGTGTGCCCGAGAGTCCGAAGAATGCACCACCGCCACGCAGCGGCAAGTAGTCAGGCGAGAAGGCCTCGTACGCAAACGTCCGGTACCGCAGCGCGGTGCTGATCAAGTCCGTGAGCTTGCCGAACTGCTTGGCCGTGCCGGCCGACAGCTCGTTGGCGTACTCCGTGAAGAAGTGCGTGAGCGCCGGGTCTTGCCCCACGCTGCGCGCGACGCTCAGCATCTTGTTGGCTGTGATGCTCTGGCCGCCGCCGGCTTGGATGGCCGACTTGATTGTCGAGCGCAGGTTCTCGGTGAGGTCCGTCAAACCCTCGAGGTGGTCACGAAACCCTCGCCGGAACGCGTACTCACCCTGCCACCAGTCAAAGTACTCAGGCAAGGCGTAGGGGTCGCCCACCACGGCGGTCTTGCGCGATATGGAGGCATGCTGCGTGCCGCGGCGCTTACCCGAGTGGTGGACGTGCACGTAGTTCTGGCGATTCTCGGGCGGCAACCGGCCTGCCTGGATGAGCTCCATCCAGACCTGCTTGTCGTTACGCGCGCTCTCGAGGTCCTCGGTAACGCGCGCTCGGAATGTCGCCCACTGCGTTTTCGGCATGGTGCGCGCATCCGAGATGATGTACGGGTCGAGCCAGGCGGCTGCAGGCAGACTGAAATACGGAATCCACCAAGGTTCGAACTGGCGGCGACCTCGGAAGTCATCAGCCGCGAGCGCGGCCTGTTCCCGCAGCCACGTCACCTGGCGCGACGTCAACGGCCGCAGGTTGCCAGCCTTCTCGCGGGACAAATTCTGTTGTTTGTAACTGGGCATCAGCGTCTCCTCGGGCCATTCAAGTCAATGTCGTAACCGGCGCTGTCGTCAGCGCGTTGCGCGCGGGCGTCCTGCGGATTGACAGCAGCATGATACGCCGCATGCGCAAGATGAATGTTTGCGTAGGGTCCGATCCATGCGGCATCCGGCAGCATCGCGAACACGTGCGTACCGTTGCCGGCGCCGCTAATGTTAATCAGCACACCCATCTCGTAGCCGCTGACGTACAGCTTGTCGTCGTCGCCAAGGTAGACATCCTCGAGCTGTGGGTACACCTGCGAGCCAGCAATCAAGGCATCACTGTCACCAAAGTAGCCTTCGAAACTTTCACGCTGGTGGTCACGCGCGTAAAAGAAGCCGTGGCCGGCGTCGGCGTAGCCAGAACCACGTTCAATTTCTGTGGCCCACCGCCGTGCGAAAGCTTCGCACTCGCGCGTGAGCGGCTCCAGGCAGATCTCGGCGATGTCAGCAACAACGTAATCGCGTGGAAACTTGAACCCGTCAGCCGTCCTGCTGGCCACGAGCCCGATAAAGAAGCCATAGGTGAAACGCTCGAGGTCTGCGGCGGTTGGAACACCCCCGGCATCGCCAAGGCCATTCAAGTCAATGTCGTAACCGGCACTGTCGTCAGCAGCATCCGCGGACTCGACAGTGCTGCCGCGCGTTTTTTGATGGCACCACTCCGCAACGTCCGTCATGAACGTGTTTGCAAAGTCGCGTGCTCGCGGCGGCAACCGCCACAATTCAACAGGCCTGCCAAAGGCGTGGAAGTTGGTGCGCTCATGCGCTTCGAACTGTGCAGCCGTTATTTCACCAGTGGTACCAATGCCGTTTGGCATCGAAGGGCTGTCATCAAAGCCCGCGTACGGATATGTGTCGAGGGGCTCATCGAATCCAAAGTCGACACCCGTCTCGCAAGGCTCCGCACAGATCAGTGTGTACCGATCTGCAGTAATGCCACCGTTGTCGAACAATTTGAATACCACCGCGTCGCGACGGATCGCTGCGCCCAAACCGCCCAAGCCATCAAGGTCAATGTCGTACCCGGCGCTGTTGTCCGCGGGCACGAACGTGCCTGGCTTCCAGCCGACGTCGTCCACGACTGCAGCCTTTCGGTACGCCGTGTACGCGAGCGCGTCGCTGCCGAAGGGACCGATGTACGTTGCGTCAGGCAGCAGCACCTCAACTTCACGCGGGCCGTTGTAGTTGAAGTGCGCGCCCAGCTCGTAGCCGCTGACGTAGAGCTTGCCGTCATCGCCGACGTAGAGATCTACACTTGGATAGTCTTGTGCGCCCGGTGTGAGCACGTCGCCATCAACCGGCCAGTCACCATCCCAGAAGCCTGCCCCGTGCTGGTTGCGCGTGAGCGCGAAGTCGTGGCCCGCGCGATCGTAGCCCAAGCCATTTTGAATTTCAGTGGACCACCTGCGCGCGAACGCAGCGCACTCGCGCTCGAGCGCATCGCGAGCAAGCTTGTCGATGTCGCCGACCTCGTAGTTCGCGTCGAGCGGGTTTTCATCGTCGCCTGTGGAAGACCACAGCAACGCTTCGAAGAAGCCACTGCTGAACTCCGCGATGTCGCTGTTGCTGGGGCCGCCGCTTGCGCCGAGGCCCTGCAGGCCGTTGAGATTGTAGTTGCGGTATTCTTCTGGAACACCAGGGGGGCAATCAGATCCAACGCGGCAGCCCATGTCCGCGTAGAATTTCTCGATGACACCTTCAGGCCAGACAAAGCCGCCTTCAAACATCTCGCCTGTCTCGGGGTCTTCTAACTCATGGGGCGCCCAGTGCAGGCGCATCACGGCGCAAGCAGCCGCCGCGGGACTTCCGTACCCAGCCTGGTTGTATACCACTTCGAAAAGCTCACCAGTGACGGGGTCATACAGCTCGACGTCGTAGTGGTCGCCGGCGTCCCAAGCAGCTTTCATCGCGGCCTGCGTACGCGTCGTGTATTCCGGGCTGAATATCAGGTCTTCACTGTCGAACACGCGGATCGCCGACGCGTGATGACCAGGCACCAGTTTGTACGTCAAACGCAACGTGCGCGGTTGGGTCGCGAGCACGACAGGCGCGCCGAGGCCATCAAGGTTGATGTCGTAGCCAGGCGACATATCAACCGGCGCAGCTGCAGGCGCGGAGCCTGCGGAGCCTTGTGACCGCACGTAGGCCGCAGCACCCCAGCCAACCCAGAAAACCCACTCCCAGAATGATGGGTCGCCCTCGCGGACGTTAGGCACAAGCGTCGGGCTGTACTTAATAGCCCACAAGAACATGTCGTCACGATCTGTGGACTTGCCGCGCTTGTGCGCCCACGACGCAGCCTCGTAGCCAGCGTTGTAAGCCCCTTCGATCTGTTCAATCGTCAACGGAGTGTCACCCCGTTCCGACGACGGGCTGTACAGCAATTTTGGATCAATCAGGTCCGGCCTAAACAGCCCGCTCGGCCCGTACGTGTGGGGTGGCGGGCCGCTCAAGTCAATGTCGTAACCGGTAGGATCTCGTGGTGGTGGTTCCTGCTGGCCCGGTTGCACGCAGCCAGAGCGCTGGATGAAGTCGTCAACAACAGCTGGTGAAAAGCTCCCGGCCCAGTAGTCCAGCAACGCATTGCAGCTCGCGGCCTCGGGACCGCCGTAGCCGGCCATGCCGAACATACTTTCAAGGACCTCGTCGCGGCCAGCATCGTACAGCTCGACGTCGAAGTAGTCGTCGTCATCCCAAGCCGCTTTCATGTCGTCCATCACGCCAGGCGCGTAGTCGTCGTCCTCAATCAGTTCGTCAGAGCGGAACACGCGCACGTACTGTGACTTCGCGACCTCGCGCATAGCAAGCAAGCGCCGAGGTTGCTGGGCGATGACGCGATGACCCATGGTTCACACCAACGTGTAGTCGCGGTAGTTCGCGATGGACTCGTACTCCCAGCCTGGCGCTGCGCCCTCCACCGTCACGTCGAGTGGAATCCACTGCTTCGGGTCGTCTTTGCTGATGCCGATCAGCGGATAGATGTGCACCCACTGCTTCGGGTTGTCCTGCGTCGAGATCACACGAGCCACCGCGCGGAAGCCCACGAAACCTGCGAGCGCTGCAATCAGAATCGTGGCGTCGTCGCAATCGCCGCCGCCGGCCAGGAGCGACTCACGCGCCGTCGCAAACGTGTCGATCTCCGCAGGGTCGTACACGTAGCGGAAGTTCAGGACCACGAAGTCCCAGATGCGTTCGATCTCGCAAGCCTCGTCGCGCTGCTTGCACGGCCCGCCAGTCGGCGCAAGGAACTGTCGACCGAAAGCTCGGATGATCGGAACGGTGTCACCAGTGCGCGGGTCCGTCGCGTGGTCGTTCGTACCCGACACGATTTGGACGGCGAGCTGCCGAACGGCACCGTCCTTCATCGACTTGTCAAGTTGCTGCTTGATAAGCCCGACGTGTTGGTCTAGTCCGTTGGTTTCGTAATGGCTTGTCCGGGGCATGGGTCAACAGCGTACTCGCGCGTGTACCCTCTTGACCAGCGTGCCACGACAAGCGCATACCGATACGCTCCCCAAAAAACGAAACGGCCCCGAGGCGCAAACCTCGGGACCGTTTCTCACTTGCAGCGCCCGACGACCAAGACGAGGACTACATGCCGCCAACAGAGACACCAACAGTACCCACATCCGACACGACCAGTCAAGCCAATCCAAACCCCGTAGGGCTCGTCCCGCCGTCGGACTTACACGACAATATCCCGCGGAATTCGCCCATCGCGAGCTACATGGACTGGGCCTGCTACGCGCAGGGAAGCCCCGAGGCCTACCACCTGGCCAACGTGCTGGTGCTGGCGGCCTACACCCTGGCCAGACGAGGCTTCGCGCTGCAGATGACCCTCGAGGACATCTCGCTCACGCTTTGGTTCGCGCTCATCGGCGACTCAGGCATCGGCAAGACCACAAGCATCGGCATGGCCGAGCGTTTCATCAAGTCGGTCTGGAAAGAAGCCGGCCTCGACATTGTCGACCCGTTCATCGAACCGTCAGGGTCAATCCCTGGTCTGCTCAGCGCGCTGCAGGAGCACTACGACGAGGGCCGAGACACCACCGTCGCCATCCTGCAGCACGACGAGCTCGCCCAGGTGTTCGCCACCCGCGAGCCTATCGCCGAGCTGCTCTGCAAGCTG
>Ga0315277_10009124_pt1 | contig 12693 bp, 11 predicted proteins | sample YL17G05_15_MG_FD_203695 | JGI IMG/M metagenome (GOLD analysis project Ga0315277, IMG submission 203695) | Sediment microbial communities from Yellowstone Lake, YNP, Wyoming, USA - YL17G05_15 | ecosystem: Environmental > Aquatic > Freshwater > Lake > Sediment | place: USA: Wyoming | collected... | reverse complement strand
TGCGGGACAGGCTCCGTCATTCGTGCATGGTTATAGCTCGTGTCCCCATGGGGCTCTACCATGCCCCGGATGATGCAGTGCACGCCTAGTCGCTCGAAGCTCTTCGGGCCACATAATCAAAGGCCGCAGTTCAGTAACAAATTAAGAGGCGCTGCCCCCACAGATTCTCTCTTTCATTCCGACCGTAGCACGGGTCTGTACCGGTCCCGTCTCCTGCGCACCATCCGACCGGATTTCGTCCACCGGCTCGACCAGCAGCGGCGGCAGGTGCTGGTACCGCGTGGTTCTTCGCTTGGCGTCAATATCCTTGTAGATGCGTTCCACCTGTACGGTCTCCAACGACAGGAGCCGGGCGGCCTCCTCCGCCGGCATTCCGTGATTGCGGCCGTACAGACACAAGTCCAGCACGTGGTAAGGAACGGAAAAGTAGAACTCTTCCTGGTCCTGTGGCATCGAATAGGTGTCGGTCGTCGGAGGCCGCTCGCGGATTTCCCGGGGCAGGCCGAGGTACTCCGCCATTTGATAGACCTGGGTCTTGTACAAGTGTGCGATGGGCTTGAGGTCGGCGGACCCGTCGCCGAATTTGACAAAGAAGCCTTGGTCGTATTCCTGGCGGTTCGGCGTGCCCGTCACCGCATAATGGAGCCGGTCCGCATGAAAGTACTCGAGCATCTTGCGGACTCGCTGCTTGAAGTTGGTGGCTGCCACCACCTGCAGGTAGGCTTGCACCGGCAGGCGGGCCCGGGTCTGCACGCCCGCGGGCGACTCAACGACCACGGAGAACACTCTCAAGTTCTCACGCTCCAGCAGAGACGGCAGCACGATCTTGCACTTATAGCCGGCGCCGTAATCCGCAATGACGCTGCGAATGGCCTCGTCCCGGTACTTGTAGCATCCGGCGGTCGCCAGCAAATCCGTGATATCGTGATACTCGGCCGGTATGCTCAGGTGTTCCACAATCATCCGACTGAGCAACAAAGTCTGCGGGGAGGAATCCTTCTCGGGCAGCAAGAGCCCGAACACACGTTCGGGGCCAAGGGCTCGAACGCACAACGCCCCGACCACGCTGCTATCGATTCCACCAGAGAGGGCAACGACCACGCCACGTCTCTTCAGCTTCTCATGGACGCACTGTTGTATAGTGGCTTGGATCCGTTGCGACTCAGCGGCGCAGTCGATTTGCAGGACATTCCACGCAAGGGTCCTTTGTGTCTTGGCCTCCATCATTTTCCCTCGACAACCCGCAACTCGCGCCTGCTGATTTTCCCGCTAGCGGTTCTTGGCAAGGCTGCCATGAGCTCAACATATTTCGGAACCATGAAAGACTCCAGTCTGCGTGCGCAGTGCCTAAGAACCACTTTCGCATCCAAGTTGCTGTTGCGGGGAACGAGGAAGAGCTTGATGGCCTGACCGAGGACACTGTCCGGCACACCAATTGCGGCTGCCTCTGCAACACCCGATAGCTCACAGGCGACATCCTCTACTTCCCTCGGGCTGACGCGCTCTCCGCGCGTTTTGATCATGTCATCCTGTCTGCATACGAAGTAGAGAAACCCTTCGTCATCTTTTCGGAAATAGTCGCCGGTGCGGAGCCATCGTGACGCAGGGTACGGGCCTGGCAACCATGCCCCAGCGGACTTCTCCGGATCACGCCAGTAGCCCTGCATTACGTTGGAACCTCGGATGATCAGCTCACCAATATCCCCTGGTCCCACTTCGTTTCCATTGTCGTCCACGATGAGCACCTCGCAGTTGGGCATGGGTCGGCCGACAGAAGCTGGACGCTGGTCCAATTCCTCTCCCGCTAGGTAGCATACCCGCACACACTCGGTCAGGCCATACATGTTGAAGAGCTTCGCCTGCGGCGCCAGGCAGCGCAGGCTCCTCAGGTGCGGTACAGGCAGGGCAGCCCCAGCGCTCGTCATGTATCGTAACGTGTGGAAATCGTATTCGCTGATGCTATCCATGCGTAGCATCAACACCACCATGCTTGGGACCAGCGGAAGCCCTGTGACCCTCTCCTGAGCGATACGTTTAAGTACAAGGTGGGGATACAAGAAGGAATTCTCCAAGACGAGTGTCCCGCCAAACATGCATGACATGAGCAGTTGGTAGAGCCCATAACTAAATGACAAGGGCAGAACGTTGAGAATCACATCCTCCGGCCGGTTGTCAAGGTACTGGATGATGCTGCGGGCCGCCGAGATCATGTCACGATGGCTGCACATGACTCCCTTGGGACCGCCGGTCGTACACGAAGTATAGATGAGGCAAGCCAGATCGACATCGAGGCAATGGGGAAGCCGGCTCGTCCTCGGCCCGCATGCGCCGCGGTCTGTCTCGAACAGCGACGAGAATAGCGACTCCCAAGAGATGTTGAGGACTCCGGTGTGTCCTTCGAATGCCGTAGATGCACCCACCCACACAATTCTGACGTTTGTATTCAGGTCCGCCATGGCTTCCCGGACAACAGCAGCCTGACTAGCCCTGGCTACCAGAACTCTGGCTGCCGTGTTTGCGATGACTTGACCCAGTCTGCGCGACTTTACATTGCCGTCGAGAACTACGAAGATGCCCCTTGCCTTGAGTGTCCCGTACAGGCTAACCACAGTCTCTGCACAATTACCAGTGCAGATGACCACTCGATCCTGTCTGCGGACTCCCCATTCGATGAACATTTCGGCTAAACCGTCCGAGTAGGCATCAAGCTTCCTATAGCTCCACCTCTCATCTCCGCAGATGAGTGCTTCCTTCTCCGGCACACACCTAGCAGATCGTCTGAGCCATTCGTGCAACAGAACCGGATCAAACTCAATCATACTGCGTACCTCCACGTGAGGGGCGATGATTGAACTCTTCTGTCAACGATCAGACCGGGATGAACCGCGGACTGGATGTAGGTCGGAAAGCCTTCTATGAACTGCTGATAAATGATCTGAGAAGACAAAATGCCAGCTAATGCCATACCTTCAATCTCGCTGGGATTCTCCACGGCCTGTAGTTTCGCTAGGAGCTTATTTACTTTGCCGGGATCGAACAGCCCGGCACGTTGGATAGCCTCTTTGGTCAGAAGCCCCATGGCTGATTCACGGTTTGCAGCGCTCAACAGGCAATTGACAATTGGTGCGCGGTACGGCTGCTTCTTGCGGGCCACAATCTCCGGGGGCAGAACCGGTGCGAGGACCTTCTTGAGAATGTGCTTTTCATTCAACCCCAGGATCTTCCACCGCGAGGGGACTCGCGCCGCCAAGTCGATGACCCGGTAATCGAGAAACGGCAGCCGAATCTCCACCGAATGGGCCATGGCCACCCGGTCGCCCTGCGAGGACAACAGGTAGTTGCTCAGAAAAATCATCGTTTCGAGGTACTGCGCCTTGCCTACTATGTCCAACTGGTGGTATTGTTCGGGCAGGCTCCGACGTAGAGGCTCGTAGAGGTCCCCTCTGCCAAGAGCTGCCTTTAACTCGTTGGAGAAGAACATCTTGATTCTGCTAGTGTTATCCCATCGTACGACATGAGAGAAAAGAGGATCGCAAGATCGGTCCAATCCCTTTGCGAAGAATGGCGGAAGGAGAGACTTCGTGCGCTGATCATGAAATACATCGCCATACAACTGGTCGAACAAAATGGTGCACATAGAGGAAGCGGGCCGGCGCGACCAGAAGCGTCGGACCTTGGCCTCCTTGAAGATGTCGTAACCGCCAAATACCTCGTCGGCCCCTTCGCCCGTGAGGACCACCTTCAAGCCACTTGCGTTCACGGCGCCGGATAACGCATACAGCGGCACCGGGGCGGTACGCAGCAGCGGCTTCTCACAATGCCACAGGGTCCGGGCGAACAGATTGCCGATCAACTCCCGCGTCGCCCAGACCTCCCGGTGCTTCGTGCCCAGAAACGACACCATCTGCTCCTGGTGCGTCCCTTCGTCGAAGTTCTCCTGTTCGAAGCGGATGCCGAAGGTGTTCAGGTCGGCATTGAACTTCCCGGCCACGAGTGCGGCAACGCCCGAGGAATCGAGACCGCCGCTAAGATAGCCCCCGACTGGCACATCCGCCCGCAGACGAATGCGGATGGCGTCAGTCAGCAGGTCTCGGATTTGGTCGCAGAGTGCCTCCACGGGCAGATCGAGCTGCTCCTCCCGACTGTAAATCGGGATTTCCCAATATCTCTTTATCTCCACAGCGCCGCGCGAGACCTTCAGGTAATGGCCCGGCGGCAACTCGTAGACGTCCCGAAACGCTGTCCGGCCGGGCAGCACCGTCCAGAAGGTGAAAATCTGGTCCAGAGAGATGGGATCGAGTTCCCGACGTACTCCCGGGACGACGAAGATGGACTTGACCTCCGAGGCAAAGAGCAGCATCCCATGGTGAAAGGCATAATGCAGCGGTCGGATGCCCACTCGATCTCGCGCCAGGAACAATTCACGGCTGCGACGATCCCAGATGGCAAAGGCGAACTGGCCGTTCAGTCGCTCGACGCAGCGCGGGCCCTCCTGCTCGTATAGATGCAGGATAACTTCCGTGTCGGAGGTCGTGTAGAACCGATGGCCCTGTTCCTCCAATTGCCGCCGCAACTCGACGTAGTTGAACGCCTCGCCGTTGTAGATGATCCAGAGGGTCTCGTCCTCGTTGTGAATGGGCTGACAGCCGCGCTCCAGGTCGATGATGCTCAGCCGCAGATGCCCCAAGCCCACGTGATCGTCCAGGTAAATGCCGGTTTCGTCGGGGCCGCGGTGGCGGATCATCGCCATCATCCGGGCGATCGTATCCAGATCAATATCGCGTCCGGCTTGCAGTTTACAGATGCCAACGATCCCGCACATGCCACGCTCTCGAAAAGGTTGTCTGGTATGGGCGCGCAGCACAGGCTACGCGACCGCTCGGGCTCCCATCTTTCTCTCTACGAAGCCGGACATCTTGCGCAGCGTATCGAAGTTCTCGGGAACCAGCTCGCTGTCGGTAATCTCAATGCCGAACCTCTCCTCGACGAACGTGATCAGCTCCAGAAAACCCGTCGAGTCGAGAATCCCGCTCTCCTGAAAGGAGACATCTTCCTCGAGCCTCTCCCCGTCACCAAACAGGATGTTGCCCACGATGTAGGCCTTGATTTCCCATTGCACATTCATAGTTCGGTACTCTCTTTCGTAGCCGGACCGTGTCGGTTCCATCGAAACAGCTGACCGCCTGCCCGCGTGGCGGGCTTCAATAGCCCATTCTTTTCTTCTTCCTCTCGTTGTGCATCCATCGATAGGAACGCCGGTACCTCCATCGGGGTCGCCGCCACAGCACTCATGGTCGTAAATCGATAGTGCTCGCACAGCCACCGCAGCTTGGGCATGGTCGTGTGAAGATGCGTGTAGCACTTGAACCTTCGCCAAGGTGTGAGCGGCAGGCGGGGGTGAGCGGGGTCAATTTCCCGGGGATGCACGTAGAGAACCAGCGGCTGCCCGCACCGGTGCAGCCGGCGCACTCCCCAGCGTATGAGCGGCAAGGGCGCGAGGCGCAGGTAGCCGCCGCCAAAGAGACAGACCCGATGCCCCAGGACCTTGACCGTCGAGGCGGGAATCTCCACCAATGGTCCGTGGGAAGTCTCGATCACGTATGGGCCAGCCGGAGCGATGCGAAGACCCCCGTGACCGTGATGAGCCGGAAAGACACTGGCGTCATACCGGAAGCCCGCCCCGGCCACTATGTCGAAGAGCCATTGGTTGTCCTCTTTCACGCTGAAGCCCGGCGACCGGAAGCCGGTCACTTCCGCGCCCGTGAGATCTTCCAGGATCCCCTTCGCGCGCAGGATGTCCTGGCGAAAGGCCTTGCGGCCGACCTGGTAGGCGAGCACATGGCCGTAGCCGTGGGACCCGATCTCGTGCCCGGCCCTTTGACATCGCTGAACCAGGTGCGGCACCTTCTCGGCAATCCAGCCCAGGCAGAAGAAGGTCGCCCGGACGCCGGTCTCTTCGAAGAGATCGAGCAGTTTTTCCGTATTCTGTTCCACGCGCAGCGTCAGGCCGTCCCACTGGTCGATGGTAGGGACTCTGTCGCTGCCGAGAATGTGGAACCAGTCCTCCAACTCGCAACTGAACGCGTTGAGGATTCTTCCGTTGTTTACGGCTTCCAAGCCTACTCTTCCCTTAGCGGACATCAAAATTGGAGATATTTACGTTCCAGTTCGCTATGTTAAAGATACAGTCACTTATCAACTGGTGGTCGAGAATCTTGCCGCACATCCGGATCCGGCAGGGTCTTCGCGACGGCGATACCTTCAGAAGGCCGGCGGGCCGGAAGGGCAGCCGGCCGACATACAGCAGAAGATCGGTGTCTTTGGCGGCGGCATAGACCGCCCGTACGCCCCGGGCGAAACACGCCTCCATCAGCGGTGTGACGTCAATGATGTATGTGGTCCGAACATCGTCCGACTCCACACAGGTGCGATAGACGCATCGGCCGCCATTGCCTACGTCGATTGCCCGGTGTTCCGGGCCGTAGCGGTGCTCCTCGAATCGCTCGTGCGGGATCTTCTCGATCGCGAAATCCGGTCGACGCCCTTGCCCGAGTTGCGGCAGCCGCACGAAGCCGCCGGCCCCTAAGCGGGAAACGACATTCGCCCACCTGAGCTTCGGTTTCAGGGCACCGATGTGGATCGGCAGGGCATAGAAATCGAGTTCACCCAGGTCGCTCCACTTGAGCACGCGCCGTGTGAACGGGTAGGCGTGGTCGTTCGGAAAGCCGAACACAAAGCTGATGTGATCACGCCGGGCACCCTCGCAGGCGAGTGCGGCCATCCGGGTCAGGTTGAACGGCCCGCCGCGGTGTTCCTGGGCGACCATGGTATCCACGGATAAGCCAAAGAGCCGCCGGGCGCCGAAGCAATTGTACAGATAGGGAATCAGGTTGTACGCCCCGGCGAGATGGCCTTCTGCGAACATCAGGCCGTGGTGGGAATAACCCAGGGGCGTACAGGCGTATTTCCGCTCGAACCCCTCGCCGCTGAGCGTCTTCGGAAACGTCCGGCCAAACAGCGCGAGGAACTGCTCTTTCTCATAGGCGGAAAGCTGGTCCGTTCTCCGGAAGACAAACTCGCGATTCAACGGCAGCCCTTTCATCTGATGACAATATGTCCTCAGGCCCGGCTGAGCAGCCGCTCGTGCCCTCGGGGAGCCGTGGCCCCGAGATACATGGGCGGCAATGCTCCCGACCGCAGAACAACCCTCTCTTTTCCCGCTCGTTCCGCTTCCCGGATCCGCGCGGCCGCCACGGCGTCCGCGGTTCTCTTCCCAGTCTCCCGGATCAAGACTTCCCTCACCGGCAACTCATTGCCCACGGTTCGCCGCAAGGCACGGGTGAAGGACCAGAGCGCCGCTTGACCGGCGGCCTGGCAGCCATACCCGGTCTGGTCGGCGAGCGGCGCCGACAGAACCATGATGGCTTTGCCGTTGATCTTATGCCGACGGAGAAGCTCGATGGTCAATCGCACCGGCCCCAGGAAATACGTCGCGAGACTGCGTTCGTAGTCAGCCACAGATACGTCTTGGATCGGCTTGGCCGTTCGGCGCTCAGGGATACAAACGAAGAGATCGATATCCTGAATCTGATGAGCCAGGCGCTCGGCGGATTGATGGTCGGCAACATCACCCTCTAGAACCTCAATCGCGCAGGTCGATAACGGCTCGATTCGTCTCTGCAATGCTCTCGCATCCGATCCAACCAGATACAATCGTTGGGCGGTCTTCGCATAGAGCAGGGCCAACTCCCGGCCCAGGCTGGACGAGGCGCCGAGGATCAGCACACTGTTGATTGTCCGGCCGCGAAACCGCTTTCTCCTGTCGCGTCTCAGGCCCGCCCGCCGGTCGAGCAGTTGCGGGAACACCTGCTCCACAAGGCGCAGCAGCGAGTATCGTCTCGGGACAAAATGGTCCGTTCCTGCGCCGGCCTTTAGAAGCCTGCCGATCTCCACGGCGACACTCTCCACTTCGATCCCATTCTTGTACAGGAATGTCCGCGAGCGGCGGTTCCGAATGCTGGCCGGAAACACGATATCGACGCCAATCCCGTACCGCCCAACCTCGTTCCTGAGCGTTCGGCAGAAAGCCGTCAGCGCCCACTTGGCCGGCGCGTAGGCCGTCAGGCCCGGATACGTGAAGACTCCGGACGTGGAAGAGAGCACCACAATCCTGCCCGTGCGGGCCGTAATCATCCGCTTCAAAACTGCCTTGATGGGGACCAGATTGCCGAAAAAGTTCAGGTGGAAGTCGCTCTCGAACATGTCAAAGTCATCCAGCGCCGACGTCGAGCAGAATGCGCCGACCGTGCTCACCAGCACATCCACGTGGTCCGCTTTGGCGCCGAAGCCGGTCAGTGCCTGCTCGATGCTGAGCGGATCGGTAGCGTCGGTCTGAGCGAAGGACACGTTGCCGTGCTCGCCTACGAACCGGGCGACCTCGGCTGGCAGGCTGCGATTGATCAAGAGAAGACTATGTTCCCCGCAAAGCAGCCTGGCCGTTTCGAAGCCCACGTTGCCACAGCCCACAATTACAATGTTCACAACTTGTCATCCCCATCGAACCGCCCCACTTTCCGGACTCGGGCCTGGTTCTCACCCACTCTGCCTGGCTGGATTCATGCCCGGTGCCAGAGTTCGAGTTTGAGATCCCGGGACTCCTCGGCATCCACGTGCTTTTGCTCGCGAAGGAGCACCCAACTGCCCGATCGACCGAGTTGCCTCGAGACGTAATCCGGGTGTGTCTGCCAACGGTAGTGGTCATGCTATTCGTTGGCGAACAGAAAATACTCGTTGGCACCAGCCCGCTGCGTGAACTCAAAAAAGAGGGCCAAGCTATGGCCTCCTTCGACCGGCTTTGCTGAGGATAGGACAGAATTTGGTGGAACTTCGCGCGAACACCGCTCCGCCCCACAAAGCCGGACTCCTTAGCAATCAGATGTCAAGTAACGAGATCAAGACATTGAGATTGAGGAAAGCCCTATTCCAAGTATGGGCGTCGTATGCGAAGCACCAGCCGTAAATGATGCAAATAGTCAGCCGGTCAGATCAAAGGGTTTCCAATAGGACTGCCACAATCCTCTCTGCAGCATGTCCGTCCCAAAGCGGGGGGATTTGAGGCTCGCGCCACTTGCCATTTATGGCATTGTGGTATGCACCAATGATCCTCTGCGTGTCAGTTCCCACGACCTGGTTGGACCCGATCGTCGCCGTGACGGGCCGCTCCGTATTCTCCCGCAACGTGATGCAGGGCACCTTGAGAACGGTAGTCTCCTCCTGAATGCCCCCGGAATCCGTCAGCACGATTCTCGCGGATGATGTCAGCTTGAGAAAGTCCAGGTAACCGACTGGCTCAAGCAGATGCAAGCGGGGCATCAGGTGCAGCCGCTCCTCAAGCCTGAGCGAGGCAAGGTTCTTGCGTGTCCTCGGATGCACAGGAAAGAGGATCGGCAGTTCCTCTTGGATAACCGCTAGAGCATCGAGAACTCGCGCGAAAACAATGGGGTCATCAACGTTGGAGGGCCGGTGCATCGTCACGAGGGCGAAGCCGTCGCCATCAATACAGCCTCGATCCCGCAGCTCATCCAAGATGGTCGATTTCCGTGCCCTTTCCAGGTTATTCAGCAGTGTATCAATCATCACGTGACCTACTAAGTGGATTCTGCTTGCCGGGATCCCCTCACGGAGAAGGTTGTCTACCCCACTTTGCTCCGTGCAGAAGAGGAGTTCACTAATTGAATCTGTGAGAAGCCGGTTGATCTCCTCGGGCATGGATCGATCGAAGCTCCGGAGGCCAGCCTCGACATGTACGACTTTGACTCCCAGCTTCACAGCCACCAGGCCGCAGGCAACCGTACTATTTACGTCACCCACGACAAGCACAACATCCGGCCGATGCCCCAGAACCACAGGCTCAAACGCCTTCATGATCTCTGCCGTCTGCACCGCATGAGACGCACTGCCAATCTCCAAATTGACGTCAGGTCTCGGTATCTGCAGATCCCGGAAGAACAGATCGCTCATTTTTTCATCATAATGCTGACCTGTATGGACAAGCAGAGCCTGAATCCGATCATGCTTCTCGTACTCCGCCATGAGTGGGGCGATCTTCATGAAATTCGGCCGGGCGCCCACGATATTGATGATTTTCATACTCTGGTCGCAACTCAAGCACGTACCTCCGCGGAGCGTCTGTTGGAGGCAAATGCCCCTCCTTCGGCACCGCCATAGATGGTTCGTATTTCGCGACTACTGACGAACGATTTCAATCCTCTGGCGGTGATGGCCTCAACGAGCATTCTGGCAGTGAATCCTGGCAATATCAATTGCCTTCGCCATCGGTGGGGCTCGCGGATGAGCCTATACAGAAACTCGGTACCCGTTCGTTGAAAGAACTCCGGTGCCCTCTTGACATAACCGGCCAGAACATCAAAGCTGCCGCCAACTCCCATGCAAAACGGTACGTTGAGCACTTCGAGGTATCGAGACAACCACTTCTCTTGTCGCGGCGACCCGAGTGCAGCAAAGAGCATATCGGCGCCTGAACCATTGATCTGCCGTATGACCTCGTTTGCATCTTTGAAGTAGCCATCATGCCGTCCGGCGATCCGCAGTTTAGGGTGTCTGTCTCGGAGAACTCGCCAAGCCTTCTCATTCACTTCAGGCTTGGCTCCCAGCAGAAAGATGCCCAAGCCTTCTTGCTCGGCCGTTTCCATGAGCTTAAAGAAGAGCCCCACACCTGTGATCCTCGGTATTCGCCAACCCGTGATCCATTTGACGGCGACTGCTGTGCCGACACCGTCACAGATATGGATTTGTGCTCGGCGAATGATATTCCTAAGGGCAGCGTCATCGCGAGCAAAGCATACTTTCTCGGGATTGATCGCTATGCAGAGCGTCTTATCCCTATTGCGTATCCTGCGGACGATCGACTGTGTCGCATGTTCGTATGATGAGAAGCAAGTAATCGGGACGCCAAGGACGTCAACATCTCTTGGGGCGGCGGCCATCATGACAAATTCCTTTCCTCTTGTGCGAGCAGGTACTCAGTTAGCGCATGGAACGCCCACGCCTGGGACCACCGCATGTATGAAATGCGGTTGGTAAGAACCCTACCTTTGCGAAAATAGAAGTAGCCCTTTCTGCTGTACATGTTGTGGATCATCCAGTGAAGAATTCTGTCTGTGAGTTCCTGATATTGCCCGCCCTCGCGAGAAAAGAAGCAGACCGCTTGAGCAGGCGAATGGATATCAATAGGATACGTGCGATTGTGGTAATACTTGGGCGTCCCATCTGCGAGAAAGAAGTTCGTCGCATAGTACTCCACACCTCTGCGATAGGCATCGCCATATTCCTCGCCCAGGCCCATACGGAGGATGTACCGGATCGCCTGGAGATTGAAACCTGTGTGAAAGGAATCAATCCATCCTTGTCTGCTCGTATCGGCGTAGAACCATGAGCCATCTGGATGCTGGTGTTGCATGGAATACTCCAGGCTCGCCAGGACGGCTCGCGTCAGGCGGTTATCGTTAGAGCACCGCGTGAGACGCGCGAGAATCGAAGCCCCCAACAAATTTGCATTGTGTACAACCTCCATATCCACAGGCGTGTAGCTGAAGCAAAATGTGCCATCCAATCTAGTCCGATGAAGATCGCCTAAAATGAAGTCTTTGATAGGGACGGCCAAGTCCAACGCTTTCCGCCTACCCGTCAGTTTGTAGCAGTCCAGCAGGGCGTGACCGATGAAGGACGTATTGACTATGGTCGGTGTGCCTTTTGGCCGCAGGACTGTCCGGGACTGCCAATCGAAGTTGTAGCCCCAGGAGTTGCCCGAGTATCCTGTGCTTTTGAGCCTGTCCAAGAGATCCAGAAGGTAATCGATTCTCTCTAGGTGACAAGCTTCCTTCGTGGCAGCATACAGCTTCGTATAGCTCCAAAGGAAAAGGCCGATTGCCTTTGGATTATGGCCTTTTCGAATCCCCAGAATGGACCTTACATTCAAGGGGCATCGGCGCAGGAACTGCGTCGCTCCAATTCGCACCACCTTGCTTCTCGCTCCGATGCGCTGAATCAGAGGACTGTTGAGTGCATCATAGGGATCGTAACCAGCGTAATCTGCCGCCTCGACGTAGGAAAGCACCTTCTGAAGATGTGATCGGAGGGTATTCATAGTCTTGTCCTGTTCCACAACGGGGATTGCTTACTGTATCCCCGAGACCAGACAAAAGTCATGAGCCTTTATCCAGCAAGGACGAAGCAATCGTCAATCGAATTGGCCCATCCGTGTAAACGTCGGACCGAAGCCTTAGCTCAGCGGTTCTATTGAACCTCGACGGATCGAGTATTCCAGGAACGTGGTGCGCTTGTGTGTGCCAACCCTTTGAATCGATGTCTTGAGTTCTTCTTTTTCCTATAGCTACCCGTCGGGATTGCGAATCTGCCCTGCGGCAATATTGCACTCTCGCAATCGGAGGACGCCTACAATGGCTACGGAATAGTTGCGTTAGCAGACTACCACATTGGCGAATAGCCGTGCACTTACCCTCGGTTTTCAGACATCTATGAGTTCACCTAGGAGCCTGTCCGACTAATTGATTCCGACGAAGTCTTTCCTTATCTGTCTCCGCTGTCGCTCTTGACTTGAGTGTCCCGCTCCCAGTTGGAGCCTGCGGTCGCCTGTTCGCTGCAAGGTCTCGA
>Ga0315277_10009123_pt1 | contig 12693 bp, 10 predicted proteins | sample YL17G05_15_MG_FD_203695 | JGI IMG/M metagenome (GOLD analysis project Ga0315277, IMG submission 203695) | Sediment microbial communities from Yellowstone Lake, YNP, Wyoming, USA - YL17G05_15 | ecosystem: Environmental > Aquatic > Freshwater > Lake > Sediment | place: USA: Wyoming | collected... | reverse complement strand
AGTCTACAGGCGCCGACCCCGAAGACCCGGACGAGTACCGCGCCCAGAACATCTTCTGGGTGCCACCTGAGGCCCGCTGGGCACATCTCAAGGCGCAGGCGAAGCAGCCCACCATCGGCCGGTTCGTTGATGACGCGATGGCTGGCATCGAGCGCGACAACCCGGCGCTCAAGGGGGTGCTGCCCAAGGACTACGCCCGCCCCGCGCTCGACAAGGAACGACTCGGCCAGCTTATCGACCTCATCAGCAACATCAAGGTTGGCGACCAGGCGAGCCGGGCGAAGGACGTTCTCGGTCGCGTCTACGAGTACTTCCTCTCGCAGTTCGCGAGCGCCGAGGGCAAGAAGGGCGGTGAGTTCTACACGCCGCGCTGCGTGGTCAAGCTCCTGGTCGAGATGATCGAGCCTTACCGCGGCCGGGTGTATGACCCTTGCTGCGGCTCCTCGGGCATGTTCGTGCAGTCGGTAGAGTTCATACGCGCACACGCCAATTGAAACGGCAACGGCGGCAAGGCCAGGACCGACATCTCGATCTACGGCCAGGAGTCGAACTACACCACCTGGCGCCTCGCGCGTATGAACCTCGCCATCCGCGGCATCGACGGCCAGATCGCACAGGGCGACACCTTCCATAACAACCGACACCCCGACCTCCGCGCCGACTTCATTCTCGCCAATCCGCCGTTTAACGTCTCCGACTGGGGCGGCGAGCGTTTGCGCGACGACAGGCGCTGGCGCTACGGCGTGCCTCCGGCGGGCAACGCCAACTTCGCCTGGGTGCAGCACATCGTTCACCACTTGGCGCCCGCGGGCGTGGCCGGCTTCGTGCTCGCCAACGGTTCAATGTCGTCGAACCAGTCCGGAGAGGGCGAGATCCGAAAGAACCTGATCGAGGCCAATCTGGTGGACTGCATGGTCGCCCTGCCGGGCCAGCTCTTCTACTCGACGCAAATCCCCGCCTGCCTCTGGTTTCTGGCGCGCGACCGGAAGAACGGCAAGTTCCGCGACCGCCGCGGCCAGGTGCTCTTCATCGACGCCCGCAAGCTCGGGCGCATGGTGGACCGCACCCACCGTGAGCTGACCGAGGAGGACATCACGCGCATCGCTAGCACCTATCACGCCTGGCGCAGGGAGAAGGACGCCGGCGAGTACGAGGACGTCGCCGGTTTCTGCAAGAGCGCGCCGCTGGAAGAAGTGCGCAAGCATGGGCACGTACTCACCCCCGGCCGCTACGTTGGTGCCGAGGCGCAGGAGGCGATGGCGAACCGTTCGAGGAGAAGATGCGGCGCGGCTCACCGCGACGCTGCGCGAGCAGCAGGCCGAGGCAGCGAAGCTGAACGTTGCAATCGCCAGGAACCTAAAGGAGTTGGGGTATGGCAGGTAGGCAGCAAAATGGCAGTGCCCCTCTCCGGGCGGAATTCGCGAAACTGCTCGCGGAGGTGAAGGGGCGCATTCAGGAAGCCCAGACGCGGGCAGTGCTGGCCGTCAACAGCGAGCTCGTTCGCCTGTATTGGGACATCGGGCGGATGATCGATAATCGCCAGCGGCGTGAAGGATGGGGTGCGGCGGTCATACCGCGCCTGGCGAAAGAGTTGAAGAACGAGCTGCCGGAGGTGAAGGGCTTTTCTGAACGGAACATCGACCGAATGATCGCCTTCTACCGTGCGTATTCGAATCCCGTGGAGTTTTCGCCACCGGCGGTGGCGAAATTGCCGCCGCACGCAAAAGTGCCACAACCGGTGGCACAATTACCTGCGCCTGCCTACTGTCGAGGAGATCGAAGCCGAACTGGGCGACGCAGTGAAACCGAAAGAGTTTTGTCGCAGGAAGAAAGGCTCTAAGGCATGAAACCGCCTACAGCGCAACTACGCGAGCAGCAGCCCGAGGCCGGAAAGCTCGACGCCGCGATTGCTGCTAACCTGAAGGAGCTCTGGTATGGCGGGTGAGTGGCACCAAGTGCGGATCGCTGATCTCGGCCGCGTGGTGACAGGACGGACGCCACCCGGAAACGACCCGGCCTACTACGGCGGCGATGTGCCTTTCTTGACTCCCTCAGACATGCTCGGCCACCAGCGAGTGCAAAACACGGCACGCTCGCTATCCCCATACGGTGTCCAGCAACTTGGTCGTTGCCTGATCCCTAGAGGCGTGGCTGTCTCATGTATTGGGTGGCAAATGGGGAAATCGATATTCATCGACCGACCGACTATCACCAACCAACAAATCAACTCGATCATCATAAACGACGAGATAGTCGACCCTCTATTCGTCTACTACTCGCTTCTCGGCCGAAGAGCTGAGCTATTCAACCTCGGGGCAGGTGGTTCTCGCACGCCGATCCTAAACAAGGGGGACTTTGAGAGGCTTCCATTCCTGCTGCCTCCGCTCCCCGAACAACGCGCCATTGCCCACATCCTCGGCACGCTGGACGACAAGATCGAGCTGAATCGGCGGATGAACGAGACGCTGGAGGCGATGGCGCGGGCGCTCTTCAAGTCGTGGTTCGTGGACTTCGACCCCGTCCGCGACAAGATGGAGGGCCGCGACCCCGGCCTCCCCAAGCCCCTCGCCGACCTCTTCCCCGCCCGCCTCGTGGACTCCGAACTCGGCGAGATTCCGGCGGGGTGGGAAGTTGGTCCGATCTTCGCGCAAGCAGAGCTATTGAGTGGCGGCACGCCCAAGACCAATTGCGAGGAATACTGGGGTGGAAGCATCCCTTGGGCAAGCGCGAAGGATGTCTCGCAATGCGGCGAGATTTTCCTAGTCGCGACTGATCGCAGCATCACCGACAAGGGTCTCGAGGAGAGCGCGACTCAGTTGATTCCAGTTCTCGCGACCGCTGTTGTCGCCCGGGGTGCCACGACGGGTCGGATGGCATTGCTCGGCCGTCAGATGGCCATGAACCAGACTTGTTATGCCCTCGCCACAACGTTGAACACTCCGTTCGCGCTGCATTGCCAGATCCGTAGCCGGATCGATCAACTGGTGCACGCTGCCCACGGGTCCGTCTTCGACACCATTACGACGAGCACCTTCGATGCGGCACGCTTCGTTCTCCCGCCGAAATCTGCGCTCAGAGTGTTCGAGCGGTTGGTCACGCCCACGTTCGAGCGGATTCTCGCCGCCTCGGAGGAGAGCCGCACCCTCGCTGCCCTGCGCGACACGCTGCTGCCAAAGCTCATCTCCGGCGAGCTGCGGGTAAAGGATGCTGACAAGCTCGTGGAGGCAGCAACATGACTTCGCGGGGGATGCCCTTCGACCAAGTCGGCTACTGGTCGGAAATAAAGCTCGATATCATCAGTGAGTATGCTGCGGCCTACTCGAAAATCCTCAGCGCACATAAGAACCCAGCGTTAGAGCATATATACATCGACGCGTTCGCGGGTGCGGGCGTTCACGTCTCGCGGACTTCCGGTGAATTCGTCGCGGGAAGCCCTGTGAACGCGCTCTTGGTCAAGCCTCCGTTTCGGCAATACCACTTCATCGATCTCGATGAAAAAAAGGTAGTAGCACTGGAGAGCTTCGCAAAGGAACGGCCCGATGTCCGGATTTACCACGGGGACTGCAACCGGGTCTTGCTGGACAAAGTGCTACCGCAGGCGAAATGGGAGGACTACAGGCGCGCGCTCTGCATCTTGGATCCTTACGGCCTGCATCTCAACTGGAGGGTCATTGCCGAGGCCGGTCGCATGCGGTCGGTGGATATCTTCTTGAACTTTCCTATTGCCGACATGAACCGCAACGTTCTCTGGCGTGACCGTCAGGGCGTGGCACCCGAGCAGATTCGGCGGATGAACGCCTATTGGGGCGATGAATCGTGGAAGAAAGTTGCGTATGCACCTTCGGCCCAAGGAGAACTGTTCGGACCTCCAGCGGAGGAGAAAGCATCCAACGAGGCTATCGCGGAGGCATTCCGCAAGCGCCTCAATGAAGTCGCGGGGTTCAAGGACGTCCCGCCTCCGATTGCCATGCGCAACTCGCAAAAGGCCGTTATTTACTACCTTTATTTCGCGTCTCAGAAGCCCGTTGCGGAAGGGATCGTTCGGGATATCTTCAATAAGTATCGGGATAAGGAGGCAGCGTAATGGCGCAATCGTCCATCGAATGGACAGAGTCCACTTGGAATCCCCTTACGGGCTGTACCAAAATCAGCCCGGCCTGCAAATTCTGCTATGCCGAGCGTATGGCCAAGCGGCTCCAAAGCATGGGGCAGCCGCGCTACGTGGCCGGATTCAAGCTCACCCTGCACGAGGAGATCCTGGAGCTACCGCTTTCCTGGAAGAAACCCCAACGCATTTTCGCTAACTCGATGAGCGATCCATTTCACAAGCGTGTACCCGATTCGTTCATTTATAAGGCATTTGATGTGATGCGACGCGCTTCGTGGCACCAATTCCAGCTGTTGACCAAGCGCTCAGAGCGCCTTCTGAAAATGTCGCGCGCCATCAACTGGCCGCATAACGTCTGGATGGGTGTCAGCGTCGAGCGGGAGGACTACGTCTTCCGCATCGACGACCTTCGAGAAACCGGGGCAGCGATCAAGTTCGTATCGTTTGAGCCTTTGCTTGGGCCGCTTCCCACACTCGATCTGCTGGGAATCGACTGGGTCATCGTCGGTGGCGAATCGGGTCCTGGCGCGCGGCCAATGCAGGAGGACTGGGTTTTAGAAATCAAGGCGCAATGCCAAAGGGCTCGGGTGCCCTTCTTTTTCAAGCAGTGGGGCGGCCCAAACAAAAAGAAGGCTGGTCGATTGCTTGAGAAGCGTACGTGGGACGAGCTCCCGAAGGTCCCTCTACAGGAGGCTATAGCGCCTTGAGCCGCTTCTCCGAATCTGTCGTGGAGCAGGCCGCCCTCGCTTGGCTTGAAAGCGCCAGCTGGTCGGTCAAGAACGGGGCAGAGATCGCGCCGAGGAGGACAGCCGTGGAGGTCGCACCATGACGCCTGACCAGATCGCCGCGTGGGCCGCCGCCGGCGAGTCGGAGATGCTGGAGTTCAAGCGCAGCACTGGGGAGCGGCGTGAGGCGGCACGCACGCTCTGCGCCATGCTGAACCACCGGGGCGGGCAGGTGCTCTTCGGCGTCGAGACAGACGGGCGGGTCGTCGGTCAGCAGGTCAGCGATCGCACTCTCGAGGAAGTCGCACAGGAGCTGCGCGAAATCGATCCGCCAACCTTCCCAACGATTGATCGGGTGCCCCTCAGCAACGGCCGCGAGGTCCTGGTCGTCAGCGTCTCGGCGAGTCAGAACCGGCCCTACAGCTACCGCGGACAGGCGTACCGCCGCGTCGGCAACACGAGCCAGCCGCTCTCTCGCGACGAGTACAACCGGATGCTGCTTGAACGTGTGCACGGCGAGCAGCGCTGGGAGAACCAGCCAGCAACGGGGTGGTCTGTAGCAGATCTGGATACCGCGGAAGTCCTCAGGACGATCGAGGAAGCGATCCGCCGCGGCCGCGTCGAGGATCCCGGCACGCGCGAGCCGGAGGAGATCCTGCGCGGGTTCGGCCTGATGAAGGACAACGCGCTGCTTCGCGCCGCGCTCGTGCTATTCGGACGTGCCGAACGGCTCGCGGCTGAGTTTCCGCAATGCCTGCTGCGAGTGGCGCGCTTCGCCGGGACCGACAAGACGGAGTTTCGCGACAACCGGCAGTTTCGCGGCAACGCCTTCGAGCTGCTGCTCGCTGCGGAGCGCTTCCTCCGCGAGCACGTGCCGGTCGCGGGCCGCGTGGTTCCGGGCCGCCTCGAGCGCCTGGACGAACCGCTCTACCCGCCGCTGGCGGTGCGCGAGGCGCTGGCTAACGCGTTTTGCCACCGCGACTACGCCATTGGCGGCGGGTCGGTCGGTGTTGCGATCTACGACGACCGGCTCGAAGTGACCTCGTCGGGCACGCTGCACTTCGGGCTAACGCCCGAAGCTCTCTTCGGGCCGCACGAGTCCCTGCCTTGGAATCCGCTCATCGCGGGCGTCTTCTATCGGCGCGGCATCATCGAGGCTTGGGGACGTGGCACGCTCAAGATGGCCGAGCTCGCCCTCTCGGCTGGACTGCCGCGCCCGGAGATCGAGGACGCCGGCGGGTGCGTAACCGTGAGGTTCCGGCCCACACGCTACGTTCCACCGCGTCGCGTCGCGCGGAACCTGACTGAACGACAACGACGGGTCCTGGCTTATCTCGCGGAGAATCCCGGCGGCGCCGCGGTGCGCGACATTGCGGCGGCCCTTGGTCTCGCCGAGTCGCCTTGGACGATCCGGGAGGATCTGGCAACCCTCAAGGGCCTGGGACTGGTACAGAGCTTAGGGTGGGGACGCGGCGCACGCTGGCAGCTGGAGGGCCAATGACTGCTCATTCCTGCTCTTTCTCCTGCTCATTCCTGCTTAATCCTGCTTATTCCGGGCCGATACCCTGCCCATTCCGCAGGTTGAATTCCGTTCGGCAACGGGAGAGGGGGCAGGCATGACTGTCTTCACCGAATCTGTCGTGGAGCAGGCCGCTCTCGCCTGGCTGGAAAGCATCGGCTGGTCGGTCCGCAATGGTGCGGAGATCGCGCCGGGTGAGCCCGGCGCCGAGCGAGACGACTACGGGCAGGTGGTACTTGAGCAGCGGCTGCGCGATTCGCTCGCCCGGCTCAACCCCGATCTCCCCGGCGAGGCGCTGGAGGATACCTTCCGCAAGCTCACGCGCCCCGAAGGCGCGGAGCTGGTGGCGCACAATCGGGGCGTGCACCGCCTGCTTGTGGACGGGGTGACGGTCGAATATCGCACCGCCGAGGGCGAGATCCGCGGCACACAGGCGCGGGTGATCGACTTCGACGATCCCGAGAACAACGACTGGGTTGCGGTCAACCAATTCGGGGTCGTTGAGAACAAGCACAGCCGTCGGCCAGATATCGTGCTGTTTGTCAACGGCCTACCGCTTGCGGTACTGGAACTAAAGAACGCGGCAGACGAAAACGCCACGCTGTGGACCGCCTTCCAGCAGCTTCAGACCTACAAGGCCGAAGTGCCGTCGTTGTTCGCTACCAACGAGCTGCTCGTTATCTCCGACGGGGTGGAGGCGCGCGTTGGCACGCTTACCGCCGGGCGCGAGTGGTTCAAACCCTGGCGCACCGTTTCGGGCGAGCGCGTAGCCGATCCGAACCTTCCAGAGCTCCAGGTGCTGATTGAGGGGGTGTTCGCGCCGCGGCGCTTTCTCCACATAGTTTGCGACTTCATCGTGTTCGAAGACATGGGTGGTGGTGCCGTCACCAAGAAGATGGCGGGCTACCACCAGTTCCACGCGGTTCAGGTGGCAGTGAACGAGACACTGCGAGCTGCCGAGCTGTGTCGCGAACCCGAGAAGATGAGAGAGGAACCAGGGCGCTACGAGGCGGGGCTGAAGCCTGGAGGCAAGCCAGGCGACCGGCGCGTTGGCGTGGTATGGCACACACAGGGCTCGGGTAAGAGCCTGACGATGGCCTTCTATGCGGGCCGCATCATCCGCGAGCCGGCGATGGAAAACCCGACCGTTGTCGTGCTCACGGACCGCAACGACCTCGACGACCAGCTCTTTGGCACTTTCTCGCGCTGCAAGGACCTGTTGCGCCAGCCGCCCGTGCAGGCCGAGAGCCGAGCGCACCTTCGCGAGCTGCTCAGCGTTGCGGCGGGTGGCGTGGTGTTCACCACCATCCACAAGTTCTTCCCCGAGGAGAAGGGCGATCGACATCCGACGCTTTCTGAGCGCCGCAACATCGTAGTGATCGCCGACGAGGCGCACCGAAGCCAGTACGACTTCATTGACGGTTTCGCACGGCACATGCGCGATGCGCTGCCTCACGCCTCGTTCATCGGCTTCACCGGCACGCCGATCGAGCTGCAGGACGCGAACACGCGCGCTGTGTTCGGCGACTACATCAGCGTTTACGACATCCAGCGCGCGGTGCAGGACGGGGCGACGGTACCGATCTACTACGAAAGCCGGCTGGCAAAGCTCGCGCTTGACGAAGCCGAGCGGCCGAAGATCGACCCGGACTTTGAGGAGGCGACCGAAGGCGAGGAGGTGGAGCGCAAGGAGAGACTCAAGACCAAGTGGGCACAGCTCGAAGCTATCGTCGGAGCTGAGAAGCGGCTTCGGCTTATCGCCCAGGACATCGTCGAGCATTTCGAGCGGCGGCTGGAAGCCATGGACGGCAAGGCGATGGTCGTGTGCATGAGCCGGCGGATCTGCGTCGAGCTGTGCCGTGAGCTCGTGCGTCTGCGGCCCAGCTGGGCGCAGGAGGACGACGACCGGGGCGCGATCAAGGTTGTGATGACGGGTTCGGCCTCCGATCCTGTGGACTGGCAACCCCACATCCGCAATAAGCCGCGGCGCGAGGCGCTGGCGAACCGCTTTCGCGACCCGAAGGATTCCTTCAAGCTCGTGATTGTCCGCGACATGTGGCTCACCGGCTTTGACGCGCCCAGCCTCCACACGATGTACATCGACAAGCCCATGCGCGGCCACGGATTGATGCAGGCGATCGCACGAGTGAACCGGGTCTTCAAGGACAAGCCAGGCGGGCTGGTGGTGGACTATCTCGGCCTGGCCCAGGAGCTGAAGGCGGCACTCGCGACCTACACGGAGAGCGGTGGTACGGGGCGGACGGCGCTTGAGCAGGACGAGGCGGTCGCCATGATGCTGGAGAAGCACGAGGTCTGCTGCGGCCTCTTCCATGGTTTCGACTGGTCGAAGTGGACGACCGGGACGCCGCAAGAGCGGCTGGGACTCTTGCCGCCTGCGCAAGAGCACATCCTCAGGCAGGAGAGCGGAAAGGACCGATGCCTTGTTGCGGTGCGTGAGCTGTCGCAGGCGTTCGCGCTGGCTGTTCCGCATGCCGAGGCACTGCGCATCCGCGACGACGTGGCGTTCTTCCAGGCCGTGCAAGCGGTTCTCGCCAAGCGCGCACCCGGCGATGCCCGGCCCGAGGAGGAGATCGACCACGCTGTGCGGCAGATCATCGCGCGCGCTGTGGCACCCGAAGGGGTGGTGGACATCTTCGCTGCGGCGGGACTGGCGAAGCCCGACATCTCGATCCTCTCCGACGACTTCCTGGTGGAAGTGCGCGGCATGCCGCAGAAGAACGTCGCGGTAGAGCTGTTACAGAAGCTGCTCAGGGGCGAGATCAGCACACGTCGGCGCAAGAACATAGTGCAGGCGCGCTCCTTCGCCGAGATGCTGGAGCAGACGATCCGCCGCTACCAGAACCACGCCATCGAAGCGGCACAGGTGATCGAGGAGCTTATCGTGCTGGCAAAGGAGATGCGCGCGGCCAACGCACGCGGCGAGGCGCTTGCGTTGAGCGAGGATGAGCTGGCGTTTTACGACGCGCTGGAGACGAACGACAGCGCGGTGAAAGTGCTCGGGGACGAGACGTTGCGCATAATCGCGCGCGAGCTGGTCGCGACCGTTCGCAACAACGTCACGATCGACTGGACCCTGCGTGAGAATGTCCGGGCGCAGCTACGAGTTCTGGTAAAGCGGATCCTACGCAAGTATAGTTACCCGCCGGATAAGCAGGAGAAGGCGACGCAGACCGTTCTCGAACAGGCGGCGCTGCTGTCGGACCAATGGGCAACCAGTGAAACTCCGGTCGAGGCCTGAAAAGCTCGTTTGATCTCCATCAAAGCAAAAAGCGGAGACTGTGCCCGGAACTGTGCCCGCAGCAACTTACTCGCAACCAATCGCAACCAACTCAGTCCAACTTTGCACCCGCGAGGGACACGGGTTCTCTTGTAATATCAATGATTTGCGGATTATATTTGCGGTCTTAAAATCCTGGGCCCCGCAAGGGTCGTCCGGGTTCGATTCCCGTCCTCGGCACCAGTAGAATCATCAACTTAACCCGCACCAATCCCCGCCGCAAAAAAGGCACAAAAGGGCCTGTTGTCCTTGAATTGTCCTTATTCCGAAAAAATCGTCCGCGGATTCCTTCCCGAATTCTGATCAAAAGTAGGTCCCGGCCGCCGGACGGGACCTGATTGAAACTTGAGTTCTGAAGAGGCCCACATGCACCGCGGTTACACATTCCTCTGGAGAAAAACCTGGGTGAATCCGCTGCTCATGGAGCGGGGTAAAAAGTACTCCCGCCTCGAGGCGTGGCTCTATCTGACGAACGTCCTGGCGGCCGGAATGGACGTCGACGGGACCGGGTTGAAGCGCGGAGAATTCGTCGTAAGCATTCGCTATCTCGCCAGGCGCTTCAATTGGAGCCACGGCATGGCGCAGCGCTTCATCGACCAGTTGTTGGAAAACTCAATGATTTCGCGGGTGGTACGCGAATCGGTACACCAAGCGGTACACTTTATTGTCTGCAATAACGACATATACAACCCGGCGCGGTACACGGAGCGATCCGGTCGAAAAACTCCTTCTCCCAGAAGCGGCGGTTGAAGCGATAGCACACCTCAGTATCGTCTGACCATGGCTTTCCCGCCCTTGGACGGGAAGATAGCTAGCGTCATGAGCTAAGTCAATAAGCCTTTCAAGCGATTCAAGAAACTGCATCTGCTCGAGCGCGACTCGGGAACGGGAAAGAAGCGGATACAAGAGCGCATTTTCGGATTGAGGAAGGCATTAACCATGGCACAATGTTATAACTTATGTTATAACAAGCTTGGGGAGTGGGGGAACGGCTATGATCGAGGCGAAAATATCTGCCATTGGCAATTCATTGGGACTCATACTGAGCAAGGAGGTGCTGGCTAAACTGAGGCTCGACAAGGGGGATAAGGTGTTTCTTATCGAAACACCCAACGGCTATGAGCTGACCCCGTATGATCCCGAGTTCGAGCGTCAGATGAAGCTTGCCACGGGAGTGATGAAGAAGTACAGAAATGCTCTCCGCGAGCTGGCGAAATGAATGAGCCCCGCGGGCTCTTGAAGCAGACCGTGATTGCGCTGCACGAGCTCTCGCTGGCAGCGTTCGGAGGGAGGGCCGGTTTGCGCGATCCGAACCTTGTGGATTCGGCCCTTGCGCGAGCCCGAAACCTCTGGGCTTATGGCGATGCGCCCTCCCTGTATCAAATGGCCGCAGCCATCGGCTACGGACTCTGCAAAAACCATCCATTCATCGACGGGAACAAGCGAACAGCTTTCATTTCGGCGGCGGTTTTCCTGGAGAGGAACGGCCTTCATGCGAACGCGCCTGAATTCGAGGTTGTCCGGGTAATGAATGCCCTCGCGGCCGTCACAATGGATGAACGGGATTTTGCAGCATGGCTCGAGCTGGCTTTCCCCCGGAAGACAAACCGGTAAAGCCTCTTCTAAGTATTTCTATTTTGAGCTGATGCCGAACGGATTTATCGTCTCAATGTTTTAGCTCGCGTCTGACCTGGAGTCCGCCCGATGCTCGGAGTTGATGAAGTTCTGCGAGCCGCGAAAGCCAAGAGGCGCACCAACTAGAAGTGGCGAACATTGACTGGCGGGATGTCTTTTGGCAGGAGCGTCAACGCCCGGGATATGTGCTTGAGAACGGCAGGTCTCCAATCAAGCGTAGCGCAGATGCGGGTCAGGGGGAGAGGCTACTCAACTCCTGAATTCAACACGATGTTTCGATGTCGGAGCCGCACTTTGCTCCAAGTTTCTGCCGCGCTGTCCGCTCACGATCGGCCGCGAACGCAAGGCAGGCGCGAATATCCTCGGCTGTTAGGTCGGGGAATTCCGCCAGCAACGCCTTTTGGGTCATTCCACCCGCGAGGTATTCCAGTACATCCGTAACTGTCATCCGTATGCCGCGAATACAAGGCTTGCTGCTTCTCTTTCCTGGTTGGATCGTGATGATCTTTCGATAGTCCATATCTTAATTTTAGCACAATTTGGCGCGCGCGATTCTTGCGATCGGCCGAGCGTGTATGTTGTTTGGTGGAAGGAATCGAACGGCCAAGTCGTCACGTGTGTTGATGACTTCGAGAAGGGCCGGGTCTACGCCGTTGACCATACTGGCGACCCGCTTCTGCCTCACCAGCGCTTGAAGGGCGCCAACCGGGATTTCCCCGCCGGCCAACTGCAGCTTCAGCGCTCGGACCACCATCCGAACTTCCGATTCCGGACGTGCCGTCACACCATAGGGGGGAACGTTCCGATGTGGACTCCGCCGGCGGCGGCTCATCGAACTGCCAGCGTCGTTTCGCGTGACGGGGAAAACCGGAGAAACCCCGAAATTACGACGCCCGCATCCGCATCTATTTCTCGTCAAATCCCAACGGCCGCGTTGCCGTCGCCGATACCAACAACAACCGACTGCTTCTCTGGACGGCGTTTCCGGCAGATAACGGCGCGGCGGCGAACTTCGAGATTCTCCTGCCGGCACTCGATTCTGGCGGACAGCAGTTCAGCTGGCCCTGGGGTGTTTGGACCGATGGGGAACGCCCGGCAGCCACCGCCACGCACGTGGGCGCGATTCTCTTCTGGAGGTCGTTCCCTGTGCGGAAGGATCAGCCGCCGGATTACATCCTGAGTGATCCCGCGCGGTCCGTCTTTCAGGCTGTGCTCCCGCTTGTCGACAGGGGACGGACAGAAGCGCTCTTTCCCCACCTCGCTTCCGATGATTTTTATTTTGGGGCTATGAATTTGACTCCAGTGGGACTGCCTGAACGGTCCGGTCTGAGCCAGATGAGCCTTTGCGAATCTTCGCGCCTTTGCGTCTTTGTGGTGGGGTTATAAAAAACCACCGCAAAGGCTCAAA
>Ga0315277_10009121_pt1 | contig 12697 bp, 10 predicted proteins | sample YL17G05_15_MG_FD_203695 | JGI IMG/M metagenome (GOLD analysis project Ga0315277, IMG submission 203695) | Sediment microbial communities from Yellowstone Lake, YNP, Wyoming, USA - YL17G05_15 | ecosystem: Environmental > Aquatic > Freshwater > Lake > Sediment | place: USA: Wyoming | collected... | reverse complement strand
CCCAAGATGAGACACAAGGTGTCGCGCAAGGCGGCGCTTCTCCTCTACTGCTATGGTGGCAAGTGTGGGCTGAGCACCAGAATGGGCAAGCGACTGCTCGAACTGGGATATGAGAAGCCCGTGATCCTGGAGTACGGCTGGAAGGAATGGACGGAGGCACGCTACCCCACCGTCAATCCCTTGCCGCCGGAGAAGAAGGGGAGCTAGCGTGGTCGCGGCCGCCCGAAGACTGTGGTGTTTGGTGACCCACCGGACCGTGCTGCGCCTGATCGGCCTCGGACTCGGGGCCACCTTCGTCTACGCGAGCCTGGACAAGATCGCCCACCCGGACCGGTTCGCGGACGTGGTGCGCGAGTACGACATGCTGCCCGTCATCTTCGTCAACGCATTTGCGCTGATGATGCCGGCGGTGGAGGTGGTGACGGGGACAGCGTTGGCGCTGGGGCTGTGGCGGCGAGCGGCGGGGTTGCTGGCGACGGCGCTGTGCGCGGCCTTCATGGTCGCCATCGCGCAGGCGGAGATCCGGGGCCTGAAAGTGGAGTGCGGGTGTTTCGACGTCAGCGGCACGGGCTCCACGGGGGTGACGTGGGGGTTGTTCGTGCGGGATCTCGGGCTGGTGGCCGGCTCGGCCCTGGTGTGGCGGAAGGGGTGAGGATGTTTGCGGCCGAGGTCGGACGCAAGCGTCGGGGAAGGCTGTCTGTAGGGCTGGCACACGTATGCCAGCCAGGCGGGCGTAGGTTTACCCGCCTCTGGAGGGTATGCCCGCCCTACAGTGGGTTTTCGAGTCAGAACGCAAAGATGGTTAGCTGGTGAGCTGCATGGGCAAGACCACGTCACGTGGACGTAAGAAGGTCAAAGCGCAACCAGCGCCTCTTGCTCCGCCTTGCGTCGTCTCGGCTCGCGGCCGATGGGTGAGCGCCCTCGTCGTCTTCGTCGCCGTGTTCACAGTCTACGTCTTCACCACCATCCCCACCATGGTGGATCAAGACAGCGGTGAATTGGTGGCTGCGGCACACGTGCTGGGCGTCGCCCACCCCACGGGCTATCCGCTGTGGACGATGCTGGCGCGGGCCTTCGACTTCCTGCCCATCGGTCACACCAGCGCCTATCGCGTCGCGCTGCTCTCCGCCGCGTCGGCCGCAGGGGGAGCGGCGGTGATCTGCTGGCTCACGATCTCGCTCACCGGGTTGCTGCTCCCCGGCGTGTTTGCCGGCCTTTCCTTTGGCTTCTGGTTCCCCACCTGGAGTCAGGCAGTGCTCGCCGAGGTATACGGCCTCGCCGGCCTGCTGTTCACTCTCTTTCTGCTTGCTCTCTGGCGCTGGGATGGCGACCGCTCGCCCAAGCATCTGTGGTGGGTGGCGCTTGCCGGCGGCTTCGTCGCCATGCACCACCGCACGGCGGTGCTGGCAGTGGGGCCCTCGCTGGCCGTGGCCTTCTGGCTGACCCGCCCGCGCCGCGCTCGGGTGTGGGTTCCGGGGGCCGCGCTGTTTCTTGCTCCCTTCCTGTGCTATCTCTATCTTCCGATCCGCGCGGCGGCGCGGCCCGCGATGAACTGGGGCAACCCCGATACCCTTGGTCGCTTCCTCCACCACGCGATGGGCCGCCAGTACACCTTTCTGGCTCTCTCGAACTCCTTCGAGGTGGCGATGGAGCAGGCCGTGAAGTTGCTGGGCGAGTCGCTGGCCGGGGCGGGATGGCTGTCTTTGCCGCTCGCCATGGTGGGTGTGCCGCTGATCGTCTGGGGGCTCGCATCCTGGTATCGTCGGCGGGGTGCGGTTGTCGGCTCGCTCGCCACGGGTTGTGTGGTGCTGTGTGGGTGGGTGCTGGAATGGGGCGATACCAGCGACCTGAAGGTGTTCCTCACGCCTCTGGGGGCGGTGGTGGCGTTGTTCGGGGGTCTCGGCCTGGCGAAGGTAAGCGCGCTGTTGCCAAAGCGCAAGGCCGGCCGTTTCCTGGCGGCGGGGATGGGGGCGTTGGTGTGTGCAATTCTGCTGTCGGCCAACTGGGAGGCCTCCGATCAAAGCAATACGTGGCGGCACCGCGACCGCTGGGTGGCGGCGCTTTCGCAGATGGACAAGAACGCCATCTTCGTCGCCGAGTCCGACCCCGCCATCTTCGCCACGTACTACCTGCAGAATGTCGAGGGGATGCGGAGAGACATAGCGCAGCTCGCGCCACAAGGGCTCTCGCTGCCGTGGGCGGTGGAGGCGATTCCAGACCGGGAACTGGGAAGCACGGCCAAGGAGCTGTGGTCGCAGATCACCACGGAAGCCAACATCACCAGGTCCTACAGCCCCGACTGCTTCCAGGGCGCGGCCCTGCTTGCGCATCGTCTCGCCCAGCGCTACCGCGGCCGCCGGGCCATCTACGCGCTGCACGGAGAGGTGACGGGCGCCATCCCAAGACCGCCCTACTTCGTATCCCTGAGCCAAGATCTGGTGAAGGTTGACTACGATCTGCCGGAAGACTTGCTGGAGCGCGTGGAAAACCTGGGAACACCCCTCGTCGAGCTGGCCGGTGGCGTGAAGCTGATGTCATTTGAGCTCAGCAAGAGAGAGGCGCACACGGGAGAGCTGGTTGACTTCCGCGCCCGCTGGCGGCTGGAGACGCCGCTCTCCGGGGGCCTGTTCGGCCTGAAGCTGGTGCCCACGCATGTTCGGAACTCGGCGGGCGGCGGCGGCTCTCAGATGGAGTGGGAGCGATGGTCGGAGAAGGGCAAGTTTGTGCAGGGCTTTCCGCTGGTTTACGGCCTGATCGGCATTAGCTCGTCGCCGCCTGGCACCGTCTACGAACAGAAGGGCAAGCTCATCATCCCCAGCAACGCCCCCGCGGGTGGGTACGGCCTGGAGATCGGGTTCTCGCCGAGCAACCCGCCTGACTACCAAGGTTGGGCCGACCTGGGCAGGGAGGAGTGGCTGGTCGTGCACCCTCGGCCGCTTCCAACGAACCGGCCGTGAGAGCACGGTGGAGATGGCAGAGACGCGGAAAGGCTACGCAGAGTGGTGCCGGGTCCCAGAGTCGAACTGGGGACGCCGGGATTTTCAGTCCCGCGCTCTACCACCTGAGCTAACCCGGCACCCTACTTCGCCAAGGCTTCGTAGGGCAGGCGCCTGTCCTACAGCCCTGGCGGAGCCGACGGGACTTGAACCCGCGACCTCCGGCTTGACAGGCCGGCGCGCTAACCAACTGCGCTACGGCTCCGCTATCCGCTACGTTCCGCCGCCGCGCCGCAGGCGGCAGACCGCATTCCATCCTCTGGTTCGGCTGCCTCTGCCGACCAGATCGGCGAACGCAGTGGGCGAAACAGGGCTCGAACCTGTGACCACTTGCGTGTAAAGCAAGCGCTCTACCAACTGAGCTATTCGCCCGCGTTTACCCAGGGGGCAGGAGATGAATGGCTAGGTCTGCCTGTGGCAGACCGCCATCCCGGCTGATGGCCTAGGGACTCCTGCCCTACGCAGTCGCCCGTGTCTCGCCTTCTGTTGACTCCATGGTGGGCGCAGGTGGATTTGAACCACCGACCTCCTGCGTGTGAAGCAGGCGCTCTCCCGCTGAGCCATGCGCCCCCGGACCGCGTGTGAGTCGAATCGCGGCTGGTAGCCCCAGGGGAATTCGAATCCCCGTTTCCGGCTTGAAGGGCCGGCGTCCTAGGCCTCTGGACGATGGGGCCACACACCGGTCCTTCCACAAACGGCCCAGGCGATCCGGTCCAGGCCGGATGATAGCATGGGGTTCTTGGGGGTGTCAAGGTTCCGGCGCGAGTGGCCCGCGGCGGCATCCCAGAGGAGTTTGGCGGGCCCGCAGCAAAGGAACTGCTCCAGAATGGCAGGTCGCGGACCTGCCCACCGCCTTTCGTGTTCCAGGGAGATCGCCATGTCTGAATACCGTCTCGAGTACCTGAAGCGTCCCGAGTTGATGGCCCGCCAGTTCGAGGTGGCGGTGCTGCCGATCGGCTCGACAGAGGCACATGCGCAGCACCTGGTGTACGGGACCGACACGTTCCAGGTGGAGCGATTCGCGGAGCGGGCGGTGGCGGAGGCGAATCGGCGGGGGGCGAAGTGCATTCTGCTGCCGACGATGCCGTTTAGCTGTAACGAGAACGTGCAGCAGGTGCCGTGGGTGATGAGCCTGCGGCCGCGCACGCTCACCGACTTCGTGACCGATGTGGTGGCGAGCGTGGTGCGCCAGGGCGTGCGCAAGATCGTGATCATGAACGGCCACGGCGGAAACACATCGGTGCTGCAAGCGGCGCTGCGGGAGTTGTTCCCGAACACGCCGGCCTTCGTCGCCCTCAACGAATGGTACGCCGCCTGCGCCGATGTGGAGGGGGAGGTGATGGAGACGGCGGAGCGGGGGCACGCCTGCGAGATGGAAACCTCCGCCATGCTGTACCTGTGCCCGGAGGGGGTGGACATGAAGGCGGCGGAGCCGACCGCGGGGCGAAAGGCGATCTTCTCTCGGCGAGGCGTTCTTTTCTTCGTCAACCCCTGGCACCTGTACACCCGCAACAGCGGACTGGGGGATCCGACGAAGGCCACCGCGGAGAAGGGCCGCCGGATGCTGGAAGCGGCGGTAGACCGCACCGCGGCCGCGCTCAAGGAGCTGAGCGACGCGGTGATGGATGAGGTGTTTCCGTACCAGCGCTAACGGCTTCGGGGCCGCGCCTCCGCCCCTGGCTTCCGGGCGAGGATGAGGAGATCGTGAGGCAGGTCGGCGCAACGCCTCTCGCTTCCGGGCAGCCGCGTTGGCTCTTCCATGCGCAGGAGCTGGAAACCCGCCGCCAGGATCGCGTTGACGATCCGCCACGTTGGGTGGAAGAACTCCACCGACGGATGCCTTGGACCCCGCCATCCGCTGCAGTGGTCCGCCAGCGGGGTACCTTCGAAGTCGCCGTACTCGGGCGATTCATCGTGGTACTTCCAGACGAGTCGGTACGTCTCTCCTTCCACTCTCAGGCACCCGGTAAGGGGATGCCCTTCGGAGATAAGAAGCCTGCCGCCTGGCTTGGTGACCCGGAACCAGGTCTGCATGGTCTGCTCCAGGTCCTCGAACCAGCAGAGGTATCTGCCGTAGACCAGGTCCACGCTGTCGGAGGCGATCGGCGCCAGTTCCTGAGCATCCGCAACCACGAACTGAATACGTGACTTCAGCCGAGCAGCGTTCTCTTTCGCGATGTCAATGGCGACAGGGCTCAGATCGCAGGCGATGACGTTCGCGCCGAGGTTTTCCCACGAGAACGCCTCGTCCGCGGCGCTGGAGCAGCATACGTCGAGCACCGTCAGACCGGTAACCTCCCCGGCCAGACGCACCTCGTCATCATCGAGGTAGACTCCGCCGCCGCCCAGGTGCTCGAAGAAGTCCGGATGCGCCTTGAGGTGAAACTCCATGTAGTCCGGCTGGTAAGCATCCCATGCCTTCCGATTCATGGCCGTATGTTCGGCGTGCTTGTCCTTGCTCGTCATCAAGATCCTCCTCGAGTGAGCGTGCCCGTGTCAGGCGGCCGGCTTCTCTGCGACGACATTGATTCCCCAGCCGAGGAAGTACTGGAGGTGTGTCCAGCTCCCGGGCTCACCTGTGATCGGTTCTTTGAAGTGCACTGAATCCTCCGCGAAGTAGCGGAGGATGAACCCGGCATCAATGAGACCGCCGACGCTGTCCTGCAGCAGGTGGCGGTGGTCGCCCGTGAACTCACCCTCGCTCATGTTCTCGACGCCGGCCGCGTTCTTCAGCACTGGCCCGCCCTTGTAGCGATCCGTGATCCGGTAGCCGATGCCGTCCCACTCGGCAAGGTGCACTGCGGGATTGGCGAGCGCCACGCGGTATCTCCCTCCCTGCCGCAGCACGCGATGGACCCCGCGGTACACCACCCGGACGTCCGCGATCCAGCCTATCCCGGGGGCCTGGTAGACGAGGTCGAAGGCGGCGTTAGGGAAGGGCGAGAGATCGCACGCGTCTCCCTTCACTGTCCGGAGCTCGTAGCCGTGGTGGTCGGCCGCGGCGCGATCTCCGCGCAACTGCCCTTCGCACAGATCGAGCACGGTGACGTTTGCCCCCAGGAGTCCGAAGACGGCGCTCTGCTGACCACCACCGGAGGCGAGGCAGAGAACGTCCCTCCCCTCGACCCCGGCCAGGAGGTGGCGGGGATCCATCGAGTCCCCGATCCCGGGCAGCTCATCCCGTCTGCCCGCGATGTAATCCTCGATCAACTCGCGTGTGAGCTCAAGCGCGGGGACGGTGTACCCGCAGCCCGCCTTCACCTCCCTGTCCCAGTGCTGCTCGACGATGCGCAGCGTGTCTTCGTGTGTCATCTCTGGTCGCTCCATACCCCGCCGCGCGTGCGCGCGAGACCGGAGGTCGTTCCGTCAGAAACAACACGCGCCTGCCTCCCGCCGCCCAGGGATCCGGGTGGCACGAAGCAGGCGCGCAAAGGGCTGAGGTGCGTTCTTCCTGCTACAGCAGTTATGGTTTTGTCTGCGGTCAGCCGGGATGATTGTAGCCGGCGGGTATCCAGGTGTCAACTGTCGAAGGGTTCAGGGTGTGACTTTGAAGAGTAGGCGAACCAAGACTGTCATTCTGAGCAAGCGCGTAGCGCGCGGCGAAGAATCCCGCCGTTTTCTTCCCGTAACACGCAAAGAGGCGTGATCCTTCGTCACCCCGCAATCGCGGGGCTCCTCAGGATGACAACAAGAGAGCGATCTCCATCCATCTTCGGTAGCCGACACTAAGAAGTCACACCCAGGGTTCAGAATCGAGGGGCGCTGATGCTGGGAAGGAAGCCGGCCAAGCCGAAGACGCGCAAGGACCTCGGCGACATCGCCGAGGAGCATGCGGCGCGGTATCTCGCCGCCCGCGGCTATCGCATCCGGGAGCGCAACTTCCGCACGCGGGGCGGGGAGGTGGACATCGTCGCCGAACACCACCGCGCGCTGGTGTTTGTAGAGGTGAGGGCCCGCACTTCGTCCGGCTTCATGACACCGCTCGAGAGCGTGACGCCAACCAAGCAGCGACGGATCGTGCGCGCCGCCAACACCTACATCTCGACGCGGGAACGCCGCGAGCGAGTGATGCGCTACGATGTGGTGGAAGTGCTCCTGACGCCGGAGGGGCGGGTGCAGAAGATCAACGTCCTGGAGGGGGCGTTTCAGGAGGACTGAGGCTACCTCGCTCCGCTGCTCCCGCCGCGCTCGCCAGAGAAGCCCACGCCAGCTAGTATGCCTTGCTCCGATGCCTCACGCCGGTCACGAGAACCAAGTCCTCGTCATCGTTGATCTGGTAGAGCACACGCCAGTCCCCAACGCGGATGCGCCAGGTAGGAGGGTGGCGGTCCCGCAGGAGAAGGCAGCCCGGGGGACGGGGGTCAACTCCTAACGAGTCGATGGCGGCCGCGACGCGCTGTGTCACATAGGCCGACAACCGACGGAGGTCGCGTCGCGCCGAAGGTGAGATGGCCGAGCGCATCAGCGCAGCTTGCCGGACGCGCGCAGCTCCGCTTTCACGTGCTCCCAGGGAAGCGGGTCGCCGGGGACTTTCCTGCCTGCTTCCAGGTGCCGGATGTCGTCTCGCTGCTCGGCGGCCTCGATCAGCTCCTCGTACTCACGCACAGAGAGCAGCACTCCGGTCCGGCGGCCGCGCGCATCCACCAAGAATTTCCTCGTGTCTCTCTTTCGCTTCGTGGCTAGTGCCATTGCGGCCTCATCCTACAGTTGTCCGGGAGGAGCGTCAAGACCGGAAGACGCGAAGGCGCCTCACCTCGCCCCGCTACTCCCACCTCCGCCGCCCCCGCCGCCTCCGCCGGAGAAGCCGCCGCCGCTGCCGGAACTGGAGCTGAAGGAACTGGTGGCGGCGGTGAAGGTGTGGCTGAAGGAGTTGAAGGCGCTGCTGATGGAGCCGAGGCTGGAGAACGCCTGTCCCTGGCTGGAGACCCAGTTGGGGAAGGCTACGAAGCTGCTCCGCTCCACGTCGGGGAGACGCACGTACAGGTCCTTGAACTGCTCGATGACACGGTCGGCGACGCCGAGCGTGATGGCAAACACGAGATATTGCTCCCAGAGGACGACCGCGGGAGCGGGGTACTCGCGCAAGCGAGAGAAGTCGAGGAGGTAGCGCCTGAACGCCTGCCAGTGGTGGAGGGCGATCGCCGCCTCGCGGGTCCGGCGCCGGGTGTTCAGGCTGGCGATGATGATGCCGAAGCCGCCGAACCCGTCCACGATCGCGGCGGGCGACTGTAGAACGCCCGCGAACAGGAACGTGGACAGGAACACCAGCACCCCAGTCCCGATGCCGAAGCCCATTGCGAGATTGCTGTCGGGTGCGACGATGGTCACTTTCTCCGACTCGTTCTCAGCAGTCTCCTTCCAGTGATCGTACCTGGCCTTGGCCGCGGTGGGCTCCTCCTTGGCGCGCTCGGTGAACTCGCTCATGGAGACTTCGACGTCCGAGTCGGTGCCAGCGAAGAGGACCCTCTCTATGAGATACTGCTCGGCAGGACTGAGCTCGCCCTTGAACTCCGGCACGCGGCGGAGGTACTGCTCCTCTTTTTCCCGCGACCCCAGGAGTCCGCCAAGGATGGCGTGATCCTCCTTGCGGACGACGAGCTGGAGGGCGCCGCGGCGCACTAGATCCATGAGCATGGCGGTCATGTCATTGGGGCCGAGGGATCCCCAGTGCCAGAGGTAGGCGGCCTCGTTCGGCTTCCAGCCCTCCAGGGGCTCGCGCTCGTAGATGGGCGGGTTCGGCTCGAGGTACTCCCGGCCATATCGCCAGTAGAGAACGAACACCGCCAGGAATCCAACGGCGACGGTCCCGAAGGGGAGGGAGATGGCTGCGCGCGACCGGAGGCGCTGCTGGTTGGCCTCCCGCGCCCAGCGGCCCTCTTCCTCAAGGATTGACGGCAGCGCCTCGGAGTAGTCGGAACGCAGACTGCTGGTGATGACGCTGGCCGGCACCAGCACCCGGCCCTCGACCATGGTGTTGGGTGGCAGAGGGTTGCAGGTGAGCTGGACGCGATCATCGCCGATGGCGACATTGCCCTGAAGCGGCCCGTGCGCCCAGGCCTTGATCTGCGAGGTCGCCATCCGCACGGGGAAGAGGATGGTGATCGTGCTGGTCTTCGCTTTCCACTCGTGGTCCGGCTCGATGAACTGCCAATAGAGCTCGGCGACATCGGCATGTCTCTGCACCGCGCCGAGGACATCGTACTCCAGCGCGAAGGTGCGCGTCTCGTCGGTGGCCACGTAGAACCAGGAAAGGCTCAGATCGCGTGCCGACCGCAAACTGGCGAAGGTTCCCGGCTCCTCCCCGAAGCGCTCCTGGTAGGGGATCCCGCCCTCGGAGACGGCGATGTTGGCGATCTCCGCACCCGCCGGAATGGGAATGGTGCGGTCGAAGGCGTGGAAGGTCCCCTCGAACACGATCTCCCGCACCTCCTGCACGTGCATGGAGCCATCTGCCCGCACCTGGGCGATGACATCGGCTCGCTGCAGGTAGTAGCTCTTCGCCTGCGCGGGGCTTACCAGCCCGACGGCTAGAAGGACAGCCAGCAGCAACCGCCACATACCTATCATCTCCTCGGTGGTCTGACAGCCCTATGCCTTATCCGCCGGTGGTTTGATAACCTGAGGGGGCGAAGGAGACAGGCGCACACCCGTGGAACAGGGCTGCGACGGGCTGGAGAGGGGAGTGCCACCCGCGATGCTCGGCCAGATAGGTAGCTGCGCTGTTCTTGGCATGGAGACCCACCTGGTGCAGGCCCAGGTGGATGTCGGCGCGGGCGAGGCAAAGACGATGATCGTGGGCCTCCCCGACGCGGCGGTGAAGGAAGCCGCCCAGCGGGTCGCCTCAGCCGTGCGCAACTCCAACTTCTCCTACCCGGCCTGCCGGGTAACCGTCAACCTGGCGCCTGCTGATATCAGGAAAGAGGGGCCGGTTTTCGACCTGCCAATCGCGCTGGCGGTGCTCGCTGCCACCGAGCAGATCGCTGCCAACGACATGCTGGACCTGGTGGCGGTGGGGGAGCTGTGGCTGGATGGGGCGGTTCGACCGATCCATGGGGTGCTGCCTATCGCGCTTGCCGCTCGCCAGGCCGGCAAGAAGGGGCTGATCGTCCCGGCAGACAGTGCGGCGGAGGCGACGGTGGTGGAGGGGCTGGCGGTGTATCCGGTGCGCACTCTCTGGGAAGCGGCGGAGGTGATTGCCTGGCCGGAGCGGAGGCAGCCGGCCCCTTGCACGGCCGGGGAGTGGAGGCTCAGCAGCCCGGAGTATCTGGTTGACTTCTCCGAAGTGAAGGCCCAGCAGCACGCGAAGCGCGCCCTGGAGGTGGCGGCGGCCGGCGGGCACAACGTGGTGATGGTGGGGCCGCCGGGGTCGGGGAAGACCATGCTTGCGGTGCGCCTGCCCACCGTCCTGCCGCCTCTCCGGATGGAGGAGGCGCTGGAGGTCACCAAGGTCTACAGCATCAGCGGCAAGGTGCCCAAGGGGGTGGGGCTGATCTCCACCCGCCCCTTCCGTTCACCCCACCACAACACCTCCGCCGCCAGCCTGGCCGGCGGTGGCTCGATCCCCAAGCCAGGGGAGGTGTCGCTGGCACACCACGGGGTGCTGTTTCTGGACGAGCTTCCCGAGTTCAGCCGCGACGCGCTGGAGGTGCTGCGCCAGCCGTTGGAGGACGGGATCGTAAACGTGAGCCGCGTCGCCGGCACGGCGGAGTTCCCGGCGAGGGTGATGATGGTGGCGGCGCTGAACCCGTGCCCGTGCGGGTATTTCATGGACGCCACCAAGAACTGCACCTGCTCGGTGTCGAAGATCAGGCAGTACCTGCAGCGCATCTCCGGCCCGCTGCTCGACCGGGTGGACATCCAGATCGAGGTGCCGAGGCTGCATCGAGAGGAACTGCTTTCCTCCGGTGATGGTGAGACATCGGCCGCCATCCGCGCCCGTGTGGAGCGGGCGCGGGAGGTGCAAGCTCGCCGTTTCTCCGGTGACGGCATCTTCTGCAACGCGCACATGCGCCCGCGCGACCTGCGCAAGCACTGCCCGTTGAGCGGTGAAGTGCGCAAGTTCCTCTCCGGGGCGATTGAGCAGCTCGGCCTCTCCGCCCGCGCCTTCGACCGGGTGGTCAAGCTCTCCCGCACTATCGCCGATCTGGAGGGGGCGGAGCAGATCGGCGCGAACCATGTTGCTGAGGCGATGCAGTACAGAGGACTCGACCGGAAGCTGTGGTCGTAGTGGCGACCTGTCCGCCGCAGTCCGCCCGCGGCGGACGAAGGAGGATGCAATACCGGGGGTTTGACAGGACTCTGTGCCAGCCAGGCATGGAGCCCGCCGCCATTGCCCGTGCAGAGGGTCCGCGGGTCCGCGCTCCGGCCCTCACACCCTAGTCTCCCGTGATGTCAGATAGCTTCCGTTCGCGCCACGCCGCCAGCTTGGTCTCAATCCTTCTCAGAACCGCTTTCACCGTGGCACCTCGCACGAGATCAAGCCCGTAGACGGCCAGCACAAGGAGATGAAGCGCGAATGCAAGGTAGCCAAGCGCTCCTCTGGATGTACCAGGTTCTGGCCTGGGGAACCACAGCAGCGAATCACCCAGAACTGCCAGCGCGAATACCCACGCCAGTGCGCGTGTGGCCCGCGCCGCCCAACGTCGCGCACTTGTGCGGACACGCTCCCTTCGTTGCGCGTCTTTGTGCTCCAGCAATCGCGCCTTCTCCGCGAACGCGACCTTGTCACGCCTCTGAGACTCCAGTTCGGCATTGGCAGACGCGAGCGAATCCGCGCGGATCCGTGATCGCGCGACTTCCAGCACTTCCTGTACGGTGCCCTGCGTGAACATCTCCTCGCCGCCGACCGTGACCTCCATCAGTGCTTGTCTGGCTTCGAGGGAGTAACGGAGTAGGAACACGTCCTCGGGACTGACGTTGCCGCCAGTCTGCAGCCTGTCCACCTCCGTCAGGTAGCGACGCCAGAGGTCCTCCTCTGGCTGCATGGCGGCCCAGCAGTTGGCTATGATCCTCCCTGTAGGTAGGTCGGGTCTGCCAAGGGGCTTCTTGAGCCAGATGAGCGTAGTCAAGACCTGGTCTGTGATGCACGGAGGCACAGCTTCGGGAGGATTCTCCTCCTGGAAGAAACGATGACACACGCGCGCCAGGGACGTGTTGGTGGTCACGAACAGTGCGCGGCAGTCCTCGTACGCGTACGACCGCTTTCCCTCGCGGAGTCGCACAACCGCGGATATGGAGTCGACATCACGGTCCAACGGTAGGGGGCGCAAGTACGAGATCTCCTGGTCAAGGACCTCTGCGAACTTCCGCTCATCAATGACGTACCTATACTTATACTCTGGCCCATATGCCGGCTTCGGATTCACGCGCACGCGCAACCCTTCAAGCCGCTTCTCCAGCTGAACCGCGAACAGCTCAATATCGGATGCAGTGCACCCTGTCTCGAGGAAGTAGTGCAGACTGTCGCCATAGGCATCACGGAGCTGCCCTGTCGCGATTCGCGTTGCGCACGCGCCCAGAACACCGCGCATCTCATCAACGGTGTGGTCGAAGCAACAGAGATCAGCCCCGGTCTCATACAGGAGATCCAAGAGCTGGACGCAAGGCGTCCGGCGCGGCGCGCCCGCGTATCCCAGCGCGTACATCAGGAATGATGTGTCGAAGTACAGCTGTGTGTTCCGGAATCTGCGACCGGCCTGCGA
>Ga0315277_10009117_pt1 | contig 12700 bp, 8 predicted proteins | sample YL17G05_15_MG_FD_203695 | JGI IMG/M metagenome (GOLD analysis project Ga0315277, IMG submission 203695) | Sediment microbial communities from Yellowstone Lake, YNP, Wyoming, USA - YL17G05_15 | ecosystem: Environmental > Aquatic > Freshwater > Lake > Sediment | place: USA: Wyoming | collected... | reverse complement strand
TCTTTAAGCACCAGCTTATCGAATTAGCGGGAAAATTAAAATCGTGCTTCTTACGGGTAAAGCGCTCCTCCTGGGCCGCGCAGACGATTTCTCCGTCGCGCACCAGCGCTGCGGCGCTGTCATGATAGAAACAGGAAATGCCTAAAATATTCATCTCTCTAGGATTATCTAACGCACCTCAACCAGCCAAGCGGTGATCGGGCCGATATTAGTCGTGACCTTAAGTAAAAACGGTATTTTATACGGGCTGTCCAGTACCCAAACCGTGATCGTCAAGCTGTGCCGGGGATTTTTGTCGCGCCTTCTAATATCGCCCTCTAAAACCCAGGCCCCGGCCTTGCTGCCGTTGATAACGTATTCCTCTCTCTTTATCACCTTAAGGTATAGCCGGTAATTCTTCTGGTTAGTGTTGAGGTTTATATCGAATTCCTTTCCCGGCTGGAAGTCCTGGTTCTGGATATAGAGCATCGCGGAAAGGGGATCGCGGGTATCGGGCAGGATGCTCCTCCTCACCCCCCTTAATTCCATGATATTGTTCTCCTGGTCGTAAATGATCACCTTTTCGTCCTTCGGCTTATCCGGCATCTCCAGGACCTGCGTGAATCTTAAGGAACGCATCCTGTTCTTATCCACGATGGAATCTATCTGCACCCGGGCGCTCAGGAAGCGGGAAATTAAACCTGCCGCCCTTGCCTCGCTGGTTAAATGATAAACCTCTTTCCCCTGATATAATTCCGGCTCCCCGTAATTCATCCGCGCTTCACCCAATTCGAGGAAACCGAAGACCTTTGCCCGGAACGCGATACTTTTAGCCGGCCGCGATAACCCGTTTTGCAGGTTAAGGGCCTTAATTATGTAAGCCGGCCTGCTGGTATTCCACTCGACTAGAATGAAGGCCGACAAGACGACAAAAAGTCCCCCCAAAAGCGGATATATTAACTTGCCCGACAATGAGTTACGCATAGTTTGGTCCTGATTGTGAACCGGGGCCTATACCCCATCCTAAAACGGTAAATATAATCTTCATAATTTAGCACATAACCCAATAAAATTCAACCGGATAATTCAATTTCAGGGTTCGCAACAACGCTTGATTTTATGGTTTCGTGCTCGCGCTGAAAATTTTTGCCGTGCACTGCGGCTTACGGCTCACTCCCGGATTCGCTCTCGCGCTTAATAAATCCTCCGTTCGCCGTAATTCCTCGTGCACTCCTTGCCCACGGGTTCACTATCGGCAAGGATGCCAAAAATTTTCTAATGCGCTTCGCCCGAAACCCATAAAATCTTCAACCTTGTCCAGCACTAAGCCTCGCCAACCCCTATTTGTTTCACAACCCATCTATCCAAGCTATTCCGGGGACACATTACTTAATTATGTTCTGGGGCGGCAATTAAGTATTGTGTCCCCGGAATTGCGGAATTGCCCCGGAATTGCGGAATTGCATGCTTTGTGCCCCCGGAATTATTCCGTCCCCCGCTAAATTTGACTTAAAAAAATCGAACAGTCCCATATTTACGAAGATCACAAACTATTTCATCAACAATATTTTTATCAAAGAATTTTTTGTATCTATCAATTGAACCTTCTAAAATATCTATAACTTTGATCTGTGTACTATTGCGAATATTTGACTGAAATAATTCTTTCGCATCCTCAGCATCATAATCAGGTAATGAGTAGCCAATAAAGGTGATTTTTTTAGTCCTTCGCACAAATTTGATAGCTTCGTCCAATAATTGACTCGTTCTCTGATTTGCTTGCTCGTGAGGCAAAAAGATACAAGGTTCTCCGCCATAACTTTTATACCATTCCACAGGTAATAGAGTCATCAGGCCGGTGTCTGTATTTATCCTCCAATCTAGGGAACCATGAAGTTTTAAGAGTGGAATTCCACGCCCTGGTTCATAAAGCCTCCCTGAATCAATATCATCAAATTCTATAAGATAGTCAAAATAAATACCGTTTCTTAAATCATCTTCTAGCAAGCAATCAAAATTAAAAGAAATAATCGCAACCTCTTCTCGAGTTTTGTCCTTAAGGCTCTTTACGAATAGCTTATAAAAATTATTACCAGATTTATGCGATGTCTTCGAGATATGTTGACTAGCGATTCGTTTGATAAGGCGCACTTCATCCGTGTACCCTCTATCGCGAATGAGATCTTCCATAATCTCATCTATATAATATCCTTTTCGAATATCTATGGAAGCAAGTTCACCTTCTTCCATGGCCTTATCCAATTTATCAGAAATTCCAGATAATTCTGGATAGCGGTTTTCGATTTTTGGGAGAAAATTTATGAAGTCAATGAAATCCCTGCGGTTCTCTTCCAAATCCTTTTCAGTGGGACGCAGATCAGGCCCCACTGCGTTCCATTTCGAGCAATCTCTACAAAAATTCCAAACTAAATCTTTACCTAGAGGTGTCCCTCCGGAAGCATGAGAGGCTCCTGCACCAAACACAAAAAGTTCAGACATGACTAACTTCTTCTCTCTCTAATTTTACTCCCCGGACTGGCGAGGCTTGATTTGAGCAGCATGTAGTTTGTGCGAGCGGCCAGGTGCCCGGGCTTATACAAGATAGGGGCGAGCGAGCGCAAACTCCAAGCGACATTTTCCTCGGTGGGGAAAATGGAGCGGTGCTGCGAAAACAAGCCTCGCCAGTCCCATACCTGACTATCAGAGAACTACTTGTTCTTAAGGAACTATTTCGTACACATCAACCGCGCCGAAGTCGGCGAGTAATGCCGCCGTATTCTCTTTAGCCGGCTCCTGCGGAAATTGCTTTATCAATTTAAGACCCGGGCTGCTGCCGATTTTATCTAATTCTTCCAGGGATTCAACCAGGCCTGTTTGCACGTAGCTGTTCCTGTGAACAATCGCGTACCTCACTCCCATCCGCTTCAACACCGAATGGGAATAGGGCTCGGACAGTTTCCTGATGCTGATTAATATTTTCTCCGCCTGTGTATTCGAAGGCGGAGAATTAATCATCAACTTACCGTGGATACGCTGATAAAATAAGTAAATCCCGCTCGTTTCTTTATAGTCAAGGGGATATTCGACTATTATAAACTCTCCCGGTTGGTCCTTTATCCAGGTATATACTTCGGGGACGCTGCTTATATTAAATACGTGTTGGGGAGGAATAATCAAAAAATCAAATAGAATCAGCCCGGAGAACAATACCGCAAGGAAAATCTTTTTGCCTCTGCGGCTCTTTTGCAATAACAGGTTTAGGCCCATCCCCGCCAAAACCGAAACCGCCAACATCACGATAATCCCAAAACGGCAATAAGCCCTGAACATCGGAAGCAGGTTATACATGAAATAAGACGGCATGAAGACTCTCAGCGTGCCTATTTTCCACCAGGGCGGCTGGGAAAACCACCATGCTGCCAATCCGAGAAAAACGAAGAAGCCGAACGCAAACCTCTCCCGCTCTCCCATCCCGCCTGCCCTATCTATCCCGGATGACCTGCGCCGGTAAAACTTGCAAGCGACAAATACGAGAAAAATATTAACCCAGCCCAAATACAGGTTATGCTCTGTAAAACTGTGTCCGTATAAGGGAGAGCCGATAAACATTTTCGTAATCCGGCCTAATACGGGATGTTCGGTTGAGGGCAATAAATAACTCAACGGCCTCGCGGATTGCCATAACAGGTCATTGAACGACCGGACGAAATTACGCGAGGCTAAAATCACTTTCGGCCGGGACAGTAAAGCTCTTAATACGGTATACAGGCTGGGAAGGGCGGTTAAAAAAAACACCCCTATTGACAGAAATATCAATTTTATTCCCCGGAAACCAAGCAACGGCTTCCCGCCCGAATGCCTGCTGATTCTATAATGCGTCAAAAGCGAATAAAGCACGAACACGGCAGTCGCTACGATGCTGAAATAGAAATAGTAATAATCGAAAGATGCCACCAGGCCCAATGCCAATCCTGCAAAAACGGCATTTTTCACGTTTGGCTCTTCCCTGGCCTTAAGCAAGAAAAGGATATACAAAGGCAACCACTGGATATAGGAAAGGCTTAAGTGCTGCCAGCTGTGGAAGAAGTGATAAGGACAAAAAGCGAATATCAAGCCGGAAACTATCGCGCTGAACCTTCGGCGCGTAAGGTGATAGGCCAGGAAAAACATCGTCAGGCCGGATAGAAAGAAATTCAGCAGTATCTGAAAGCTGAAGGCGAATATTTCCCCTCCCGCCAGTGCTAAGGTGCGTGAAAAAGCAATCCATAAGGGGTAAGATGGGACCTGCGTATCGTCAATCCCAAAAGGCACCGAGAGTATGGAGATAAAATCATAATTAAGCCCTTTTAGCAGGGCATACTTAAGCCACCAGATGTACCATATAACACCGAACGGCTCGTCCGTATCGTGGAAACCGGCTATTGAGGTATTAAGCCTGAAAATAAGCGGAAAGGTAAACAGCGCGGTCAAAACAAAGAGCAGTAAGACCGTGGTGAGGTTGCCGAATTTCTTTCCGGACAGTAATGTTTTCATCCTAAACCCGCTTTTCGTGCCTTAACGACCTGTAAATCCTGATGATTATTGCCGGCAACAAGGCAAAATAGGCGGCGTTTGCCGTTTGTTCGGCAAGCGGCTTAATCTTTAAAATCAACGCCATTGCGGTAATGCCCATAAGCAAAACAAAAATGAAAAAACATATCTCCATGGAGAACCGGTAAAATATGCGCAGCGTCACCAGCAGCCCCTTGCGCGTATACTTGAGCACTCCCCGAAAATCACCCCGGACCGCGTATTTGCCGATCCCGAGGCAAAGCTCTTTCAGCTTCTTCAGCTCTTCCATATTCAAATCGGAAAAAAACTGCCGGAACCAATGCTTCTTGGTCTTGTATTTAAACAACAGGCGGATGAAATTAATCATAAATAATACCGCCAGTAAGGTGAAAAAAAACTGCCTGGTTAATCTGATACTATGGATGCCGAAGTAGGTAGGCGTATCCACGCATAAAAGAAACAGGGAAAACACGCATAGGGTGCCGGCATAAAAACGGAATATTTCCCCAGTCCCCGCGTTTATGGCTATGCCAAGAAAACGCAGGAGAAATTTCCAGAACAAAAACACCAGGAGGACGGAAAAGGCAATGCAATAAAAAGCCCTTCCCGGACTGAACCTTTCGAAATCCGAGTCTTTGAAAATAATAAAAATATCGTTCTCTACCCTCTTGCGGTAATTATACATCCAGCTGTCCATAGTCTTCGGGGGCGTGCCGGAAAAGGTAATTTCCGCGAAATTCTTCCCGTCCCTGATGATTTCCTTGGGCACCAGATAATAAGAAGTGAGTATCAGGCCTCTCAGGCTCTTTCTTAATAGCTCCAGGGGAATTCCGTTAACCGCGGCCCCCTCTATCTCGTTGTTATTAAAAGCGTATTTCGTCTTCAGCGAATAGATCTGCCCGGCTTTTAAGTCAAAGGGGATTTTCGTAACGTCTGCCTGCACCGGGGTTTCCCCTCCGGCGAACTCCGGCACAAAGCCGGGCGCCAGCGTCACCCGGGCATATAAAAGACCGAGGACAAGGCTTGCCGCCAACAGGCCAAAGACGATCTTTACGTCGCTTTCCGTTCTTTTTAAATTATATGATTTCGCGGCCTTCATCTTTTCCGGACGATGAGATAAATGATGCTCAATGCCAATGCCAATGCCAATCCCGATACCAGCAAGCCTAAGGCGTGGATGCGCTCAGGCGTATACTCGAGGGTTATTTCATATGCCTGCTTCTCCCTGATAAACTTCAAGTCATCTTGCGAAACCCACCAGGAATTGGCGTAACCGTTAATTAAGAAGTGATTCTTGATTTCCCTATAATATCTATTTTTCTTGTTTATGTTTAAGCCCAACAAATCCGCAAAATCGTTGGAAAAAGTACCCTTCCCTGCCGGCGATTCCCGGATATATGCCTCCCACCCGCTGTGAAAAGTCTCGCCCAACACCAGCCAGAACGGGCCTGTAGTATCCCCTGGCCCAAGCTCGACGATGTATCTGGTGGGATTTTTTTTGTGAAACTTAACGCTTTTGATGCCCCCCCGGCCGTCCTTTTCCCGCCTTATGCTTATTGCCTTTACGGAAAACGACCCGTTTTTAGCCGCTTCAATGCGATGCCTGCCGCTGCTTAAGGGAATCTTCCGGGAATAGATGAGGTATGTCTTATATCCTGTCCGGCCGAACTCTGCGAACGTCAACAGCTTGCCGTCCAGCCTTACCGGCGCTAAATTCTGCTGCAGGACGCTATCGCCATCCGGTTCGACGATAACCTCAATCATATAATCCCCTGTTTCCGCTATGTCGAAGTCATTATCCAGGCGGCCCTCCCGGGTATACGGCTCAACCAGCCAATCTAATTTACCGTAAAAAAAATAATCTATCCCGGCATCCCCTCTGTCGGACGCCGCAGCAGTAACCACAATATCCTTGACACCTTCATCTCCCGAAGGCGCAGGCGCCTGCCCCTGCAAATCAGAGAAAAATAACGATCTAGGCGTGCCTAAATATCCGGTTTGCAGGAATAACGGCAGGATACTGACATTATCATTTATAAGGACGGGACTGGAATCCAGATACACCCGCGGCAGGAAAAATCTATTCCGGTAAAATTTAAGCCTGCCGAACCGCCTCTCCAGTACAATGTCCTTGTTTGAGCTCAATACCGACTCCATATATTTCGGGGTCTGCCTGGGGGTGATGCCGGCAAGCAGGAACTCCGGACCAAAGTCGTCCCTCTGTTCTATATATTTTACGTTCATCAATCCGAGAAACTTAGAAATATTGGTAATCTTAAAAAATTGGGAGGTATATTCGCCGCGATAAGTAAATAGAGATGAGATCAGCCCCGGGATATAAGGCAGCCCTACACCGAGAGAAGACGGTATCAAAACAGGCTTATTAAATAAAAACTGTTCCGGCGTAACCCCGCTGTATCCCAACCCCCACTTCAAATAGACGCCGCCGCGATGCATAGGCGTTAGGAACAGCCGGAAATCGTCCTGCTGTGAGCCAAGCCACTGCGCCGATTCCCTGTAATATGCGGGAACCTTCATAAAGGCGTTGTGGGAAGGCGTTATCTCTTTCGCCAGGGGGGAAATCTTCGACCAAACCCGATAGGTGGGAAAGGCATTACCGATGGTTAACGGCCAGGTGTTGATAAAAACCAACAGTATGCTGCCGGCCAGAAAGATACTTCTTCTGCCCACCCCTGAATCGTTACGCGGCGAGGCCTTTTTTAACTTAAGATAAAACATCTCCAGGCCGATACCTAGCGTAACGGAGTAGGAAAAAAGCGTGATTAACGAAAATTTCGCATAGGGCTCACGGAATACCCAGAATCCGTAAACGTGCTCCGTCAGCCAGTCATAAACAAAATCCAATGGCGGATGCGAGGCCTTCACCAGGAATATGCCGATAACGCCGATAAGGGGAAAGAAAAGTATCTTCCGGTTCAGATTACGGTAAAGGATGACCGAAAACGAAAACAACGGCACGCATAAAGTAGTCAAGATCATAAACGGGTTCGCATAAGTCTTGGCAAAGGGCATGTTGCTCCACCACCAGAAGCCCAATAGCCGGAATGCGTCAAGAATAGAGCTGGCGCCGCGTTGATGCCAGCCGCCGACTGAATCCTGGCTTAGGGGTGTCAGGGCATTGGTAAAAGAAACCGTAAAAATCGGTATCAGCCAATAGAGGCAAAGCAGGAAAGTTATTATTGACGTGGCGATAGCAAATTTTAACGAATGCAAGAATTGGTTTCGCTTTAGCAACAAAATAAAATAAATAAAGTACGCCCCTAATATTATGAAAAGGCCTCCCAACTGGGGGAAGTTTATGGTGCAAGTGCTTAAATAAACAGCGCATAATCCCAATAAAACAGAATATTTTAACCAGCCCCGGATTGATTCCAGCCCTTTCATCCAAAGGTATAGGGTCAGGGGAAGAATAGAAAAAACAGTTAAAAAGGCGACATTCATGATATGGACCAGAAGGAAGGGATTAAAAATATAAAATATTGCCGATATTAAGGGAGCCATTTCCAAATCTGCCCTCTCCCGAATCAAGCTCCGAATTAGCCAATACATCGACAAAACGGCAAGACCGAGGGTCAGAATATAATACAGGACCTGGGCAATTAATAAGGGCAGGCCGATAAATTCCAGCAGCGCGAAAAAGGCCTTAAATGGGAAAACAAAACCGGCCATCTGTAAAATGGGATATCCGGACAGACAGGTGGAATCCCAGGCGTAAAGATAGTTCATCAAATTGCTGGAAGGTTTAATAAGGTAACAGGTTTCCGAAGGCACTAAGATCAGGCCTGCCTTGAACCACCATAATACCGCTGCGGTGATGATCAGCAACAATATAAATACGTGCTTTTTGCCGTTATTCATATTTTATCTCGTATATCTCGATAAACGGGCCGAAGTTCTTAAGGCTTGGTTCAAAGGTCTTTACGAGTTTAACCTGACCATCACCCCAAAATGAATTATAAAAATCGGCGGCCCGTCTAAAAATATACATTTTTACTAAACTTACCGTGGTGATATCCTTTCTCGCGGGGTCAAAGGGCGGGACGATAGTTATGCTGGGAAAATCCTCTCTGGGGAAATTTTCATAGCAAAACCATTTTCTTTTTTTGGGGTGACCCTGCGGCAGCAATGACGAATAAGTAGTGCTGTTGAAAATCACGTATTTAACTCCCAATCTTTTGAGTTCCTCGATATTCCGGAAATGCCAGTGAGAAGCCACGTGTTCAAGATAGCCCCTCTCTCCCGGCGATAACTTATCCAGCAGCGTCAAGGGCATATCCGGCGGCCAGCCCGGCTCTTCAAAAGCCACGATGATTGAATACAGTTCATAATATTTTTGATTGCGCAGCCACTGGCCATACCGCTCGGTCACCTGCGGCGGCATGACCTTATTCACCTCTTTGCGCGTAGCCGGCGTCTCGTAAAGAAGGAAATGCTCCTTGCCTAACAGCGGTATCCCATTATGGAAATCATCAATGGCAATTTTCGTCCCCGGTGGGATATTGGTTTCCACCCATTCCCGCGCCATCTCCCGCGTACTCTTATGCATCTTGCCGTAGATTTCCACGATATTGACCGACAGCGGAATAAAACAAACCGTCAGCAAAGACCAAAAAACCACACTCCTGGCCTTTACCCGGGGAAATCTAAACGATATCTTGTCAATGAGGCTGCTGAGCAGGTCTGCGGCAAAAACGCTCATCAGGGGAAAAAGTGCCACGATATAATGCAGCATCCTCTTATTCCAGTCCTTTACCGCAAAAATATAAATGATAAAATAGGCTAAATAACAAATATCCAGTCTTTTTCTCCTGAGTGCCGAATGTACCAGCGAAGCAATAAACAATAGGCCAATCGTCGTTTCCTGCCTGATTGTGTCTTTGATCATCCACCAGGCGCCGTTTAATATTCCGGTCTTTATGGTTAAAACCCCCCAAGGGACGTCTATTCCCGACTTTACCTGGAAAAACCATTTCACCGCTTTTCTAAAATCGAATACCCAGAACGGACTGCCGAAGAGGAAAAATAAAAATGCGAAACTGCCGGTAAGCATCAACCCTTTGAAGAAAACGGCAAAGTTATTTTTTTTCTCCCTGAAAAGCAGGAACTGGTTGATTACTATGGGGAAAAAAATCAGCGCTGCCGAATATTTGCTGGATATCGCTAAACCGGTGAAAATTCCGGTAATCGCGCAACGCCTTAAATAATCTCTACCGGGCTTAAGCGTAAAACCGAAATAAAAGGCTATGGTTAAAAATAAAAACATAACCGTATCCGCCTGAGCAAGTTTAAAATGCTCCACAAATACGGGAGCAACCATTACGAACGCGCAGGCGATTAAGCCTACCCTCTCGCTGAATAACGCCCTGCCTAATTTATAAACGAAGAACCCGGTTAAAAGACCGATGGTCACTGCGATTAGCCTGCCTATTAGAAGGAAACTTGTCGAAGAGGTCAAAAATAGGAACGCCACGTCGTTCGGGTTCTTAAAAAAACCGAATAAGAGGCCGAACAGGTAGTAAATAGCGTAGAAAAAAACTAAAATATAATAAAATACGCCCCCGTAGCCGTAAATTGACGGGAATATGCTTTTAGTTGCCGCCATTTTTAAGGCGTCAACCACTAAATAGAGTTCGTCTCCCAGCCTGAAATCTTTAAGCTCCCAGGCTAAGCCGAATACCCTCAGTAAAAAACCGGTTAAAAAAATCCAGAATAGCGGCATTGTGAATAAGTTGGGAAAAGATTTTTTTCCAGACATAACATCTCCTGCTGCTAAATAATGTTAGGGTTATTTCTTTAATGCCTTAGCCATTATTTTAAGGCATTGTAATTTGTTGAATATCAGGCTGGTGATTATCGCGCACTCAAAAGTACAGTAGCATTGTTTGTTTCTGATCTCGCTTAAAATTTTTTTGGCCTGGGCAGAACAAATAATCTTTCGAATATCGTAATCCGCCTCTCTTAAATTCCCCATTTTTGCATTTAAAATCTCACAAGGGAATACGTCTCCTTTTTCGCTTATAATAACCAACCTTCTCCCCGCCAGGCAGGGTATGATCATGCGGTTATGCCTCAAGGTCTTTCTCGCCACCTCCCAGGTAAGCTCAACCGAGGCCCTGATAATCGCCGAGAGCGGCCTTAACTCTCTGTGTTTATCCAAGGACATCAATTTTTTTATAATCCGTTCATAATTTTCAACGGATATCTCCTTCGCTTCTTCATCCTTAACGTTCCCCCGCACCAGTGTAATGCTTAAATTATCGATATCCAAGTTCTTCTCTACAAAACCTATTGTGCTTTCTATCTTATCCTCATTATATGACGAATACGCGGCATTAATATCAAGAATAAGATTATCAAACCTTTTTTTCAGCACATTCAATTCCTTATATGTTTTTAAGACATTGTCAAAAGCGTCCTTATTGCCCCTTATTGCATTGTGCTCTTCGCGCAAGCCGTCTAAAGAAAGCGGTATGCGAAAAAAAGTTCCGGGATTCTCTGTAAGAATTTTTTCAGTTAAATCTCTTATCCTACCCGGCATCGAGGCATTGGTAGGTATGGTTATATAATTAGGCCTGTTATTGCGCGCAAAAATTCTACAAATCTCAGGTAAATCATCGCGCAGAAAAGGCTCTCCTCCCGTTAAGGAAAGCTGCAATAATTTACCGAAATTTTTAGAAATCTTTCCAATTTCCTCAAGATCTAATTCATCTCTGCCCGCGCTTTCTATTTCCCTCCAATAAAAACACATCTTGCACCTGTAATTACAGCGAGCAGTAATATAAAAAATTATGTATACCGGCCTGGTTTCGGCGTAGATTTTGCATAAATCGGCTATTTTTTTTAATAGCATTCGTTCTCCCGGCGGTTAAAAAACAATATATTGCCTAAGAACGCTCTGGCAGCCGCGTAACTGATGATAAAAGAAAAAAACCAGGTCGCGAAAAAACTGGATAATCCGAACAGGAAGCCCTTCTCCCTGGCGACGAAGGCAAAAAATTTAAGAAACCCTGTTAAAAAAAGCCCGAAGAATAAAATAAAACCCAGCCAGAAGACCGGTGTCTTAACGAAAGCGAGCGCGCATAAAAACATGATAAATGCCGCAGGACCGGCAACGGTAGCAAGGCCGACGGATTTTGTCGTAAGGGTCGGCTCAAACTTCTTGTATTTTAAGAAAAATTTTACCCACCAATATGTCCGGTTATTGAAGATATACAGCAGCTTCCGGAAACCGGCAAAGTGATGTTTTACCTGTAAATCGGCATTCATCACAATGTTATATTTAACCAGCAGCCTCCTGCCCAAGTCTTCATTTTCGATGTCCATCCCCCAGGGGAAATCCTTGAATCCGCCTACGTCAAAAAATGCATCCCTCTTTATCGCGGCGCAATGAGAGGCAAATACAAGGTGCCTCTGAAGACGCTGCCCGGTAAAACTAAGATGCTTCAATAGGCAATAATACGCCGGGAAAAAACCCTTGTTAAGCGGTTCCTTCGCATATACGCCGACTACCGCGTCTATATCCGGGCGGGAGAGAGTCTTTACGGCCGTCTCCATCGTTTCGGGAAACATCTCGGTATCGGAATCGATAAAGAAAAGTATTTCGCCCTTCGCCTCCCGCGCCCCGAGGTTTCTTGCTGCCGCGGGTCCGCGATTCTCCTTCTGCCGCAGCAGGCGGCAGGGGAAACGTCCGGCAATAGAGACCGAATCATCCGCTGAGGCATCGTCGACTACAACAACCTCGTAATTCTTATACGTCGCAGCGAATACCGATGCCAGGCAGCGTTCCAGAGTACGGCTGGCATTGAATACGGGAATAATCACGGAAACGGATTTATCCATCGGCTAAACCGTCTTTTGCGCAGAGAAAGACGTAACGTAGGGGCAAAAAATAGAAAGGAGACCTTTTTATGCGCTTCACGCGATAACCGTATCTGGCCAGGAGGCCGATAATCTGCCTTTTCGTAAAAATGTGCAGGTGCCTCTCTTCTGCCCCGCCGTATTGCAGATTAAACAGCCGTCTTAAGCCCAAGACCTTAAATATCAACTTGCACCGATTAACCAAATTATCGTTAGGGACAGTAATAATAAAAGTGCCGGAATCCTTAAGGGACCTGGTCGCTTCTTTTAAAACACTTTCCGAGTTTTGCAC
>Ga0315277_10009116_pt1 | contig 12701 bp, 10 predicted proteins | sample YL17G05_15_MG_FD_203695 | JGI IMG/M metagenome (GOLD analysis project Ga0315277, IMG submission 203695) | Sediment microbial communities from Yellowstone Lake, YNP, Wyoming, USA - YL17G05_15 | ecosystem: Environmental > Aquatic > Freshwater > Lake > Sediment | place: USA: Wyoming | collected... | reverse complement strand
GATCGGGTCGAGGTTCCTGGTGAAGAAAGGGTCGAAGGAGATCCCGAGGTACAGGACGATCGGCCAGCACGCTCTGACGAAGGCGACGAACTTCGGGAACGGCGTCAAAGTAACGGATTCACAGAGCGGGTTCAGGTGCCTGACGAAGAAGGCCGCGCTGTCGATGGAGCTGACGGAGGCGGGGATGGGCATCGAGTCCGAGATGGTGAGGGACGCGGTGAAGCTCGGGCTGAAGATCAAGGAGATACCGATAAGCTGCAAGTACGAGGGGTTGGACACGTCGACGCTTGAGCCTGGGAAGCATGGGACGAGCGTGCTGTCTTCGATAATACGGGTTGTTAGAGATGAGCACCCGCTGCTTTACTTCGGATTGGGCGGCCTGATATTGACCATTATCGGTTTAGGCGCTGGTTTATACTCAATTTACCAATTCATGAGCTTTAAGGCGCTGCCTTTCCTTCCAAGCATAGTCGCTGTCCTCTGTTTCTTTTTGGGGCTAATGTCGATGTTTGTCGGATTGATTCTCAATTCTCTCGCGAGCAAGAGAGCCTAACGCCGGTGAGCGTTACCGACTCCCCGACCTAACCTTTCAAGAAGATTAAACTAGAGATCAAAGCGGATAGTATTGCTATTTTCATAGGTAATGAAATGAAACCTATGGAGTTAAGACCTCTTTGTGGTGCAATTTGTCTAGTTGAAAAAGTGGTATAAAATGATGCAACATTCGTTCACAGAAGTATATATCATTCTGGATTAATCTGCTTTCCCTGGAAGTCTGATTACTCTGAATAAATCCTCTGCAGAACATGAAGATTCAGAGAATCTTCTTGATGGCGTGATAGCCATTGATTTAGAGGATTGGCGTAAAGCATTGAATCCAACGTCTACATTGATGAATCAATATGAATCAGATGTCGATGAGACTTACATTAAACAAGCAACAAAGAGAATCCTCGACGAATTGGATGATCTCAACATAAAGGCGACTTTCTTTGTTCTGGGAGAAATTGCTCTTGCAGTTCCGAAAATAATAGAAAATATCTCTTATCATGGCCATGAAATTGCTAGTCATTCTCCAATGCACATCCCACCAAGGATGATACCAAAAGAGAGATTCGCTTCGCTTGTCAAGCGTGATTTTCAATTGCTGAGTGAACTTACAGGAAAGCCTCCTCGAGGATTCAGAACTCCTTATTTTGCACTTCATAGAGATGAGGGATGGGTGCTTGATGTGATCGCAAAATCTGGATTCATCTATGATTCAAGTATTGTTCCGAGCTGGACCCCCATATATGGGATACCTTTTGCCCCCAAGGTTCCGTATTATCCTAATCTCTTAGATATTTCGAAGCCGATGAACGAAGGAACAATATTGGAATTGCCTGTTACAGTTTGGCCATCGTGGAAATCCTTGCCGGGGTTGCCAATTGGAGGCGGATTCTTCATTAGAGTGTGGCCGAATAAATTGCATATTTTTGCATTAAAGAGAATGGTAAGAAATAAAAAACCATTGAATCTTTATATCCATCCTGGAGATTTGGATAGCAATAAGGAAGAAGTAAAAGGATTATCGCTCGGAGATAGAATCATTCAATATTCTGGCAAACGAAGAGGAGCCGTGAATCTTCGGAACATCCTGAAGGAATTCAGATTAGGGACATTCTCTGCCATGTTCTCAAATCAGTTGAAGCTTTTAGAAGAAAAAAGGCGTCGTTAATGATATTCTCAAAGCCACGAAATTCACTCTCTTTTTTCAAAATACATCATGATCGATTAAGTCCAGATACCAATTATGAAGCTCAAGTGTGGAGTCTGATAGTCTTTTATCCCCTATTGCTCGTATGATGAATCTCAGCTTCTTTTGCGTAGGGAACATCATTACACTGAGCGAAGGGAAAGTCCGCCTTGAAGCTGGATTCTTCAGCATCATGCACAACTCACAATCCTCTGAGGCAGCCTTCCTAATGAGCTCTCGCAGAATCTTCTTAGTCACTAGCCCATCTCCATTGGGAATTAAAAGATCAAGGATTGTTCCTGTCTTAATGTTTCTAATGGTCTTGATTTTTAATACGGCTAGACCCCGCATCTTCTTTTCCTTATCTCGAATTATGACAATATGGTGCGGACATCCAGGTTCTGATAGTCGCCACTTCAACCAATCGATGTTTCGCATATTGACGATATGGAACGATTTTAGTGTATCATGAATAAATTCCTCAAGCTCGGAATCAAGCTTGAACATCTCTTCTGCTGACACCCACGATATTTCATGCTCATCAGTAATCGAATTCGAAGTGTAATCTGAGAATGCGACCAGCAATTTGTCAATCATTCTACTCAAGAAAGATGGAATGGGAATGCTCCTTTCCGAGGTTTTCAATAGTCCTGAAATGCGTAAAGGCCTTACAAGAAGACGAATTGAACCCAGTTCGGTCCAGCCGACTTCACGATGACCTCTTATTGCTGCTTCGTTAGGAAAGCCAATCAAGAATGTTAGATTCGCTTCTTCAGCGAACCGAAAAGCATTGATAGCTGATTGGACAAATATTCCTCGACGCCTGAAATCAGAGTGGGTCATGACATCGACCACAAGACCTGCTTTCATGTCTGAATGTCCAACCCTAATTGGACGAGAAAGGATGGCATAGTGCCCAACGACTTTCCCTTCAATCTCAGCAATGACGATGATGCTTTCTTGTCGACAATCTAGGTATTCCCATCGCCATTGGCAAACATCCCTAGGCTCACCGAAGGCAGATAAGAATAAGGATAGAAGTGAGGGGAGATCTTCACTCGAATACAGACGATATATCGGATCTGCCATTCTCGCGCTCCTACTCATCTCAGAGATGCATGCCGCCGTTCACTCCGATGATCTGACCAGTCATGTAAGAGGAATCGTCCGAGGCTAGGAACACGGCGACTTTGGCGACCTCAAGGGGTTCTCCGAATCTCCTCAGCGGGATAGTTTTTAGGACCTTCTCCTTCACTTCCTCCGGGATGCGCTCGACCATCGTCGTCCTGCAGAACCCGGGCGCGATAGCGTTTACGAGTATCCCGTCCTTCGCAAACTCTCTTGCGAAGGTCTTTGTCAATCCAATCACTCCGGCCTTAGAAGCGGAATAGCTGGATTGGCCGATATTCCCCATCTCGCCGACGACCGAGGAGATGTTGATGATCCTCCCGCTGTGCTGCTTCTTCATCACTGGCAGGACGGCTTTCGTGCAGTTGAGGACCCCTGTCAGGTTGGTGGCGATGATCCTCGTCCAATCCTCGATATTGAGGTTGATTAGAAGGTCGTCCTTCGTTATCCCTGCGTTGTTGACCAGGATATCCACGCCGCCAAGCTCCTTCACGGCATGGTCGACCAGGCGCTCAGCGTCCTTGTAAGATGTGACATCCGCCAGGCAGAATGACGATTTCCTGCCCATGCCTTTGATCTCCTTGACGACCTGCAACGCCTCATCTTCGGCAAGGTTGCAGTTCACGATGACGTCTGCTCCCTGCTTCGCAAATTCCAGCGCGATCGTCCTACCGATCCCTCGAGAGCTCCCCGTAACGATTGCCTTCAGTCCAGAAAGTCGCCCGTTCGTCATAGCGTCCCCGTGAGGACCTCAAACATATATTGCTTTTCTCCATTGCAACTAATCTACAGCCCTATTTGTCACCTGATGAAAAGTGGAATCTGTCACATAATCTCATTAAATTAAATGATTCAAAAATCATTCGTGACAATAAAGAAAGAATGGCGCAGAATATTATTATCAATTGGTAATCGCTATGGGTGAATATCCCTCCAAAGGAGCGCCATATCTTTGAAACTTAGAATTGGTATCGTCAGCCCCCATCCGGTTCCAAGAACGGAAACATACAAGATTGGAAGACTTCTCGCTGAAAAAGGACACGATGTCACAGTTTTTCTTCCTTATGCAGACAGAATCGAGACGGAATCCTGGGAGGGAGTAGAAATCAAAGGTTTCAAAACAAGCTTTCTTCCGATGATCCAATATCCTTTGCCGCGTCTTTCCTGGCCATTTTCGATTACTAAGGAAATTGCGAATTATGATTTTGACATAGTTCAAGCTTGTGATTATGATTACTTGACCTCGCTAATTCCCCTATTATCAAGAAGAATTCCCTTTTCAAGAAGAATAATCACTTCCGACGCTTTTCCAGGTTATAACTGGCGATTTGGATTGAAACCGATTGATTTCGTGGGTAAGGTCTATACAGCAAGCATCGGAAGATTAATTCTAAAAGGATACTCTAGATTCGTTGTTCTTCATGAGAAAATGGTTCATATCGCAAAGCGACTAGGGGTTCCTGAAAATAGAATAAAAGTGATTGGAAATGGGGTCGATTCATCATTATTTAAAAGAGTCGCTAGCACGAATGATGCAAAGGAAATATTAGGATATAGAAAAGATTCTCATTTAATCCTCTATGTAGGAAGATTGAGTTTTGTCAAAGGGATTGACATATTATTGAAGGCGGCAGAAATTGTTCACAAGAAGGATGAGAAAATAAAATTCGTAATTATTGGAGATGGGGGGGAGAAGGACAGATTGATGCAAGATGTAACCCGATCAAATGTTGACATTCAATTTGTGCCGAGAATGTCTCAGAAGAGATTATCTGCTTGGTATTCTGCGGCGGACATGCTGGTTATACCATCAAGGTCGGAGGGTGTTCCAAATACAATGCTTGAGGCAGCTGCTGTTGGTCTTCCAATTATTGCAACCGATGTAGGAGGAATATCCACTTTTCTCAAGAACGAGATAAATGGAATGTTAATACCACCAGGATCCGCAATGACTCTTGCGGATAAAATATCATACTTGCTTTCAAATCCAGATCAATGTCAAAAAATGGTTGCTAATGCCCGTGAGGAGGTACTAAAGCATTATCGCTGGCCAGATGTAGTGCAATCTTTTGAATCCGTGTATGAAAGTATGATTTTGGACAAAGTATGAATGGATTAATTCGGATTCTAAGAAACCTATCCAACAAACGGAAACCTCATTGACAATCATTGAAAGCCAGGTAACGGTTAACTAGTCCATAGGGGCGAATCCTATCTTCCCTTCAAACCCCTTATTCTTTTCTGGCTTCGATCCATACTTTGTTCCCCCAAACCTTCACAGATTTTGGCGCAAGTTTCGACCAGTATGTCCCCCCATGAATATCGCAAAACGCCCTGATTTCTTTGATCAATCCTACCCAGTATCTAGCACTATGAATGTTCTCGTCTTTCCAGCAGACATCTACTGGAACTCCTGCACGAAGCGTCCGCTCGTGAAATGCGATATCGCGTGAAAGGAGCCACTTAATTCCTCCTCTCTTGACGGCACCTCCTCGCTTTGAAGATCTGACCCAATTTACGATCATACATGAATAGACTGCATGAGGATTCAGCACGTTGCACTCGCTTAGGACCAGCGCCCCTCCTGGTCTAAGAACCCTCGCTTGCTCGGAAAGGGTAGCTCTAGCATCACATACATGAGACATGAATTCATTCGAGAAGACGATGTCAAAACATTCTGTTAAAAATGGCATCCTAGTCGCGTCGCCATAAGTGAAATGAGCATCGTTCATGTTTATGAAATCACTTAGATAGGTGCTCTTCTCATGGTGATGAGAATGAATGTCGACGCCAATGCGGTTGCATTCCGTTTCTATCGAACCAAGAATATCGCAGTTACCCGCCCCACAATCAAGCACCCAAGGCTTGCGGCCTAGAGCTAGAGTTTCACGTTTAATAACTTGGTCGAGTTTTTCCGCAATTCTACTGACCTTCGGGCTGACTTCGTCTCGTCCCTTCGTTATTCCCACATCCACGAATTGCTTTTCCTCCCTATGGATTTTATGATGAAATCGTCCTGTTAATACCCGCAGGATACGAATAGTTGAAAGACCATACGATATTCCAGTCAAGGATTCAACCCCGGGAAAAGAGTGCAACCTTGGATTTGGGGCCGATTCTGACAAAGGGACAAAGTCACGATAGAATTGCCAAGAGAAAGCAAAGAAAGGAAATCCTCCTTGGATGGCTCACATTATGAAAATTCTTGTATGCGCTACAGAATATCCGCCGAAGCACTCATCAGGAATTGGCAACGTTGTCTATAACATATCAGTTAGGCTCGAGGAATCCGGGGTAGATTGCTATTTGTGTACTCCCGATGGACCAGACAAAATAGTAGGAGGAGGGTTAATTGGCAGACTCGGGGTCATTGGTCTTCTTGATTACTGGCAGAAAGTAGATCTCTACTTCGGCCAGAAGTATGACGATTTTGATGCTCTATGGTATAATAATCCACTCTTCTTAAGAGGTATCGAGCAGGAAAAGGTTTTGATAACGACTCATACAACATATCAGGGGGCTTTATCCATAAAGACTACGCCAGCCCTCTACTACGAAATTGCTGCACGCGCGGAAAAATACTGCTATGGCAGGGTGAATAAATGCGCGAGTTTCGTTGGGGTTGATCCGAAGGTATGCAAGGAACTGGAAAACCTTGGTATTGATAAGTGGAGGATACAATACATCCAGAATGGGGTAGATACAAAGGCGTATGCTCCTTCGTCCAAGAAGGAGGAGTCAAGATTGGGACTTGGCTTCTCAAGCAAGGACCTGATTATTCTGAGTGTCGGTAGGTTGACCGCTGCAAAACGACCTCTTGAATTGATTAGAACTTTTTCGATAGTGGCAAAAGGAGTGCCTAATGCCAAGCTAATCATGGTTGGAGGAGGAGAACTGACGGATGAAGCAAAACGGCTAGCTAACGCTCTTTGCCCGAACAATATTCAGGTCCTGGGCTACGTTCCTGACAATATGATATTGAAGCTTTATCCATCCGCTGATTACTTCATTATTGCATCGAAATACGAGGGGCAACCGTTGACATTGCTGGAGGCCATGTCATCTGGCCTCCCGTGCATTGTCTCAGAAATCCCGAACTTGAGTATGGTTGCAGAAGCAAAATGTGGTCTTGTAACTGATTTTACTGAAATCCATAAGGCAGCTGCGGCGATTCTTCAATACATACAACAGGACAACAGTGAGCACGCCAGGAATGCTAGGGAATATGTGCTGGAGAACCATGATTGGTCGATTATAGTTCAGAGATACATAGAGGAATTCAATAGAATCGCCCGTCATTAGAGATTGTATTTTTTCACACCGACGAAGAGATTCGATGAGAATTTGGAAATGACATGTATCTCATGTCAGTTGATGATCCACGAGCATGTGCATAAATCGTACGTGGGGGTTTTGCGATTCTGGGATTGCGAATCGGATGTGTGCCTTAAATCCACATCTCTGATGAGACACCATGGAGAACAGAAGGGTTTCGAGCATCGGGACAAGAATACTAGCGGTAATCTCTAATATGAGGGTTAATAAAGATAGAATCAAGAACGAGGTCGATGGTTACAGCCTCAATATCTCAAATGTAAATGAAGATAATGTCCAAAACCAAGATATTTCCAAGAAATGAACTATGAGAACATTGAGTAAGTTGGTTTGAGTATCATGACTAAGAATCACTTGAAAAAAATCGAAGAGGATCGTCCAACAATGAAAGCGATTCTTATCAATTTTAATACGTATGGTGGGCAAGTCCACTACATTTCTCAGTTGGCAAACGCACTTTCAGAGATAATCGATGTCACAATCATAGCTCCCGTCGGTATTGACAAAAGTAACTTTCTGAAACCTATTCGAATTATTGAATTAAAAGTTGGGAACGTCATGAACAACTTCCTCGTTAACACAATCATCCCATGGCGCCCAGCAATATTTCTGCGAGCTTTGTTCAGAGAGAAGCCGAGTGTGATTCACTTCACCGAACCAAATTTATGGTCAGGAATTTTATTGCCCTTCCTGCATGAGCTGCCCGTAGTGACAACCGTACATGATGTTCATTCTCACCTTGGGAGTAGAAGCCTCGATCACGATTTTGCACAAAAACTCCATGTGTTTTTTTCCGACCGGCTGATTGTCCATGGAGAAAAATCCAGAGAAGAGTTGAAGCAGAATTATAAATGCGATATTATTCCACATGGCGACTATTCATTCTTTGCGAGACTCAGATCCGACGAACCTTCTGAGGAGGAAGGAGCGGTATTATTCTTCGGCAGGATAGAACCGTACAAAGGTTTGAAGTATCTGATCGAGGCGACTCACATTGTATCTCAGAAGCTGCCGAATGTCAAACTTATTATTGCTGGGTCTGGAGACATTTCTAGGTATGAAGGACTCATTGTTGACAAGCGGGTAATTGAGATGCACAATAGATATATTCCAGACTCAGAAGTCCCAATCTTCTTCCGAAGAGCATCCATCGTCGTACTTCCGTATATAGAAGCTACTCAAAGCGGTATAATTCCAATCGCTTACGCTTTCGGAAAACCAGTCATTGCGTCAAGAGTCGGAGATATACCTGATGTGATTGAAAGCGAGAAAACCGGCATCTTAGTTGAGAGCGGTAATTCCAAAGTACTTGCGAATGCAATGATCAGACTGCTGACTAATGAGCAACTTCGTAACGAGATGGGATTCAATGCACGGAGAAAGATGGAGACGGAACTATCTTGGAGAATAATAGCAGGAAGAACGGTTGAGGTCTACCGAAAAGCAATGAATAGGAAAAATAAAAAATGACGATCTCGCTTTGATGAATGACCGAAACATGCGTCGATTTCTTAGCTCGGGAGCTCCTTAGCAGCTCTCACAAGATCCGCTGAGTACCCAGCTATGGGACCGAGAATCGGCGTAGCGTACGTAATCACTCCAGAATCGGTCAGCTGAGTCACTCAGGTTGTCGATGTGCTGGAGACGCAAATTCATTATGTGCGAATGTGTGTATCTTGCCAAATAGATAGGACGTTGGTTGAGAATCATGCGGCTACCCAACCCATTAAGGATGAACGATTGGAAGCTCAGAACTTTTCTGATTGTCGCAATCACAACTCAAATCTCAGTCTGGAGCCTGGAAATATGGAAGGAAATGGGAGTTGAAATCCCTGTCATTAGGCAGATCTTGGGATTTGTGTGCTTTGCTTACTTACCTGGAATCACAATACTCAGAATCCTTGGATTGCACGAGAGAAATCCTATTGAGATTTTGCTATATTCGGTTGGTCTGAGCCTCTCTTTCGTGATGCTTATCGGTCTGATTGTGAATGTGATGGCCCCAGCGATGGGGATTGATGCCCCAATTTCGGAATCCGTCTTCCTACCCACGTTTGGTCTGGCATTTATCTGTCTTTGTGTAATCTGTTATTTTAGAGATATTGACTATGAGGGATCAAACTATATCGGAACAGGGAGAATTCTTAATCCCGGGGTTGCGGTCTCCGCATCGCTTGTAACCCTTGCAGTTAGCGGTTCCATTTTAGTTACCTCAAGCAACAATGGCCTATTATCACTGATAGTTCAAGCTTTAATTGTAATAGTAATGTTATTGTGTTGTTATCGAAATTGGATACCCGCCAGATTATATCCGATGTTATTGGTTGCGATGGCACTTTCTCTTCTCTGGCAATCCTCATTGATTTCATCGTACATTTGGGGATGGGACATTCAAAGTGAGTATTACTTCTCGAGTCTAGTACTATCTAATTCGATATGGAATCCTACATTACCCTATGCTGGCAACGGTGTTCTTAGCATTGTAATGCTTGCGCCTGCGTGTTCCATTATCTGCGATATTAATATACTATGGATATTGAAGGCACTTTATCCTTTGATATTCAGTCTTGTCCCTCTTGGCCTATTTGTGCTGTATAATAAACAAATGAACGATAGGTCAGCGTTCCTATCGGTATTTTTCTTCATCTCATTATTCACTTTCTTTACGGAAATGGTTCAGCTCGCAAGACAAGAAATCGCTGAGTTATATATGGTCCTAATACTCGTTGTAGCTTTTCAGGGCCCGGCGAATAAGAAGATAAGAAGTGTCTTGATGTTGATTTTCGCTCTTTCATTGATTGTTTCTCATTATGCAACGGCCTACCTCTTTATCGTTCTACTATTGGGTTCATCGATCTTATTAATATTCAAAAGCGCGACACTACGAAGCAATTACATCAGGGCTTTTCAACCCAGATTCATAGCTCTTTTCATTACGCTGACAATAGCGTGGTATATCTTCACGTCAAGTTCTAACTCGTTTAATTCAATAGTACTCATTGGAGACAAAATAGCTGAAAATTTTGCATCAGATTTCTTTAACCCGGCATCTGCTCAAGGTTTGGCAATATTATCCGCACAACTCCCCTCGGTTCTGCATGTATTTGCAAAGTACCTTCAAATTCTATTGCAGGCTCTCATTGTTACGGGAATCATAAGTTCACTCATACGAAAAAGAGGATCGGGATTTACTCGCGATTTTCTGGCGTTCTCTCTGGTCTGCCTTGGCATTATGATAGCGGCCATCGTAATTCCTTATTTCGCATCGGCGTTGAACACAAGCAGATTATATCAATTGAGTCTGATATGTCTGGCTCCCTTCTGCGTCGAAGGGATGAAAGCCATTTTGGAGGTCATCAGAAGAGCTACTGGGTTCCTCCAATCAATGAATCTGAAAGACGCATCACATATTGTGATATCTGCGATTCTTGCCGGATTTCTGCTATTTGGTACTGGATTCATTTATGACATAACCGGAGATAATCCCACATCCTTTGCATTGGATACCAACGTCGATGGCCCACATTATAGTTTACAGGAGGTTGAAGCAGCAAGGTGGATTGTGAGCCATGCTGGAGGAGGGTTGATTTATGGAGACGCCTACAGATGGCAATTAATTCAAAGCATTAACGGGCCACCTGCTATGATGATTCCAGAAAGTGCGAAACTAATCAAAAACGACGCCTACATCTTTCTTGGAGCACCTAATGTCAAGAACGACAGCGTTCTGATATCCCGCTATGTTGGTGTATCACTACAGTATAGATACATTAGCTCAAGCTATGTCACTGAGCAGCGGCTTCTGATACTGGATACGGGCAAGGCACAGGTCTACTTCTAAGGGTTACATTTGTGCTATTTCTCTGCTCTAATCTATCATAAGAACTAGCACATGATAAGAATGACGTCGGTTACTTTGAACGAAAAATTGAACTTCCCCTTGATTCTCCTTAGCATTAGTGCCTTATTATAGGTGGCTTGAAGAGAATGCGACTGATCACCCGACATATACCAATCACAAATAGGATTATGCTAGTTATCGGAATGAAATAGGATGGTACGGTAATTCTGACTGGCAAAAGTGAGAGGACCGACCCTGGCTCAAATATATTCCTCGGAGTTGTAAATGCATGAAAGGACAGGTCTTGATTCGGAAGCATTTTGGAGCGCTATGGGAAACTGGAGTGCGTCGATAATACAGAAATAATCAAGACCGAATCGCTACTATTTGACAACGACGATTACAGATCCAATACAAGTAATGAGTGAAAAAACCCATTCGATAGAAATGTCGAATACATCACATCATCTGGAAAATAATTCACTTGCAATGAAACAAACGTGGCCAAGAAATAATTACATGACTCGAGATGAGAACAGAGACTACATGCAGACTAGATTTGAGCATGAAGTCTAGTATTAATGAGGTCGACCCGCGACAATCATAATATACCCTTTACCGCAGTTGCTAAAAAATATTTGCCTCAATCATTCGAATAACCCAATCGTGACGTCAAGGGGATCACGAGAATGAGAGTACTCTTTGTGACTCATCAAATGGCTTTCAATATCAATGGTGGCGCCGAGATTCAGATTGCTAATACTATGAGAAGCTTGAACTCAATCGATGCGTCGTGTCATACGAAAGCATTCAACCCATGGGAAGACCGTATACAAGATTTCGACATTATGCATATCTTTAACCCTCTGTCATTCCCCACAGAGAGCCTTACCATGGCCAGATTTGCCATTGAGAATAAGGTAAGAGTTGCTGTCTCTCCAATCTATTTTCAATCTGATGAGATGAGGATGGATCTGCAGTCAAAAAGACTCCACGGTAGTCTCTGGAAGTCGGCGATATTGTTTAGACCGTTGATAGTCCGAAACAAATTATTGCAGTATCTTGACCCTTATCATGACTTTAGCAGATTGCTTGAAATCGCTGATGCCATTCTTCCAAATACAGAAGCCGAGATGAACTCATTAAAGTCCCACTTTAAACACATAGGAGATTCCCAGTTAGAGTTGGTACCCAACGGAGTCAATCATAGCTTTGCAGATGGAAATCCGAGTTTGTTCAAGCAAGAGTATGGAATTTGCGATTTCGTCCTTTACGTTGGTAGAATTGAGAAACGTAAGAACATCTTGCGTCTTATTCGGGCCTTTTCAAATACTGAACTCGAAACAAGTCTGGTCATAATTGGTAAGGCTCATGATGACTTGTACCTGTCCCTCTGTAAGAAAGAATCAGATGAGAGAACATTGTTCCTTCCGGCGGTTCCACATGATTCACCAATGCTAAAATCCGTTTACAAATGTGCAAAAGTCTTCGCATTGCCAAGTTATTATGAAACTCCTGGGCTAGCGGCGTTAGAAGCAGGGCTGGCAGGTGCCAACATTGTGATTACTGCTCGCGGCGGTACTAGGGAGTATTTCGGTGAGTACGCTAGGTACATCGACCCTCTTGATCGATCGGATATAGAAAAAGCGTTGATTGAACAAT
>Ga0315277_10009112_pt1 | contig 12703 bp, 9 predicted proteins | sample YL17G05_15_MG_FD_203695 | JGI IMG/M metagenome (GOLD analysis project Ga0315277, IMG submission 203695) | Sediment microbial communities from Yellowstone Lake, YNP, Wyoming, USA - YL17G05_15 | ecosystem: Environmental > Aquatic > Freshwater > Lake > Sediment | place: USA: Wyoming | collected... | reverse complement strand
TGCACAGCAGGATTCGCTGTACGGTGCACCGCACAGGAGCGCAGGTCCGTGTCGGCCGTTTGCACGCGTCTTTGTTGGGAGCATGTTACAGGAATGGTGATGCCGACCTCTACCATGTCCATTGGAGCCGCCATTTCTCTCTCCATTTGTCCGGTCACAGCGCGTAACGGAGTAATACTGAGAGACCCTAACACAACCTATCGCGGGCATTTTAGTGCATGTCCCCGGAGGCATTCCTGTGGAGGAAGAGAATGCCTCCGGTTCAAGCAACACACCAATCCCTTCACGGGGTTTCGTTAGAGATTCCAAGGAAACCATCCGCCTTGGCGAGAGGAGTGTACAGGATGGCAACTACTCGGATCACACTCGATGGCGAATGGTCTCTTCGATGGTGTAGCGAGGGCGAGGGGGAGGCGGCCGGCTGGTGCTCCACGGGTGTGCAGTGCCAAGATGCAATCGTCGCCGAGGTGCCAGGCATGACTCATCTCCACCTCCTCGGCGCGGGTGAGATTGCGGAACCGCTCTTCGGCCGAAACGCCGAGCAGTGCGATTGGATGGAGGAGAAGGACTGGTGGTATTCGCGGACCTTCAGGCTCGCCGAGGACGACCTGACAGACCGCATTGAGGTCGTCTTCGATGGCTTGGACACCTTCGCCGATGTCTGGGTGAATGGACAGCATGTTGGCTCATGTCGGAATGGCCTGGTGCCGTGGCGAGGAAACATCACCCCCCACGTTCGGGCCGGAGAGAACCTGATCGTCGTGCGCATCGACACGGGCCTACGATGGGCGCACAGGCAGGATATCAGCCGCTACCTTTTCAGCCCCGACGCTGGCACTGGCGACAACTCCCATCTGCTCCTGCGCCGCAGCGCCTTCTCCACCAAGTGGGACTGGGCCCCTCGCCTTGCGACCTGTGGAATCTGGCGATCCGGTCGCGTTGAGCTCCACCGAGACATGGCCCTGCGCGACGTGTGCCTGCGCAGTCAGCTTCTCTCCGACGGCAATGCTCGTCTCATCGCTCTTGTGGAGATCGAGTCATTTGGCGATAGGCATTGTGAAGCCCTCTTGGAGTTCAGCCTAGAGGGGGCTGTGGACGTTGTCCTCCACACCACGGTTGTACCGGGTCAGAACCTCATCACGCACACCTTCATGGTTCCCGAGCCGCGTCTGTGGTGGCCCAACGGAACGGGAGAGCCGCACCTGTACCCCTTCACCTGTCGGTTACGGCATGGCGAAAGGAAGGCCGCCGTCGATGCGGTGACCTTCTACTATGGGATCCGGGAGGTGGAGCTCCAGCAGGAGATGCTTAACGGTGACGATGGTCAGTGCTTCACTTTCGTCGTCAATGGCGTGCCCATCTTCTGCAGAGGCGCCAACTGGGTGCCCGCCGATTCGCTGGTCTCCCGCGTTACCCCGCAGCACTACGAAGCTCTTCTTCGTGATGCCATTGAGGCCAACTTCAACATGCTGCGAGTGTGGGGAGGCGGGACCTATGAGAGCGACGCCTTCTGGAACATCTGCGACCGCCTCGGCATCATGGTCTGGCTTGACTTCCAGATCGCCTGCCAGCCGACGCCGGAGGACCAATTCGATTACGTGTTGGAGATAGGGCGAGAGGCGGAGATAGCCATCAAGCGCCTCCGCAATCATCCCAGCCTGGTGCTGTGGTGCGGCAACAACGAGAACCAGTACATCTACGTGAAGCTGGGAGAATTCTGGGGATGGCGCACCTACCACGAGATCCTGCCGACTGCAGTTGCTCATCTTGACCCGAAGCGCCCATATTGGCCTTCCAGCCCATACGGCGGTCCTCAGTTCAACGACTGGGATCGCGGCGATCGCCACTCATGGCAGGTCGCATTCTCGGCGCTCCCCTTTGGGAGTCTGGCCAACTACCACGAGATGGCCGCGGATCGGGGCAAGTTCATCTCGGAGTACGGCTTCCTAGCACCTCCTGTTCGAGCCAGTCTCGAGCAGGGGCTGCCTGCGGACGAACTCAGCCGCGGCAAACCAGCATGGGAGTTCCACGCCAATCCCTACGAGAGTGGCATCCCACGCGGAGCCTACCGGAATGTCTTCGAGGAGGCGCTGGACGCGTATTTCGGTCGCAACGTAAATGAGCTCGACCTCGACACCTATCTGCTTCTCACGCAGGCCTGGCAGGCCGAGGCCTACCGCTTCAGCCTCGCCCACTTTCGCCGCAGGAAGTTCCTCACGAGCGGGGTCCTTTTCTGGATGTACAACGATTGCTGGTTGGCCACGAGCAGTTGGAGCGTCATTGACTACTACCTGCGACGTAAGCCAGCCTTCTACGCAGTCAAGCGCGCCTACTCGCCGGAAATGGTCTCCTTTGCCGAGCAGGAAAATGGTCTCGCCATATGGCTGGTGAACGACCGCCTCGCTCCCGCTCAGGGAGTGCTGGAATATGGGACTGGCCGCTTCTCCCAGGAGCACGCGGAGACGGTGGGCGCTGTGTCCCAGCACATCGCGGCTAACTGCTCCAGCCGGGTACTTACCCTGCCGCCGCCGGCGCTATCCGACGAGAATAAGGCCGACACCTACTACTGGGCTCGCTGGATGCGAGACGGCGCCCTCATCAGCTCTCACTATAGATGGCTCGGCACTTGTGGGGATGTCTGTCTTCCCGATCCCGGCCTTCGGTGGACCGCCAAGCCCCGAGACGACCACTACGAGGTGGAGGTCTCTGCCAGCCGATACGCCTGGATGGTGATCATCGATCCGACCGCTGACCTTAGACCCGAGGACAACTACTTCGACCTGCTGCCAGGCGAGAGCCGGACCATCCGAGTCAGCGGCCCCGCGCAGGTGCTTCGTGACCTCACCGTCTCGTCAGCCAACCGACTGCTGTGCGCTCCCAGTGCGCAGAGACGTGGTGAGGGAAGGCCCTCAGCCGACCCGTCTTCGGGCCGAGCTTGACTTCATTGACGCGGTTTCCGGGATTGCCCGGCCGTCAGAAGACGCGATAGAGGGATTTGGGCCTCAGATCGCCCTGACTGGTGACCGCGAAGCGCGGGTTGCTCCCCCGGGCTCATCGCCTCGGCGGCGGGATTACCCTCTGCAGGTGCATTGAGGTGTCCGCAGCATCGCGAGAACTCCCAATTCCATTCCTTCGTGGAAGTGCATCGGAAAGCCCGGCTCGGACGGTGCCGGGCCCGCGGAGACATACCCGAACTGGCCGGAGGTGGGCCCTGCTCGTCGTGCGCCGGGCCGTAGTGCTCTTCCACACGGGTCGGCTGCTCGGCCTGGTCGGTTAACCGGGCTGATCGTGCTGCGCCTCAACGACAATCGTACACAAAGTCGGTAAGTCAGTACAGCGACAAGCAGGGCTGGCTCGCGGTAGCATCGGTGCCAAGCTGCTCCCCTCTTGCGCAAGGCCCCGCGTCCCTCGCGTGTAGAGTTGCAGAGCGGTCACGCGGAGGACAGCATGCCGTCGGAGCGCGCAGAGCATGCTCCGACGCTATCTTCTAGTGGAGAGAGTGAGTGTATGAGCCGCATACCGATTGCACTGAACCTGTACTCGCTGGCCACGGACTGTGCGCACGACTTGGCAGGAACCCTTGGCCAGGTCGCGCGGATGGGCTTTGACGGGGTGGAGCTGCTGACCTACTACGGTCGCCCGGCGAAGGAATTGCGTCACCTGCTCGATGATGTGGGCCTGAAGGCTGCTGGCGTCCACGTTGGCTCGCCGGGAATGGGCATGGGGTGGGGGATAGACATGCTGCAGGGAGACAACCTGAAGCGCACAGCCGAGATCAACGCCGTGCTGGGAAACAAGTATGTGATAGTGGCGCTGATGGAGCAGAAGCATATGAAGACGCGCGACACCTGGCTGAGTTTCGCCGCTAAGCTCAACGAGATCGCTGCTGAACTGCGCCCCTACGGCATCCGCGTAGGCTATCACGGCGAGGGCTGGGAGTTCATGTCGGTCGAGGACGAGACTCCTTGGGATGTCATGGCCGCCAATACCAATGATGACGTAGTGCTGCAACTGGACACGATGACCGTCGCCGAGCAGGGGCGCGATCTGATACATTACCTGGAGAAGTACGTGGAGCGAGCTCCAACCGTGCACCTGGTCGAATACGCAGAGGACAACCGGACGCCGTTGATCGGAGAGGGCGACGTCCCATGGTCCGAGGTATTCCGAATATGCGAGACGTCCGGAAGGACAGAGTGGTACATCATGGAGCAGGAGAGGCAGCGGTACTCCCCCCTGGAGTCGGTCAGGCGCTCTCTGGACAATCTGCGCGGGTTGTTGGGCCAGCCGTCGGCGTCATCTGCATAGCAAGGAGATCAGGAGCAGTGTCAGAGTCCGGGTTCGTGGATGTCTCCAAGGAGGTGGGCAGGTTTGAGGTGAAGGGCGGGAGTCCGTTTACGGACAGGGCGCTCGTGGTTGATGTGGACGGCGATGGGTTCGAGGACATCGTCACGTGGGCTTGCGGTAGGTGCAACCTCAGGTTGTTCATGAGCCACAAGGGGGAGTGGTTCACGGACGAGACGGAGGAGCGAGGGCTGCTGGGTGAGTGGGGTGAGATCCACATATGCAACGCCTTCGACTTCCGCTGCCGCGGTCACTACGACCTCTATGTCGGCAACTGGGAGCACAGCCATTGCCGCAACCGTCTCTTCCTCAACGATGGGACAGGGCACTTCCGCCCCTCGGGATTCCATTTCCCCCACGGGTCGAAGGGGGTCATGTTCTGTGATGTCGATGGTGACGGGTGGATCGACATGCTCGATAGTGGCGAGCAGGATTTCGAAGGGGGCACGCTGTTCATGAATCTGGCAGGGCATCTGCTGGTCGACCAGACCAGGGAGCGGTTCGGCGGAGAGCGGGTGATGGGATACCAGGGCTGTGCCTTTGCCGACTTCAACAACGACGGCTACCCGGATATGTTCACGACCGGACACTACTATGGCGGCGGCATCTGCCACCTGTACGTGAACGATGGCGCGGGGCATTTCAGAGAGGTGACCGACCAATACAACCTCACCTTCCACGAGGAGTGCAATGGCGTTGACGGGGCCGCCTTCGCGGACCTCAACAACACCGGGAACCTGGACCTGATCGCGGTCAAGAACGGCACCGTCTGGATCCACGAGAACGTGGACAACGGCAAGAGCTTCCCCCGGAGGGCGGTGATCGAGGCCAATGACTTCGAGGTCGACCCGGAGAAGTGGTGTGGCGAGTCGGTGGCGGTCGCGGACTTCGACAACGACGGCTACCTCGACCTCTACGTCGCGGGCACGAAGTGGGTCTACCGGAATGAGGGCAACTACAAGTTCACCAAGGCCTGGGAGATCGCCGTGCCGCCGGGGGAGCAGACCCGGACGCTCTCCTTCGGCGATCTCAACAAGGACGGGAGGGTGGACATCCTCTACGGCGCCCTCACCAGCAGGCTCAGGCTCTACCGGAACCTAGTGCCCAGCGTGGGCAGCTGGCTGGAGCTGAAGCTGATCGGACCGTCAGGGGATGCCGGCGGATATGGAGTGCGCATCAGCTTGTTCGACCACGGCCACGCGGGCGACATGTCCCACTTCCGCGGCATGAGGGAGTCGAACTCCGGCTACATGTACCACGTGGCGCCCTCGAGGCTGCTCCACTTCGGCGGGCTTGATGCCAAGCAGAAGTACGACCTGCTGGTCAAGCTGCCGTTTCACCGAGGGGAGTTCACCATTGCCGGCGTGACTCCCGGCAAGCGGTTGACCGTGGACTGCAACCCTGACAGGGGACACCACGCGCGCATCCTCGGTGACAAGACCTCCTAGGCAGGCAAGCGACGAGCAGCGCGGGCGCCGGGGGCCCGCGCTGCGACCGCCTACTCGCCGCGGTGGCGGCCGCTCATCTGCCAGGAGGCACGCTGGCAGCAGAAGGAGGGGCGATGAAGAGTGTAAGGATCGTTGGACAGGCCGGTGGAGTCCAGTCCACATGCGAGATGACGCAAGCGGCATCTATACGCAGGACCTGCTTCAAGTATTGGATGCTATTGGGGTCGAACCAGGTAAGGCGTACTACCTCACCGCAGTCAGAGAAGATGAGCAAGCGAACGAAATAGTCGTGACGCTCTTTCCAGACTACTGGAAACCGGAGAAAACCTTTGCGGTTGAGGTTCCTGGCAGCGTGAAAACCACCATGCCGAGATCGGAAGCTCGCGCACTGGGATCGATAAGCCGGGCACCTACGCGATACGCCGCGTCGATGTGAGTGAGAAGACCGAAGCAGGATAGGGACTGCTTGCGCGTGTTACGCGGCGATGAGACCCTTCAGGTGTGCGTCGCGAGCAACTCGAGGACTGCCTCGACAGGGGCTGCCAGCCGAGTGCAGTAACCCAGGAGTCCGGCATGTACTCAACTGCCACGGGAGGCACGCCAGCTGGAGCGGTGACTTCTGCTGTCTGCGCGTTGGTCGGCCCTGGGAGCCAGGGCCGGTTTCATCATCGGACAACAAGCACAACGGGAAGATGAGGCATTTACCCCCTTGACGCGAGCGGCATCGTGTGGTATGGTGGGTTAGCCACCATTTCGCGGAAGCGGGAAATAGGAGTGGTGGTATCTGAGTGCTGCTGTTCGGCGAAGCGGTGCGAGCGATTGGTCTTCGCGGTGCGTGGTGAGTGTCTGGAGGCGGTGTCTGCCGGGTCGCCCGGAGTCCGCCCGAAGCAAGGACAGAGATAGGAGGTGAGCGAGTTCCCTTTCGGGTCATGCGATCGCTGCGAACTGCGCCGGACGGCATTGTACAGGAGAGGAGATGAGATGAGAAGCGTACGGCGTCATGGTTTCACGTTGATTGAGTTGCTGGTGGTTATTGCGATCATCGGCATCTTGGCCGCAATGGTCTTTCCAGTCTTCGCTCGCGCGCGGGAATCGGCGCGGAAGGCGGTGTGTCTGTCGAATGTGAAGAACATCGCGCTGGCCATCAACATGTACATTGGCGACTGGGACAAGTTCTTCCCCACGGAGCATGACCAGACCGCCATCGACTACTTCAGCGCAGTTGGGGACCAAGACCCTTGCACCAATGCCATGGATGGCAAGATGAACCCCTACTTGCGCGAGCCGGCGATCCTGGATGAGTACGTCAAGAACCGCGACGTGTGGCGGTGCCCGAGCGCCAGGATGGCCTTTGGGGCGAGATCCATCCTATCGGTGGGCCGAGACGGGTACTGGCTGAATAACTTCGTCGATAACCCCGACTGGCACGACCAGATCGTTGCCGCTGGCGGAGGCTTCGGCAGCGGTTACGCGCCGCAATACCCCACGTCGCAAGTAGCAGTGGCCGTGCCTTGCGAGACGTGCTGGCCCTCCGGCTGGGGAGGTGAGGTAACGGACACCTTCGCCCAGGGGACGCCTGCGCACGACGATAGAGGCAGGAGCGGCGCGGCTGGCGGCAAGGTGTTCATTCAGAGCATCGCCACGAATTTCCACATGCGCGACTACAGGCACGCGCTGACCCCGGGGGCGGTGAACGACGCCGCCAGCTTCAGAGTCGCCAGCGATGGGGGCTCCAGTCCACAAATGTGGCAAGCGAACCACGTGGCCTACCCCGACTACTGCCGGACCGCCCTGGCATGCGGCGGCTGGAACGGGACTACCTGGGACAGCCCGGAGTGCTGCTCCGCAGACTGGGCGAACTGTCCCTGGACCCAGCAATGCGGGATCGACGCGACCGCCTTCGCCAAGTTCTACACCGACCCGTCGTACCGGAACAAATTCGCTCGGCACCTGGGCGGCTCCAACATAGGCTTCCTGGACGGCCACGCCAGGTGGTACCCGGCGGAGACGATCATGTCCCAGAGCCCGCCATGGCCGGATCCAATCTTCGACAAGGCGGACTACCTGTGCTCATGCTGGCCGGAGCACCCGTGAGCTCCTTCCCCCGTTGGTGACAGTTGTGTCTTAGCGCCCGACGCGGGGTCTTTTGCAGCGGGGTCCGCCCCCCGCGGACCCCGCTGTGCTTGTCACGCGGCCATGGAACCGGCTAGGTGTGCGTCGCGAGCACCTCGAGGGTCGCCCGGACAGGGGTTGCGGCCGAGTGCAGCAAAGCAGGAATGCCACATATGCTCAACTGCACTGCCAGGGGAGGCACGCTGGCCGGAACGCTGACTTCTACTGGCTGTGCGTGGCTCGGCCCAGGGGGCCAGGGCCGGTTTCGTCGCCGCTTAGCAGGCAGAACAGGGACATGAGGTCTCTTCCCAGCTGGACGCGAGCTGCCCCGTGTGGTACGGTGGACTAGCCACCATTTGACATGTCACCCGAACAGTTTGAAAGGAGCGGGACTTGGGGCCTGGACTTGTGCGAGACCCGATGTACCTACAGCTGAATGAGTTGCTGCGGCAGTTGATCCGGGCTGGCGAGTTCGCGGCAGGGGACCAGTTCCTGACGGAACGCCAGATCGCCGAGCGCTTCAAGGTCAGCCGTATCACCGCGAACAAGGCGTTGTCCAACCTCGTCGCTGGAGGCATACTCGAGTTCAGGAAGGGTGTCGGGACGTTCGTGCAGGCCCGGGCCATTGACTACGACCTCCGCTCCCTCGTGAGCTTCTCGGAGAAGGCTGAGGCGGCGGGGAGGCGACCGTCCACCAGCGTGCTGATGCTCCGTGACGCTAGCGCAGGGGAGGCGGAATCACCGCCCGACATGCGATGGGTGTCGGGTGGTGAGCCTGCGTACTACATGGAGCGTCTGAGAAGGGCCGATGACATGCCCCTGATCCTGGAACGGCGCTGGGTCATCGCCCGCTACTGCCCGGATCTGGACGAGGCCATGCTCGAGGGGTCGCTGTACGCGCTTTGGACGGACCGGTATCGGCTTGACATCGGTGGCGCGGATCAGGTCATCCGCGCGGTCTCGATCGGCAGCGGGGACGCCAAGCTTCTGGAGGCGCGGCTTGGCTCAGCAGCCCTGCTGGTTCTGTCGGTAGGCTACCTGGGCGGCGGTACCCCATTGTGGTTCGAGCGGACGCTCTACCGGGGCGACGCATACGAGTTCGTGAACCGACTCGGGCCACTGGCGATGAGTCGCCCGGCGCTGGGCTCGCTGCGCAGGCCCGGCGCCTCGGGACAGTAGCCGCAGCTGGGCATGAGGGACCTAGTGCTGGGAGCGCGGTTGAGACAAGATGGTGGCATCCATTGAGCGGGACTATGTGGGCTCCGTGTGGCGGACGGGCATTGACTCGCATTTCCCCGTGTGCTCCAACCGGGCGCCCCCGGGGATCCCGTACCGCGACGCGACGGCATCGCTCATGGAGCATCTGGGGCCGGCCCGGTAGTCGTGGACGACCGCGTTGATGAGTGCCAGCAAGAGGGCGCGCCACAGCCGCCGAGTGCCTTCGCGAGCTGTGTAGCAGGAGGTATGACAACCCGATGACAGATATCGGTGTCGCCGTCGTTGGAGCGGGCTTCATCGGCCCCGTGCATGTGGAAGCGCTGCGACGGCTTGGGCTGACCGTTACCGGGATCCTAGGGTATGACGAGGGCGAATCGAGGCGAGCGCGCGAGGCACTCAGGTTGCCCAGGGCCTATAAGGACTACGGCGAGGTACTCGCCGACAATGGCGTTGAGTCGGTGCACCTGGCCGTGCCCAACCGACTCCACCACGACATGGCGAAGCAGGCATTGCGTGCCGGCAAGCATGTGATGTGCGAGAAACCGCTAGCAATGGACTCTCGCGAATCTGCTGAGCTGGTGGAGTTGGCGCGGCAGAGCGGCCGGGCCGCCGCCGTGAACTACAACGTTCGCTACTATCCCCTGTGCATGGAGGCTCGCACCATGGTGCGGGAAGGGGAACTCGGCGAGGTATTCTCAGCTTGCGGCAGCTATGCCCAGGACTGGTTGTTTCGCCCCACCGACTACAACTGGCGGGTGCTAGCAGCAGAGGGTGGCGAGTTGCGGGCAGTTGCCGACATCGGCACGCACTGGCTTGATCTCATCCAGTTCATCACCGGCGAAGAGGTGGAGTCCGTTTGCAGCGACCTGAAGGTCGTCCACCCAGTACGCCGGCGGCCCCTGGGTGAGGTGCAGACCTACAAAGGCAAGCAAGAGCCGGAGGCGGTCGAGACAGAGCCTATCGACATCGCCACTGAGGACTATGGAGCGATCCTGCTTCGCTTTCGGGGCGGGGCCCGGGGATCGCTCTGGGTTTCGCAGGTGACGGCTGGGCGCAAGAACTGTCTGCGCTTCGAGATCGCCGGGTCACGACAGGCGGTAGCCTGGTGCAGCGAGACGCCAGACACGCTGTGGGTGGGCCGCCGCGACGAGCCGAACCAGACACTCATGCGGGACCCGGCCCTGCTTTCCGCCGGTGCCGCCGGGTTCGTCAACTATCCAGGCGGCCACGTCGAGGGCTTCCCCGATACGTTCAAGCAGTGCTTCCGGGCCTTCTACGAGTACATCGCGGCCGGCGACTGGTCGGCCCCGGCCAGCTACCCCACCTTTGTGGATGGGCACCGGGAGATCCTCCTCTGTGAGGCGATATTGCGGAGCCACCGCGCCTCGGCCTGGGTAGAAGCCAAGGAAGGGTCGCCATGAAACTCGGCTTCGTCAGCGCTATCCTGCCGGACCTGTCCCTGGAGGGAATCACCGCCTTTGCCGCCGCCGCGGGATTCGAATGCGTGGAGCTGATGTGCTGGCCCAGGGGCAAGGCCGAGCGGCGTTATGCCGGTGTGACGCACATTGATGTCGCCACGCTGAGCCAGGCGGAGGCTGACAGAGTCCGGGAAGGCCTCGGCGAGGCTGGGCTCGACATCAGCGGCCTCGGCTACTACCCCAATCCGCTTGCCCCCGATCCTGCCGAGGCGGAGCTCTACATCGAGCACCTCAGGAAGGTCATCGCCGCGGCGCGGATGCTGGGCGTGAACGTGGTGAATACTTTCGTCGGGCGTGATCGGACGAAATCGGTCGAGGACAACTGGCCCCGGTTCCGGGAGGTATGGCCGCGGCTGGTGCGGGCTGCCGAGGAGGCCGGGGTGCGCATCGGGATCGAGAACTGCCCCATGCTGTTCACCAGGGATGAGTGGCCGGGCGGCAGGAACTTGGCCTACTCGCCGGCCATCTGGCGGCGCATGTTCGAAGAGATCCCCAGCGCCAACTTCGGGTTGAACTACGACCCCTCTCACCTGGTGTGGCAGCAGATGGACTATACCGAGCCGTTGTGGGAATTCCGGGACCGCTTGTTCCACGTGCACGCGAAGGACTGCCGGGTGGACCGGCGGCGGCTAGATCAAGTAGGCGTGCTGGCGACGCCGCTCGAGTACCACACCCCGAAGCTGCCCGGGCTCGGGGAGGTGAACTGGGGACGCTTCCTCTCCGGGCTGAGCGATGTCGGCTACCGGGGACCGGTGTGCATCGAGGTGGAAGACCGCGCCTACGAGGATTCACTCGCTTCCCGTCAGGCGGCTCTCCGCCAGAGCGCCCGGTATCTGCGGCAGTTCCTCTCGGGTGAGGCCGTCCAGTGAATACCCAGGAGCGCATGGACGCAGGCATCGGCCCTGGCGGCACGATGGTGGCGTGCGCACTCGGAAACGTTCGCCGGGGCGAGGTCGTGGGCAAGGCCATCCCGACCAACGGAGAGGAGATCAGATGCCCTCGTACACCTACCGCGATATCGCGAAGATGATTGACCATTCCCTGCTCAACCCCACGCTCACAGAAGACAAGCTCGAAAACGGGTGTCGCCTCGCGCTTGAGTATGATGTTGCAAGCGTCTGCGTCCTGCCCTACTACCTGGAGCGCTGTGCCGCGATCCTACGGGGAAGCAATGTGTTGGCAACCACGACCGTCGGGTTCCCACACGGCGTGCAGACGACGCCCTGTAAGGTCGCCGAGGCTGAACAGGCTGTGGCGGACGGGGCCGCGGAGCTTGACATGGTTGTGAACATCAGCAAAGTCCTCAGCCATGACTGGGAGTACGTCTTTCGAGAGGTGACGGCTGTGATCGAGGTCGCTCACAGGGCCGGCGCGAAGGTGAAGGTGATCTTCGAGAACTGCTACCTCCAGGACGACCACAAGATCAGACTCTGTGAGATCTGCGGGGAGGCGAGGGCTGACTGGGTCAAGACCTCGACCGGCTACGGGCCGAGTGGAGCCACCCATGCTGACCTGAGGCTGATGCGCAGACACTCGCCGCCGCACGTTCAGGTGAAGGCCGCGGGCGGAGTGCGCGATCTCGACGCCCTCCTTGCTGTGCGCAGACTAGGGGTCAGCCGGGTGGGCGCCAGCCGGACGAAGGAGATACTGGACACTTGCCGGCAACGCCTGGGTCAGGCTCGAACACCGGCCCCGTGACCGTTCAGGCGCGCTGCTTCGCGCCACCACCTCGGGCGCATGGCCGAAAGTGTCCGCCGTCACCGTTGTCCTCCCTGTAGGTGTCGATGCCCAGTCGGCTGGTCAACAGCGGCTGTTGTTCCTGCAGCGGGCCGTCGCCGCCGGGGAAGAGGTGGGAGAGCTGGCGCGGCTGCACGACGAGAACCGTCGGCTGAACTCGGAGCTTCGGATGCTCAAAGACCGGTTCGGTGAGGCTCCTGCTCGCAAGCGCTACACCCCGATGCAGCGACTCCGCGTGCTCTGGCATATGGCCTATTATGTACTCCGCAAATACTCATCGGCACGCCAGGACAGCGACCTCTACTCGCTGGATTCGGAGAGTGGGCCTGGCCTCCTGCCAGCTGCGTCTCATCATAGCGGCACCAA
>Ga0315277_10009111_pt1 | contig 12705 bp, 7 predicted proteins | sample YL17G05_15_MG_FD_203695 | JGI IMG/M metagenome (GOLD analysis project Ga0315277, IMG submission 203695) | Sediment microbial communities from Yellowstone Lake, YNP, Wyoming, USA - YL17G05_15 | ecosystem: Environmental > Aquatic > Freshwater > Lake > Sediment | place: USA: Wyoming | collected... | reverse complement strand
ATCGCGTTGGGCCGGAACGGCTGGCGCGAGTCGGACCTGGCGGCGTTGCTGCCGCCGCTGGCCGGGGAGACGGCATGGAACCCGCTGCGCTTCGCCGCGCTGCGCCGCAGCTTCCGCGCACACCTGGTGCAGCGAGGCGCGCACGGCCAGTGGGACTTCTTCCACGCGCAAACCCGCGCGACCGTGCTGCGGCGGAACCTGACCGATTCCGAGATTGTTCAACAGCTTCACTCCGCCATCGCCGACCATCTGGAATCGCTGGACCGCGGCGACCCGGTGCGCGAAACGGAGCTGATGCACCACCTCATCGGCGCCGACGACCGCCCCCGCGCCGCGCGCTACTACGCCGGCGAGTTGACACCGAGCGAGCTGACCGGCGTCAGCCGCTGCCTGGCCGACTATATCGCCGGCTTCGGCGATATCGAGCCGAACCCGGGACTGGCGTGGGTGGTCTCGCTTCTCGCGTTGCATGGGATAGAACCCGTGCACGTTGGCATGTTATGCAACCGGTATCTCTTCGATCTGTTGGACGCATCGGAAAACCTAACCCGGCTGTCAACACGGGTCGCGCTCCTGACGGCAACCGGGTCGGCATTGGAGCGGCTGGCGGCCACCGACCCGGGGAATGCGGCGTGGCAATACGACTGGGGGATAAGTCATGAGCGCATTGGCTCCGTGCTGAAGGATAAAGGGGACCTACCCGGCGCTCTTTCGGCATACCAGCGGAAAAAGGTCATCATCGAGCGGCTGACGGCGTCCGACCCCGGCAACGCCGAGTGGCAGCGGGACCTGTCGGTGAGTCATGGGAGGATCGGCGACGTGTGGGTGGCGCAGGGCGACCTGCCAGACGCGCTGGCGGCGTATCGTTCGTGTCATGCCGGACTGGAGCGGCTGGCAGCGTCCGATCCCGGCAACGCGGGGTGGCAGCAGGACCTGTCAGTGAGCCACGATAGGATCGGCGAGGTGCGTGTGGCGCAAGGTGACCTGCCGGGTGCGCTGACGTCGTATCGAGCGTCCCTGGCGATACGGGAGCGGCTGGCGGCGTCCGACCCGGGGAACGCGGGACGGCAGCGGGACTTATCGGTGAGCCACGAGAGGATCGGCGACATGCGTGAGGAGCAGGGCGACCTGCCGGGCGCGCTGGAGTCCTATCTAGTACGCCTCCAGATCATGGAGCGGTTGGCGGCGTCCGATCCCGGCAACGCGGGGTGGCAGCATGGTCTATCCGTCGGCCACAGCAAGGTCGGCAACGTGCGGGTGGCGCAGGGTGACCTGCCGGGCGCGCTGGCGTCGTATCGGGCGTGTCATGCCGGACTGGAGCGGCTCGCGGCGTCCGACCCCGGCAACGCTGAGTGGCAGCGGGACCTGTCGGTGAGCCACGAGAAGATCGGCAACGTGCGGGTGGCGCAGGGTGACCTGCCGGGCGCGCTGGCGGCGTATCGGGCGTATCATGCTGGACTGGAGCGGCTGTCGGCGTCCAATCCCGGCAATGCGGGGTGGCAGCGTGGTCTCTCCGTCAGCCAGGAGAAGATCGGTAACGTGCGGATGGCGCAGGGTGACCTGCCGGGCGCGCTGGCGGCGTACCGGGTGTCCCTGGCGATACGGGAGCGGCTGGCGGCGTCCGACCCCGGAAACGCGGGGTGGCAGCGCGACCTGTGGGTGTCATACTTGAAGATGGCACAGGTTACCGAGCAGGCGGGCACGGGGGACGCCATGCCGTGGTGGCGGAAGGCCTGCGAAACCCTCGCCGGCATGAAGGAGCGCGGATTGTTCATTTCGCCGCAGGATGAGCAAATCCTGGAGCAGCTTCGACGCATGGTGGAAGGTCAGGTCTGAGCAGGTGCAGGACAGCAGGATGGCGCCACGCGTTATGCGGCATCCGGAGCGTGTTGTGCTGGATCTTCCGCGGGCACGGCAGCTGGCCGCCTCGGGCGGGAAGGCTGCTTAAAATGCCCCTTCCACTACCGGCAGCGGGTCGATGGTTTCGGCCATGCGGGCGCAGAGGCGGGCGAGCAGCTCCGCCTTGATCTCCAGGTATGCCGGGGCGTCCCTGCGATTCTCCACCTCGCCGGGGTCGCGCATCAGATCGTAGAGCTCGCCGGTTTCCAGGTTGTGCGCGGCGGTGAGTGCATATTGCTCGGTGCGCAGGTGGGTGGCGTACGCGCCGCCGTGCATGCGGTAGCCGCCGGGGATGGCCTGGTAGTATTCGCTGTAGCTGTCCGGCCGGTGTTCCGCCGACGCTCTGCCATCGGTCGCCTCCCGCGCTATTAATTCGACGGATTGTTGCTGCCCCCTCCGTATAAGCGATGCAGTTCTCTCAGTCGCGGTAGGGGCAGGAAGCAATTCCTGTCCCTATCGCGACTGAGCAGAGCATCCCCTGTCGCATCCCTGTAGAGGGACGCCCGGCCATAAGGCCCTGCAGCACCGAATTATATTCGGCGCGAACAGTACCGCTTGCCATAAAGTGACGCGTATGGGGTCGGGGTGAGGGGGAGACGCGGCAGGCCCCCCGTGAACGATTGCTTGAGTGGAACAAATATATGTAAGTATATTATAATCATAGAAATAGTTCCCCGAAAACCGGACATCTGGGGACATCTGCGGACATTTAGGTTCCGGCTCCCCCTGCCGGGAACATTTTGCGCCCTTCCTCCGTCTAACGGAGTAACTGCCCATTTTCACACTCCGGACGAAGCAATACCATTCCGTTGGGCTGATCCACGAAGGAGGAACGTCCATGGTGAGAATTGCGTTACTCTTACTGTTTGCTTGCCTGCTGACCGCCGCACTGGCGCAGGAACCGCCGAAACCCCCGCCGCTGGAGCAGGACGTCACGCAGGGCGCCCTGCGGGTGACGCAGAAGGACGGCGGCGTTGTCGAGTGCCCGCTGAAGCACACCGACGTGCAGGCGTCCGTCTCCGGGTTCATCGCCCGCGTGAAGGTCACGCAGACCTTCGTCAACCCGTCGAACGAGCCGATCGAGGCGGTCTACGTCTTTCCCCTCTCGCACACCGGCGCGGTGGACGACATGACCATGGTGATCGGCGATCGGCGGATCGTGGGTGTCATCAAGCGCCGGGCGGAGGCGCGCGCCATGTACGAGGCGGCGCTGCGGCAGGGCTACACCGCCAGCCTGCTCGAGCAGGAGCGGCCCAACATCTTCACCCAGTCGGTGGGCAACATCAAGCCGCGCCAGGAGGTGAAGATCGAGATCAGCTACCTGGACGTGCTCGACTACGACATGGGGGTGTATGAGTTCCACTTCCCCATGGTGGTGGGCCCGCGTTACAACGCAAGCGCGCCCTTCGCCGGCACGCCGGCGCCCGCGGCGGACGGCCTGGGGACGAACGGCGCCATGCCCGCGGAAGGGGTGAACCCCCCGGTGCTCAAACCCGGTTTCCGCAACGGCCACGACATCAGCCTGTCGCTGACCATGGAGGCCGGGGTGCCGGTGCGGGACTTGCAGGTTGTCAACCACAAGGCGACGGTGAAACGCGCCGGCGCCACCGCCGCCGCCGTGGAGCTGGATCCCGCCGATTCGGTGCCGAATAAGGATTTCGTGCTGCGCTACGCGGTGGCGGGCGAAAAGCCGGGGATGGCGCTGCTGCCTTATTCGGAGAGCGGCAACGGCGGCTACTTCATGCTGATGATCCAGCCCGCCCTCGACAAGGAGATGGCGAAGGCGCCGCCGCGCGAGCTGGTCTTCCTGGTGGACGTGTCCGGCTCGATGAGCGGCAACCCCACCGCGCAGGTGAAGCGCACCATGCAGGAGTTCTTCACGCGCAGCAAGCCGGACGATACGCTGCAGGTGATCACCTTCGCCAACCAGGCAAGTAAGCTCTTCGAGAAACCAGTGCCGGCCACGCCGGAGAACGTGAATCGCGCGCTGAATTACTCGCAAGGCTTCGCGGGGGGCGGCGGCACGGAGATGCTGAAGGGCATCCGGATGGTGCTGGACGAGCCGCCGGACGCGGAGCGCGCGCGCATCGTGGTGCTGCTCACCGACGGATTCATCGGCAACGAGGCGCAGATCATCGAGGCGGTGGGCAAGCACGCCGGCGACCGCCTGCGCTTCTGGGCGCTGGGCATCGGCAATTCCGTCAACCGCTTCCTCATCGACGGCGTCGCCAAACAGGGAGGCGGCATGGGCAAGGTGATCAATCTGGGCAGCGACCCGTCGGAGCTGGTGGGGGAGATCGTTACGCGCATCCACCGCGCCCAGCTCGCCAACATTTCCATCGACTGGAACGGGCTCGACGTGTGCGACACCTTCCCGCGGCGCATCCCCGAGCTGTGGGCGGGACGGCCCGTGGTGGTCTATGGGCGCTACTACGTCGGCGGCCAGGCGACGATCACCGTCTCCGGCACCGCGGAGGGGCAGCCGGTCTCCATGCCGCTGCCCATCGTGCTGCCGATGGAGGCGAAACCCGAGCACGCGGTGCTGAACAAAATCTGGGCGCGCCGCAAGATCGAGGACCTGTCCGAGCAGATGTATTACGGCGACGACCCGGCGATCATCGAGGAGATCACCAACCTCGCGCTGGAGTACCGGCTGATGAGCCAGTATACCAGCTTCGTGGCCATCGACGAGAGCGAGAAGATCGACACCCCGGCGAAGATGCCGCGCCGCGTGGGCGTGCCGGTGCCGCTGCCGGAAGGGGTGAGCTTCGAGGGGATCTTTGGAACGGTCGGCGAGGCGAAAGATAGAATTCTGGGAACAAACCTCAGATTGCAATATGGGGGTGCGATCTTCAATGGCACTGCGCCCGCAGGCCCGCCGGGCGCGTATGGCCCGCCGGGAGCACCGCCGCCGTCGATGACACCCATGTATTTATCTCCGTCGCCGGCTCCCCTGTTTGCGCAAATACCAGGGGTAAGTTATAACAGGTCGTTCGGCCGGGCGGGGGACAGAGGCGACAAGGGCGACGCCGGGGGAAGTCTAATACTGGCATTAAGAGACCCCGACGCGGACGACTTCACGTTCAACGGCGAGCTTGCCGCAGGCTTGCGTGTGAATGTCGGGCAGCGGCAGAAGAGCGCGCAGGCGGCGTATACCCTCGCGCAGCAGTCGATGGAGAAGAAGGACTGGCCGGGCGCCATCGCGCAGGCGCGATACAACTACCTGCTGTGCGCTTCGTTTGGGAGCAGTTCCCAGGCACTGGGCATTTTGCAGGAAGCACGGCAGGCGCAGCAGGAGACATATGTCGCGGCGCTGCCCGCGCTGGAGACGAAGCTGAAGCTGGTGCTGCGCGACCAATCTATTGCGGAGGCGCTGGCGGCCATCGGCAAGGCGGCGGGGCTGCGGATCGAGCTGGTGAAAGGCAGCCTGGAGGACGCGGCGGCGCTGGCGGGCGGCCTGGAGCCGCGGGTGACCTACCTCGACCTGCGCGGGGCGACCGTGCTGCAGGCGCTGGACTGGATGCTGACGCCGGCGCACCTGGAATTCCGCGCCGAGCTGCCGGATCGGGTCACCGTGACCAGCGCCCGGCGCATGGACGGCAAAACGGCCTGGGTCTACGACGTGGCCGACCTGTCGCTGCCGCTTGACAAGCCGGAGAAGCCCGAGGAGCGGGCGGCGCAGGCGCAGAAGGAGCTGGAACGCTTCCTGACGGCAGTCCAAGGGGAGCTGGGTCAGGGGGTGAAAATCGACTGGTACGGCCCCGGACAACTGCTCATCTTCGGCGATGGGAAGCAGCACGAGCAGGTGGCTAATCTCTTCGAGCTGCTGCGCACGCCCGGGGCGAAGATTGCCTCCCAGGAACTGGCACAGCTTTATCCGGACACCCTCAAGCGCTGGACCGCCCGCGCCGAAAGGCGGGGGAAGCGGCCGGCTCTTCTGCGGCAGTTGCGGGCGCTGCAGGCGATGGCGGAGTTCAGCCTGCCGCTCTACAGCGCGGCGCTGCAAGGCAAGGTCGATGACGAGGCGCTGACCGAGCTGCGCGTCGCCTGGCAATGTGGGCGGGCGGATCGCGACGCGGCCCTGCAGGAACTCCTGCAGGGGTCGGACGCCTGGATCGCGGCGCGTTCGGCGTGGACGATCGCCAACGCATCTCGATTTATCAAGGCTAATAACGAGCTGTCAGGACTGGCGCGAGACGCGCTCCTCAACCTTAACGGCCAGTATAACGACCTGCTGAAGTCGGCGAGAGAGAAGCCAAACGATGCAAGATCACAACTCGGCCTGTTGTATGCCTCGCTGGCGGTACAATGCAATCCGCTTGCCGGCATTTTCATTCAGGGAACGCAGATCCAGGAGGGGGTAGTATTGCTGACCGCCGGCGAGCAGAAGGAACCTTATCTCGTTATGCTGCACCACATCGCCGCCGTGCTGCTTCCGTTAACTCCCACGCCGGAGGCCGACAAGGCCTTTCTCAAGGATATCGAGGATCGGAAGATCGCCGGTGACGATGCCCTGCTCCTCGCCGCCTGCGCCGTGAAGGCGCGCGGGAGCGAGCTGCGGGCCGCCTTCCGCCGCGCGCTGCCCGACCTGACCTTCGGGCAGCACCTCGACGGCGGGACGGTGGTGCTCGTCAACCGACTGATATCGAGGTAAGCAATCTCTGTAGCGCGCGCCCGCCGTGGCGCGCCGGTGATCGAATTTCGGACCCGTGCGGTGAAACGAGAATCGTGATCGCCGGATGCCGTTCCCCGAGAGCGAATCGAAATGCGGAGAACGGCGCGCCACGGCGGGCGCGCGCTACAGACTTAAACTATACGCCAAACGGAGAAAAAAACGATAAACCAGAAACCAGAAACTTGAACCGGCGCCCGCGTCGGTGTACGATAGAGCCATGAAGCTTTACATCAGCGTGGACATGGAAGGCATCAGCGGCATTTCCGGGAGCGACTTCGTGCATACGGACCGGCGACTGTACCCCGAGGGGCGGCGGTATTACACGCGGGACATCAACACCTGCGCGGCGGGGTGTTTCGCAGCGGGCGCCACCTCGGTGATCGCGCGCGATGGCCACGGCGGGGGCAACCACGCCCTCTGGGAGGAGCTGGATCCGCGTCTCGAGCTGGTGCAGGGCGACACCGCGCACCCCTTCCCCGGCCTCGAGGGCGCGGACGCCTTCATCCTGCTCGGTTACCACGCGCTGGCCGGCACGGCGGGGGCGCTGCTGGAGCACACCTTCTCCTCCGCCTCCGTGCAAAATATGTGGCTGAACGGCCGGCTGGTGGGCGAGATCGGTATCCACGCCGCCACCGCCGCGGAGCTGGGGGTGCCGGTCATCATGGTCTCCGGCGACGACAAAACCTGCGCGGAAGCGGCCGACTGGATCCCCGGCGTAGTCACCTGCCAGGTGAAGGCAGGTCTCGGTACCCAGGGTGCGCGCCTGCTCTCCACCGAGGTGGCCCATCGCCTGATCGAAGAGCGGACGCAGGAAGCGATCGGCAAGCTGCGAGCGATCCCGCCGGTGACCGTCCCCCACCCCGTCACGCTGCGCGTGGAGATGAAGGAGCGCATCGCCACCCCTCGCGACGGCACCCGTCCGAATATGCGCGTGATCGACGGCCGGACTATCGAGGTGACGGGGGAGAGCGTGACGGAGGTGTTTCCGCGGTTGTGGTGATCCTACTCTTTCCCAGCAAACCACTCCTAGACTTCCTACCGGTTATCACTGATAAAGAGTGCCAGCCATATCAATCCCGCCAGGCCTGCTGCCAGTACCGGCGGCGAGATGATGTAAAAAAATAACCCGATGGGTGGATCCGGCGCGAGCCATAGCTCCGGTTTAAACGTGGCTTCCATTATTCGGAAAGTCAGTTTATCAGCCGCTACCATCAGCAGATATGTGCCCAAACCGGGTAGCCACCAGTACCTTCGGAAAAAAGTGGTGGTGATCCCAAGCACCGCGCCGAAATACAGGAGCAAGAGCAGAAGGTAGGGCAGGTGATCAATAAATAGCACAAATTTCGACGGAGGAAATCCTTCGCGATAATACCAACCAAGAAACTCCGCTGTCCCACCCCAGAGACCGAGCACCAGCATCGACACTACAGCGACAAGCAGTCCCCAGGGTGCCAGTTTGTTTATTCGCTGTTGCAGCTTTGCCATAGCCCGTCTCTGTGAGTAGGATATCATCATTATAGCATGGGTTAACAGGTATACTCTCACATCCGAAGATGTCGACATTTTTATCGACTACTCGAGGGAGGGGACAATTTGTCACCCCCCTTACCCCTCCACCCACGCCCGGTTGAACCGCGCGCAACGGATGTGGTAGCGTTCGTCCTCGGCCATCCAATCGGGCAGCGCGGTGGCGTGGGATTCCTGGATTACCGCGCGGGTCTGCGTGTAGATGACGACGATGGTGCCGTCGGGGAGGAGGCAGACCTGCGGATAGCTGGCTTCCGGGATGTCGGGGTGGCCTTCCGGCCCGAGGAGCCTGGACGGACTCCAGGTGCGGCAGCGGTCGGTGGAAAGGCAGGCGCTCAGGCGGGCGCGGAGGGTGGGATGGTCGTTGTAGACCACCAGCACCGCGCCATCGTCCAGGCGCAGCAGCGCGGCGGGGCAGTCATTGCTCTCGAGCGGTGACGGCTCCGGCGGCAGCCAGGTCCACCCCCTGTCCCGACTGCGGCTCTGCCACAGGCGGTTGGCGCTGGTGCGGAAGAGGGCAAAGAGCTCGCCGTCCGGCAGCTCCACCGCGGCGGGTTCGCACAGCCCGGCGGCGGCCTCCATCAGCTCGGAGCACCCCTTTTCGGCGATGATGTGCAGGTCCACGCTCGCCTGCCAGCTCTGCCCGTCGTCGTTCGAGATGAAGAAGCCGCACGCGCTCTCCATAGTGCCCTGCGTGCCCACCGGGCGCCCGCGCTCGGCGGGGATGTCCCAGTCATAAGGGCGGATAAGCGAGCCGTTCCGCAGGCGCAGGCCCGGTTTCACCGTGCCGGAGATATACCGGCGCGGCGTGGGCACCCGCTCGGGCGCGCCGAAGGTCAATCCGCCGTCCACGCTGGCACGCCGCCAGGTCCACGTGCGGCTGAGGTTCCAGCTGCCGGGAATATGCCGGCGGGAGACGGCATACAGGTGCACCACCCGCTCGTTGACGATGACGATGCTGGGATCGCAATACTCCTCGTTCGGATCGGAGGAGGTGGCAGATAATCCTTCCCCGCCGAAAAGCATCTGCGGTGCCTCCCATGTCCTCCCGCCGTCGTCCGAATAGATCCCCAGCGCCTCAGGGATGAGAAAGCCATCCGCTTTCATCCGGTAGGAATTGAATGCCGCCAGCAGTTTCCCGCCGGGCAGCAATGCCAGGCTCCCCGGCCAGGCGAAATCCTTGTAGATGACACCATCCGGATAGGCGGCGACGGATTGTTCGAAGAGAATGGTATCAGTGCTCATACGCTCAACCTTTCGACTTTCAGCGCCGATGAGGGAGGGCGAGGCGCCCGCCGAGCCGGATTTCGATCCCGGTTCAGAACAAGCACGATATTTGATACCGGGCTCATCATCGCGGCTCGGCAGGAGCCTCGCCCTCCCATTAATACGATCCATATTCGCGGGTGGCTTGAACGGCGGCGTGAATACTCTCGGCAGGTGTTGTCGTCGGGTCCACTGCTTCCCCGGTGGCAAGGATGTATCCCCCACCCTCTCCGGCATCGACGATGGCCTGGCGGACGGCGGCGCGCACGGCGGCGGGGGTGCCCAGGTCGAAGGTGTAGCAGGGGTCCAGCCCGCCCATGAGCGCCAGGCGGCCGCCGAACTGTGCCTTCACATCCTTCAGGATCACGTCGCCCACGTCGGGCGGCTGCAGGCCGCTGACGGCATCGACGCCGATCTCCGCCAGCAGCGGAATAAGGTTGCGCATCCTGCCGTCGTCCTGGTAGATGAAGAGCGCGCCGAATTCGTGCGCCAGCTCCACCGTCTCCTTCACCAGCGGCAGGAAGAGCGTCCGGTAAGTCTCCAGCGACCAGCCCACCGACGGCCCGCACTGGAACCAGGAATCCCACACCACCGGCAGTCCCAGCTCGAGCATGGCGCGCAGGTTGCGCAGGTGGGCGTCCTGTGCCAGGCGGCAGACGGCGGCGAGCAATTCCGGCTCCTCAATGCCGGCGATGAGCATGCCTTCCGGCCCCAGCGGCTCCAGACCCCAGCTTCCCGCGTGCGTGCAGTCGAAGGCGGCCGGCAGCGCGCGCTCGCCGATCTCCTCCAGCACCAGCGGGATATCCGACAGCACGTCCCGCCGCGGTGCTGGGTAAAGGAACTTGAGCGCCTCCACGTCCCGCGGCGTCTTCACCAGCGGCTCCACGCGGTGCGGGTTAGGCCCGTCGCCGAAGCCGGCGTTGGGTCGCGCCCACTGGATCACGTCGTGCAATTCGCCGGCGGGGGTGCGGAAGGTGCGCTCGTACCAGACGGCCTCGCGCTCGTTGCGGATATGCATCTCGACGTTTACGTCCGGCAAGTCGCCGTAAAAGCTGTCCGCCAGCCGCGTCGAGCCACTGCCGGGCGCATAAATGTAATCGTTGCTCACGCTCTGCCAGATGTAGCTGCCGTACTGCACCAACAAATCGAGCCCGAACTCCTCCGCCACCTTCACCTGGTGCAGGGGGCAGACGCATCCGTGGTGGTAGCGCGTCCAGCGCGTCATCAGCAGGCAGCACGGCACGCGGTCGGGCATCTCCCGGCGCAGAGCGGTCAGCAGACGTTGGCGCGGCGTCATCCCGGTCATGAATTACCCCCGAATCTGCGCTAGATTATACTCCGCGCGAATTCACAAGGATAGACCGGATACGGAGGAATCCCTTACACGTTAGCGAACCGTGCGGACACGGCGAAGGGGACCGAGTATGCGCGTATCCACCCGCGCGCTCGAAGGCGATTTTTCCTGACTTCTGTAACAAATCGCCCCTTTGAATCGTATTACAGGAAGACCACTCTCATTTTCATCAGAGGAGGAATTCCCATGGTACGGCATTACGGGTTGATAGTGCTGCTGGCATTGCTGGCGGTCGGCGCGTGGGCGCAGCAGGCGGTGGAGTCGCGGCTGGTGCGCGTGGTGTTGTTCAAGCAGGGGTACGGGCTGATGGTGCGCGAGGTGACGCTGCCGGCGGGGGCACGGGACGTGACCATCGCCGACGTGCCGGCGCCGGTGCACGGCACCTTCTGGGTGACGGGCAGCCCGAAACAGTTGGAGAAGCTGACCGTCACCGCCACCACCGGCGACCGCGAGGCCGCCGTGCCGGCGGTGACGCTGGTCGAATTGTTGCGCGCCAACATTAGCGAGCAGCTGGAAGTGAAAACCAACGAGGGCTGGATCGCCGGCACGCTGCGCGCCATGCCGGACGCCCGGCGCGAGGCGGCTCGCCCGCCGGCGCGCCCGGAGGAGCGATACCGGCAGTCCTTCCCGGCGCCGACGGCGGAGGCCAACCTGCTGGTGATGCAGACCGCGCAGGGGATGACCGCGCTGCCGGTGAGCAGCATCGAGCAGGTGCGCAAGCCGGCGGGCGCCGGGGAGCTGAAGATGAGCTTCACGCGCACAACGCCCGGCGCCGTCCTCCGCCTGCATTCCGACGGCCAGGGCGGCAGCCTGCAGATCGGCTACCTCACCTACGGCGTCACCTGGGCGCCCAGCTACCGGCTCGACCTGGAGACCTCCCGGCTGCTCGGCAAGGCGGTGCTCATCAACGAGGCGGAGGATCTGGATACGCCGGAGCTGTCCTGTGTGGCCGGCTTCCCCAACCTGAAGTTCACCAACGTCGATGATCCGCTCAACCTGCAGGTTTCCATGGCGCAGTTCTTCGCCGCCCTGCAGAATCCGGATCACCGGTCGGAGGCGGCGGTGATGACGCAGGTAGTCACCATGAATGCCATGACCCCGTCCACCCGCATGATCGGCGGGCAGCGCGGCCTGCCCTCCGATACCCCGGCCGATATGTACCTGTATCGCTTCAATGACGTGCAGGTTGGGCTGGGCGACCGCATCTACCTGCCGCTACTCGACCAGCAGATCGCCTGTAAGGATGTCTATACCTGGTCGCCGCTAGGAGGCAGCGACGTGTGGCACGTGGTGCGGCTGATCAACTACGGCAAGATCCCGTGGACCACCGAGGGCGAGAGCCTGCTCGGCCAGGACATTCTCAACTACACGCCGCCCGGCGCCAGCACCGAGGTGCGCATCACCAAGGCCATCAACGTCTACACCGCCTACCAGCCGGAGACGAAAGGCGACAGCGAGCCGGTAGTCATCAACAAGGTCAAATACAAGAAGTTCCAGACCGTCGGCAAGCTACATGTGGTCAACGGCACGGGACGACAGATCCACCTGGAGATCAGCATGCCGGTGACCGGCGACATGGTCTCCACCTCGGTGAAGCCCACTTCGGTCGTCGAGCTCCCGCGCACGAGCGTTATCCACGCCCGGCAGCAGCTCACCTGGGAAGTGGATATCGCCGCTGGCAAGGCGCAGGACATCAGCTTTACGTATAAGCATTACCTGCGATAAGCTTTCTGCGTTGACAGCCACCCCTGATTCCCTTACCATGCGGGAGGAATGGATGGTTGGATGATCGGTCTCTTTTCCATTCATCCAACCATCCAATCATCCATGCTTCCAGGGGGCATCATGCGCGTCCTCATCTTTTGCGCCCACGCCGATGACGAGGTGATCGGCATGGGGGGCGCCATTCGGAAATTCGCGAACGCCGAGGCACAGATCCGGCTGGTGATGTTCAGCGCGGGGGCGGAGGGGTACGTCGCCATGG
>Ga0315277_10009110_pt1 | contig 12705 bp, 11 predicted proteins | sample YL17G05_15_MG_FD_203695 | JGI IMG/M metagenome (GOLD analysis project Ga0315277, IMG submission 203695) | Sediment microbial communities from Yellowstone Lake, YNP, Wyoming, USA - YL17G05_15 | ecosystem: Environmental > Aquatic > Freshwater > Lake > Sediment | place: USA: Wyoming | collected... | reverse complement strand
TTGTAGGACCCGTCAAAGGGTATCACGATGCGATTCTTGATCAACTCGGAGAAACCGCCAACCCCCTCGCCGATCACATCGAGGATGACATTAGTCTCGCTGAACTGCCCGGGCGACAGATAGACAATCAGCGGGGTCTTGCCTTCGATGTCAACGCCGAGGTCCTTCGAGGTTTGAGCGTAGTACTCCTCGGCCGACTGTCCGGCGAATTCGGCCAGACCCTCGCCGCCCGGGTAGAACAACACTCGGAAGTGTTCGGTTTCGTAGGTCCGAAACTCGTAGTCCCGGGTCTGCACCTTGTTCTCGCCGAAGTATGAGTATTGCGCCGCGGCTGGAGCAACTGCCAGAACGGTGGCCGCTATCAGTTTCACGAAGATTGCGCGCTGCCGCATCACGAGGTTAGACACTGCTGCCGCGATCTTGCTACGAAACCGCCTGTCGTGACCTGCCGAGCTTGTTGACTGCCCCATGCCTCAGCGCGGCTTCTGCTTCTCTTCGGTGAAGAGAAACACCCTCTCATTTACGTCGTACCCATACGCCATGTCCGGGGTGGTATGGCCGTAGCAGAGGCCGCCTTTCGCGTCCAGGCCGATTGCCCCAAACGCGAGCTTTTTCCTCTTCGCCTCAGCCATGACGAGCATCATGGCAGTCGATGCTGGCACAGTTGTCATCCGCTCAGCGATGTCCCGGGCCAGCGAACGGCGCATGATCTCTTCGCCGTGGCCGGTGCAGGAGACCGCGCCGCTGAGCCCGGCGTAGGTGCCCGCCCCGAGGATTGCGGCATCCCCGACTCTGCCACGCATTCGGCCGACAATCCCGCCGGATGATGTCGCGACCGCAATACTACCGTGTTTGTCCCGTGCCACGGCCCCGACTGTACCCGTCTGGCTCTCCGGTGTGGTATCTGCGCCAGCTTCCGAAACCGGCGGCATCCCGGACGGAAACCGCTGCTGGTTCTGCTTGTGGAAGTACCCGGACCCGCGGTTGGTCACTCGCCGCAGCCGAGCTAGCGCGCGCTCAGTAATAACATTGTACTCCTCAAATCCCATTCTGCGGGCGAACTCCGTAGCGCCAAACCCAGACAGCAGCAGGTGGTCGGTATCGGTCATCACTTTCTCGGCAACCAGGATCGGGTTCTTGACGCCCCAGATGCCGGCCACGCCTCCGAACCTACCATCCTGGGTCATCAGTGACGCGTCCATCTCGATCAGCCCTTCAATCGTCAGGTCCGACCCGGTCCCGGCATTGAACAGCGGGTTGTCCTCCATGATTCTCACGGCGGCCACGACGGCTTCCGTCGCGTTCGCGCTCTGCCTCAGCAGGCGATAGCCTTCTTCCAGCGCCTCGGCTAGTCCTGCCGCATACGCCGCCTTGTCGTCAATCGTACCGGCCCCAGCGTGGCAGATGATTTCCAGCGGGCTGTTGATCATCTACACCTGCAGTTTGGGGATCCGGTGTGGTCCATGGCTACTTCTGGCAGACCGGGCAGAAGTGGGTGCTCCGGCCACCGACCCTCAGACGCCGGACCACGCCCTCGCACCCTCGGCGCCGGCACCTCTCGCCCTCGCGACCGAATACGGCCAGCCTCTTCTGGAAAGAACCGGCTCCGCCTTCGGGCAACCGGTAACGGCCGTCACCCAAGGTCGTGCCGCACCACTTGATGCCATCTCTCAACACGTCCGTCAAAGCCTGCGCCAGTCGGTCGACCTCAGCCCTGCCCAGACGGCCTGCCCTGCGCAGCGGCCTGATACCAGCGCGGAACAACGCCTCGTCCGAATAGATATTGCCGACGCCGCACGCGATGCGCTGGTCGAGCAGCAGGTTCTTCACCGGCGCTGTTCGGCCACGCAGCCGCTCGCCCAGATAGACAGCGTCGAAATCCGCGTGGATTGGTTCCGGCCCCATGTTCATCATCCCCGCCAGTTCGGGCGGGTACTTATCCCGCTGCACCAGGTACACTCGACCGAGCACCCGCGGCTCGGCAAATGATAGCGCCTTATCGTTGTCCAGCTCGAACCTGACCCGCTCGTACCTTACCTCTTCATTTCGGCCGACCACCTCGAGATGCCCGCTCAAACGCAGATGGACGACGAGGTCTCCACCGTGGTCAAGCCTGACAACCAAGTACTTGCCCCGGCGACCGAGCTCCTCGACCGTCCGGCCCGCAACCCCAAGCTCGAAGCCCCGGGGGGCGGGAAAACCGACTATATCCCGGCGCCGTACGAACGCTCGGACAATCCGGCGGCCGGCCAGAAGCGGCTGCAGCAGCAACCGAATCGTCTCGACTTCAGGGAGTTCGGGCATCAGAAAAGGGGTCCAAGGCTCAAGGAATCAAGGATTCCAGTGTCCGGCACTCGGCTCCTCGAGTCCTTGAATCCTCGAATCCGCTTCTTCTACTTGAGTCCCTTCAGCAGTTCGGCCGAAGACCGGACAGGCTTGAGCAACTCGACCGCCTTCTTGACGTGCTCGTCCCATCGCATCCGCGCCTGATAGTCGCCGCGCATCCCGAGCAGTTTGGCTGCTACCTCGCGTTCAATCTCGCGCACGAAGATTGTCCCGGACGAGTCGAACTCGGCTTGGGTGAACTCGAGTTTCTTGGTCGTCTTCAGGTAGTCACGGAATTGATCGAGCACGGCCTTGTCGGCGTGGAAGTCGGCGGTCAGGCCGGGATGTGAGTTGGCGTAGTCAACGGCAAAGTCGAAGAAGGCATCCCGCGTCATGCTAGCCGCCAGCGGACTGAGCCTTGTGTACGCCACGTAGACGTCGGGAACAATCGCACCGCCGCCGTACACGTTTCGGTGCAGTTTGCCGAGTGTGTGAAAGACCTTGGTGGTGTCCTGCGTCGTGTCCTGAATCACCGCGCTCTCCTTGTCGTACGGACGGTTGATGCACCGTCCGCTCGGCGTGTACCAGAATGCGGTGGTTACCTTGACAGCGATCTCCGGGCCAAGCGGATGAATCGTCTGGACCGAACCCTTCCCGAACGTAGTGTCACCGACGATCAGGCCGCGCTCCCAGTCCTGTAGCGCGCCGGCGACTATCTCAGCGGCCGACGCGCTGCCGCGGTCGACCAGCACTACGAGCGGGAACTCATCGCCGTGCGCGTCCTGCGTTTCGGACACGTATTCGCGCTTGCTGTCGGGTATCCGGCCGGCGGTCCGAACGATGACCTCGCCTGGTGGCAGGAATAGGTCAGTAACGTCCCGGCCCTCGCCGAGCAGGCCGCCGCCGTTGGAACGCAGGTCGAAGATCAGCTTGGTCGCCCCCGCGTCGAACAGCGAATCGATGGCTCGGCTCAGCTCGTGGGTGGCAGTCTTGGAGAAATCGGCGAGTCGCACGTATCCGATGCCGTCTTCAAGCATTGCGGCATAGGGTACGGCCTTGATATTGATAATCGCCCTTGTGAGCTCGAATGGAATCAGGTCTCTCACGCCGGGACGGGCAATGCTGAGTTTGACCTTGCTGCCCGGCTCCCCGCGCAGAACCTTGATTGCGTCGTCGGTCGTGAAGTTCTCGGTTGACTTGCCCTCGATTTCGGCAATCCGGTCCCCGCCTCTGATTCCGGCCCGCTCCGCGGGGGTTCCTTCAATCGGGGAAATCACGGTCAGTTGCTGGTCCATTATCCCGATGTGGATGCCGACGCCGCCAAACTGGCCTTCGGTCATGACCTGCAGTTCCTTGAAGTCTCGCTCGTCGAGGAACTCGGTGTGCGGGTCAAGCGAACTGAGCATCCCGCGGATGCCTGATCGTATCATCTTGTCCGGGTCAATCTTCTGGACGTAAGTGGACATGACTATGTCAACGACCCGTGAGAACGTCTGCAGGCTCTGGAGCAATCCCCCGCTCTTTTGAGCCCATAGCCTGCCGAATAGTCCGCCCAAACACAAGGACAGCACCACCAGAGTCGTGACAAGCGCTACTCTTCGCTTCATTACTTCAGGATAACCTTTCGCTTCAGCAGTTCTTCGACGTGACGGAAGACCAACCGCTCAAGCTCGTCGGGAGGCAATGTTCCGTCGACGGTCTTGAACCGGCCGGGCGCGCGCCGGGCAACCTGCAGGTAGCCTTCGCGCACCCGCTCATGAAATTCTACCCGCTCGCGCTCCAGTCTGTCAAGGACACCGGAGCCCTTTCGACCCCGCCCGACCTTGACCGGCACGTCCACCAACATCGTCAGATTGGGTTTCAGGTCCGCGGTCGCCTGCTTGTTCAGCCGCGCGACCAGCTTCGCGCCCAGCCCGCGCCCGGCTCCCTGGTATGCTGTCGACGAATCCGCGAACCGGTCAAGGACTACGACCTTGCCTGCCGCAAGCGCGGGCAGGACCTTTTCCCGGACGAGCTGGTTTCGAGCAGCCAGGTACAGGAACAGCTCGGTCAGACCGTGCATCTCATTGTGATGCGGGTTCAGCAGTATACCACGGATGGCCTCGCCGATATCCGTTCCGCCCGGTTCGCGCGAGAGCAGGCACGGGACGCCAAGTGCGGTCAGCCGCTTCGCCAGCCGCTCAGCCTGGGTCGACTTGCCCGAACCTTCTACGCCTTCGAAGGTTATGAGGACGCCACGCATCAAGAAAGGAGTCCAGGGTCAAGGAATCAAGGATTCCAGTGTCCGGCCCTTGACCCCTTGAATCCTCGAATCCTACGCCTTCTTCGTCCTATGACCGTACTTCTTGATGTAGGCCTCGGTCTTGTCTCGGCATACGTCGTCCGGGAACTGGGCCGGCGGGGTCTTGAAGAAGTACGACGACGGGTCGACGATGCTGCCGGAAAGGCCATTATCCAGGGCAAGCTTCGCGCAGCGAATCGCGTCGATCATCACGCCGGCCGAGTTCGGCGAGTCCCAGACCTCCATCTTCAGCTCTACGTTCAACGGCACGTCGCCGAAAGTCTGACCTTCCATCCGCAGGTAGCACCACTTCCGGTCGAGCAGCCAAGGCACGTAGTCCGACGGCCCGACGTGGATGTTGTCGGCGCCGATGTCATACTTCAAGAGTGAAGTGACCGCGCCGGTCTTGGAGATCTTCTTCGACTTCAGCCGCGAACGCTCCAGCATGTTCATGAAGTCGGTGTTGCCGCCGACGTTGAGCTGCATCGTCTTGAGCAGCTTGACCCCGCGGTCGTTGAACAGCGATACGAGCATTCGGTGCATGATGGTTGCGCCGACCTGGGACTTGATGTCGTCCCCGAGCACCGGCAGGCCAGCAGCCTTGAACCGCCTATGCCAGTACTTCTGCGACGCTATGAATACCGGGATGCCATTCACAAAAGCACACCCGGCTTTCATCACCTGCTCGACGTACCACTTGGTCGCCTCCTCGCTGCCCACCGGCAGGAAGTTCACGACCACGTCCGTCTTCGTTTCCTTGAGCGCGCGCACGATGTCGGCAGTCGGCCCGGGAGCTTTCTCGATGATCTGCGACAGGTAGTACCCGAGCCCGTCGTGGGTCATGCCTCGCAGAACCTTGACGCCGGTCTTGGGCACGTCGGTGAACTTGAAAGTGTTGTTCGGCTTGGTGGCAATCGCCTGCGACAGGTCCTTACCGACCTTGTTCTTGTCGATATCGATGGCGACCGTAAACTCGACGTCATTGATATGGTAGCCGCCAAGGTTCACGTGCATGATTCCTGGTATCAAATCACCGAGCTTCGCGTTCCGGTAGTAGTGCACGCCCTGAACCAGGCTGCTGCAGCAGTTGCCGATGCCGATAATGCCGACTCTCACCTTGGGCATTCTTCCTCCTGTCGATTCAATCTCATTGTCTTCTCTTTCATCCGACCGCCAGACTCCCGAGGAACGGGTTGACGAGCAACGCCCGGCTAAACCGCCCCGGCTCTCCGTGCCCCGGGTACAGCATGGTCTCTTTCCGGAGCACCGCCTGAAGCCTATCGAGCGACGCCTGCATCAACTCGTCCGACCCGCCCGGGAAATCGACCCGGCCGATGGAATCCACGAAGAGCGTGTCGCCTGTGAAGGCGTATTCCGAGGACAGCAGGCAGATTCCACCCGGCGTATGCCCGGGCGTGTGCAGCACCGTCATCTCGTCCTCGCCGACGACAACCTTGTCGCCTTCTTTGAGCAGCCGGTTCGGCGACGGCGAGGTCAATCTCATGCCCATCAAGCTCGACAGATTTCCGTCCGGATGGGCGAGCAGCTTCGCATCAAGTCCGTGAATCAGCAACTGCGCGCCGGTCGCCTCAATGACTTCGCGATTGGCCGCGATGTGGTCGACGTGCGCGTGGGTGTCGATGACGTACCTCACGGTCCCGCCAAGTTCTCTCGCCTTGGCAAGAATCATCTCGGCGTCCCCGCCCGGGTCAACGACAGCCAACTCGGCACCTGATTTCAGGACGTAGCAGTTGGTGGCCAAAGGCCCGACCACCAGCCGCACAATGGTTTCAGGCACGGCTTTCCCGGGCCTGAGGCAAGCTGCGGGCGAGCCGGCGGCTCTTGCCCTTTCCCTCGAACTGCCAACCCTCTCGAGCTAGCAGCCACTCTTTCATGTCCAGACCGCCGCCGAATCCGTACAGCGTGCTATCCGAGCCGACCACACGATGACACGGAATCAGCAGAGCGAACGGGTTGTTGGCCATTACCTGTCCTGCCGCCCGTTCACCCTTCGGACTGCCCACTGCCCGTGCAAGTTCTGAGTAGGTCATTACCTGTCCTGGCCGAATCCCGGCACAACGGCCCAGCACCTTGCGCGTGAACCCGTACAGCCCGGTCGTATCCACATGCAGGTACGCAGGTATCCTGCCGCCGTCCAGCACGCATTCAAGGTCCTTTGCCAGCTCCCGGTCATCGCGCGTGCCTTTCCTGCCCAGCGTGACGCCCGCGACCTTGCCGCTCCGGCATTCCACGGTCACCCAGTGCGGCCCGAGCCGACACGAACGGCGCTGAATTGCGTCCGGCTTGGAGCTGTTCACTGGCGGGTATCATAAACCGTCTGAGGCGAAAGTCAAGGAAGCGTCGCGCTACAAGACTCAAACGAAGTCAGAAGTCAGAATGCAGAGGGCAGAACGCAGAAGTGCCGGACGCGCTTGCGCCTGGGCTTGCGGGCGCTACAATCGGCAGGTGGAGAATCCACTCGCTCAAATCGTCGCGCAGGACCCACGATACAAGCCCGAGGCCTACGTGTTCGTCCACGACGCGCTCGGTCACACGTGGGCGCGGCTCGACCAACGACGCCATGTGACCGGCCTTGAATTGCTTGTCGGCATCAGAGACCTCGCACTCAAACGGTACGGGCCGATGGCACGAGCGGTGCTCAACTCCTGGGGAATCAAGACCACCGATGACTTCGGCACCATAGTCTTCAACCTCGTCGAAGCCGGTCTCCTTTCCAAGACCGAGGAAGACCACATCGAAGACTTCCACGACGTGTACGACTTCGACGATGCCTTTGTCCGCTCATATGGCATTGCCGAACCCGAGACTCAAGAACCGCAATAGGAGTTCACCACCAAGACACAAGGGCACCAAGAGGTCTCAGATTCCTATCATCTGCGTCATCTGCGTCATCTGCGTAATCTGCGGTTAATCCTCTCAGAACCTCGGCAGTCTTGGCGTCCTTGGCGGTTCATCCTTCCGCTCCTTCCATTCGCCATTTCCACTTTCTCCTTTGCATCTTGGCGGTTTGATGCCTGAGACCAGCGCCGAATCGCACTTCCGACCGGACGGTCCGCTCAGTCGAGTCCTGCGGGGATACGAGCACCGGCCGCAGCAGGGCGAAATGGCTCGGAGGGTAGAACTTGCACTGACCGGGCATGGACGGCTTGCCATCGAAGCCGGCACCGGCGTGGGCAAGAGCCTTGCGTACCTGGTCCCGGCCGCACTGTGGGCAAAGGAGAATCACAAACGCGTCGCGGTATCCACCTATACCCGCCTGCTCCAGACCCAGCTCATCTCGCAGGATGTTCCCCTGCTCTCCAAACTGCTTGGCGAGCCAGTCAGAGCATCGGTCGCGTTCGGGCAGGAGAACTACCTCTGCCGGTTCCGCCTCGAGAACCAGGTAGCCCGCGGCCTGTTTGATTCTTTGGCCGAGGCCAAGGCCGCAGACAAGCTCTTCAACTGGGCCGACAAGACCGAGACCGGCGTCATCCTCGACTACCCGCACGCCCTGCCTGCCGGACTCGGCTCGCGCATCTGCCGCGACTCGGCCATGTGCCGCCGGGAAAAGTGCCAGCACCGCAAGAGCTGCTTCTACCTCCGGGCACGCGAGTCGTGGGAGCACTCCTCCATTCTCATCGTCAACCACTCGCTGCTGTTCGCCGACCTCGCCACCGAGGCCGACCTGCTGCCCGAATCCGAAGCGGTGATTCTCGACGAGGCCCATCGCATCGAAGATGCGGCAATCAGGCACTTCGGGAACCAGGCTTCGGAACATGCGCTCACCTCGCTCCTCGACCGGCTTGCTTCTTCTCACGGCGGCGGGCTTGTTCAGGCACTCGGCCCCCGCTCGGCGGCACGCCGCTCAATCCAGACCGAGGCCTCCTCGGCCCGGGTCGAGATAGACCGGTTCTTCCGCACGGTCGAACCGCTGCTCGCGTCGGACGCGCTCCGCGCGCGGTTCAGGACGCCGCTCGACTCCGGCCCCTCGGCTGAGGCCATCGGCCGTCTTGCCAAAGCCCTCGACGAAATCGGGCCCGAACTCGACGACGAGGTCCTCAGCGCCGAAATGACTGGCGTGGCACGCAGACTGGGGCGGTCCGCTCTCGCGCTCGATGGGTTCCGCGTGCCGGAGCCTGACGGCTCGGTCCACTGGGCCGAGCGCAGTGGCCAGGGACGCCTTTCGCTCCTCGCCGCACCGCTCGACGTCGCCCCACTGCTCCGGGGAGCGGTATACGACCACTACTCAAGCACGATACTGACCTCGGCGACGCTGACCGTCGCGGGCAGCTTCAGTTTTCTCTCCGGTCGACTCGGGCTCGACGGCTTCGAAACCGAGTCGCTCGACTCCCCTTTCGACTACAAGAGCCAGTCCCTGCTCTACGTCTCAGACCACCTGCCGCCGCCGACCCAGGCCGCAGACTTCAACCGCGCTGCGGCCGACGTCATTACCGCCATCATCAAGGCCAGTATGGGACGGGCCCTCGTGCTCTTCACCAGCTACGACTCGATGAACGCAGTCTTCGCGCTCATGCCTCAGACCGACTACAACTATCTCCTGCAGGGCGACACCTCGCCCGCGAAGCTGCTCGACGACTTCCGCGAGGACACCCACTCGGTCCTATTCGCCACCCAGTCCTTCTGGCAGGGCATTGACGTTCCCGGCGAAGCTCTCTCCTGCCTCATCATCTGCCGGCTACCCTTTGAGGTTCCCGACGACCCACGGCTCACTGCGATTGCCGAGAGACTCCGCGCCGATGGCATCAGCCCGTTCACGGCCTACCAACTGCCAACGGCGGTCCTGAGATTCCGGCAGGGCTTCGGCCGGCTCATCCGTACCGCGACCGACCGCGGCGTGGTCTGCGTCCTCGACCGGAGAATCCTCGCCGGCAACTACAGCCACTCGTTCCTGAAATCACTGCCCAAAGGCGTCCGCGTCACGACCAAGGTCGCCGACATCGACCGCTTCTTCGCGCCAGATTCGCCAGTCCGGCCGCAAGGATCGGCTACAGAGCGCGTCTGAGGGCTCACCGGAAAGCTCGTTCGTATCTAGTGTCTGATGCGCTGCTCGTGGCCGCGGACGCATGAAGTCGTGCGTCAAGCCTCATCTCGATTCTCGCTGGAAGCCTCGTCTGAAACCTCGTCTGAAGCTTCGCCAGAAGCCACAATCGAAGCCTCATTTCAGGTCGTGAATCAACCCTCGTTGCATCGCAGGCTGAAACGCTCGCGTCATCGCTTCACGCATTGCTCGACTCAAGCCTTGCGACAACGCTTGCTGCAAGCCTCGTCTCAAGCTTCTCCTGAATACTCGTATCAACGCTCGTTTGAATCCTCTGTCCATTTCTCAACCTTGACCTTAGCCTGTTCCTTCCTCGACTGCTCCCCTCCGGGCCGTCTCCGGGCCGCTCCCCCCACGGGAGAATCGTGGTTCCGGCAGTGCCTAACCACTGCATATGGACAACCACCCACCGTCACCCGAGTCTTCCTGCGCGTGAGCGGGTCGGGCAAAGCGCCAGCGGGCAAAGCGCCAGCCGACTTGACCCGCGAGGCGGGCGGAAGTATCATCGCTCGTGAGAGCGAACCGCGCCAATCGCTCGAGGAGGCAACGATGTGGACCATCAAAGTGAGCCGCAGGTTCAGCGCCGCGCACCAGATTCACGGCATGGGCGGCAAGTGCGAGGGCGTCCATGGCCACAACTATCGCGTCGAGGTGGAAATCAGCGCGAAGAGGTTGAAGAAACCGGGAATGATTGCCGATTTTGCAGACGTCGGCAAGAAGCTGCAGAGTATCCTGCCCGACCACAAGATGCTGAACCAGGTATACGAGTCCAGCCCGACGTCAGAGAACCTGGCCCGGCAGTTTTACGACGAGATGCAGCAGTTCTACCCGGTCACCCGAGTGACCGTGTGGGAAACCGACGATTCCTGCGCTGAGTACTCGGCCGACTAGTATCCTGTAACTAACGGTTCTTTGCGCCGGCGACACCGCATGAGTTTGTCTCTCTGAGCTACAAGGCGAAGAGTCTTCGGAGCCGACGATTCTTCACTCCGTTCAGAATGACATGTTCGACCCTCACCAGCCTGTCCCCTGAATCCGACATTGAACCACCAAGACACCAAGAGCACCAAGCATACACCGGACATTCCCGTCCGGACCCTCTTTGTGTCTTTGTGCCTTGGTGGTGAGTTCCTATCTCGGTTCCGGGGCTGTCCTGCTGTGTTGACAAGGTATTTCGCCTACACAACACTAGTGCTACCCGTCACTCTGACCCTCTCCCCGCAGGCGGGGCGAGGGAACGATGGGCAAGCGCTAGTCGAGGACCAGCAGCCTGTAGGTAGCCTCGGACTTGGTCCTTAGTCCTTTGTCCTTGATACTTCCCGCGACGCGGACGAAGTAGGTTCCCGGAGCAAGCTGAAGCCTGACTGGACCGCGCTCGCGGGAAAGAACCAGCCGGCCTGAGCCGTCAAAGACATCGGCCTGTTCCATCCATGACGGTAGACCAGTCCCACTCCGCACGATGACCGTCCTGCTGTCCGCGGCAGACGTTCCACGGTTGACGGTGTACGGTGCACGGTTCGCGGCGTACGCCGCCGCAAGGTCCACTGCCCGCTTGGCGTTGACCAGTCCGTAACCATACTGGATGTCCCGGCCGGCCACGCCCATGTCAATCGCCGATGCGTCGAGAACGGCCCGTACTTCTGCCGCGCTCAGTCCCCAGTTCCCGGCCAGAACCAGTGCGGCCACGCCTGCTACCTGCGGCGCAGCCATCGAAGTGCCGTCCGCCTGTCCGTACGCGCCACCCGGTACGCAGGAGAGGATGGTCGTACCCGGGGCGACGACCTCCTGTTCCGGCCCGTAGTTGGAGAACGTTGCAAGGCGAGAATCGGTCGAGGTGGCGCCGACGGCGATGCACTGGCCCAGCGCCGCCGGGAACCCGATAGCCTGCTGTCCGTCGTTGCCCGACGCGGCTACGACTACTACGCCGGCCTGCGCCGCGTACGCGCAGGCCTGCTCCATCGGCGTCGAATTGGAGGAAGACGTCAGACTCATGTTGATAATCCGCGCACCGTTGTCGGCCGCCCACCTAATACCCGATGCGACCACGTCAGTTGTGCCTGAGCCGGTGTCATTCAGCACACGCACTGCCAGCAACTGGACCAGGGACCAGCCCGCGATCCCCACGTTATTGTTCCGGGTCGCGGCGATGATGCCGGCGACGTGCGTTCCGTGGAACGACTCCTGGACGCTGGTGTCGTCCGGCGCCGGGTCGTTGTCATTACCGATGAAGTCAAAGCCGAGCTCCCCGGTCTTGAAGTCGGCAGCGAGGTCCGGGTGGTGCCAGTCGATGCCTTCGTCCACGACCGCGACCTTGACATCCATCGTGCCGCCGACAATGTCCCAGGCCTGGTCCGCATACATCACCCACTTGTCCCACTGGTAGGGAATGAAGTACGGGTCGTTTGGAAGCCCGGCAGCAGTGGCCTTGATATCAGGCTCAAGATACCTGATGCTTCCGACCAGCGATGCCGACCTGGCCAACTGACCTTCCTGCGACTCGCAGCCTTGTGGGAAGTCCGCCACGACAAAGCCGCAGGCAATATCGACCCGCACAACGCTGCCGCCCTGCTGCCCGATCCACGCGCCGGCAGCATCCGAGGCACCGGGTTCAAACCCGACCACGAACCTGCCCGGAATCCGGGCCTCAAGCGGGCTGGCCCATGCGGATTGGCGATTGGCAATTGAAGGCAAACCTCCCCCATTCGACATCCGACATTCGACATTCGTCAATCCCTTTTGTATCTGCCGCGCGGCCGCAAGTTCAGCCGGCCCGACCGGCACAAGCTCCGGCCTGGGGAATAGGGCTAGGACGATCAATATCCAGTTCATGTCAGTCTACTCCAGTACGAATCTTGCCCAGCACGTAACTGCCGCGCTGGCGTTGTTGACGAAGACGATGTAGAACGTACCGGCAGAGGGGACCACCTGCTGCATGGTCATCTGCGAAAAGGTGTCGCGCTGGAACAGGGCGGTGTAAGACTTGTTTGCGACGTACTTTTGGTAGTTGTCGTGGTCCAGCCACATGAACGTCGAAAGCGTT
>Ga0315277_10009109_pt1 | contig 12705 bp, 13 predicted proteins | sample YL17G05_15_MG_FD_203695 | JGI IMG/M metagenome (GOLD analysis project Ga0315277, IMG submission 203695) | Sediment microbial communities from Yellowstone Lake, YNP, Wyoming, USA - YL17G05_15 | ecosystem: Environmental > Aquatic > Freshwater > Lake > Sediment | place: USA: Wyoming | collected... | reverse complement strand
CAATAGACCAACTGAAAGAAAAGACCTCACCCTTTAGTTAAGGAGTAGGCAGGAAAATCAATCACTCTTTTCTCTTGGAATGACAGATTGGCCGGTTAATAAATTCCTATATATCACTATGACCATGTTTCCTTCAGCTTGCATGTGGACCTACCGGATACCGATCAACGATGCCCTGCGCGAGATAAAAGAGACTGCGTACCACTATGTCGACGTGGAAACCGATCTGCTTGACACACCGGCCGCTATCGAGTGCCTGAAGTCACTCGGCCTGAAGATCGGCTGCGTGGCCCTGGATCACAAGCTGCCGCCCGGCAGTTCAATGGACGGGAAAGACGCGGGAGCAACGCGTAATGCCATCGCATTCATTAAGAAAGTGCTCGAGAAGAGCCAGGCGCTCGGAGTCCAGGCAACCTACGTCGCTCCCTGCAAAGACCGCAAGGACTTGAAGGCCTTCGCTTCGGCCATGACGGAATTGGCGGAGGACGCTGCCGGCAGGGGCATCAGGTTCTGCGTGGAGCATGTGCCGGGCCGCGCCCTGCCCAGTGCGAAGGAAGCACTTGCGTTTGTCGAGGGGGTGTCCCACCCCAATATGTATCTTCTCCTGGATGTCGGCCACACCCTGCTCTCAAAAGAAAAAGCATGGGAAATCGCGGCGGCTGCGGGGAAACGAATCGGCTATGTCCAGCTCAGTGACAATGATGGCCGATCCGACAGGCACTGGCCTCTACTGGAGGGCCGCCTGACGCTGGAGGCTCTGACGAAAATCCTGGAAGCATTAAAGCAGGTTGGGTATGAAGGGACTCTGGGCATGGAGCTGAAACATGACCGCGCAAGCCTCTGCTCCGTGTTTTCGAGAAACCACAATCTGATTTTGCGCCTGCAAGCCACAGCCGAAATAAAGTCCTTGAAAGAGCCCGAAACCCGCAGGAAGCAGTAGCACGAAAGCCGGCTGTCTTGGTGTTTCCTGGTGTCTTGGTGTCTTGGTGGTTGAGCTTTGAAAAGCCACCACAAAGACACCAAGACACCAAGGGTGATCAAATACATGAATCTTCAGGAAGCCCGCAGCCAATTCCCTGCTCTGGAGCAAAAGGTATTTCTCGATGCAGCTTGCGTCAGCCTTGCTCCGCGCACGGCGGTTGAAGCCATCCACCGCTTTCTGGAAATGGCGGCCGGCTGCCCAGCTCCCTCGTCGACTCAGCTGCACATTTCGATGGACGAGATCCGCGCGGAGGCGAGGCCGGAAGCAGCAAAGCTGATCGGAGCACACGAAGACGAGATTGCGCTGGTCGAGAGTACCACGCACGGATTAACCCTCGCTGCCAATGCCATCCCTCTGGAAAAGGATGACCGCGTCTTGATTTGCGACCTGGAGTATCTGCAGGTGGCGATTCCGTGGTCGCAGAAACAGGGGGAGATCGGGATCCATATCGATCCGGTGCCGAACCGAGATGGAAGAATTGAGATCCAGGACATTGAGGCCCGGATCGGCGCGCGCACGCGTGTGGTCTGCATCAGCTCGGTGCAGTGGAACAACGGATTCCGCTGCGATCTCGACGCCCTGGCTGCGCTTTGCCGCGAACGCAAGGTCTGGCTGGTGGTGGATGCGATTCAGCAGTTGGGCGCGGTTCCGCTGGACGTCCGCACCACCCCGGTGGACATCGTTGCCTGCGGAGGGCACAAGTGGCTGAATGCTCCTTTCGGCAACGGCTTCCTTTACATCCGGCGCGAGGCACTACCCCGCCTGCGAGCGCCGCTCGCGGGCTACATGAGCCTGGAATCACCTGAGGGCGGGTGGGAGACCTACTTCCAGACTCCCTCGATCACGCCCTTCCGGGATTACCGGTTCGTGGACAAGGCATGGCGTTTCGAAGTCGGCGGCACTGCGGGGTATCCGGCCACGGCCGGACTTGCGGCTTCACTCAAGATGATCAACGATCTCGGCCCCGAGCGCATCTGGGATCATATTCTGCAGCTCACCGATCATTTGATGCGCGGCCTGCAAATCCTCGGCATCAGGGTGGTGACGCCCGCCGAGCGCGAGCATCGTTCCGGGATTGTCACTTTCAGCGTCGGTGATGCCGCGCAAAACATCGCGCTGATGCAGCGCCTGCTCGAGCGAAAAATCCTGGTCTCGGTGCGCTACACCTCTCAGGTTGGCGGTGTGCGTGTCTCATGCCACTTCTTCAATTCCCTTGCCGACCTGGACGCCCTGTTAAATGCAGTGGAAACCTGCCGCAGCTGAATGCCTTCCTTTTGAATCCTGCAGATTTTTTCGCTCAAAGTCGGGGCATGGCCCTTGGATAGGGTACCAAGGAGCCGAGCTATGCTTTTTCGCGTCCAGTCCGCCGCCGTCTTCGGAATCAAGGCCTACCCCATTTCGGTAGAAGTCGATCTCAGCACGGGCCAGAAGCTGAACCTGATGACGGTGGGGCTTCCCGACACCGCGGTGCGCGAGAGCAGCGAGCGGGTAAAGGCCGCGCTGCGCGACTGCCGCTATAACCTCCCGCCCCAGCACATCACCATCAACCTGGCGCCCGCGGATGTGAAGAAAGAGGGATCCGCTTTCGATCTTCCCATGGCAATTGGAATCCTGGGGGCTGCAGGCTGCGTCAAGTCCCGGGACCTGGCTCGTTTTCTCTTCATGGGGGAACTTTCACTTGATGGATCGATCCGGCCCGTCAAGAAGACGCTCTCGATGGCGGTGATGGCGCGGGAAAACGGGCTCGACCATCTGATCGTGCCGGAAGCCAACGCCCGTGAGGCAGCCGTTGTCGAGGGCGTGCGAGCCTTCCCGGTGCGATCACTCCCGCAGGTCGTTGAACTGCTGAATGGCCGGCAGCCGTGGATCCCCCTGGCGGTAGACCGCGGGCAGATGCTGGAGCAAAACACAATCTACAACGTCGACTTCAAGGACGTGAAGGGCCAATATCAGGCCAAACGCGCGCTGGAAGTGGCAACCGCCGGCGCCCACAACATTATCCTGATCGGGCCTCCCGGATCAGGAAAGACCATGCTCGCCCGGAGATTGCCGACCATCCTCCCGCCCATGACCTTCGAGGAGGCTATCGAAACGACGAAGATTCACTCGGTCGCGGGCCTGCTCTCCAACAAAGCCGGTCTCATCGGTACACGCCCATTCCGTGCGCCGCACCACACCATATCGGATGCCGGGCTTATCGGAGGAGGAACAGTGCCTCGCCCCGGCGAGGTCAGTCTCGCCCACAACGGAGTGCTTTTTCTCGACGAGCTGCCGGAGTTTCACCGCCACGTCCTGGATGTCTTGCGCCAGCCGATCGAAGACGGCGAGGTAACCATCAGCAGGGCGTCCATGTCGCTCACCTTTCCGGCGCGCTTCATGCTCGCCGCGGCAATGAATCCCTGCCAGTGCGGTTTCTTCGGAGATCCGATGCATGAGTGCACCTGCACCCCGCCGCTGATCCAGCGCTATTTTGCCAGGATTTCCGGCCCGCTGCTCGACCGCATCGATCTCCACATCCAGGTCCCGGCCGTCAAATACAAAGAGCTGGCGCAGGACGAAAAGTCCGAAGATTCCTCCTCCATCCGCCAGCGTATCTTGGGCGCCCGCCAGGTTCAGGCCGATCGGCTGGGGCCCTTTGGCCTCTATTGCAATGCCCAGATGACCCCGCGCACGCTCCGCCGTTTCTGCAAGCTCGACGCCGAGTGCGAGAAACAGATGGAGAACGCCATCACCCGGCTCGGCCTCTCGGCGCGTGCTTATGACCGGATCCTCCGCGTCTCCCGCACCATGGCCGATCTCGAGGGCGTCGAGCGAATCCAGGCGCGCCATGTCGCCGAAGCCATCCAATACCGCACCCTCGACAGAACCTACTGGCAATGAACAGAACGTTGGCTTACACTTGTCTTCACACATCCCAAAGTGTAGACTGGCTAAAAAGAAGGAGGGATATGCCGACGAATCTGGCTCTGGACGATAAACTCATCGAGGAAGCGCGCCGCATGGGCGGGCATAAGACCAAGAAAGACGCCGTCAATTCGGCCTTGGGCGAATATGTAAAGAGGCGCAAGAAGATGAAGATCCTGGAACTATTCGGAACCATTGATTTCGATCCTTCTTATGACTACAAGGCGGAACGACGGAGGAAGCGTAGTTGAGGGTTCTGGTCGACACTCCCATATGGTCCCTGGCTCTGCGGCGCACGCCTAAGGATTTGAGTCCTGCTCAGGCTGGTCTGAAAACCAGTCTCGCGGAATTGACCACGGAGGATCGAGTGGAGATCCTCGGAGCTGTACGCCAGGAACTGCTCTCTGGTATTCGGGAGGAGGCGCAATTTGAAAACGTGCGAAAGCACCTGCGAGACTTCGATGATGTGGATTTGATTGCAGAAGACTACGAAGAAGCGGCCCGAGTAGCGAATCGCTGCCGTGCTTCCGGAGTAGCAGGTTCCGCTGTGGACTTCCTGATTTGTGCTGTGGCTCTTCGCCGAGGTTGGGAGATCTTTACCACAGACCACGATTTCGAGCGTTACGCAAAATATGCCGGCATCGCTCTGTTTCAATCAGAGTAGCCGGATTTGCCACAGAGGGCACGGAGAAAACCGGGGTTTTATGCCGCGATTTCGTCGGGCAGTCGTTCCAGGTTTTCCCAGCGCCGCTGCTCACAGCTTTGGTTGAAAGGACTCTCTGCTTGCGCCACTGCTCTTTGCTGCCGACCTCCTCGCCCGCTAAACTGCGGTAGCGCGGGAAATTTGTCCAGCCTTCCGGCCCGCCTATCCTGCTTTAAAAAACAGAGTTGCGCTGAAGCCAGGGAGGCGCTGGCGATCAAACGAAAGGTGTTGGGATCCGAGAGCCCCGACGCCGCGCTGACGGAATACAACATCACCCGCCACTTATTCCGGCCACGTCCAGACGCTTTCGTCGTCCACGATGGGAAGATCAACGGCCTTCCCCCGGGCCGCCGACTGGTACATGGCCAGAACGATCTCCAACGTCGGGCGCACCGAACTGGCCGGGATAATCACCTCGCGCTGCTCGCGAACGGCATCGATCATGTCCTGGATCAGGATCTTGTGATCGGCGTGTCCGAAGTCGGCCGCGCCCGTCGCCCCGGTCGCCTGGGAGGCGCTTCCATAGTTGCGGATTTCCGCGTCTTCGGGGGCCTCATCCCTGAAGCGCCACACGGCCATTTTCTCCCCGCTCACAATCGCCGTGCCGCCGGTGCCGTTGATTTCGATCCGGATATCCGTCCCGGGCCACAGGGCGGTCGAAGCCTCCACGACTCCCTGGGCTCCATTCTGGAAATCGACGAAAGCCAGCAGGGTATCTTCCAGGGCAACCGAAGGATGAGCCAGGTTGGTCATTCGCGCCTGCACCCGGGCCGCGGGACCGGCAATGTACTGGAGCAGGTCGATATAATGAAATGCATGCTGCACCGTTACGCCGGCGCCTGATTTTCGGGACATCCGCCATGCATCCGACTGGTAGTATTCTGTTGATCGGAACCACTTCATGAAAGCGTCGGCGTGCAGCAGTTTTCCGAAGCGCCCCGACTCGAATGCTCTTTTCACGGCCTGGATGGATTTCCGCACACGGCACTGCACGGTGCAGCCGAACCTGGTCCCGGCGCGCCGGCAGGCTAGGATCATCTCGTCGGTATCCTTCAGCGACATGGCCGGGGGCTTTTCCGTCAGCACGTGTTTGCCCGCAGCGGCACACAGGATCACCGCGTCCCGGTGGAGGTGATTCGGCAGCGCCACGTTAACCACGTCGATCGACGGATCCCGCAGCATGTCCTCAAGTTTATAGAAGGCCGCCACGCCATAAGCCGCAGCCATCTTGTCTGCGCGAGTCTTGTCCGTGTCGCAGAAGGCCACCAGCCGCCCCCCATTCGATTCCTGCACGGACTTCGCGTGGAACGGTGCGACCAGACCTGCGCCGAGGATTCCAAAACCCAGCTCTTCTTTCATCGGTCTCCTTTTTCAGGAATCATGACGGCCTTCAGTGCCTTCAGCTTCTCCACATTGTCGAATGCGCTTTGCCAGTTCTCCAGTGGCTCGCGGTGGGTAATCAGTTTCTCCGCGGGAACGGCGCCGCTGGAAATGAGGTTGATGGCCCGGTCCCAGGATGTGTAACCCGTGGAAAGATTAAAGATGACATTCACGACTTTGAACGAGAACTTGTCCCACGGGACTTCCACAGGCTGGCCCCCGGTGAGGCCGATGACACAGATTTTCCCGCGTTTTCTCACAAAATCGGCGGTCAGCGGGATTGCTTTCGGTGATCCGCTGCACTCAACCACGACATCGGCACCCTCATTGCCGGTCAGCCGCAGGACCTCCGCAATCGGATCCTGCTCGCCGATGTTGATAATCTGCGAAAAACCAAGTTCGCGGGCCTTCTTGAGACGCAAGGGCTCATCGCCGGCCGTGCCGATGATGGCCACCTCCCGCGCGCCGGCCGCCCGCGCCACCATGGCGCACAGCAAGCCGATGGCGCCGGGGCCCTGAACCACCACGAAATCCCCGGCCGTTACGCCCGTCCGTTCGATCAGGTCCGTCACCGCGTTGGCCGCCGGCTCCACCATCGTCCCCTGGTCCCACGTCATCGCTTCCGGCATGCGATGCAGCAGCACCTCGGGGTAACAGATGAACTCAGCCATCCCGCCGTCGATCCCCCACCCCGGTGAACGTTTCTGCGCGCAGATCTGGATGTTCCCCGTCCGGCACAAGGCGCAGGCGCCGCACGCCTTCGTGTGAGGCTCAGCCACCACTCGATCCCCGATCTTCAGCGAGCGGCACTCCGGGCCGGTTTCAATAACCGTTCCCGTGAATTCGTGCCCGAGAGTCACCGGCGGCCAGTAGGGAAACCGGTCGTGCCGCACGTGAATGTCCGACCCGCACACACCGCACGCAGCAATCCGGATCTTCACCTGCCCCGGTCCCGGCTGGGGTTCCGGGACATCCCGCACCTCGATGAAACCCACGCCCTTCTGAGTCTTAACCAGCGCTTTCATTTTGATACTCCGCAATATTTTTCAAGAAATGACAGGACGATCTCGGCTGCGGCCCCGATGTCTCGCATCGCAATCTGCTCATCTTTCGAATGAGCGTGTTTCAGCGATCCCGGTCCGAAAACAACCGTCGGGATGCCTGACTGGTTGTTGTAGAACCAGGCGTCGCACGACGCGGTCATTCCGCTTATCAAAAACGGGTGCCCGGTCTCCCGGGCGGCCCGCAAGAGCCCCCTCGGAAACTCATGCTCGGGATTCAGCACGCTGCTGTCGTGGCGGTACATGAAGCTCAAGTCGCAGTTTTGGACAAAATCCTCGCCGTGAGCCGCCAGGACCTGCTGCAAATCCCGGCACACCTCTTCCTTCGTCTTATTCGGCAAAAAGCCCAACACACCCTCCAGCACGGCCCGGCTGGGTGCGGAGGCCGGCCAGTTCCCGGCTTCCAGACGCCCGAATGTCAGCGGCATCGGGTTCGGGAAAGACTCGAAGAGGGGCACGCCTCGCGATTGCGCAAGCAGGTCGGCGTGGTACCGTTCCATGCTGGCCATCGCATCGCGCGCCATCAGCAACGCGCTGCGGGAAACGGTGACCTGTCCGCTGTGCCCCGCGCGGCCGGTGAACAGCAGCCGGAACCACACCGCGCCACGGATAGAGGTGTGCAATCGGCTCTCCGAGGGCTCCAGGACGATGCACGCGTCCGCTTTCTCCCCGCGCCGGGTCATGCTGAGCGTGCCGTTCCCGCCGTTTTCCTCCTCCACCACGAGGTGAGCCGTGACGTTTCCCCGAAGCTTCAGGCGAAGCGCCTGCATCACCTTGAACACAAGGAAAATTGTGGCAATCTGCCCTTTGGCGTCACATGCGCCTCGGCCAAAGACGATGCCGTCCTCGATCCGCGGCGTCCACGGATCTCTCATCTCCGCCGAGGGCGGCACAACGTCCACGTGTGTATTCAGAAGCAGGGAGCGGCCGCTTCCCTGGCCGCTTCGCTCAATCCGCAGGTTGAAACGCCCGTCATACTGAATATCCGGTATGGGCGTGCTGTAGTCGGGGTCCGAAATGATGGCGTCCGAAAGAGGAACGTTCTCGACATTTGCATCCGTCCCTCGAAAGGCCTCATGCAGATAGCTCATGGCCTCACGTTCGCGTCCCGGAGTCGAAGGATAGCGAATGAGTTCGCATAGTAGCTGCTCCGCTGCCGGCAGCAGTTCGCGCACAGCATCTCGAACGGTGGACGGGGTCATGGCAACTTGATCTTTCGCAGGACCTTTTCCAGGATCGACAGGCTCTCGTCGGCCTCGGCCTTCGTTATCACGAGGGGCGGCGCCACCCGGATGACATTGTTGTAGACGCCGACAGACCCCACGATCAGGCCCTTATTGGCACATTCGAGAATAATTTGCGGGATCAACTCGCGAGCCGGTTCTTTCGTCTTCTTGTTCTTCACGAACTCCAGCCCCATCACCAGCCCCTGGCCTCGAACGTCGCCGAGGTAACGGCACTTTCCGGCAATCTGCAGCAACCGGCGCTTCATGTACGCGCCCATTCGGGCGGATTTCGCCACCAACCGCTCCTTCTGCATGATCTCCAGCACAGCGACCACCGCTGCGCTGGCCACGGGATTGCCGCCCAGCGTGCTCGACATTTCGCCTTTTTTCAGGCAGGCGAACACCTCTGCCCGGGCCGCCACCGCGGACACCGGCACACCACTCCCGATGGCCTTGCCGATGGTGACGATGTCCGGGGTCAGGCCTTCGTGCTCCAACGCCCACATCCGTCCGGTGCGCCCGTACGAGGACTGAACCTCATCCAGCGTAAACAGCAGCCCGCGTCCCCGCGCCCATTCCTCCAGGCGCTTGAGCCAGCCTCGCGGCGGGAAAATGAACCCCGCGGCGCCCTGGTATGGCTCCACGAGAACTCCGGCCAGGCTGCCCGTCGAATTGGCTGCGATCACTGAATCCAGATAGTCAAAATATTTCTCGAACCGGAGTCCACCCGTGCACCAGCCGCAGGGGTCACGGTACGGGTTGGGAAAGGCCGCGCGGATGGCGCCCGGAATCCCGGGCCCGTATTGGCGCTTGGGTCCCGCCATGCCACCGGCGCTCGCGGCGCCGATAGTCCGCCCGTGAAATCCCGCTTCGAACGACAGGATCTCGAACCGACCGGTTTTCCTTTTCATCAGCCGCAATGCGCCTTCAATCGCCTCGCTTCCGGTAGACAGGAAGAAGCAGCGGTTGAGGTGCCGGGGCAAAGCCTGCACCAGCGCTTTAGCGGCCAGGATCCTGTCCACGTTGGCACACTCGTAGTTGTTCAGCAGCCTCGCCGACGCCTCCTGTGCCGCCTTGACCAGGTGCGGATGGCAATGGCCGACACTGGTCACCAGCACGCCGGAGGTCCAATCGATGAATTCATTCCCGTCGACATCGGTGACAATGCAGCCGACCGCGCTCTCCCAGACCAAGGGCGCCTGAAATCCCACGACATCGGCCTCGTACTTGTGCCAGGTATCCAGCAAATTGCGACTCTTGGGCCCCGGCACCGGCGTTTTCACATGTGTTATGTTCATCGGCCACTCCATCCCATCGAACAACGGGCGCCTCCCCGCAGCCTTGCGCCACCGGAGGCCAAAATTCAGGCTCCGACCTGATATACCGGCAGGGAGCCTATCGGATCGTCTCCTTGTTCACGACGCATCGCGCCGGGTTGCCGCTGGCAAAAGACACGATATCGTCCAGAATGCTTTGCCGGATCTCCATCCCCGCCTCCTCCGAGGCCCACCCGATGTGGGGCGTAAGAATCACGTTGTCGAGCCCGAACAGGGGGAAGGAGAGCGGCGGAGGTTCGACGTCATACACGTCGACGGCCGCGCCGGCTATGCGCCGGTTGCGCAAGACCTCCGCCAGCGCATCCACGTCCACCATTCCGCCGCGCGAGGTGTTGATCAGAAAAGCCGCCGGCTTCATCAGCGCCAGAGTCCGCGCATTCGCCAGCCGCCGGGTCTCATCGTTGAGCGGTGTGTGAATGGTGACGACATCAGAGTCGTGGAAAACCGTGTCGGCGTCCACGAATTCGATGCCGAGTTCCTTCTTCCGCTTCTCGCTCAGGTAGGGATCACAGCCCAGGATCTTCACGCCGAAACCATGCATTTTGGTGCACACACGGCTGCCGATTCGGCCTACCCCTATAATTCCGACTGTCTTGCCGTTCAGCCGGTAGATGGGGAAAAGACCCGTGAAGTCCCACTTGCCGCTCTGGCTGGCTTCCTCCAGCGTGCGGCGGCTCCAGACCACCTTGCGGGCGCAGGCCAGGATGAGCGCGACGGCGTGCTCGGCCACGTCCTCTTTGCAGTAGTCCGGCTGATAGGCGAACTGAATCCCGCGCCGGGTGCACGCCGCGACGTCTACGTTGTCATATCCGATTCCGTGCCGGATCAGGAGGCGGCAGCGGGGAAGTTTGGAGAGTAGCGAGTCCGTCATCTTGACCATGTTGACGACAATGACGTCGGCATCCGCCAGGGTGACCGCCACTTCCGATTCGGGTTTGAACTTCAGTTGGTATGCCCGGAATTCGATTCCGCGGCGAGCCAGTTCCGCGGCCTCCCATTCCAGATCCTTTTCGATGTAATCCGTAACGACAGCCTTCACCGTTCAATCTCCACCCAGCGTTCTACAGACGCCGATTTGTAAACGCCTTCAACCACACGTAACGCCGCCACGCCATCCTCGCCTGTCACCGGCAACTCCCCTCCCTGGCAGACGGCCTCCACAAAGGATCGGACATACTCGCGGCCCATGTGTCCCGAATAACCCTTCACAGGCGCCAACTCGAACTCCTGGCTGCGGCAGGGCGACCCGGAGAAAACCGGCGCGTCGCTGCAGATGTGGAGCACATCCTTCTGCCCCTCGTAGGCCGGCGCCCACGAGAGCACGCCTTCCGTGCCGCGTAAGGCAACATAGAGGTCGCGTCCATACGGGAACGAGTCGGGAACGGTGTAGCTGATGTCCAGCGCCACCGTTGCGTCATTGGAGAAACGGAGATGAGCAAAGGAATTGTCTTCGACATCGTACTGCGTGTTGACCTTCACATTCCGCCCGGACACAGCCACAACATCGTCGTTCAAGATCCACCGGAAAAGGTCGATCCAGTGTACGCCGAGATTATACATGGGGCCGCCGCCCGAGCGCTCGCGCTGCAGCATCCATGCCGAATGGCCGTCGATATAGCGTGTAAGCCGGCCGGCGGCGCAGCGCCCCTCGCCTCCCACAATCCGTCCCAGCACTCCCGACTGCACCAGGCGCTTGATCTCCCGGGCCACCGGGTGCAGCCGCCAGCAGTAGCCGGTCGTGAGTTTCACACCAGCTTGCCGCGCGGCCTGAACAATCTCTGCCGCGCCCGCGGCGGAGGCCGCCATGGGCTTCTCGACCATCAAATGGGCGCCGGCTTCCGCGCAAAGGGCGGCGGCCGCCGGACAGTCGGCGTGGGGCAGGAAAATGGCCGCGATGTTGATCTTTTCCGCAGCCAGCATGGCTGCGGCCGAGTCGTAGCCGCGAAGTCCAAAGTCGGAGCAGAAAGACTGGCGCAGGACGGCATCTGCCTCGGCAACCGCCGTCACGCGCAGCGTGGGGAAGCTTTTGAAGAGCGCCATGTAAGACCGGGGGTGCAAATGCCCCAGGCCCACGATGCCGACGTTTATGATGCCTCCGTTTTCCATGAACCCTCGCTCGAACGTGGCAAACACGAAACACCCGAAAAACCAGGCCTTCTCGCGTCATGTTTCATGTCTATGGTGTATTTCGTGGTCAGTCTCAGGATTTCCGAGAAGCGAATTGGCTTTGGTGGCGTTGTTGAGATAAGGAACCCGCTCTCGGTTCCCGCCAAAACAGGCCCTTCGGAGCCGATATGCCCGATTCAAATCCCACGCCTGTTGGAGGTTCAGCCAGAATTCGGGTGTCGTATCCAGTGCCTGGGCTAGGTCAATGGCAGTGGATGCTGTGATATTTCTTTTCCCCTTGATGATCTCGTTCAGCTTGCGTGGTGTCCACCCGAGCTGCCTCGCAAAACCCCTCTGCGAGAGCCTCTTTGGCTCGAGGAACTCCTCGATCAGGATCTCTCCAGGGTGAAACGGATTCGAAAAACGCTTAAATTTCATCGATGGTAGTCCTCCACACGGACATTCTCGGCATTGCCTCCCGCAAGGCGAAAGGCAATACGCCACTGATCGTTGATCCTTATCGAGTATTCCTCCCTGCGCTCTCCCTTGAGTCTTTCGCGCCTGTTCCCGAGAGGTGAGAGCAGATCCCGCAGTTCTTTAGCAGCGTGCAATATGGCGAGTTTTTTTCGTGCGGCCCTGATCAATTCGGGCGAGAATGTCCGCACTTCCTTTGACGGATTCTCTTCTACGAGATCCTGTGCCAACTTGTTCCCAAAAGTGAGAATCATGGTAACGTTTACATGTTACCAGTATACGGTAACGAATTCCAAGGTTTATCCGCTGGCTCGGCCGCTTCAGAGATTAGTGCAACCCAAACCCACGGCGGTTGACTAAGGGCTCGCGCAAAAATAACTTGGCATTTTGCTGCTGTCTCCCAGACATGCAAATTTTACGAAAGGTCGACATAGGAAATTGCAAGTCTGGGAGCCAGCAGCCCTGCGGGGCGCGGCGGCGGGCGGGCATCTGCTGCGTTGCCGCTCCTCGACGATGTCACCACATCGCCTGC
>Ga0315277_10009107_pt1 | contig 12705 bp, 9 predicted proteins | sample YL17G05_15_MG_FD_203695 | JGI IMG/M metagenome (GOLD analysis project Ga0315277, IMG submission 203695) | Sediment microbial communities from Yellowstone Lake, YNP, Wyoming, USA - YL17G05_15 | ecosystem: Environmental > Aquatic > Freshwater > Lake > Sediment | place: USA: Wyoming | collected... | reverse complement strand
GCGGTTGAGGGCCAAGAATTGCCCCCGGAAGCTGTGGCCGTTGGTCAGCCATTTTGCCGACGTGTTTCCTTCTGCTCATCCCGCGGAACTGGACCAGACGAAGGAAGACTTGTTTCCATTCGCCAAGGTCTTGGCCAAGGGGCGCATCGTTCTCATCGGTCTCGATACGACGGGCCACCTGACTGCCAGGGTGGGATTGCTCAATAGTTTCGGCACAATCGGTCGCGTGCAATTGGCCGATCTGCGGGCGCTGCTCAAGCATCCGTGGCTGCACGACCGGATCAAAATCGTCGTCATGCATCACCATCCGATGATCGTTCCCGTGGCGACGATGTTCGACAGCTTCAAGCATCTCTTCCAATCCAAGCAATTGCTCGATCTCTTGTATGAAAATCACGTGGACCTGATTCTCCACGGCCACAAGCACCATCCCTTTTGCTGGCAATCGCACACCTTTCGCGATCACGACCTGACGGTCCTCTGCGCCGGTCCGCCCGATGCCTACGCCAATGGCAGGAGCTCCGATCTCGTGTATAACATCTACTCGATCGTCGGCCACCGGATTGCCATTCACTATCGGACATGTTCCCCGACACTCCGGCCAAGAACCGAATTTACCCATACTCCGAAACGCGAACCTGTTTAGGCGCGTGGTGCTGGAAGATTGCCGGCCTTTCAAGGACGGCGGTCAAAGCGACTTTCAACGCAGAGCATAGAATCGTATGCAAATCCCCCTGCTGAATGATGTCGTCATCATATTCGGACTGGCCATTGTTGTCATCTTTGCCTGCCACCAGCTGCGGATTCCGACCATCGTGGGTTTCCTTTTGGCTGGCTTTTTGGCAGGCCCTCATGGGCTTGGTCTTATCGAGAACACGCACGAGGTTGAATTGCTATCCGAAATCGGCGTCGTACTGCTGCTTTTCACAATTGGCATCGAATTCTCGTTCACAAGCCTTTCGGAAATCCGAACCGTTTTTCTCGTCGGCGGATTGCTTCAGGTTTTCTTGACTGCGCTTGCCGGAACCCTGTTCGCAGTCGGTGCTGGTCGGCCGCTCAATCAGTCGGTGTTCATCGGGTTTGTCCTTGCTCTGAGCAGCACCGCCATTGTGCTCAAGCTTCTCCAGGAACAGGCGCAAGTGGAAAGCCCGCACGGACGCACTACGTTGGGAATCCTGGTTTTTCAGGACATCGCGGTTGTTCCCATGATGCTGTGGGTGGGCCTTTGGGGCAATATGGGAAAGACTTTGTCCCTTTCGCTGGAATCGGTCGTCACCAAAGGAGCTGCTGTTATCCTGGGACTGATTCTCGCCGCCAAGTGGGTAGTGCCCCAGATTCTCTATCAAGCGGCGAGATTGCGCGACCGCGAGTTGTTCCTGGCCAGTGTTGTGCTGATTGTTTTGGGCGTTGCATGGTTGACCTCGACGGCCGGACTCTCGCTGGCCCTGGGAGCATTTCTGGCCGGTCTCATCATTTCGAGGTCCGAATACAGCCACCGCGTCCTCGGCGACTTTCTTCCGTTCCGCGATGTCTTCATCAGTTTCTTCTTCGTCGCCATCGGGATGCTGCTTGACTTGGGTTTCGTCGCGAAACATCTCGGCTGGATTTTGTTGATGGCAACCGCCGTGATCGCTGCGAAATCTCTGTTTGCCGGTCTTCCGACGCTTCTGTTGGGCTTTCCGCTGCGCACGGCCATTCTGGTCGGACTGTCGCTTGGCCAGATCGGAGAGTTTTCCTTTCTGTTGTTGAAGAGGGGACTGGAGTACAACTTGCTGGCCGACGACCTCTATCAGCTACTGTTGGGCATGTCCGTTGTCACGATGATTGCCACTCCGTTCTTGATTGCTGCGGCGCCGGCCATCGCGGAATGGGTCTTGGGGTTGCCTTTGCCGCGCCGGTTGCGAGCGGACTCGTCCCCTGCGAGCGAAGCGCAAAGGCCTGCTGATCTGCAAGACCACGTCATCATTGTTGGTTTTGGACTCAACGGCCAGAATTTGGCTCGCGCCGCTTTCGCCGCCAATATTCCCTATATGATCATTGACCTGAACCCTCAAACCATCCGAAGGGAAAGAAAACTGGGGCAACCTATTCTGTACGGCGATGCAACGCAGAGAGCCATTCTCGAACACGCCGGCATTGTGCAATCACGCGTGCTCGTCGTCGCGATTTCCGACCCCACCGCAACCCGCAGGATCGTGGAGATCGCTCGGAGGCTAAGCCCCAGGGTCACGATCATTGCGCGGACGAGGTTTCTCTCTGAAATGCAGCCCCTCTATAAACTTGGCGCGGATGAAGTGGTCCCCGAAGAGTTCGAAACGTCCGTAGAGATCTTCACTCGAGTGTTGGCCAAGTATTTTGTCCCTCGCGACCGAATCGAAACACTCACCGAGGAATTGCGGGCGCAGGGATACAAAATGCTTCGCGACCTTTCCCGAGAGGCCACGTCTTTTGCCGACCTGGACCTGCACATCCCCGATCATGAAATCGCCACATTTCAGGTGCACGAAACCTCGCCGGTCCGTGGAAAATCGCTGGCCGAGATGGACCTGCGCAAACAGTACGGCGTAACATTGCTGGCCATCCGTCGCAGTGGCGAGATCATTGCAAATCCCGGCGGCGATGTGCGCCTGGAACAGGGCGATGTTCTTGTCCTGCTGGGACCGACCAAGGATATGGCGACAGTCTGTCGTGTGTTCTAATTGCGGAACGTGATTGACATGGGAACCAATGAGTGAGTAATAGACAAAGAAGAGTGACCGGGAGAGGTGAAAACCATGGCCAGGCAATGGAAAGAAGTAGTTCGCCTGACACTGGAAGGCCCGCGTTTTGCGGATCATGCCATCCATCTGCCAGCCTTGCAGGAGCTCCTGCACTATCAGAAGATCATTACCGAAACAGCGGTGGGTTTGTGGTGGGCAAAGAATCAGGACGCAGGACAGCTACCGGACAACTTCAAAGAGAAGACGATCTTGCGACTGAAAGAGATCGGCGAAGGATCGGCCTCTGTGTTGATGGAAGCGCAGCTTGAGGAACCGGAGTCTGGCGAACTGCCGCTTGGAGTAGCGCGCTCGCTCGACCCTGTTGAAGAAGCCATAGAGGTTGTGACGGTCACAATTGACCGTGTGCGAAATGACCAAGCACTGCCCGAAGAACTTCCAAAGAACGTAATACCGCTACTCGCATATTGGGGTAGAAGTCTGGCGGAAGACGAGCTGATAGGGATTCAGAATCCTCGCCATCCAAAGGTCACTTTCACATCTCGAGAACGCGCACGAGTAATTAATTTTGTCGAGAAGAAATACGAAGACACGATTGACATCATCGGGACTGTACTCGCCGCAGACGTGAAGAAGAACCGCTTTGTTATTTACCTTAACCCAAAAGACCACGACGGCATCCAGGTCGGCAAGTTTGCTCCTGAACAGGAAGCCGTTATCACCGAAGCCCTGAAGGAACACCAAACTCGGCGGTTACGTGTTAAGGGGAAAGGGGAATATGCACTCCCTGAAGGGAAACTGCGGGCAATCACGCATATTGACGAACTCATTCTTCCGCCCATTGGAGAAACGCCGTTTGACCCAACGGCACGACCGATCTGGGAGGAAATAATCGAAATTGCAGAGAGGATCCCAGAGGAGGAATTGGACAAGTTGCCGCGCGATCTTTCTGCGAACCTAGACCACTACCTGTATGGTGCGCCCAAGCGATGAGAACGGTTTTCGCCGACGCCTCCTATTGGATTGCCCTGACGAACAAGAGAGATTCCTACCACGATTTGGCCGTGGCGGTATCCGAGCAACTGCGTGTGTGCAGAATGCTCACCAGCGAGATGGTGCTTGTGGAACTTATGAACGCCCTGAGCGACAGGGGAAAGGACCTGCGGGAAGCCACAATTAATACGATTGGTCGGATTGGCAGAAACCCAAACGTGACCGTTTTCCATCAAACGCATGACCTGTTCGCCCGCGCTTTTGAATTGTACCGAAATCGTTTAGACAAGGGTTACAGCCTAACTGATTGCAGCACGATGGTGCTTATGGCCGATGAAGGGATCAGCGAAATCCTTTCAGCCGATCGTCACTTCGAGCAGCATGGTTTGACAGTTCTGTTGAAGCCGCAGAAATAGGACATCTTTTGGCCGGTTTGCGCCCCTTCGGGGTATGCTAGCTAAACAAAACGCGCGGCATGTGTAAGACCATGCTGCCGCGCACCACATGACTCAATCAAGATTCCCGCCCAACAACAGACTTACAGCGCCACCCAGGCGCCGTTCTTGGTGCTGCTTTCGACGCACTTGCCGATGAAATAGATGCCCATGCGGCCGTCTTCGACGTTTGCGTATTTCGACCCGTCGCACGAGAACGGCTTGCCGTCCAAGTACTTCCGCACGTCTTCCTCGAAACAGGCGTGCAAGCGACGGAACGCATCGTGGAACGCTTCGGGATGCCCCGATGGGATCGTTGGCTCGGCCATCAGATCGTCGGGCAGCTTCTTGAGGAAGCCGTCGTTGGGCTGCACCTCGCGCCGCCAATAGACGCGATCGGGCTGGCCGGGCAAGTGAATGATCAGGCACTCGGGGTCTTCCTGGCGCCAACGCAGCGTGGCCAGCGTGCCGTTGACCTCGAGGCCCAGATCGTTCTTGTGGCCGATGCAAATCTGGGAAGCGCGCACCAGAGCGCGCCCGCCGTTGGACAGTTGGCAATAGGCGGTGAAGTGGTCGTCCAGCTTGCGCCGCTCGACAAAGGTTTCGAGATAGGCGCTGACTTTCTTGACCTCGAGGCCCGTGACGTAACGCAGTTGCATCAAGGCGTGGGTGCCGATGTCGCCGCCGCAGCAACTGGCGCCGGCGCGCTTGGGATCCACGCGCCATTCGGCCTGCATGACGCCCTTGTCTTCGGTGCGCGTCGCCAGCCACCCTTGGATATAGTAGGCATCCACCCAACGGATGTCGCCGATCAGGCCGCTGCGAACGATGTGCCGGGACAAGCGGGTTGTCCAGTGGCCGAGATAGGTGTGAGCGACGCCGAAAGGAATGTTTGCCTTCTTGACCGCCGCGACCAACTTGTCGGACTCCTCGAGCGTAACCGTGAGCGGCTTCTCGCAGAACACCGGGATGCCCGCTTTGATGCACCTCATCGCGGGATCGAAGTGGACATTGTTGGGCGTAACGATCAGCGCATAGTCAATGCGCTCGCCCACGGGCTTCTTGCTCTCCGCCGCGATCATCTCGTCATAGCTTTTGTAGCCCTGGATCGGATAGGGCCAATTTGCGGCTTCTTTCATGGCCACCTCGGGATCGGGGTGAAGAGCGCCGCAAACCACGCGACGTGTGCCGTCCATGTTGATTGCGCGCTGGTGGGGCCAGACGATAAATGCTCCGCCGCCTCCGCCGATCAAACCGACTCGAAGGACTCTCCTAGACATGGGCCGAACTCCTTTGATGATTGGATTTTTGGGGGTCACACCGTCAAAGGTGCGAACCGCATCCACACAGTCTAACAGAAAGGGAAACTGCGTCAGCTAGGCCGTATGATGGCGGGTCCTCTTTCCGTGTCAAGCGCAATCGCCGCTTGAACGAGGCCCGAGGGTGGGATTCACGAACGCGGCAGACGCACGAGTTGAGGCCGGCAAGAGTTTTTCCAGCTTGCAGGCAAGGACCTTTGCGAGCATAGACCATGTCGGCGCCTTTGTTCGGGCACCGGGAAGACAAACGGAATGTTGCCGTGGCGGCAGCATGGATTCCTCCTATCCCAATTTGGGCGATCACCTGCGATGAGCGTCATTCTTCGCCGCAACGAGGCATGGAAGCGTATATCTTCGCTCCTCTTGCTCGGTATTTGGATCGTTACACCAACATATGCAGGTACTATTATCACATACGATACGAGATCGCCCTTGCTCAAATTCGCCGTGTCCAAATTGGACGGGGCTCTGCGCGAGCAAAACTACGCAGTGTCCGAACATGACTTGTCGAGCCCGCCCTACTCCGCTTCATCCCTGGAATCGGCCGATACAACGAAGTCCGGCCGATTGAACATTCTCCAACTCCAGAAGGTGGACGTTCTCGTTCTGTCGAACCTGAGCGATGCGTCAGGGCTTCGCCGTTTCGGCGCAGCGGGCCTCTCCACTTCTTCGATCCGGAATGAGGGGTTTCAGATTCTGCGGCTGAAAGCAAACGACACTCCCATGCTCTGCGTTCTCGCGAAGGACGAGCGCGGGGCGATGTATGGCGTTCTCGATCTGGCGGAACAAGTGCGAATGCAGGGAGAACTCGAAAGAGTCGAGCCCAAAACTTCCAATCCCCGTTTTCCCTTTCGTGCGGTCAAATTCAATCTGCCGTGGTCGCCCTATCGCTCCGGCCCTGCCACCGATATCCACCTGGATGCGTGCCGCGATTTGAAGTTCTGGGAACGCTTTTTGGACATGATGGCCGAAAATCGCTTCAATGTCTTGTCGCTTTGGAACCTGCACCCTTTTACGTTCATGATCCGTCCCGAGAACTTTCCGGAAGCCTGTCCTTTCACGAATGAGGAACTGAAGGAATGGCAACATTTTTGGCGCCCCCTTTTTCGCATGGCCAAGGAGCGAGGGATCGAAACCTACATCGTGAACTGGAACATCGTTGTCTCGCCGGAGTTCGCCAAAGCGCACAGCGTGAAGGAGAAAAATGATACCTCGGAGATCGTCCGACGCTATACACGGGAATGTGTGACGCAGGCGATCAATGAATACGAGGACCTTGCCGGGCTCGGCGTCACGTTGGCCGATTGGATGAATAACATGACCCCGAAGGAGCGCGAGGACTGGATCGAGGAAACATTTGTGGCCGGAATGAAGAAGGCAAAACGTCCGGTGAAGTTCATCCACCGGTCCGTTCTTGCCGGATCGCCGAGCGAAATGAGACGGGTGATTGACAATGCGAAACTGCCCGACCCGGTATGGGTGGAAATCAAATTCAATTGGTCTCATGGCCACTCGACCCCGCGGCTGGCCATTACGCACGACTACAACTCAGGGAAAATTGACGAGGCATTCTGGAGCCCGACGCCAACGAACTACAAGATCGTCTGGATGATCCGAAACGAGGATTTCTTCATCTTGCGTTGGGGCGAGCCCGGCTTCATCCGCGATCATATTGCCGCGAATGGGCATGACTATGTGGGAGGGTATTTCGTCGGCTCCGAAGGATATATTCCCGCCAGGGATTATTCACACCCGTTGCATCCTCATCAGACTTGGCAATACGCATTTGAAAAACAGTGGCCCTTTTACACGTTTTGGGGACGGTTGCTTTATGATCCGCAAACGCCCGATTCGGTTTTTGAAGCGGAGTGCGGCCGCCGCTATGGTCGAGGCATCGGAAAGCAAATGCTCCAGGCTTACAGGCTGGCCGGCCGAATGCCTTTGCGCCTGGCCTCTTTTCATGCCGCAACATGGGACTACACGCTCTATAGCGAGGGGTTTCTGGCTCCGGCCAAATCGCGCGGTCTGAGCGATGGCGTTTCACCCTTTATTTCGATTGATGAACTGATTGATCATCAGGTGCTTGACCCGACGTATCTTTCCATTCCCGACTACGTCGAGCTGGCTCTGGCGGGAAAAGAGATTCCGAATGACCGCGTCACGCCCTTGCAGTTGGCCGACCGCTCGGAAAAGGACGGCCGAGACCTTTCAAGTCTCGTTTTGGCGCTGCGGTCTGCCGCAGGCCCATATCCCGGAGCGTATGACTGCGAGATGGACGATCTCGAAACGTGGGCGTATCTGAGTCTGTATTTCGCCGACAAACTGAGGGCGGGCGTGGCGCTCGCGACCTTCCGCCTGACAGGCCGAGTGGAAGAACAGGAGAACGCTGTGCGGCTTCTCGAACAGACCGCGAAGCACTGGGATGGCGCCGTTGCGGTCACGAAGAAACACTACCTGGAAACGCCCCATGTTTCGGGCGGCACGTTCTCGTGGGAAAAATATCGCGATCAGGTCCAACGGGATATCCGGCTCGCGACCGAGGCAAAACCGCGAGGCAAGGAATAGTGGTTACGGCTGGAGGGAGGGTGCGCGAGCGCACCGAGCATCTCGAATTCGCTTGAACGGCGCGACGGCCTTTTGTAGCCAGTGCAGCCGAGATTTCTCCAAAGCCGATTTGCGACCATGGAGTGTGAGGAGAGTCTGGCGTGAATCTCTCGGTGGTGGTTCCCGTTTATAATTCGGAGCAGTCGCTTCCCGCCTTGGTATCGCGCTTGCATCCTGTCTTGAAGGCCGCGGCGTCCGCCTATGAAATCATTTTCATCAATGATGGCAGCCGCGATCGCAGCTGGCAGGTGATTTGCGAACTGGCCGCGCAGAACAGTTGGATCCGTGGCATTGACCTCATGCGCAACTTTGGCCAGCACAACGCGCTGCTGTGCGGCATCCGCGCCGCCCAATATGAAATCATCGTCACGATGGACGACGACTTGCAACATCCGCCCGAGGAGATTCCCAAGCTGCTGGAGAAGCTGGCCGAAGGCCACGAAGTGGTGTATGGCACCCCCGAAGAAGAGCAGCATGGGTTCTGGCGCGATCTGGCCTCGCAGATCACCAAGATTGCCCTGCAAACCGCGATGGGCTCTGAAATCGCGCGCCGTGTGAGCGCTTTCCGGGTCTTTCGAACGCACGTGCGCGACGCCTTTGCCCATTACCAAGGTTCCTTTGTCTCGATTGACGTCCTGCTGACCTGGGCGACGACGCGGTTTGCCGCGATTCCGGTCCATCACGATCCCCGCACGATCGGTGCGTCGAACTACACCTTTCGTAAACTGGCGGTACACGCGTTCAACATGATAACCGGTTTCAGCACGTTGCCGCTGCAACTGGCCAGTTTGATGGGCGTTGCCCTTACTTTTCTGGGAATGGGTCTATTGGTTTTCGTCATTGGGCGTTACCTGATCCAGGGTGTCAGCGTGCCCGGTTTCACCTTTCTGGCGTCGGTGATTGTGATATTCTCGGGCGCGCAGCTTCTGGCCTTGGGGATCATCGGCGAGTATCTCGCTCGCATTCATTTCCGAATTATGGAAAGACCCTCGTACGTTGTGCGCCGGAAATCCGAGGGGGGGACTGTGACCGACTAGCGGTGTCGAGGATCGGATTGTGACCGAGAAGTTCAGCCTCGAGGAAATTCGTCAGTTCTGGACCCAACAGTCGCTGCAGCATGGACAGTCGCCCGCTGCGTCGTGGTCCGATCAAATGGCGATTGAACTGGAAATCCGCGAGCTCGTCAAACGTCTGGAGGATGGAGATCGGGTCTTGGACGCGGGCTGTGGCAATGGATATTCCACCTTTCAATTCGCCTCTCAGAAGCGAATCCGTATCCGGGGGCTGGACTATATTCCCGAAATGATTGAACAGGCCCGCCGGCGATTGAGTGAATTCGACAACAGACTGGTGGGAACCGTCGAGTTCGACGTGGGCGATATTACCGCTTTGAACGAGCCGACCGGCGCCTATGACAAAGTGATTGTCATTCGCGTGATCATCAATCTGCGTGAGTGGGATTTGCAGCTCAAGGCATTGCGCGAATGTGCGCGCGTGCTCAAGCGGGGTGGTATGCTTCTGCTCTCGGAGGCCACCCTCCAGGGATGGAACCGGCTCAACACGTTCCGCCGCGAATTCGGATTGCCGGATATTCCCATGCCGCCTTTTAACCAGTATGTGGATCAGAATCAGGTGATCCGGGCCGTCGCACCCGAACTTCAGTTGGTGGAGCTGGCCGATTTTTCCAGCACCTACTATGTGGGGACGCGCGTGCTCAAGCCGCTGCTCATCCAGGCGCTGGGGGCCAAGATTGATGTGGCCGATCCGAACATGGAATGGAACCGGTGGTTTGCCCAGTTGCCCGCTTGGGGCGACTACGGCGTCCAGAAGCTGTTCGTGTTCAGGAAAACATGACCTACAGAATCCCTTTCAACCGCCCCTGTTTTGAAGGCAATGAACAGGCCTATATCGCCCAAGCGATTGCCAACGGCCACATTTCGGGCGACGGGCTGTTTACCCGGAAATGCCACGCATTCCTGGAACAGGCGCTGGGCACGCCCAAGGTTATGCTGACCACCTCTTGCACTCATGCTCTGGAGATGGCCGCGTTGCTTTTGGAAATTCAACCCCGCGACGAGGTAATCGTCCCGTCCTTCACTTTCGTGTCCACCGTCAATGCCTTCGTGCTGCGGGGCGCGCGGCCTGTCTTCATTGACATCCGCCCCGACACGCTGAATTTGGATGAACATCAACTGGAGCGTCGAATCACTCCCCGTCTCAAGGCGATTGTCCCTGTGCACTATGCCGGCGTGGGATGTGAGATGGATACGATTATGGAAATCGCCGGGCGACATGACGTCGCGGTGGTTGAGGACAATGCCCACGGCCTGTTTGGCAAATACAAGGGCAAATACCTGGGGACGTTTGGATGCCTGGCCACGCAAAGCTTCCATGAGACAAAGAATTTTACTTGTGGGGAAGGCGGCGCGTTGCTCATCAACGATCCGCAGTATGTGGAACGCGCCGAAATCCTGCGCGAGAAAGGCACCAATCGCAGCCGCTTCTTTCGCGGCCAGGTGGACAAATACACGTGGGTGGACATTGGCTCGAGCTATCTGCCGTCCGACATCCTTGCCGCTTTCCTTTACGCGCAATTGGAAGCGCGCGATCGCGTTCAGGCCAAACGGCGACAACTCTGGGAGTATTACTGCGAGCATCTTCGGGATTGGGCGCACGATCGTCACGTTCGCCTTCCTGTCGTTCCCGAATCCTGCGAACAGCCCTATCATATGTTCTACATGCTGATGAACTCGTTGGAGGAACGGCAGCGTTTGATCGCTCATTTGAAAGCCCGCGGCATTCTGAGCGTTTTCCACTACCTTCCGCTGCACCTTTCGGTCATGGGAGAGCGCTTTGGCGGAAAACGAGGCGACTGCCCGGTGACCGAAGACATCAGCGACCGACTGCTTCGCTTGCCATTCTACAATGATCTGAGCGAAGCCGATCTGGCGAGCGTCGTCGCGGCGGTCCAGGAATTTCCCGGATAGGGGAGAGACGATTGGAATCGTCGGTTGCGCATTCCGCAGGGCAATCTCCTTTCGATCCCGGCTATTTCGAGCGGCTCGTGGCCATTGAAGACCGGCACTTCTGGTTTCGTTCCCGCAACCATACCATCTCCGTGCTCGTCAATCAGATCACGCAGAATCTGGCTCCCGGCTATCGCGTTTTGGAGGTTGGCTGCGGGACGGGAAATGTCCTTCGTTTTCTGGAGCGCACGTGCACGCGAGGCCTGGTTGTGGGCGTGGAGTTCTTTTGGGAGGGACTGCAACGGGCGCGTCAACGGGTCAATTGTTCCCTCGTGCAGGGCGATATCGGTGCTCTTCCCTTCCGCACTCGCTTTGAGCTGATCGGACTGTTCGACGTGCTGGAACATCTCCAGGACGATGAGCAGATATTGCGCAATCTGCACTGTCTCTTGGTGCCAAACGGTGCGTTGCTTCTCACCGTTCCGGCCCATCAGTCTTTGTGGAGTTATTTCGACGCGGCCGCCTGTCACGCCCGTCGGTATGCGTTGAATGAATTGGAAAACAAGATTCTTTGCGCAGGTTTCGCGATCGAATACCTAACGCCCTATATGGCGAGCATTTTCCCTCTGGTTTGGTTGAAGAGGCGATTCTTGTCGTCGCCGGGCAGGGGCATTGAACCGGGCGATGCGAATCGGATTCGGAATTGTGCCGCCGAGGAATTCCGCATCATTCCCGTTCTTAACGGTCTGCTGGCATTCTTGCTGGCGCAAGAATGTCGTTTGCTTGCGCGCCGCCGTCGAATCCCCTTCGGCGCCTCGTTGCTGGCCATTGCTCGCAGGCCCTAGTGGCTCCTCTCCTTCAGTGAGACGTTGTTTTGCTATTCATTTCCGATCGAAACTGTTTACGGCTGCTTTTCCCAAGGCGGAATCACGGCGGACCCCAATCGCTTTCGTCCCTGCGTATCGGCTACGGCCCGTCCGGTTTCGGGGACCGCTGTCGGCCGGCTGGTCGGTGGCGGCATCGGAACCCCCAAGCGACCGGCTCCCGTCAGCTGATAGATCATGCGGTGGGTTGCCTCTTCCTGAATGTAGGGGCGCGCGGTGGCATAGTCTAGCAGATTCTGGCGCGCGAGTTCGGCCAACGACTGATCCAGGGTCTGCATTCCTTCGGCCGAACCCTGCTGCAGGATATTGTGAATGGCGTCAAATCGGCTCTGCCGGATTTCCGACTGGATCAACGCGTTGGTTTTCATCAACTCGCACGCCAACACGCGACCGCGCCGGTCGGCGCGCGGCAGAAGTACCTGCGAGCAAATCCCGATCAAATCCGCACTCAGTTGCGAAATGGTTTGCGCCTGTTGCTCCGGAGGAAAACACTCGACAAACCGCGCGATCGTTTGGGTGGCGGACGGCGTGAACATGCTGCCGAATATCAGCGCGCCTCTCTCGGTCAATTCCAGGGCCTGCCGGATCGTTTCGTAGCCCCGGAGATGGCTGATCATAATCACGTCCACGCCTTGCCGGCCTGCGTAATGCAAAGCATTTTCGAAGCTCAATGTGTCCGATCCATCGCCGACCTCGCGCTGGGTCACATAGGCCCGATCGGAAGGAATGATGTACTCGACGGGGTCTTCAATCGTCATGATTCGCACCGACCGCTCGTGGTTGATTCG
>Ga0315277_10009106_pt1 | contig 12708 bp, 9 predicted proteins | sample YL17G05_15_MG_FD_203695 | JGI IMG/M metagenome (GOLD analysis project Ga0315277, IMG submission 203695) | Sediment microbial communities from Yellowstone Lake, YNP, Wyoming, USA - YL17G05_15 | ecosystem: Environmental > Aquatic > Freshwater > Lake > Sediment | place: USA: Wyoming | collected... | reverse complement strand
GCCTCGGCTATGCCCAAATGATGTTCTGTTGAATCAGCAAAAAGATATTGTAGGAATTTCTCTAAGAGCATATAAGAGGTCCCTACCCATCCCCATCTGGTATTACCTAAGAATGCCACCCCGCCATTATTCTGGGACAAGGGGTATAATTCTCCGACGCAGGGTTCGCTGCCCATTTCCGGGTGTTTATCCACATCAATGGCGCTCTGTTTGCAGGCGATGGAATACATGATTCCATACTTACCTTGATTGGACAATGAAGGGAGATGCCCGTTACCATCGTTTTCTCCCGGAGAGGTTAAGACCCAAGATTTTGGAAGCTGGTTGGTTTGGTTCGATTTAGTTACAAAACAGTTCGGTGTGCCGTGTGCCAGAACCGCGATTATTCCCCATCCTTGATCCATGGTCTGGATGCAGTTTCCTCCATCCGGACTGATCGGATTTTCTGCCGACCCGGATGGGCTTTCGATTAAGGTTGATAAATCCTGAAAGAAGCTGCTGCCTACATACTGAGAAGCCAAGACATGTTGTCCGACCCCTCCACTAAAGTCTCTCATCTGATCCGAACACATCCACAGGACGGAAGTAAGGTAATTGGTTGATCCATTACCCGGATTTTTTTCATATAACAAAAGCTTTTCCACAAAAGAGGCAACCTCGCCACTGTCACTTGCCGGTACTCTCCCCACAAATAGGTCGGGATAAATATCGGGGCTATCATCTCCAGGCTCACCCCAGATGCCATCGTTATCTTTATCCCATTCTCCATCCACATCTGAATAATAAAGATCGCAGATCTGCTGACTGGTTACTGCCGGAGGAGTGGAGGTATTGGTGGGATAAGCATATCTGACCGGAACAACGTCCTCGTCCCCTCCTAAAAGGACCCAAATAGTCCCATTTTGATAAGCGTTGATAAGAAAATTCCTGATCTTCTCAGGATCGTCTCTTCCGGTGTAGGTGTTCAAAATGCTATCTACAATGACAATTTCTGTTTTTATCCCTTTTTTTGTTTTCCACTCGAGCAGAGGCAAAAATGCTGATTTTAATTCCGAAGAGGTAATGATCAGATATGGATACCCTTCTGAATTGCCTTCAGACGCTTTGGACAAACTGTAATAGGGTCCTTGGAAACTGTAACTGGAGAGATCACTTTTATTGTCCACCATTTCATTTAAAACTCCTGCATATATTTTTGAGGCTTGATATGACCTTCTTTTGATAATGGAGGACAAAGAAACTTGTGTCGAGCTTCTCAGCTTCAGCTCCAAATCCAAATCAGTGTAAAGGAAAAGCTTTTTTGATTTAGGTCTGTATTGTAATGGATACAAGGCTAAGGTAACTATCCGGTTCCCTGCCAAAAAGCCACTTTCCACGATTTCCCCAAGCTTACCTGGATAAAGTGAATCTGAATCGTATATCTGTGAGTCTGGGGGAACCCAAATCTTCTCTATCGTTCCATCTGTCTTTTCATCAGGCTGGGCAGGAGAAACAAGATATTCTCCGTCCATGATTTTATATGATTTACCTATGACAATTAAACTTTCCACTTCGGAATCATTCGGAATCAAAAGATGAACCAATTTTAAAGGCAGATCAGGTTTTCCGATTTCTCCTATCTTTTCTCCATTCTTAAAGTCGACGAGATCATATCCATCTCTTCTATCAAAGAAAAAATCATCTTCAGAGAAAAAGGAATGGAAACATCTCTGTCCCAATGCCGGTTCGCAGTATCCATGGGAGTTGTAGAATGCAAAACATAAAAGAGTTAAAAAGAGAAATTTACTCCAGAGATTGGTCTTCATTTTCCCCCCCCTTAAAAAAGTTGAAAGGGATTAAAAGTTACTGCATAATGCTTTGCAATCTCTGTGCCTGCCGAGTAAATTTTTGTAAATGAAAACCTCTTTGCTCCAAGATGTCCTCTATTAACAGGTTAGAAAAATGATTTTCAGCTTTTCAAATAGGCATGAGTCCTTCTAAAAATCGAATAAATAGGTTATTATGGGAGAACCCCAACACACTGTGGCGTAAGCTCGATAGGCGTAAAGAATTAAAAAATATTTTTGCGAAACTTAATTTTTTTCTTGACAAACTGAGGCTAAGGTGTATACTTGGGGTAAGGAAGTGTTAGTTTTAGGACTCGAAGTGGACGAAATAGGACTCGCCAATAGGAGTTGTTTTTTAGATAATATATTGTTATTAAACGGGTAAGGTTTACTACATTAAAGTTTTGATGAAGGTAAAACCTTTAACAATCTATTTCTTAAAAGATTATGTGTTCAAAGGGATATCCAAGATTTAGTGATCAGAAGTATCATCGCAATGATTAAACAAATGGATAATCCTTTACTTTAAGTTTAACCGTCTTCCTATTTCCAATGGCTTCATTTAAGGGAACTTACACATCTACTATCGACCCGAAAAGAAGGCTTAAATTGCCTAAAAAGCTGAAGGATGCTATCCCCCCATCCTCTAATGAAAGCTTTGTTATAGCCGCTGGGTATGACGAATGTATTTTCATTTACCCTAAGGAGGAGTGGGAAAAACAAGAGCAGAAGTTAAGAGATTTGATGGTTGATGATTTAGAGGAACACAGATTTTATGAAAGGGAGTTCTTCCCAAAATCCGAAGATGTGAAGATAGATCGAGCAGGAAGGCTAACCCTACCCCAAGGGCTTTTGGATCATGCTCAGATCAAACCCAAAGAAGAGATTTTTATTTTCGGGGTGTTGTCCAGAATTGAGTTATGGAACCCTGAAGTATACCAGAAGTATAAGGAACGTTTTCCACAAACCCGTGAACAGGTCGCCCAGAAAATCTTTAAGCCCCCCAATGCGGTGGACAAAAAATGAAGAATCTGGCGTGAGGGATTCATGGTGTAATGTGAAAATCATGCATAAACCTGTCCTCTTAAAGGAGGTGTTAGAAAATCTTTTAATTTCAAAATCAGGAATTTATTTTGATGCCACCGTTGGGACAGGCGGGCATGCGGAGGCCATAGTTTCACAGCTTGAGCCTGGAGGAAAGCTGATTTGTATAGATAGAGATGAAAGCTCACTTGAGATTGCAAAAAAACGCTTAGATAAATACAAAGACAAGGTTAAATTCGGGCACTTTTGTTTCAGCCAGATAAAGGATTTCGTTTTAGCTTTAAAGATAAAAGAGATTTCAGGCTTTTTATTTGACCTGGGGGTCTCGTCATTGCATTTAGATGATCCCCAAAGAGGATTTAGTTTTCAATCGGATGGTCCTTTGGACATGAGAATGGATCTTTCCCAATCCAAGACCGCATCGGCTGTGGTGAATAATTATTCCCTTTCTCTTCTGACCAGAATCCTATTTGAGTTCGGACAGGAAAGATTTTCTAAAAGGATTGCTGGTGCCATAGTAAGACAAAGAGAAAAAAAACAAATTTCTACCACCTTTGAATTGAGGAAATTGGTGGAATCAAAAGTCAACCCCAGATATAGAATAAAATCTTTGGCTCGGGTATTTCAAGCCATAAGGATAGAGGTAAATGACGAGCTGGAGGAATTAAGAAAAGGTTTAGATCAGGCTATTAAGCTTTTGGCTCCTCAAGGGAGACTTTGTATTGCCTCTTATCATTCGTTGGAACACGGGATCATTAAAGAGATAATAAGAAGAGAGGTCAAAGGACGTGTCTCTCCCTCTGATTTTTCTGTATCCCTTTGCGGACGGACGCCTGTCCCTGTGGGCGAGGCAAAAGCGACCCTGAGAATGGTCACCAAAAAACCGATAATCCCTTCCACTCAGGAGATAAAGGACAATCCCAGAGCAAGAAGTGCCAAGCTCTGGGTAGCAGAAAAACTGTCATCTTAGCAAAGGATTCGTCTCCCAGGATTCATCCTGGGGATTCATCCTGAAGGAGATGTGAATTTGCCAAAGGATAGAATTAAAAGAAGCCACATTTCCGATGGCTCCAAAATCGGACGTTTTAAAAAAGAGAAAAAATTTTACTTGAAGTTTTCTCTGATTTTGATGGTGGTTATCCTTTTAGCCATTATCTATACCTGGCAAAGGGTTACTCTCCTCACTTTGGCAAGTGAGATCAAAAGGTTAAATGTCAAGCTGAGCAATCAACAAGAAGAATATAAATATCTCCAGGTGGAAGTGGCCTCTCTCTCCTCGGTGGAGCGGATAGGAGGGCTGGCAGAAGAGATGGGGTTTGTCTGTCCTTCCTTTGAGCAAAAAGGAGTTCTCCCGGAGGCACCGGATTCTGTCATTCTCGAAAAGAAGGGCTTACTTAAGAATATGTGGACCAAGCTTGAAGGGATTAAAGGAAATCTCCTCTCTCAAGATAAAGTAGAAGCCAAGGAGGTCAAACATGGTTTATAGATCAAAAACTCTATATGATGAATCTTCCAGCAGGGGACGGCAAAGCATGTGGAGCAAAACCATCAAAAGAAGAGGTGCCGCCGTCTTTTTGATCGGAGTGTTTTTTTGGCTTCTGATCATCTACCGCCTCTTTTATTTCCAGATTCTGAAAGCAGAAGAATATAAAAAGATAGCTTCAATACAACACCAGCTCCATTTCAAATTAGAGGCGAAGAGAGGACTTATATACGACCGAAACGGTGAGCTATTAACACTCAACTTACCGGTCGAGTCCTTTTTTGCCATTCCGGAGAGCGTGAAAAACATAAATTTAGTTGCCGGTATTCCTTTCGGCTCCTCAGGACCAGCTTTCAGAAAGTTAGCTCACAGCCTGAAAACTGACAGCAATTTTGTCTGGCTCAAAAGAAAGGTGGAGAAAAAGGAAAGCCAGAGGGTAAAATCCTTACTTGATGAAAAAAATCTCAAAGGAGTCTGGGTGCTGAACGAGACCAAAAGATATTATCTTAATGGAGAAGTGGGAAAAGACGTATTAGGTTTTACTAATATCGACAATAAAGGGTCCGCCGGTGTGGAGTTTCAATATAATCAGGAACTCTCCGGAAAAGATGGAGAAGCGATCTTTCAAAGGGATGGACATAAGAATTCCTATCAGCTCACAGAATATCCTATTAAGAAGCCGGAGAGCGGAAAAAACATGGGGCTGACCATTGACATAGAATTGCAGTCCATCATAGAAGAGGAACTGAAAAAAGGAATCAGCCTGACCCGGGCGGATGGAGGAAGTGCAGTTTTTATGGATCCGAAAACCGGAGAGATCTTAGCCATGGCATACTGCGGCAGAGATGATGAGCTTCCCCTAAAGAACAGAGTCATAAATGACAATTTTGAACCTGGCTCCACCTTCAAAATTGTGACTGCGGCTTCGGCTTTGGAAGAGCGGATTTTGACCCCGGAGGATAAAATCTATGCGGAAAAAGGGGAATTCAGATTTGGCAAGAGGATCATTCACGATGTTAAATCTTACGAGTGGCTCACCTTTCGGGAGAGCGTGATTTTCTCCAGCAACATTGCTCTGGCTAAAATTGCGAATAAAGTGGGCAAAGAGAAAATCTACAAATATGCTCGTGACTTCGGCTTCGGCACAAAGACCGGAATAGACTTGCCGGGCGAATCTAAGGGTCTTGTCTCATCCCCAGAAAAGTGGTCTGATTTCACCCTGTGCACTATCGGTTTCGGGCAGGGAATATCTTTAACCGCCTTGCAACTGGTCTGCGCCTATGCCGCTGTGGCCAACGACGGCGTTTTGATGAAGCCTTTTGTGGTCAAGACTATAATGGATGAAAAAGGCGATACTCTACAAGTGTTTCATCCTACCCCGGTGCGGCGGGTGATAAGCTCTGAAACCGCTTCCACCTTGGTCGAGTTCTTGAAAGGGGTGGTCTCGCATGGAAGCGGACAGAAAGCAAAAATAGATAGTTTTGACATCGCAGGAAAGACCGGAACTGCGCAGAAGGCAAAGCCGGGAGGAAAAGGATATGAAGATAACAAATATATGGCCTCCTTTGTGGGATTTTTCCCGGCAGACGATCCGAAGATGGTAGGGCTGATCACTTTGGATAATCCCAAAACCGTGCATCTGGGTGGACAGACGGCGGCACCTATATTCAAGAATACCACCGTGCGTATCCTGGCCCTTACAGGAGAGCCCTTCCTTCAAGGAGGAGAAGAGAATTTATCCCAGTTGGCGGTATACCAAACATCCAACAATGACTTGCCAAAAGAGTTTTCTACTTTGGCCCAAAAAGAATCCAGCTTTGTCCTAAAATCAGAACCGTCCGCAAGCGAAACTCTTTCGGTTCCCAATGTGATGGGAATGACAGCTCGAGAAGCACTTAGGGTTCTTTCTGCTCAAAATTTGCAAGTGAAACTTTTGGGAAGTGGGTTGGTGACTAAACAGACTCTCGAGCCTTGCACCTCTTCGGATGAGAAACAGATTTGCGTGATCGAATGCTCCCCTAAGTGAGGAGAAGTTGTGCGAAACTTAAAAGAGCTTTTAGCCGCATTGTCCTCAAAGAAAATCTTCGGAGAAACCGATTTCGATATAAAAAAAATAGAATATGATTCTCGCAAGATCAATTCCGGTGATCTGTTCGTCGCCATTCCCGGATTCAAAGAGGATGGGCATGAATACATAAATTTGGCTTTGGAAAATGGCGCCATAGGTGTGGTGGCTCAAAGAGAGGGTGACTATAAAGCAAAAGTTAAAGTAATCGTTCCTGATGCCCGGGAAGCTTTAGCACTTTTAAGCTGCAGGTTTTTCGACTCTCCTTCGGAAAAGCTGAAAGTGGTGGGAGTTACAGGCACCAACGGTAAGACCACCATCACCTATCAGGTTAAATCCATTTTGGAGGAAGATAAGGAAAAAGTAGGGCTGATCGGAACTATAGCTTATTTTGTTGGCAAGGAAAAGTTAGCGGCCTCCAATACCACCCCAGAATCACTGGATTTACAAAATATGTTTTACCAGATGCAAAAAAACGGGACTGATTCGGTGGTGATGGAGGTTTCCTCTCACGCTCTGGCTTTGAAAAGGGTGATGGGGGTGGATTTTGATGTGGCGGTCTTCACCAACCTCAACCGGGAACATCTCGATTTTCATAAGACCCTCTCTGCCTATAAAAAATCAAAAGGACTTTTGTTTGAGATGCTTTCTGAGGACAAAAGCTGTGCCGTGATAAACATGGACGATCCTAACTGGAGATATTTCTATGATAAGGCAAAAAGCAACAGGGTGACTTATTCTCTTAATAATCCCAAAGCTGATTTTTACACCAAAAGCTTCTCCATCACTTGGGAAGGTTCGCACATAGATTTAGTAACTCCAAATGGAGAGGTAAAGATAAATCTAAAGCTTTTAGGAGAATCAAATATCTATAATGCTTTGGCCAGTGCCGCAGTTGGAGTGGCGTTGAAGGTGAATTTAGAAACGATAAAATCCGGGCTGGAATCCGTGGAGGGGATCCCCGGACGTATGGAGAAGATTTGTGCAGGACAGGATTTTAACATACTGATTGATTATGCTCACACTCCTTATGCCTTAGATCTGCTTTTGAAAACGATTAGAAGCCTGACCCCAGGCGATCTTTTTGTGCTCTTCGGCTGTGGAGGGGATAGAGATCAAGGCAAAAGACCACAGATGGGAAAGGTAGCCTCGCTTTTGGCAGATAGGATCTTTTTAACCGAGGATAATCCTCGAAGTGAAGATCCTAAAAAGATAATAGAACAGATCATGGAAGGCGTCAAAAATAAAGAAAAAGTTGAAATCATAATCGACAGAAAAGAAGGAATAAGAAAAGCCCTAAAGATGGCTAAAAGAGGGGACAGCCTGGTGCTGGTGGGGAAAGGGCATGAGGATTACCAGATAAAAAAAGAGCGAAAATTTCATTTCTCCGACAAAGAAACGGTGCTGGAGTTGTTGCAAACGTCCGCAGCCGAAAAACCTGAAGACAAGAATGTAGCTTTACGAAAGCAGTTCTTATGCTGAGCATTTCTTTAAATGAATTATTGAAAGTGACCGGTGGAAAACTTTGGAATGATAACAAAGGAAATCAAACCATAGCCAGAGGAGTGAGCATCGACTCCCGCACTATAAAAAAAGGAAATCTTTTTGTAGCTATACCGGGCGAGAGATTCGATGGACATCAATTTGTTTTGGAGGCGGCCAAAAAAGGGGCATCCCTGGTGATCATGTCGAAAGAGAAGATAAATCCGTTGGAGAAAAAAAAACTTAATAAAATTCCAGTGGTGTTAGTGGAGGACACCAAAAAGGCATTGAAGGAGATAGCGGCTTGGCATAGGAATAAGTTTGAAGTTCCCACGGTGGCTGTAACTGGAACCAATGGAAAAACCACCACCAAGGACATGATCGCCGAGGTTTTATCGTCTAAATTTAAAGTTTTGAAATCCATAAAAAGCTATAACAATCTTGTTGGTGTCCCCTTGACCCTGTTTGGGCTTGACAAAGACATACAGGTTCTGGTCTTGGAATTAGGGATGAGCAATTTAGGAGAGATTGGAATTTTGACCAAAACAGCTAAACCCAGCCTTGGAGTTATCACCAACATTGCACCCGCACATCTGGAGTCTTTGGAAAGTTTAGAAAAAATAGCCCAAGCGAAGTTTGAGCTTTTAGACTTCATGCCTTCGCCTTACACTGCAGTTTTAAATGCTGATGATGAATTCTTGGCAAAAAAAATCAAAGAGCTTAAAGAAAAAACCATAAGCTTCGGCATCAAAAATAAAGCGGATTTCAAAGCCGATGAGCTTACCACGAGTGATGCAGGACATGTAGGTTTTAAAGTAAATGGTAAGCTCAACATAAATTTAAAACTCTTGGGAGAGCATAATGTATATAATGCTTTGGCCGCTTTTGCGGTGGGATCGCTTTTAGGAGTGGATGAGCTTAAGATAAAAGAGAGCCTGGAGAGATATACTCCCACCGAGCTTAGGATGGAGCTGGTTCGGATTGGCAACATCAGAGTCCTGAATGATAGCTACAACGCTAATCCGGTTTCTATGGAAAAAGCTTTAAAGACCTTGAAGCAAATGAAAAGCCCAGGCAGAAAAATCGCAGTGTTAGGAGACATGCTGGAATTGGGCGAAAAAACATTCGATTATCATTTTGAGCTGGGAAGATCGGTGGTAGAATCCGGAGTGGATCTTCTTTTGACTGTGGGAAGGCTTTCTTTCACCATCGGTCAAGGCGCCAAAGAGCATGGAATGAGTCCAGAAAAAATACTCGCTTTTGATAATAACGAAAAGGTAAGCTCTTATCTGGCTGAGAATGTAAAGGCTGGTGATTTGGTTTTGATCAAAGGCTCCAGAAAGATGAAATTGGAAGAGGTGGTTTTAAGTCTAAAGACCTTGTATGGTCGCCAAAACTAATCAAAAGGTTGTTGGAGTAGCGAGACTTGTCTCGCGCTGAGATATGAAAGGCAAAAATTTAGTCAGTTGGTCACGGGTTCCCTAACCCGTGACCGGGTTCAGGTTTATCCTTTCTTGAACCAACAAATGAGGAAAAGATGCTTTACCATTTGCTTTTTCCATTAAGCCAAGATATCTCATTTTTTAATATCTTCAGATATATCAGCTTCCGGAGCGCTGGTGCCACCTTAACGGCCCTTTTGATCAGCTTAATTTTGGGACCCATCATTATCAGAAAATTGAGGGAAAAACACGTCCAGGAGAAAATCAGGGAAGAAGGTCCCCCAAGCCATCAGGTAAAAGCAGGAACCCCTACCATGGGCGGAATCATCATATTGTTCTCGGTGGTGATTCCCACTTTGCTTTGGGCTAACCTGACTAACCCTTATACCCAAATGATTCTTTTGGTCACCGTGTGGATGGGTCTTTTAGGCTTTTTAGATGATTATTTAAAGGCAATGAAACATCAACCCAAGGGGATGGTGGGAAGAAAAAAATTGGCGGGCCAAGTGGTTTTAGGCTTGCTTTTGGGACTTTTATTACGCTTTTTCCCGCCCTCCAAAAATTTCGGCACGGCCTCCGACATTCTGTTTTTCAAGAATTATTTTGTCGATTTTGGCGTATTTTACATTCCCTTGGTGATATTGGTGATCACCGGTTCCTCTAATGCGGTGAACCTGACCGATGGTTTAGATGGTTTAGCCATAGGTCTTATCGGTCTATGCGCCTTTGCCTTTGCGGGTTTATGCTACATCACCGGGCGGGTCGACTTCTCCCGCTATCTTTCCATAATATACCTGGAGGGAGCGGGAGAGCTGACCGTGTTCTGTGGGGCCGCAGTAGGGGCGGCTTTAGGCTTCTTGTGGTTCAATGCCTATCCTGCTCAGGTTTTTATGGGCGATACCGGGGCTTTAGCTTTAGGCGGAGCCTTTGGGGCCATCTCCATCCTGATAAAAAAGGAGATACTCCTTCTGATCGTGGGAGGCGTCTTTGTAGCGGAGGCACTCTCCGTGATCATCCAGGTATTTTCCTATCAGATGTGGGGAAAAAGAGTCTTCCGGATGGCGCCATTGCATCACCATTTTGAGCTTTCCGGATGGAAAGAACCACAGGTGGTGGTGCGCTTTTGGATCATTGGCGCCATCTTATCCCTTTTGACCTTGAGCACTTTAAAAATAAGATGAGTAAATCGGAGTAGCGACACTTGTGTCGCGTCTTGAGGATAAAAGAGAAAAAAATGACTATAAAAACACATAGACCACCTCATATTTATCTTGATGACACCTATTATTTTGTAACCATAGGGACATTTCAGAGGATGCTTTTGTTTGACAACCAGGAGGAGAAGAAGCTTATCCGGTTAGCTTTAGAAACGAGCATCAAGAAATATGGTTATCTTTTGAAAGCATGGGTTATTTTAAGTAACCATTTTCATATTCTTTTCAAGACCAGCCAGGGAAGGCTGTTACCACGTTTTTTAGCTGGAATAACAGGGAAAAGTGCAATAGAGTTGAATAAATTAGATAAATGTGCGGGTAGGAAGTGTTGGTATCAGTATTGGGACCGCTGTATTAGAGGCGAAAGAGATTTTTAGATAAGAGTGAACTATATTCACTACAATCCGGTAAAACATGGTTATGTCACCAGAATGGAAGATTATCCTTTTTCCAGCTACAGGCTTTACTTAAAGAACAATGAGGCAGAGTGGATAACATCTTGTTTTATGGAGTTCCCCATAAAGGATTTTCTTGTCCAGGAGGATGAGTTTTGACGCAGAGCAAGCTCTACTACTCCGGGGTAAATTTATGCGAAAAGATAGAGTTATAGGTAAAAGGGTAGGAATCTTCGGGATGGCAAGATCTGGTTTAGCCTGCGCCAAACTCTTGAAGAAACTGGGAGCACAGGTTTTTGTTACCGATGCGAAGCCAGACAATCTTTTGACCTCTGAAATAGCTCAATTAGTGGAACAAAACATAGATTTTGAGACCGGTGGTCATACCTCAAAGGCGATTACCAATAAAGATTATCTGATCATAAGTCCGGGAGTCCCTTTGGATATTCCTATACTGAAAGAAGCTCAAAACTTAGGCATCCCCATCTTTTCGGAGATAGAGGTAGCATTCTGGTTGACTGATGCCAAAACAGTGGGGATCACCGGATCAAACGGCAAGACCACCACTACCGCCCTGGTGGGAGATATCCTCAAGGAGGATAGAAAGGAATGTGAGGTAGGCGGGAATATCGGCATCCCGTTTTCAAGCTTGGTGGAAAAGGTCTCACCAGACGGGATCATCGTTTTGGAGCTTTCCAGCTTTCAGCTGGAAAGAATCGAGGAGTTCAAACCATACGTAGCGGTGGTGTTAAACCTCACTCCAGATCACTTAGATCGCTATCCCGACTTAAGATCATATATGGAGGCAAAACTGCGCATCTTTGAAAATCAGACGGATGTCGATTTTGCAGTTTTAAATGCGGATGACAAAAACAGCATGGAGTTAGCCCTTTATTCTGCGAGCAAAAAAATATTTTTCAGCACCCAAAAAGAATTGGAGCTGGGAGCTTTTGTCAAAAATGGAATGCTGGTCTATAAAATGAACGGAAAAGAGGAAAAGATCATAGAAACGAAGGATATAAAAATTAAAGGACCTCATAATTTATCTAATGCCTCGGCCGCTTGTACCATTGGTGCCATCTTGGGGGTCAGTCCTGTCTCTATGAGGGAAACTTTGAAAAGGTTTAAAGGAGTGGAGCATAGGTTAGAAGAGGTAGCCACCTTATCCGGGGTGAAATTTGTGAATGACTCTAAAGCCACCAACGTCGAATCCGTATGGTATGCTCTTCAGAGTGTGGAGAAGCCCATAATTTTAATCGCCGGAGGAAAAGATAAAGGGGGTGACTTTACCAGATTGAGGGAATTAGTGCAAAACAGAGTGAAGGCTTTGATCTTAATCGGGGAAGCCAAAGAGAAGATCAGTGATGCTTTAAGCGATCTGGTTTCAACTTTGTATACCGATTCGTTGGAAGAAGCCGTGGAACGGGGCTTTAAAAAGGCGGAATCAGGCGACACGGTTTTGCTTTCGCCGGCTTGTGCCAGCTTTGACATGTTCAAGGATTACGAGCATCGGGGAGAAATCTTTAAGTCTTCGGTTAAACGTTTGACCGAGAGGACAAATGGCAAAATCAATTCCTGACCCAAAAAGATTGATTTGGGAAGGTCGACTTACAAAACTTGATGTCGCCTTCTGATTTTGATAGTAATTTTGAATTTTGCTTTTTGAATTTTTAATTCTAAAATGATAGATAAGTCTAAACCTGATTATCTTTTACTTGCGATAGTGACAATTCTCATCTCCCTGGGCACGGTTATGG
>Ga0315277_10009103_pt1 | contig 12709 bp, 8 predicted proteins | sample YL17G05_15_MG_FD_203695 | JGI IMG/M metagenome (GOLD analysis project Ga0315277, IMG submission 203695) | Sediment microbial communities from Yellowstone Lake, YNP, Wyoming, USA - YL17G05_15 | ecosystem: Environmental > Aquatic > Freshwater > Lake > Sediment | place: USA: Wyoming | collected... | reverse complement strand
TCGACAGTTCGGAATGCGAGCAGAATACTCACTTCTTGTGACATTCCTCGCTTCGGTTGCTCCGAGATTCGTGGACAACTCCTATTGGAACGGAGGCGCAAGGGCTCCATTCATTGTTCTTGCCGTGTTATTGGTACTAGTTGCAGTCAAAGCGGGTTCGACAAGACAAACCCCACTGTATGTTTTTGTGCCGATCTTGTTGGTAGGTTGCTTCGCCTTCCATCATATGGCCATTCTATTCATACTATTTGGTATGGCCTACGTGCTGAGCGCTGTCATCTATCATGCGAGTGCTTCGAACTCCCTTATTGGTAAATCACGAAGGCACAGAAGGTTGACTGCGTCAATGGTCCTGCTTTCGTCGGGGCTAGCTGTAGTCGTTATCTCAATTCTGTTCTTGGACTATTTCGAAAAAGATGTAATCACAGGCTTCGAGAAAACGTCACTATTCGGTTTCAAACCTGCTTTCATTTCCGCGTTTCTGAACTTGGCCGCGAGCTACGTTAACCAGGTTGGTTTCATCCTAGTCTTTGCCATTCTCGGGATTCCTTTTGTTCTGAGGAAGTGTAGGATTTCCAGTGAACTGCTGTTCCTAATCACCCTATTGATTGTCTTCATACCGCTATTGGCGAATGCACTCTACATCTCAATGTTGCTTGCACCGTTCGTCACGATTCTCGGAACGACTTGGATCAAGCTGACCATGAATGGTAAGAGGAAGCGCGCTGCAGTTTTGGCGGTATCACTTCTTATCCTATCGTCTGTTGTGCTGCCCGTATGGTCCATCAACAGATGGAATCTCGGGGCGGACCTTTCAGGAGACACGGTTCAGGGGGACTCACGGCTCTTCAATGACGGAGCATACTTAGCCCAGTTCAATGATGAAGCGCTGGCAATCTCGAACGTCGACGTGGTTGGACGCCGCCTGTCTGCCACATCCGGAGTCGTTTTCCCGTGGATGGGCGTCGAATCTGCTCTTTCAGGCGACGTTACTCGTGAATCAATCGAACAGAATCTCATCTGGGGCCATCAGGATTTCCCCAAGAACTTGTACATTTGGTTCGACTACGAAGGCGGACCCAGACTCGACTTCCTCATAATTGTATTCTTTCTGCAGGGCGCCTCATTCCCGGCCGGCCCAGGCGACAACATGCCGTCAGGGGTAGGGTACTATGAATCGCACTCTCGACTTCTTGTTGTTGTCGACAATAGTTGGTCATCGAACTACGTTTGGGTTTGGGGAGTCATGTCAGCGAAACTTCCATCGGAGCTCATGAATGCGAAGTGGACCGACATCTCGTCGAGAGTGGCGCTCCCTCTGTCGAGCTACATGATATACCAGAGTGAGAGGATTTCATTGTTCGCGCTGGAGGTTCCTGAATGAATCAAGATGCTATCCGAGGCCAGCCATTTGAAAACTCAGTTGGATTCGCAGGAAAGCGAGGAATTGACTTAATGCTAGCTGGATCGAATTGGCTGGATGAGACTTGAGCGGTCAATGTCGGCGGTGTTTGAAATGAGCGTGGCACTTTGATACAGGCCAGGAAAGGTGAGCACAAATCAGTCTCTGTGTTGAGCATCTTCATTACAGTATGCCTTGCAGCCTTCACCACCAGACTTCTTCCTTTGTCAATCAGTCAGTATCCATACAACAACGATTCTCTGGTTGAATGCGGCATGGCCTCCGAGATATCTGAGTCAGGCCATCTTGATTTTTCACCAGGTTCGCCATGGTATGGTACCCACAGCATTGCGACCCCAGCGCTCAATGTCTTGCTCTCGTTCAGCTCTCGTTCCCTTGGCATCACGCCTTTTGATTTCGCTCAATTGTTGACAGCAATCTTCTTCGTCCTCACAGCGGGCGGCGTTTTCATGCTTGCTAGGATGATGACGGGCAGCGCTCGAGGTGGACTCACGGCATCAATCGCCGCAGTTACTTTCGGAACTTATGTCTTCACGACAGGTTCGGCGTGGAAGGTGGCACTGGGGATGTCGCTGCTCACTCTCCTTTTTGTCGCATTCGTGAATCGAGCGCAGCCGCGATTCCGGATTCTCACCCTCCTGATTCTGCTCATCTTGCCTTTGGTTCATCACTTGGCTGCAGCAATTGGCTATCTTGCCATGTCATATTTCGTCGTCTGGAGCTGGTTCTTCGCTTGGACTCAATCGTCCGTGTCGAAAAGGCACTATCTCGACACCGTTACTGTGATACCACCGATCCTTGTTGCGTTGACATACTATGCGATTACCCTTTCGGACCGGCTTGGGATGTTCTCATCTCTCATCAGGGTAGTCTTATTCGTTGAATGCTTCATCCTACTGGCGCTGCTCTCATTTGCCGTTCTGTCGCTTCGGTCTCACGTGAAGCGGTCTTTTGCTCCCGTTGTGGGCATTGGGATGGCAACGCTGCTGTTCCTTGACTACTCCGGTCTTCTTTTTCCATACACTCACTCTGTTTCTGAGGCATATGTCCTTTTGATTCTCTCCAGCAGCTTCATCGTTGGTTTCGCGTGGTATGGTGCAGAAGCCCTGGTCGAAAAGCGACCGATCTACAGGGCCGTAATGCTCGGATTGCTGATGCCACCAGTAACCGTCATTCTATTCGGATTCTCAATGGGACTCACTGGATTGTCTCATCAGATCTTGTATCGCGCGTTTGACTTCTCAGATTTGTTCGTGTTCATGGGACTCAGTTTTGCAGTGGTAATCATGAGCTTGCGCCTATCCCGGAAGAATGCAGCTCTAGTCATGACGGCTTTGGCCTGCTTGCTTGTGTCCTTCCCATTTGGCTACTTCACATCAGATCTCCTGGGTGTCAGGCATGACACAGCTGCGTACGAGGTGGATGCTGTGGAATGGATTGCGTCTCATAGCGACTCTCCGCAAATGGTCTCTGACGAGCGTATAGGACGAATCGCATTTAGCATGACATGGATTGAGAAGCGCTCTTATCTTCCGCACGACTTGCTTACTAACGTTTCCCCATTGCCCGGAATGTACTACATCATGGAGGATAGCTGGACTGATGTCGGTGTCAATGACTATCCGTACGGCAGGGCGGTCATTCCCGAGTCACTGTATGTCGAGACCCTACAGGGCTCCAATGTACTATACATTGGTGGACCCGAACCCGATCGCTTGTTGATCTTCTCTCCCTCTGAAGTAGGATCGGAGAATTGGCAACTCTGAAGTCCGTGACCAGGTCCCAGCTGCCAGACACAAGGAGTTCTAGTAAACCCGCTTTCCCTTCATTCATTGCCTGATTAGTAGGCTAAGCCAAGAGCACGGAGCAGCGATACCTATAGGAGATCGATCTTGTGCCTCGCGGTCAGGTCTTTGGGAACAAGACTGAGAGGGATCTTGTTTGTCTTTCCACATCTGACTTGTTTGCCTCTGACTCGACATCAGGTTCAGACGATGGTTCAGACGATATATCATTATGAGGTTCCTTGTGACACAATTCTCATGTACTTCTTCAAATGGACGCTAGGATGGAAATCGCGTTCGTAGGTAGTTCTCGCAAGTCGACCTAACTCCATCAAGTTGCCCCTCTGATTCCATAGATCCCTCATGATTTCGGCCAACTGGTTGACATCTCCCGGAGGAAAGACCCTTGATCCTGACTCGGGTCCCAGTATCTCGGGAAGTCCTCCAATATCCGAGCCGATCACTGGAACCCCTGAAGAAAAAGCCTCCAATACGGCCAGTGGTGCGTTTTCATAGTTCTCGGATGGAACGACCACTGCAGCTGATTCTCGCAGGATTGGAGCGATTCTTTCTAGAGGAGTGAATCCTGGAACCTTGACCCTGTCGGACAACTTCAGTTCATCGACCTTGCTTCTAATCCGGTCCTTCAGGGACCCTTCGCCCACAATCCATAAATCGAAGTCGTGGTCCTTGCGACTTCTGTCGAAAGCCTCCAGTAGAGTGAGCACTCCTTTCTGCTTCTCAAGAAGCCCGAAGTAGAGTAGGGACTTTCCGGGGTTTCTCTCGCCAACTAGCTCTCTGGTATCGGGCACGAAACTCCTGAGAATATGGTGGACTTTGATTCCGTCCCGTTCCAAGACTCCTGCCAGAAAAGTGCTTGGAGATATGATGGCGGTTCCTTCGGGAAATCGGAGAGTCCTCCTGCTGCCCGCCCTCCATAGCTGCGAGGGCTTCCTCCATCTCAAAAGGCACATCTGGCAAAGGAAAGGTTTCCTGCAAATCCTGTAGCCAGGCCTCAAAAGAGCGGAGCGAGGGCAGACGGCAAAGTAGTCGTGAGCGGTATAGAGTGCGACGGAACTCTTCACAGGGAGTGGTTTTGCGAAGAATCCTTTCGTGTTATGCCAATGGACAACGTCAGGCCTTACTTCGTCCAATAGCTGCTCGAGTTGATGCCTAGATGAATTGGTGTTCCCAAAGTTGAGAGCCAATAGTGCGTCTAGCGTGGGCATCTTCGCCCTGTGGACGTGCCTGTGAACCCCGGCCTGGGTGGTCTCCTCGAGATTCGCGATTTTCTCCTTTCTCAGAAGCTCAAACACTGAAGGATTGTGGAAAACGTGTACTTCGTGGCCTGCCCCCACAAGTTCGTTCGATAGGTACTCGACGAACCGAGCGTCTCCACCAAAGTGCGCAGGTGGGTAGTTCATCGTTATGTTCAGGAACTTCAGGGTTTCCATTCTGAATCGTGCTCTACATGGCGATTGGCAAGTCTGGTATCAATCTTTTTCGGTGTACGTGGGTTGCGCGTAGCATGGAAAGTGACTGCTCCTCAGCATGCGTTCGAATCCAAGGTTCTAGGGCTATCGTTACCGAGTTCTCCCAGCTCGATAACGGTTAGTCTCGTGAGATATGGACGTGGACAGTTGAGTCATTCTTGAAGTATTCGAATCTCATTATGGACAGCAATATGCCAGGCAAGTCACTCTCCAGGCAGGTCATCGGCGATCAGCAAAACCTCACCAGGCGATACCTCGCCGGCATACTAGATATGCTTGGGGAATTGAACGAAGGACCCCTTCTTGATCTCGGATGCGGTTCGGGACTGTATACCTCTCTCTTCACGGCCAAGCTCAGGTCCATGGACATTGTAGGAGTTGACATAGACCCTCCCGCGCTTGAAAGCGCCCATGATCGAGGAGTGGAAGTAGTTAGGGCGAACGCAGACTTGCCTCTACCTTTTCCCGACAAAACTTTCTCCATTGTTATCTCGAGTCAAGTCATCGAACATCTGCATCACGCCGATCTTTTCGCGGACGAAGTGTTCCGTGTGCTTAAGGACGGAGGTTACGCAATAATTGCGACCGAGAACCTTGCAAGTTGGCATAACGTACTCGCTCTAGCTCTTGGCTATCAACCTTTCACTGAGAATGTGTCGGAGATTCGGAGAATCGGGAACCCCTTCGCCCAGAACTATGGCGAGGCCCCGCGGTTCGACAACCTCCATGTCAAAGTCTTCACGTACAAGAGTTTCCTGGAATTTCTTGAGCTCCACGGGTTCCGTGTCATTAAGGGACGTGGAATCGGTTACCATCCATTGCCCTCAGTTCTCTCCGGATTCTTCTCCAGGCTGGACCCGAGACATTCGCGGTACATAATAGCGAAGGTCGGAAGGCGATGAGACTTCTGTCCATGCAACTCACCCAGGAAACGATCCAGTGTTCTTCATGGTCACCCCCCCTTACGTGGCTTGTTGATTGACTGTTCGTCCCTTGGATAGGGGCGAATTCTTCTTCGGATTGGCTTTGACGGTGGCTCGGCACGTCGAATCATTCTGAAAAGGAACCTGGGTGTCTACGGTGAGGCCAAATCCACATCTTCTAGGTCTTTCCTCGAACGCAGCAACTGTATTATCTCTCGCATGTCACGTAGAATGGACCCTTTTGTGAGCGCGATTACCAACGCGAGGTAGACTATCATTCCGCCAAGAATGAGAACAACAACCCAGCCAACTGAAGCAGGCAGCACAAGTGATAGACCAAATGTTGCGATCCCCATGGCGAGAGCAGCGAGTGTTGGTCTCAAAATTGACTTCGGAAGAGACGATGTCGGTATCTCCAGCAATCTGGAAGATTTCCAGGTTGTCCACACGAGGGAGAGTGTCGCGACAGCCATCATGAGAAGCGCAGCGCCGTCGATTCCGAGATACACAACCATAGGCACAACCAAAAGCACCGATGGAACGAACATCATCATTGTTTGACGCCAGACAAGCTCCGGATGGCCCGTAGCGAGAAAGAGGTTACTAGCTGGCGACAAGAGGGAATACATCATACCTCCTATGGAAAGTATTGCCAAAGGGACACTCGCAGCACTCCATTCAGGTCCTAGAACCCCCTTTACAAAGAAGCCCGCAATCGCTGCAAGCCCAATCCCTATTGGAATCGAAAGGTATGCAGAGTAGGTGAACGTCCTCGCATACGCTTTCCTGAGGGTCTCCTTGTCCTCAGTGATATGGGTGTAAGTCGGGAACATTACAGTGTTGGCGACGTTGGTGAAGAGATTGGGGACGGCTGTCCCCCAAGAGTAAGCCAAGAAGTAGACTCCAAGGGTCCCTTCAGCGAGGAATATTCCAATCACGATTTTGTCCAAGTTAAGCATAAGATAGTATGCCAGGCCTGATGCCAAAACATATTCTCCGTACCTCAGAAGCCCCTTCGCCAGCTTCTTGTCCAGCTCCATGGGGATACTGCGATGCTCATAGTAGATTAGCATGAGCGATGATGCAGCGTACGCCAGTATCAGCGCTAGTACCAACGACCAGTAGTCTAGTCCAGCAACAGCTCCCGCCAATGCAGCTATTGGCCAGACAACAGCGTAGACAACCCTCGCCATTGAGATTTGAGCGAACTTCAGCTTTCGGCTCAGGCGCACAAAAGAGGCAAAGGATAGATAGGAGAACAGAAGGGCGATTGTCGTGAGCCTCAAGGGTTCTGTCAAATTCGGTCTTTCGAATGATGCCGAAATCAGTGGCGCAAATGCGATCAGGAAGAGGATAACCGCTCCGGTAATCAGCCCTCTGAGACTCCTCCCGGTAGACAGGATCTTGTTCTCCTCCTCCTTGCTTTGGATTGAGGCCTGATCGATACCGCCCGTGGCAAGGATCATTACAATAGTGTATACCACGAAGACGATGGCGTAGAGGCCAAAGTCCTCAGTGTCCAGGATATGTGCGAGGAAGAGAATACTTATCTGGCCAAGTGACACCGCCACAATCTGGGCACCAGCCACAGCGCCAAGGTTCCTAAGAGTCCTCTTTTTCAGTGTCATTCTCTACTTCTCTCAAGCTAGGTGTGCGTAATCTGGGTTCCTGAATGGGTGAACAGCGGGAGAAGCCTTGTTAGTCCTATCTCCAATGATATAGGCCTGTCTTGTGAGCTGCCAACATGTAGCATTCAATCGGTGCATAATGCTTTCCTTCTGTTAGAGGCATTGCTGATTACTGCATAGATGATGCTGGTATGCTTCTCTCTGCAAATCGGGCTCGGCATCGTTTGTCTCGAAGGAGCTGGAATCCCATAAGATCTCAACCAAGGCGATAGGATGCATTCTTCCTTGTTCGCCATGTATCTGCGCGTCTGGTAACAGTGACTCCTGCGAAGTTCCGAAATGTTTGTATTTCGGAACCTGCTTTCAGATATAGATTGCTTTGACCAAGACAAGAGTCTCCGTAATCCACAACTTGCCCGCGCCATACCGACTGGCGATTTTCGAGAAACTGCTCGATGATCCGGAATTGGACGTGAGGATATTCTTCACGGGCAAACCAAGATCGAACAGACCATCCTGGTCAACTGACTTTCGTGTCCAAGATTCAAGAGTGAAGTATCTCCCCGAGGTGGCTTTTCCGCTGAGAGGGAAGAGCGCTGACAAGATGAACATCAATTTCTCGGTCGGAAAAGCACTTTCTTGGAAACCCGATGTCGTACTTCTCGACGGATACCATGATCCAACAAACCTCATTGTTGCTGTGATGTGTTGGATTAAGAAGGTCCCGTACGTTCTTTCTGCGGAAATATCGTATGTTTGGACATCTACTCTGACGGGAAAGCTGTTCAACAGGTTCGTGGCTCCGGTAGTCAGAAGGGCTGCCTTTCTCACTCCTTCCAGCCGTTCCTGTGCTTCGTTCTTTCTGCACCTTGGCGGCGATAGATCTCGTTTGAGAATCATCCCGCCTTTGCCAGATGTGCAGCGTCATGCATCGATGTGCTCATCAAAACGAGGGAAATCCGAAGAAATTCGGGCCAGGTTCGGTCTGACTCATAAGTTCGTTGTGCTCTATGTTGGGAGGTTTGAAGATTACAAAGGCATTCGGGAACTGCTTGCAGCAATGGATGAAATCATCTCCCAGGATCCTGGGGTGTGCTTCGTTTATGTCGGAAACGGTTCGCTCGAGAATGATGTTCGAGAGAAGTGCAAGTTGAGCCCCCAGAATTCCATTTGCGCAGGTAGCGTAAGCGACGACACTCTCCTAGAGCTATATTCTGTCGCGGATGTGCACGTGATGCCGTCGTGGCATGAGGCATACGGAATCGTCTGCGCAGAAGCTCTTTCGTGTGGTGTCCCATCTGTTGTCACCAAGACCTCTGGATGCAGCGATCTCGTCGTCGACGGAACGAATGGATTCCTGATTGAGCCGAAAAATGCAGAGGCGATTTCACGCAGTGTTCTGGCATTGAGTTCCGACCATGCTTTGCTAGAAAGGATGAAAAAAGCCGCAGCGTGCAGTCTGGACAGACAGTCGATTCAAGATCTCTACGCTTCCTTGAAAGAGGTGATAGTGATCGCGAGTGTCACAAAAGGTCAAGAGGTATCTTCCCGTGTTTCCGGATCGTGACTGGATTCCTCGTCGGAACCGGCACCGTTTGCACTTTTCGCTCATTTCTTCCTGACGACATAGTATGCCACTCCGGGCGCGATCTTCTCCAACAGGGACCTTCTGCAGTAGTGCACATTTAAGCTGAGAGCACGTGACAGAAGCCTATCTGCAATCAGGACGAGTCTTGGTATTCTCTCGAGAATTGGCAGCTTCGCTACTGCGAACATCACCGGTGTCGAGAAAGAATACTGGAGGAGCAGCAACTCTAGTTTGAGTTTCTCAAACTCCCTAAGCATGAACCTAACAGGGATTCCCCTTTCCCGAGGAGACATCCCTTGTTTGGGCGGTTCTTTCCCAATGGGGCGCAGGAAGGAGACAGGTTCACGAATGATCATTAGGCAATTTGGCTTGAGAACTCTGGCAAGCTCGGAGAGCACGAAGCCTACGTTGGGAATGTGGTGGAGGGCGGACAACTCAACAATGTAGTCGAAGAAGTCGTTGTCAAAATCGATTCTTCCCGATGAAGTTGCCTTTTTTATTTCACTTCCTCGGAACTTCTCACTGAACCTTTGGAGCTGAATTCCTGAAGCGTCAAGCCCGTACAAGCGGAAGGTGTGTCTTGAATGAAAGACCTCGATGTCGCAACCTTCGGCGCATCCAAAATCCAGAACTCTGGAGTCTGGCTCGGGATGGAAGTACTTGTCAAATGCATACCCTTCGTCGAAAACTCGATAAATGTACCAGGATTTTCCAGGGAGTCCGTTCATGAACTGATCGTGGAATCTCTCTTCGTCCCGATACCATTCCTCAATCTGATCCATGTTGTAGTCATTTCCTATGGGCTCGATCGGATTCGTTCTATCTCCGGCCTGCTGTGACTGTCCTCCACTTCTGACTGCCAATCCCCTCAAGTTGCCCACTCGCATCGTTGGCATAAGAAAGCAGAATCCACTAATTTAGCTCTCCGGAGAACGTGGATGGGCGGCGGCTCCAGAGATCCACCAGCCCCCTTCCCCGCAAGTTGAGAATCTGATTCCCAACCGATGCATCTACTTCCTATCATCCAGACTCCTTTCGTATATTCCAGCTAGTCTCTCGTTTCTTGTTTGTACCGAGAAATCACCCCGTTCTACCGCACTCAGTGATTTCTTGCCCATGTCGATCATGAGGTCAGGTCTTCTCACAATTCGAGCCATCACGTCGACTAACTGTTCAACAACTCCGTCAAAATTGCGCTCATCCATTACCGCCCTGCGATATTCCTCAAGATGCTTTTCTGTCCGGAGGCCTTTCTCAGGAAAGGCGAGGATGTCACTTTTGATATTGAATCCATTCTCACCTTCGGTTGCCATCTCAGGGATGCCAAACGCATTTGATCCGATGATTGGAAGCCCAGCCGCCATAGCCTCCAGAAGCACGAATGGTACCTGATCCATGTACGAAGGAAACACGAAGACGTCAGAGCCCTTGTACAACTCCATTAATCTGGCTCTTGGGAGTCCAGTTCTGTAGAATCTGACTCCAGGTTCCTTCACCAGTCTAGGCAGGAGTTCATTGAACTCCTTTTCCTGGTGGGAAGGCGCAGACGACACTATAGTCAGCTCACATTTCTCCTTGTCTCTCAAGTGTCTGAATGCCCTCAATGCTTCTCGCCCACCTTTGTCGAAGAAGTGGTTTCCCACAAATAGAAACTTAACAGTATGATCCTCGCGGAAACGCTCATCAATGCTCTTCTCGGTTGCAGTTATCAGATACTCGTCGATGGCAGGGTGGAGAATCTGTGTCTTCTGCTCGATGTCGCTTTTCCACTCATCAAGAGAGAGCATTAGATACCTTTTGGACGCCTCTGTATAGGGTAGTATTGCGCGACACCTCCTCGACAAAAGGTATCGAGCCAGTCTTCTCCTCGTAGATCTCCTCTCGTGCCAGCCCTCCCGGAAGCCATAGAACGCAGACGGGTTCTCCACGCTGGCAATCCATGGAGCCAACGTCAGAGGTATGATGCTGCCGTTGGTATGGACTAAATCAAAACTTCCTATGACTGGCACCAATCTTGGCATGCGAAGAATGGCAAAGGTCTTGTCGGCGAGATTCTTGCTCTGCGTCCAGGCACTTGCATATTCGCCCACTCTCTCAAAATTGTTAAAAGCCTCGACAGGCACTCTGGAGTGCAACCTAACATTCGATGGCGGCGTTCTGATGAAGGACTCGTTGACAGGATGGTACCCTCCGAGGAAATAGACCAGCGGCAAAGTCACGTTGCGCTCAGATTCCTCTCTGTCTCTTGTCATGGTGTTTGCTGATTCCATTCTCATTCCAGATCCAACACGGGATGCGTCCCTTTCAGTGAATTTACCCCATACTTAATCAAATATCGGTCACTCTCTGAGATAACGTGAAAACACTATGAATCGTTTGAGATTGCCCAGAGTCTGCGGCGCAGTCAAAGATTCACCAGACTGTCTCAACTGACACCTATTCAATTCTCCCCCTTCTGAGATATCAGGCTCGTTGATTTCATTCACGCGATTGCCAAGTCGACCAATATCACGAATGCACAGACGACTGTTTCGATTCCCCAGACCATCCAGACTAGTTCCCTCTCAGTGACGCGGACTTTCCTCATTATGATGTGCGTGAGAGACTCAATCCTGCCGTGGTATACAAGCTTCCGGTCACTAGACTTGGACGCATAGTTCTCGGCCCGGAATTTTCCCCTCGCCTTGAGGAAAAACTCTACAATCATCGGTATGAATATGAAGACCGTCTGGACATGCAACATGGAAAGCATCCCAGCTGCTGCCAGAGTCGCCCCCATGAAAAGCGTCAATGTATCTCCCGGGAATACCACTGCTGGATACTTGTTGAACCAGAGAAATGCTATGAGGGCTCCAATCAAAGGTATCAATAGATACACTCCATCCAGACGATTGTGAACGAGACTGAGAATCACCAATGTGAATCCCATTATGATCCCAAGGCCAGTTCCAAGGCCGTTGAACCCCTCGAGCATGTTTGCGGCGTTTGCCGCACATGTCACCGCAAAAGCTGCCGCAATCGGCATGTACGGACCGAAGTCGAGAACTGCTACGTGGGGAATGGTAATCTCCGAACCTACGACGGTCCCAAGAGGGAGTGCGAGAACGAACGGAAGAAAGGCTTTGTGCCTTTGGCGGAGGTCGAAAATATCATCCATCATTCCTACAAAGGCCGCACCCATTATCGCAGAGAACGAGACGTTGAGCAAGTTCACATTTTCTACACCGTCCAGAGCGAGAATCGCGCTGACTCCTGCAAAAAAGCCGATTACCACAGAAATCCCCCCCATTTCGGCAATCTCGGGATTCCCTGGCTTGTTCAGGTCTTTGCCCACTATGCCCTTGGCCTTCAATCTGGGGATAAGCCACGGAAGCACGATGTAGGTTGTCACGAGAGAAACGAAGAAAGCCCCTGCGAACTCAATGCCTTGGGCCATTGTAGAGTCCCCGCGGGGCATTGTAGACTGCGGTAATATGCTTTGCACAAATAATGTCCAATTCTATACATCGTAGTTGCCATTGCTATCTGGCAAGAACCCCGGCTAGCCCTATTCTCTCGGCATTTCGACTACGGCCTTGCCATTGCTCAAGAATATCCTTGACGTCGCATGCTCCGCCAGATCTCTATCGTGCGTTGCAAGGACGATTGTAGTGTCGAAGTCTCTCCTTACCAACTGGAACATCTTCAGAACGTTGTCAGTGTTCTCCAGATCTAAATTGCCTGTGGGTTCATCCGCGAGTATGATCTTTGGCTCGTTCATCATCGCACGCGCGATTGCCGCCCTCTGCGCTTCGCCTCCGCTTATCTTGTTCGCCGTTTCATTGGCGATGTGGTGGATGTCGAACTTCTTGAGCAACTCATCCACGCGGC
>Ga0315277_10009098_pt1 | contig 12716 bp, 14 predicted proteins | sample YL17G05_15_MG_FD_203695 | JGI IMG/M metagenome (GOLD analysis project Ga0315277, IMG submission 203695) | Sediment microbial communities from Yellowstone Lake, YNP, Wyoming, USA - YL17G05_15 | ecosystem: Environmental > Aquatic > Freshwater > Lake > Sediment | place: USA: Wyoming | collected... | reverse complement strand
GTCGTGAGGACCGATTTGCTGGCCGAGACTCAGATTCACGACAGCCGGTTTGTTCACCGCTTTCGCCTGCTTAAAAATAAAATCCATGCCGTCCACGATCTCGGTGTTCAGGTTGCTTTTTAGTTTGACGATGATCAGGTCCGCTTCGGGCGCCACGCCTTTGTATCTGCCGGAAGGTTTTCCCCTTCCGGTGGCCAGGCCGTTTCCGGCAGCGATCCCGGCGACGTGCGTTCCGTGACCGTTCACGTCTTTTTCCTGGACCACGCCGGCTGGAGACCCGTCCAGTTCGTTGTTGATTTGTTGCCGCGTGTAAAGGGTTCCGTATCCAAAACCGTTCGGGCGTGGTCCTTTCGCATCCGATTGATCCCAGAGGAAAAGGATCCTGGAGGTTTTTCCATCGGGTGCGATAAAATCCGCGTTCGACCAGTCGATTCCCGAATCCACAATGCCGACCACAACTCCCTTTCCCGCATAACCGGTCCCGCCGTTCCACTGCCACAATTCATTGGCACGGATTTGCGGAACGCTGATATCCAGCGAAGGTTTGCAGACCGAGCCGGCTTCCAGCCAGTCCACTTCGTTCATGTGGGTCAGGACCTCGATCTGCGACAGGGATAGAATGGCGGTGCCTTGTTTGGACGATAGGAAATGAATCGGAAATCCTGCTTGGCGAAGCAGCGCCGAATCGGTGCACCGAATGAACACATGAACGGAGTCGTAGCGGAAAGCGGTCTTGTCCAGCGGCAACGGCCTTAAGACGGACCGAAGAAAGAAAATCTCTTTAAGCATTGGGTCCAGCTTGGAGGCCATCGGTTCCGCATCACAAGCCGACGGATTTCGACAAAACGACAACACGATCAACCAAAACGAGCCGAATCGGTACAGCCTTCTGAACACAGCGAACATCGGATCCTCACGCATGAAAAACATGTTTCGACAATTCCTGTACGTTTTCTCTGGGATGAAACGTGCGCAGCACCTCCCGTAAATATTCCCGGTCGAGGTGGGTGTAAATCTGCGTCGTTGAAATATCCGCATGCCCCAGCATTTCCTGAACCGACCGCAGGTCGGCACCTCCCTCAAGCAGATGCGTTGCGAAGGAATGCCGCAGCGTGTGCGGATGGACGTTTTTCCGAATTCCCGCGCGAGCGGCATATGCTTTCAATAGTTTCCAGACGGCCACACGGCTCAAGGATCTCCCCCTCAAGTTCAGAAAAAGGATGTCGCCCGACGTACGCCGCTGAACCAGTTTCCGACGGACTTCCTTCTCGTATTTTTGGACGTAATACAAGGCTGTTTTGCCGACGGGAACGATCCGTTCCTTGGCTCCCTTGCCAAAAACGCGAACCAGATTTTCCTTCTCCAGCAGATCCGCCTGCGTCAACCGGATCAACTCGGAAACCCTCACCCCCGTGGCATACATGAATTCAAACATGGCCCTGTCCCGAAGTCCCCTGTCCGAGCGGACATCGGGTTGTTCCAGAAGCCGGAAGACTTCCGGTATCTCCAACACGGAAGGAAGCTTCCGTGTCCGTTTGGGCATTTCCACGCCGGACGTCGGATCGCTTTTCAGGACATTGTCGCTGATCAAGTGCCGGTGGAACATCCGGATGGACGTCATGTTTCGCGCAACGCTGGCGCCGTCGAGGCCTGCTTCGCCCAACGACGTGATGAACGATCGAATGCAGTCCGACCGAACCTGATGAAATTCCGTCAATCCGTCGTCTTGAACAAACCGCAGATACCGTTTCAGATCGTTTCGATAGGCCTGCCGGGTGTTGTCGGACAATCCCCTGTCCAGAACGACCGCGTTTAAAAAACGGTCCAAGGCGGTTTGAAACGATGCATTCAGTTCAGGCAAGGAATGGATTTCGTTTCCGTTCATGACCAATGGTTGTTTCATCTCCATGCCCCGAAAAAACCACGGTCGCATCGTCCAGCACCATCAACCGGTTCCGGATCGAGTCCATCAGCAGGTCCGTGGACGCACCGGGGAGATCGGTTCTGCCCACGGAATTCCTGAACAGCGTGTCACCGGTCAAAACAAATCCACTCCCAACCAGGCAAACGCTTCCCGGTGTGTGCCCGGGAGTGTGCGCCACCCGTAACCCCTCTTTTCCCAATGCAATTTTCATTCCATCCGTGAGAAAACAATGCGCCGGCAGATTTTCCACGGGACGGCCGGTGAACAAGGAAAAATTCTTGCCGGCATCGGTTATCATGTCCCCGTCCATGGCATGAATGCACACATCTGCCGGAAAGCGTTGGGTCAAACCGCGGATCCCGCCGATGTGGTCGAAATGCCCGTGGGTGAGAACAATGGATCGAAGCTGCGCGTTCTTTCGTGAAAGCCAATCGGCAATGCCTTCCCCGTCATCGGCAGGATCCACGACAATTGCATTTCCGAGTCCGGATTCGACTAAAATGTAGCAGTTGGTTTCGATAGGTCCCAACACCAGTTTCGAAATCTCGATACCGCCGAACAGGCATTGTTTGGATGCGTTACCCCCCATCGTGCGTGTCCATGGGACCCGAGCAAGCTTTGACGCAGATCCCGCATATGTGTACGCCGATGCCCCGCTCTTTTGAAAATTGGGTCAGCAATTCCTGACATTTTTTAATGTCATACTCTTTGAAGGTTTCCCCCAAAGCGCCCGCGGGGCAGGCCATAACGCATTTGCGGCATTCCCCGCACTGGTTTTCGATAGCAGGATTCGATTCCAGGGCCAGGTCGGTAATCACGGTCACCAGCCTGAATTGCGCGCCATACCGTGGATGCACGAGAAGGTTGTTCCTGCCCCTCCAACCCAGGCCAGCTGCTTCCCCGGCAATTCGATGAGACAAATGCCCTTTCCACCGATCCCAGTCCACAACCTGCGAAGCCGGTACAGGAAGTGCTTGATATCCTTTTTCGATTATTTTTTGAGTCAGGATAAACGCAACTTTGTCGAGAAATTGATTGGCCTGCTGGTAGTGCCACTTGTACAACAAGGTAGGACGGGTAACAATTCCATTCAGAACAGCAGAAGAGAGGCGCACGCCGACTGAAACAGCAAAATTCAACCGATCCATTTCGGCGGGTGAAAAAAGAAATTCATTTTTAAAAGGGCGGATATCCGCTGTGCCAAAGAGAGAGACACCCTCTTGAAACGCAATTTCACGCAGCCAGTCTGTATTTTCGTACGACATGGCTATGGAAACAATTTCTCGGGCAGTACGTTCTCCGCCAGCGAGAGAGCAATGCCGGAAAGCATGACTTCGGGACCGAGCCGGGTGAAATCTCCTGATAGCAGCTGTGCATCCACGTTGGCGTACAACGAACAAGCCGCGCCTTTTTCAATGATCAATCCGGAGAGGCGTCCCTGCAATTCGGCCACAAACGTCACTTCGCCAAGCACTTCGCTGATCACGTACCCGGTGCAAAAATGAAGCTGAAGATGGGCGGAAGTCGTGTACACGGAAATCAGGTTTCCATGCTGTTTACCAATGGGAATCATGTTGTATATTTCCAGCGATATTTTCCTGTTGTCGTCCGAATTTTCAAGAACCATTCGCTTGGAATGCTCCTCATTGATAAATTTTCCTTCCAAAACCGCCTCAATCTTTTGAAAATCCTTATCCGTGAATTGGAACATATCATTCACCCTTATTTACGTCCCTACGTTGATTACAAAGTTTTCAGACTATAAGGCTTCTTCCGCTTGTCTCCGAATTGAACGTAGTGCCGCAGGTTTGTCGGTTTGGGCAAAAATGGCATTCCCGGCAATTAAAATATCCGCTCCGGAACGGGTTACAGCCGCTGCAGTTGCCTCGTTCACTCCTCCATCCACTTCAATAAGCACTTCAGGCTGAAGCATTCCACGTAACAACTGGATTTTCTCCAACTGATCGGGGAGCAGCTTTTGCCCTCCAAAACCAGGATGAACCGTCATGACCAGGACCCTTTGAATTTTATCTTTTACCCCCAAGACAACTTCGGCAGGAGTCTCGGGGTTCAGGGCAATCCCAGCTTGAATACCCAGCCTATGGATTTGATCGACGATGGCAGCCATGTCCTTTCCGGTTTCCGGATGAATGAAGATACCGTCGGCACCGGAGGCCGCGAACGGTTCGATAAATTCTTCCGGTGTTTCAATCATCAAATGCGCCCAATACGGAAGCGCTGAAATTTTTCGAATGGATTTGACGACAACGGGCCCGATGGTCAGGTTCGGGACGAAATGACCGTCCATGACATCCAGATGGATTCCATCGGCCCCGGCGGCTTCCACCATCCGAATTTCCCCCCCCAGATCCGAAAAATCGGCGGACAAAATTGAAGGATAAATATAGATCTTGCGCATACCGTTACTCCGATTGGCTGACCACGAGGTCGATGCGTGTTCCCTGGCCTACCGCGGTTCTTGGTTTGATGGATTGTTCGAGAACGGTTCCCGGTACCAGTCTTCGGTTTACTTCGTACGAGATGTCGCCGACTCCCACGCCTGCTTCCCAGAGGATTTTCTCCGCCGTTTCCACATTTTTGCCGACTACATTAGGAACCACAAACCGATCCGGGAGCTGTCCCCGGCTTACCGTGATGTTCATGATCGTTTTCCGTTCAACCTCGCTGCCTTCCGGAAGGCTCTGGCTGCACACCACCCCGGCCGGATAATAGCTGTTGTATTCGTATTCCACATTGCCGACCGATAATCCGGCCTTGCTCAACATGAACGCGGCGTCTCGCTCGGATGAACCGACCACCCTGGGCACTTGCACGTTTGGTTCGCCGGAACTGACGGTGACGTATATGCGCCGTCCCTTCTTGACTTTGGAATACGGAGCGGGATTCTGAAAAATGACGGTTCCGACCGGATAATTTGAATCGTTCTTGATCTGATCCTTCATGATTCGAAATCCCCTGGATTCCAACAGGGTTTTCGCTTCCTCAAAAGACATTTCGGTCACGTCCGGAAGCTCGGTTTCTTGGCCCCGATGTGTATAAACCGGCATGACGAGCAGATCCATCAGGATGATCCACAAAACCAAAATCGCCAGGGTCACGCAGGTGCCAACAACCGCTGTCCGGTGCATCTCCAACCAGGAATTGAGTTTATGGAACAATGCGTCACCTCGCTTTTTTCATGCGAACAGCAAACGAACCATCCATACCGTGGATATCGGGCCACGTTTCAATCCAACCTTTCTCCGTCACCACACGGGAATTGACGAAGGACCTTGCATCTTCGATCGCGAATTCAGGATGGCTTTTGATGAATTTCTGAATGCCTTCTCCATTTTCTTCCGGCAGAACCGTACACGTGCTGTAAACAAGGATTCCCCCGGGTTTCAGTGCCCGGGCTGCCGATTCCAAAAGCCTTTTTTGAAGGGACACCAGCCCGGTGATTTCCTCCGGAGACCGTTTCCATCTGATTTCCGGATGTTTGCGCAGAATGCCGATCCCGGAACAAGGTGCATCCAGGAGCACTTTGTCCATCGGTATGGTTATGGGCAAGGAGGCATTGGCGACGACAGGATACACATTCCTGAGACCGAGGCGGTTTTTGTTTTCGACGATCTGCCTGACGCGCGGCCAGTGGCGATCCGAAGAAACCACCGTGGCTTGGTCACCGGTCAATTCGGCAATTGCCGTGGACTTCCCTCCCGGGGCGGCAGTCATGTCCAAGATGGCATCACCCGGTTTGGGATCGAGCAACTTCGGAACGAAACCCGCACTCTCATCTTGAATGGTGAACCATCCTTTTGTAAACAGATCGGTTCTGACCGAACGCATGGGTTTTTGCACAATCAGAAAATCGTCGTGCCACGAGGATGTGGATGCAGCGATATCATTTTTCGCCAGTTCCTTCAGAACGTGCTCCGCATCCGTTTTCATGCGGTTCACCCGCATCGAAAAGGCCGGGACGGTATTGTTTGCAGCGCAAAGGGAAACGGTACGCTCAACTCCGAATTGCCGGATCCATTTCCGGACCAGCCATTCCGGGTGTGACCATTGAATGGAAATGCTGAGCAGGGGATCTTCCACGAGCAGAGGAGGTTTCAGGCAATCCGGATTTCGAATCACATTCCGCAGCACCGCATTCACCACACCGCCCCAGTACGCACCGCCGGCGGTTTTGGCTGCCTTCACCGCTTCGTGAACCGCCGCGTAGTTTGGAATTTTGTCCAAAAACAGGATTTGATACAAGCCCACTTCCGCGACCCGCCGTACCATGCCTGGAATCCTGCGGAAGTTGCCTTTGTACAGGTTTTCGAACACCCAATCCAGCCGCTTGAGCCATCTTAGGGTTCCATACGTCAATTCGGTTGTCAAAGAGCGGTCCTGCTCGGCTAAGGAATGCTTCCCGATCAGCGTATCCAGAACGGTATCCGCATGTACTCGTTTTGCCAGAACGTTTTCAACAGCCGTCGCCGCAATCCACCTGGGGGATTGTCCCTTTTGATGGACCTTTTGGGGATCGCCTGCCGGCGAATCCATTCCTTTTGGATTTCTCACGGGGAAATCCGATGTTTTGGCTCACCGGCGGCCGGGTTCACCCAATCGGATCCCTTCGGCTATGGATTTGCCGCACAAAAATTCGGAAATTCCCATTCGGGCCTTGCATTCCAGTTGCACATCCAGAATTTGCAGGTTCCCTTTTCCCGTCCGGACGGTAAGACCGCCTCTTGTACAGCAGACTACGGTTCCAGGCGATGAATCGTTCGATTCCATTTTATCGACCAGCCTTGACCTGAAGATTTTCAACCGCTCATGCTTCAGCATGGTAAACGCTCCGGGTTTCGGCGACAGACCCCGGATCAGGTTGTGAATTTCCACGGCCGGTGCGCCCCAGTCGATTTTGCAGTGTTCCGGCAGGAGTTTGGGAGCCAACGAAACCATTCCGCACTGGGGTACGCGTTCGACCCTGTCCGATTCGATTAAATCCATGGTCCTCGCCAGAACATCCGCACCGAGCATTGCCAGCCGGTCGTGCAATTCCCCGGCCGTTTCGTTTTCACCGATCGCGATCTTGTCCTGCAGAATGATATCGCCGCTGTCTACTTTTTTCCGGATGAAAAATGTGGTCACTCCGGTGAGGGTCTCGCCTCGGACGACTGCCCATTGGATGGGCGCCGCACCACGGTATTGGGGCAGAAGCGACGCATGGAGATTCACGGTGCCTTTCGGCGGCATCTGAAACACTGCCTCCGGCAGGATCCGGAATCCCACAACGGCAAAACAATCCCCCTTTAAATCTGCCAGAGATTGCGTAAAATTCCGATTCGTCAAATCGTCCGGTTGAATCACGGTGAATCCCAGTTTCAACGCTTCTTGCGTGACGGGAACCGACCCCAACGACAATCCCCTGCCTTTCGGCCGATCGGGTTGGGTCACCACTCCCACGATTGTGTGCCGGCTTTCAGCCAATTTCCGAAGACTCGGAACGGCAAATTCCGGAGTCCCCATAAAGACAATCCGCATCACTCCTTCGGAACCGGATTGTCCTTCAAAACCTGTGCGATGGCATTCCGCGTCATGTCGACCTTGACGTTCTCAGCGATTTTAACGATCAGCAGGTTTTCCTTTTCCTTGATTCCAACGATGGTGCCGACAATTCCACTGGCAGTCAACACCTTGTCCCCTTTATCCAATTTTTCCATCATGGCCTTGTGTTCCTTCTGCCTTTTGGACTGGGGACGTATCAGCAACAGGTACATGATGATCAGGATAAAAAACAGCGGCAGCAACTGCAACAAAGGATTGGGAGCTTTTCCGCCCTGGGTCGTAGCCGGTGCCATGAGTACGATGAAATGAAACACGTTGACCTCCTTTTCATGAATGGTTAGCATAATATACGTTAAAAAAATCTTTTTTCCACAGACTAAATCGGTTCGCTAGAATGGCGGAACGCGCGTCTTCCACCAATCGCATGTAAAAATGTATGTTGTGAATGGTGGTCAAACGCAAGCCGAGAATCTCTCCTGCCTGGAACAGATGCCGCAGATAAGCCCGGGTGAAACGCCGACAGGTGTAACAGCTGCAGGACTCCTCAATCGGTTGAAAATCCCTCTGAAAGGATTGGTTCTTGATCACCAGTTTTCCTCGGCGGGTATACACCGTACCGTTTCTGGCATTGCGGGTCGGAATGACGCAATCGAACATGTCCACGCCCAGGGATATCGAATCGACGATGTCTTCGGGCTTGCCGACGCCCATTAAATACCGAGGCTTTTCCTGAGGAAACACCTCGGTGCTTTGATCCGTGATTTCCGCCATGAGGCTCTTGGGTTCACCGACGGCCAGTCCGCCGACGGCATATCCCGAAAAATCCATTTCCACCAGCCGTTCGGCGCAACGGCGCCGTAAATCGGAGTAGGTGCTCCCCTGTCCGATGCCGAACAGCGACTGCTGAAGGCGGGCCGAAGGCAGCGTTTCCTGAAAACGATTTTTGGAGCGCTGAGCCCAAAGCAGGGTCCGTCGGACGGATTCCTCTGCATCGTTTTCGGGACACGGATAAGACACGCATTCATCCAATACCATCATGATGTCCGCACCGATGTTCCGCTCGATATCGACAACGGATTCCGGTGTGAACAGGTGGTACGATCCGTCGAGGTGGGACTGGAAACGGACCCCGCCGTCGTCGATCTTGCGCAGCTCGGCAAGGCTGAAAACCTGAAAACCCCCGCTGTCGGTCAAAATGGGCAAAAACCAGTTCATGAATTGGTGAAGTCCGCCCGCTTCCCGGATCAGCCCGTCTCCCGGCCTTAGGTAAAGATGGTAGGTATTGCCAAGAATCATCTGCACACCGGCATCCGTTAAATCCTGAGGAGATACGGTCTTGACAGTGCCCTGAGTCCCCACCGGCATAAATACCGGCGTCCGAACCAGACCGTGCTGGGTGTTCAGCATCCCGGCGCGGGCTTTGGTCTGTCCATCTGTCTTTTCGAGAACAAATTTCAATTAGGACTTTCCGACAACGAGGTCCACGGCCTCGCGGAGAGTGGCAGCGCCCTGAACGGAAATGCTTTCGGTTTTGGCGACACTTCTTGCGTTCGCCTTGGGGACAATGCATCGCTCAAATCCCATTCGGACGGTTTCGGCAATGCGCCGTTCAAGCTGGGACACACCCCGCACTTCGCCGGTCAATCCGATTTCTCCGATGACGGCCGTTTTTGTTTGGATCGGCCTGTCCCGGTAACTGGACACCACGGCTGCAGCCACGGCAAGGTCCACGGCGGGTTCGGTCAATTTCATTCCACCCGCTGCATTGACAAAAACGTCTTGTGTGCCCATTTTCAATCCGAGCCGTTTTTCGAGAACCGCGAGAAGCAGGGATAACCTTTTCTGGTCAAAACCAGTCGCTGTTCTCTGCGGAATTCCGTAGCTCGTCGGGGTCACCAGGGCTTGAACCTCCACCATGAGTGGCCGCATGCCTTCCAGGCTGACGGTAACAGCCGTACCGGACGCGCTGTCGTTTCGTTGCGACAGCAGGTGTTCGGACGGATTCCGGATTTCCACCATACCGTGCTCGGTCATCTCGAAAATGCCGACCTCGTTGGTCGATCCAAACCGGTTTTTCACCGAACGGAGAATTCGGTATTGATGCTGCTCATCGCCCTCAAACAAAAGCAATCCATCGACCAGGTGTTCAAGAACGCGTGGTCCCGCGATGCTTCCGTCTTTGGTCACGTGGCCGATCAAGAACACCGGGATGCCCTGCTCCTTGGCCTTCTGGGTGAGAATTTGTCCGCAGTACCTCACCTGGCTGACGTTTCCGGGCAATCCGTCAATGAGGGACGTCATCATGGTTTGGACGGAATCCACGATGACGAGATCCGGTTTCTCGGTATCCAGCAAATCGGCAATCGCGTCCACGTTTATTTCCGTCAACAGGTATAGGTTCGGGGATCGAACCGATATCCGATCCGCGCGCATTTTGATTTGCTGAAGGGATTCTTCGCCGGAAACGTACAGCACTTTCCTGCCTTCGGTTGCCAGGTTTCCTCCCGCCTGCAACAGCAAGGTGGACTTCCCCATTCCCGGATTGCCTCCGACCAAAACGACGGAACCCGGCACCACTCCTCCGCCAAGCACCCGATCGAATTCCCCGATTTGCGTGCCGATGCGCTTCTCGGCGGATTCGGGAACGTCCTGAATGGAAGTTGGATGCGTCCATCCGGTTTTCGGACGTTGCGTCTTCTCGTCTTTCAACCTAACGATTTCTTCGACGAACGAGTTCCACGTTCCGCATTCTGGACATTTTCCCAACCACCCCGGCGATTCGTACCCGCAGTTCTGGCAGACAAATTTCGACCGTTCTTTCTTCATCATTCCTTTCCGATCCAAAAACCTCCGAGATGAGACAGCAAAAGGCTACTCTTCTTCGATGTGGCCTTCACGGAACCGGTGAACAACCGGGTTTTTGGATTTGTTGAATTCCTCGATGGTTCCTTCGAAAAAAACCGACCCTTCGTGCAGCATGGCCACTCGATCGCCGATCACGTTGGCGCTGGCCATGTCGTGCGTCACGGCGACTGCAGTCATTTTTAATTTCCGGTTCATATCCAGGATCAGGTGGTTAATGGTGTCGGAGGTAATGGGATCCAGTCCGGTTGTTGGTTCGTCGTACAGCAAATAGTCCGGATCCATAACCAGTGCACGGGCCAGTCCAACGCGTTTTTTCATGCCTCCGGACAATTCCGATGGTTTTTTCTCCAAAATATTCGTCAAACCGACAAGGGATAATGTTTCTTCAACCTTCCTTCGAATCTCGGACGGTGAAAGCTGCGTGTGCTCCCGAAGCGCCAGGCCCACATTTTCTTCGACGGTCATCGAATCGAACAGGGCGGACCCTTGAAACAGCATTCCGAATCTTTTTCGAATTTGAAACAGATCTTTCCGGTTCATACGGACGATATCTTTACCGTCAACCAGAATCCGTCCGCGATCGGGCCGGATTAGGCCGATGATGGTTTTCAGGAGAACGGTTTTACCGCAACCGCTTTTCCCGATAACAACCAGGGTCTGGCCGTTCGGAATATCCAGTTGGATATCCTTCAAAACAGGCCTGTGGTTATATTCTTTGTGGACGTCTCGGATTTGAATCATAGGTTAAAACAACAGTGTTGCTAGGATATAATCTCCAATCAAAATGAAGGCGGATGAATAAACAAACGCCCGGATGGTGGCGTGTCCAACGCCTTCCGCGCCGCCTTCGGCCCTGAAACCGATGGAACATCCGATGAGAGCGGTCCCTCCTCCAAAAACCACGGCTTTTATAATTCCGGAAATGACATTGTACAGCAAAAAGGTTCTTTGCACGCTGCCAAAAAATGTCGATGTGGAAATACCCAGAAGAAGGTAGGCCACACCGTAAGCGCCGATATGAGAGATGAAGTATGAAAAAATCACCAATACGGGCAGCATGCTCCAGCCGGCGACGAAACGGGGTGCCGCCAGATAACGGACTGGATCGATTGACAAGGTTTCGAGAGCATCGATCTGTTCCGTGACCTGCATGGTTCCCAATTCGGCTGCGATGGATGCTCCCGCCCGTCCTGCGATGACAATTCCGACCAAGACGGGAGACAGTTCAATCAAAATGGCTGCACTGACCGCACCGCCAAGATAATCCGTTGAAGAGATTCCGGCCAGCATATCGAATTGATAAGCTGCCTGCCAGCTGGAAACTGCACCCGTAAAAAGACTCATGACCGTGATGAGGGGCATCGACTGAACGCCGATCTTCATCATTTGTTCCAGCACCAGGTGTTTCCGCTTGAGAATGTAGCCTGTACTTTTTAACACCCGGAGAAGCAAAATGGACAGGTTGCCAATCTCTTTAAAGAAGAAAAGAACCCGTCTCCCGATTTCCTGCCAGATGTTGAAGATCAACGGTACAACCCTTTTAGCTTGATGTACTGCTCCACGGATGCCGGTATCCAGAACCGGATCGATTTGCCGCATCGGATGCGATTCCGAATTTCCGAAGAGGAAATATCCATCCGCGGCGTTGGCACCATGATGGCCTTGACTTTGATCCAGGATTCCGCCTGGGAATCGTTAAAACCGGGTCGAGAGGCGACCAAAACCGTGGCCAGTTCGAAAACGGCTTCGGGTTTTTTCCAGTGGCTCATGTCGATCAGACTGTCCATGCCCACGATAAGATAAAATGCATTCCCCGGTTCGGATTGATGAAATCCCTTCAACGTATCCAAGGTGTAGGAAACACCTCCGCGCCGGATTTCAGCATCCGAGACACTAAAACCGTCATGCCCATTCACTGCAAGCTGGACCATCCGGTATCTGGATTCCGAATCGGCTTCGGGCCCTTCCGGTTTGTGAGGCGGAATCGAGGTGGGAACAAACACCACACGATCCAACCCGAAATCGCTGCGGACGGTCTCGGCCACAATCAGGTGGCCGGTGTGAATCGGATCAAATGTCCCTCCGAGCAGACCTGTCTTCATTTTGTTTCTTTGACCATTTCCTTGATCCGAGCCCTGGCTCTGTCGCCGTACGCGCTGTCTGCAAACCGGGTGATCAGGGTCTGGTACGCGTCCAGGGCACCCGCCTTGTCCTTCAACTTTCTCAGGCATTCGCCCTTCCAGAACAATGCATCATCCACGTATTGCGTATCGTTATAGGTTTCCAGAACGTTGTTGAAGGAAATGAGTGCCGACGTATTGTACCCCATCTTCCGGTACAGCTCTCCGGTCATGTATTCTTTTTT
>Ga0315277_10009094_pt1 | contig 12718 bp, 9 predicted proteins | sample YL17G05_15_MG_FD_203695 | JGI IMG/M metagenome (GOLD analysis project Ga0315277, IMG submission 203695) | Sediment microbial communities from Yellowstone Lake, YNP, Wyoming, USA - YL17G05_15 | ecosystem: Environmental > Aquatic > Freshwater > Lake > Sediment | place: USA: Wyoming | collected... | reverse complement strand
CCGCGCTCCTCTCTAGCGATCTCCCTCAGTCGTTCACGCAGGACTACTACTTCTACCAGCGTCTGCCCTTTTTCGCGCAGCAGCCTTGTCAGGCCGGACCATTCCGACGTACGCTTTACAAAGCCTACCTGATAGGATAAGCTAAGCCATGTCCTGCGCACGGCGTTCAACAAAGCAGCGCGGATGACCCATGCACACCAAAGGACGAGGAAGGCATCAGACGCCGCTATCCGGGAGCGGACGGCAATCTGGTCCTGATGCAGAGAAAGGCAAACGTGGAATCCGCACGTGCGGTGCCATGACAGCAATGGGTCGCAGGTCCAGATCGAGCTCCAGATAGGGAAGGGAGGTAATCCGGCAATGGGTGCGGCCAAGACGTTACACCGCGCGAGATCCACCTCGCGTAGCGGGGCAAGCACACACGGCGATGTGTAACCGGGATCAGGGTCCTCGCCGGCAGCTAGATACGAACTGGGCCGACCGTCTCGCGAAGCTCTGTGCATTGTACTACTGCCTCTGTGGCTGTGTGGCACTTGCACTTGACCTCGTGGACTCCCTGCATACGGGCAGGTTCACCGTGGTGAGTGATTCCTCGCTGCCAGTTATGAGGTGGCTCTCCCTCATCGGCTTCGTGGGAGCGGGGGCAGCGTATGTAGGATATCCCAGGCGGCCACTCTGGCGCGTGGTTGCGGTCCTGCTGCCCGTGGTTTTCGGTGCTGCTGCTGGCTTGCTTTGGGCCTTGTGGCTTTACCGCGGATAGGTTCCATTGATCGTGACCAGCCAATCGCGCATGAGACCGCCACGACAACTGGAAGCTCTTCGTCTCCATCGGGCGCAGCGTTCGTGTAACGCCAGTCGCCCTGGCGCGTTCCTAGCGTCGGCGGCGCGGGAACCCAAGGCAGGAGAGCCCGGCGGTCCGAGCTTCCGGACATTCGGCTCGTGCAGAGTGGCGGAGTCGGCTGCGAAGTCATGTAGACCCCGTCAGGGATCTGCCCAAGCTCACTTAGCTGCCGTTTCCAGGTGCCTTCTCGCCTCCGCGGCGAAGATCGCGGCGCTCTCTTTCTCTGATGCTTTGTTGGTCTCCAGGTATCTGAGCGTGCTCGTGCAGGCTTGAACCATAAGGCTGCAGCCCAGGATGCGGTGGCGGTGAGTGGAAGAGGCGCTCTCGGGCGGGGTGAGCGCTTCGAGGAAGCGGGATATGGAGTCGAACCGGATGGCGATTCCCTTCACGAAGTCATAGTAAGATTCACGCGTCATCTCACGGTTCGCAAACGATCGTGCGCCCGCGTCGTACTGGTCGAGCAGATTCCGTGCGTCCCCGTCGGCAAAAGCGCGGAGGCCGGTATAGCGCTCGTCCGCGACTTTCGGCTCCGGCTTCGGGTCGAGCTTCGCGAGCTGTTCTAGCTCCTTGCGGCTCTCGTTGAACAGAGACTGGACTGCCAGCGCGAGCGCCAGCCGCTCGTGCGGCACCGGGTTGTTCGGGTCGATCTCCACCGCGCGGCGGTACTGCTCTTCCGCCTCTTCGAACTTCTTGTGTTTCCAGCAGTAATCGCCGGCAGCCAGGCGAGACTTGAGGTCCTGAGGACGCTGATCGGCTTGGCTCGTAAGGACCTTGGCCGCCTTGTCGGGAGCGCCCCGTCTCTCGTAGATGGCAGCCATCTCCTGGCGGACGGCTTCGTTCTCGGGGTCGATATCCTGAGCACGCTGCAGTTCCTCAATCGCCTGGGAGTGCATCTCCCGCTGCTCGTAGAGCCGGACGAGCTTCAGGCGCGTATCCATGTTCCTGGGATCGGCGTTGACGGCGTTCCGGTACTCCAGGATGGCGCTTGCCAGATCCCCAGCTTTGGCGAACCGCTCCGCCTTGTCAACGTGGGAAGCGGCATCGTCGGCCGGAGGCTCGGCCGTCTGCGCAACCGAGGAACCGACCTGCGGGCCGGGCGCCAGAACCGCCGCACCCGCCTTGCCACCCTTGAACACATGATCGACAAGCTGGTAGACGACGCTGCTGATCGCCGACTGCATGGCATTCGAAAGAGCGCGGTCGCGCGCGCCCACAGGGGATACGACCGTTACTCCCTCGGTCCGCCAGACCTTCTTCGTCTGTGTCTGGGCCAGCCAGACGCTCGCCTTCACCCGGTCGTCTTTCACGGAGACATCCCCTGAAGCGGCACAGTCCGCTCCGATGAGGCCCGCAACCCGGAGCCTGGCCTCAAGAGTGGTTACGGCAACCAGATCCTCGGGCTTGATGTGGTGTTCCCGCAGCGCACGCTTGAAAAGCACCGACTCGGGGTCAAAATCCACCACGTCGGCCTTACCGGTCTGGCGGAGATAGGTCTTGATCGCCTGGGTAGCTTCAGCGGCGAGGTCGGGCTTCGCGCCGTCGCTCAGGGTCACAGGAAAAAGCAGCACAGTCGGCAGCTCGGCGTTCGCTGCTCGGACCACTGGAGCAAGAAGGAAGACGACCAGGCTGACGGCGACGAGGGTTCTCATGGCCTATCCCTTCAGAAGCTCGACGTACTGCTTGCAGGTTCGGATCCCCTGGTCGGCGGCGTCAACATCGATGCCTTTGGCCTTCCTGTCCAGATACAGCTGGATGGCGCGGTTGAAGTTGGACGCAGCACCGTCCTTCTTGCCGAGGTTGTAGAGGCACATTCCAAGAGCCTGACGGTTCTCGGGGGTATCATCGCCGCGAGAGATGGCATCCTGGTAAGCGGAGGCGGCAGCGTCGTAGTCACCCCTGGCGTAGGCATCGCGGGCGTCGTCCGCCGGGCTGTGCTCCGGTGTGGCGGGCGTGGGCCCGGCGACCTGTTCTGGCTGTCGCGTGGGGGAGGACGACGCGGGCTTGGGCTTCCTGATGGGAAATGGTTCGAGCGGCGCAGGCGCCGCTCCGACGTCAGGACGGTCGTAACTGAGTTCCTCCCTAGGACCTGAGGGTGCTTGCGGCGGCTGGGCAGAGCCGGGCAGCGGAGGCTGATATGTCCAGGCGGGGATAGCGGAGTTCGCTGACGGCGTGTTGACCGGCGGCGGCATCGGCGGCTGCGCGGAGGGCTGCGACGGCCGCGGCCGGACAGGCTGCGCCTTGGCCGGCCGCTCCCTGCCCCCGAGGAGCGCTGATGCCATCACGAGAGCAACCACGAAGACCAGGACACCGGCTGCCCAAGGCAGCGGAATCCGCCTCGCCGCTGCCAGCACACGGGCCGGAAGGACGTCCGGCTGCCTCGGCTCCACCTCCCTCAACCTCTCCAGCTTGCCGCGGAGTTCGGCGAGTTTGTCCCGGTCGGCAACGCTTTCCGGGTTGGACTCGAATACGCGCTCTATCTGCCGGATCGCGGCGTTCAGGTAGTCCTCGGCATCCTCCCGATTGCCCTTCTCCGCCTGCTGCTCCGCCTTTCTCTCATAGATGAGACCGAGCAGCGACCGGGCCGACGGGCTGTTCGGGTTCATGCGAAGCGCCTGCCTGCATTTCGCAAACGCAGCCTCCAGGTCGCCGCGCTCGCATAGCCTGAGTGTCTCGTAAAGCAGTTCGGCTACGGCCTCGTCAGTCGGCGGCACCGACTGCTCGGCCTGCTCCTCGACCTCAAGCTCCAATGCTTCGACGACGAGCCGTTTCCCACACTCGCGGCAGTACTTGCTCGTCTTCGCGTTCTTCGTACCGCACCGGCTGCAGATCAACTTACATCACCACACGCTGCGAGCGGCAACTTCGCAGCCGCGAGCAAGCTCACTCTCTAGGCTGGCGGTTCGTCGCTCACTGCTCGATAAGTGTCGGCTGGGGCCGGGTATGCGCGACCCCGAGATGCTCGTAGGCGAGCCTTGTGGCCACGCGCCCGCGCGGCGTCCGCTGCAGAAAGCCGATCTGCAGCAGATAGGGCTCGTAAACGTCCTCTATCGTGTCCCGCTCCTCGCCGATGGCGGCCGCTATAGTCTCGATGCCAACAGGTCCTCCGTCGAATTTTTCGACGATCGTTCGGAGGAACTTGCGGTCCGTGTTGTCCAGGCCGCGCCAATCGACTTCGAGCATGGCAAGCGCCTGATCGGCTACGTCTTTAGTTATTATGCCATCTGCACGCACTTGGGCGTAGTCGCGTACTCGTCTGAGCAGGCGGTTTGTGATCCTGGGCGTGCCTCTGGACCGGCGGGCGATCTCCAGGGCGCCATCATAATCGGTTTCGATGCCCAGAATACCCGCCGAACGCAAGGCGATCTCCCTCAAGTCCTCCTCGGTGTAGAACCCGAGGTAGTGGACTATTCCGAAGCGCTCCCTGAGCGGCGACGTGATCAGCCCCGCCCGCGTGGTCGCGCCGACCAGTGTGTACTTGGGCAGCTCGATCTTGAGCGTCCTTGCGCTCGGCCCTCTGCCGATGACCACGTCGATGTGGTAGTCTTCCATGGCCGGGTAAAGGATCTCTTCAACCGCGCGGGCGAGCCTGTGGATCTCATCCAGGAAGAGCACGCTGCCCGGCTCCAGGTTCGTAAGAATGGCGGCGAGGTCGCCCGCGCGCTCAATTGCAGGCCCGGAGCTCGCGCGGATCGGCGCGCCCATTTCATTCGCAATAATATGGGCAAGCGTTGTCTTGCCCAGGCCAGGAGGACCGTACAGCAGCACGTGGTCAAGCGGCTCACGCCGCTTCTTGGCTGCCTCGACGAAGATCGCCAGGTTCTCCTTCACCTTGTCTTGTCCTATGAACTCATCGAGCCGTCTCGGGCGAAGCGAGTATTCGACTTCGTAGTCTTCCTCGCGCAGCCCGGGGGAGATGACCCGCTCATCGACTTCCATGGTTATTCCCTACTGTAGTAGTTGTCTGTAAGGTCATGCGGCATGGGAAAAACGCAAGAGATCGTTCCCACGACCCATGCCCCATGCCCTATGACCTTATTGCGTCAGTTTCCTGAGGGCGAGTCGCAGCACCTCGGATGTGTCTTTCCTGTCCTTGGCAGACAAAAGCGCATCCTCAGCCGCTCTGCGGGCGGCCTGCCGGTCATAGCCGAGAGCCGCAAGGCCGTCGACAACGTCCTGCACTACTGCGCGCTCCGCGGGAGCGGCGGCTGCCTTCGCCCTCTCCACCCAAGCCAGGGTACCCATTTTCTCCCTCAGCTCCAGCGTGATCCGCTGGGCCATCTTGTTCCCGACTCCCGGGACGCGGTTGAGCGAAAGGTGATCCTCCCGGGAGATCGCCTCTGCTATATTTTCGACTGAAAGCACAGACAAAATGTTCAAGGCTACCTTCGGGCCGACGCCTGTGACCGTCAAGAGCAGTTCAAACAAGTTCTGCTGGTCTGTGTCCCGAAAGCCGTAGAGGGTAATGGCGTCCTCCTTCACGTGCGTGTACGTGTGGAGCTTGACCCTTGCTCCCGGCTTAGGCAGTTCGGCCATGACCGAGAGCGGGGCGTAGACCTTGTAACCGACTCCGCCCACATCTATCACGACGTAGTCCGCCTCGACCCTCACCAGCTCGCCTGAGATATGTGCTATCACCCCGTCTACTTAGTCTCCGAAGAAGCTGAGAGCCTTCAGCTAGAATATCACCTTGTTCAGCGGGTACTCGACTATGCCTTGCGCGCCGGCGCGGCGAAGGCGAGGGATCAGGTCCCGCACAGTCTTCTCCTCAACAATAATCTCGACCGCAACCCATCGCTCATCCGAAAGCGGCGAGAGTGTCGGGTTCTTGAGAGCAGGCAGAAGGCTTATCACCGAGTCCAAACACGTCCGCTCGACGTTCATCTTCAGCCCGACCAGCCCTTCGGCATTCAGCGCCGCCTGCAAGAGCATCGCGATGTTCTCCATCTTCTGCCGCTTCCGGTCGTCCTGCCAGCTCGATTTGTTGGCAATGAACCGCGTTGTCGATGCGAGGACCGAGTCAATTATCTTCAGGCCGTGCGCCTGCAGGGTCCCGCCGGTCTCGGTGCCCTCGACGATTGCGTCCACAAGCTCGGGCGCCTTGACCTCCGTGGCGCCCCAGGAGAACTCCACCTCGACATTCACTCCGTGGCTGGCAAAGTACCGCTTCGTCACGTTCACAAGCTCGGTCGCGACGCGCTTGCCCTCCAGGTCCTTCGGCCCAGCGATGGGCGAGTCTTTGGGCACTGCGAGCACCCACTGGTAGGGCAGGGCAGACTGTTTCGAGTAGTGCAGTTCCGCGATCTCGTGGACATCGGCGTCGCATTCCACGACGTTATCATAACCCGTGATGCCAGCGTCCAGGGCCCCGGCCTCCACGTACCTCGGGATCTCCTGCGCGCGCAGCAGCGTTATCTCGATCTCCGGATCGTCGCAGGTCGGATGGTACGACCTGGTGGTTGCGCGGAAGTCGAACCCCGCACGCTTGAACAGATCGAACGTCGCGTCCTGGAGGCTTCCTTTCGGCAGGCCAAGCTTAACCTTCAACAGCCCCTACCTCTCTCGAAAGCGTTTCAAGCGCAATTATACTTGGGGTCAGCACGGGCGTCAAACGCGAGTCGAGCGAGTCGCGGGAGTCGTCCGCCCCAACAGGGATCATCCCTTTCGTGCCTTCGTCTCTTTCGCGCTTTCGTGATGACAGGCCTGCCGCTCCCCCGCCAGGCTTCTCAGCGTCGAAGAATGCGCGTGGCAGATGCAGACGGCGAGCGCGTCGGCGGCGTCATCCGGCTTCGGCGGCCTGGGAAGCCCAAGTATCCGCTGCACCATATACTGAATCTGCTTCTTCTCGGCGCCGCCGTAACCGACAACAGCCTGCTTGACCTCCATCGGAGTGTATTCGACCGTCGGCAGCCCCCGCTCCGCCGCAGCCAGCAGAACGACGCCCACAGTCCGACCAACGGCAAACGCCGTCGTCTCGTTCTTCGCGAAGAACAAACGTTCGGTTGCGAGGACATCAGGACCGTGCTCGTCCATGAGCCTTCCCACCTGGTCGTAGATAGACATCAGCCGGTCCGCGGGCGGGTCCTGTGAACTCGTCACAATCGCGCCGAAGGCGACCGCGCGAGTCCGATCGCCCTCCTTCTTGACTATCCCGTATCCGGTTGTCGCCGTTCCGGGATCGATCCCCAGTATCAGCACTGTCTACCCTCGACCACATGCTACCACCAGGCCGGCTCTCGGTCAAGGCGGCAGGCGGGGGCGCCGAGGCCTGCCTGGTTGCGCCTTTCCTGACCAGGCTCGCTTACCTCGGGACGGTGCAGGATGGTCAGACCGAGCGATCGGCAGGCGGCAGACCGTCCCAGGTCGCCGTGCTGATCGGAAGACCGGGCGGCACGTGTGACAAACGGAGCCCACGACTGTGGGCGAGAGCAGTCGCGGGCTCCGTTTGCAAAAGGAAAGCATGGTCTGCGTTGGTCCGGCTCTGTAGTACCCCACAACTACCAGACTTAAACGTCCAAGCTTCGGACGAGCCGCAGTTATCTCTGCAGTTCGGCAACCGGCTCCCGGACGACGAAACTCCCCATCTGCCTGAACCTCTCGTACCGCTGGGCAGCGAGTTCCACGGCGGGGACCGTGGCTAGCTCCCCCAGATGGCGCAGAACCGCGTCTTTCAGGCTGCGGGCCGTCTGTTCCGGATTCCTGTGCGCTCCGCCGAGCGGCTCCGGGATGATCTCGTCGATCACCCCAAGCTCGAGGGCATCCTGCGAGGTGATTCTGAGCGCGGCGGCCGCCTCCTCCTTGCGATCAGGCGCGCGCCACAGGATCGCGGCGCATCCTTCGGGTGGAATAACGGAGTAGATGGCGTTTTCGAGCATAAGAATGCGGTCGCCGACACCGATCCCGATTGCGCCGCCGCTCCCACCCTCGCCGAGCACGGCAACCACTATAGGGACCTTCAGTGTGGACATCTCCATCAGGTTGCGAGCAATGGACTCGCTGATGCCTCGCTCCTCGGCGGCAACGCTGCAGTCGGCAGCGGGAGTATCCACGAGACATATGACGGGTCTGCCGAATTTCTCAGCGAGCTTCATCAACCTGAGTGCCTTGCGGTAGCCCTCCGGCTTGGCGCTGCCGAAGTTGCGGTATTGGCGGTCTTTGAGGTCGCGGCCCTTCTGCTGGCCGACCCACATGACCTCACGCCCGCCGATGCTGCCCATGCCGCCGATCATGGCGTGGTCGTCGGCGAAGAGCCGATCGCCGTGCAATTCCAGGTAATCGTCGAAGATCAGCCTGACATAGTCCAGGGTGTAAGGCCGTTTCGGATGCCGCGCGAGAAGCGTCTTGTCCCAGGGCGTGAGGTTGGAGAAGATCCGCCGCATCAGCCTGTCTCTGTGCTCCTCAAGCGCGGCGATCTCCTCCGAACGGTCCTCTCCCTCCTCCGCGGTCAGCCGCTTGATCTCCTCGATTTGGGCCTCAAGCTCCAGTATGGGCTTCTCGAAGTCGAGAACGTTGAGCGGGTTAGATGGCATATGCGGCCTCCCGGGAGCAGAACTGGAGCAACCTGATCAGGGTGGGCCTGATCTCTTTTCGCGTCAGCACGAGATCGGCCATGCCATGCTCCAGTTGGAACTCGGACATTTGGAAATCCGGTGGGCGGTTGATGACGCCGGCCTGCTGAGCTACTCGCTGACCGGCGAAGCCGATCAAGGCCCCTGGTTCGGCTATGATGACGTCGCCTATCGATGCAAAGCTCGCGTGCACACCTGCCGTAGTGGGATCGGTCAAGACGACCAGGTACGGTAGTCCGGCCTCGTTCAACTTCGCGATCGCCGCGCTCGTCTTGGCCATCTGCATGAGCGAGAGAATGCCCTCCTGCATCCTTGCGCCTCCGGACGCGCAGAACACGACAAGAGGACGGCTCTCGGCGATCGCTGTCTCGGCCGCGCGGACAACTTTCTCGCCATACACGCTTCCCATGCTCGCGCCTCTGAAGGCGAAGTCCGCCACACCGATCACGACAGGATACGAGCCAATGGTCGCCCTTCCGATGACCATCGGATCTGCCAGCCCGGTTCTCGCCATGTCGCCCTGGATCTTGACCTCATATTCGGGAAAATCGAGTGGATTAGCCGTACACAGCTCGGTTCCGAATTCCTCGAAAGTCCCCTCGTCAACCGTGATAGCCAACCGTTCAAGCGCGCTAAGCTTGAAGTGATAGCCGCACTTGCTGCAAACCCGCAGGTTCTTCTCCAGCTCCTTGTTGAAAAGGAGCTCGCTGCATTTCGGGCACTTCGTCCAGAGGCCGTCGGGAAGGGCATCGGCGCTCTGCCGCGCGACCTTCCTAGCATTCCTGGACTTACGGCCGAACCACCCAATATGTGCCATTCGTCAGCGGGTACCTCCGTACCAGGTCGCCCAAGTCGGGCAGCTACAGTATACCAACTGCAAGGGTTCCGTGCAAATCCTGGCGTCCTGGCGCGGTTTCGCGGCAGCAGGGGGGTGTTGGGTGCTAGCTACTCGGTGTCGGTAGGGACCTGGGCGCGGCGGAACCGACCCGCCTCGTGCCGGTCCTGCCGGCCGTTCGCACCTCTCCCGCATCCCCTGCTTCTTCGGTTGACTACGGCGGCTCTACGAGGTAAAATAACAGTGGTCGTAGGGCAGATTGCTTGCCCTGCCGATAATCTAGCAGGCGCGCCGCGAATGTCGATCGCGGCGGCCGAGGCTCGTTCCAGGGTTTTGGCACCACCCATACCTTCCGCCAAAGCCCTTTTCGGCGTTGTACCAGGAACCGACATGTCGCTCTCAAGTGTGCTCAAACTGAATAATGACCTGGACGAGTTCCGGCAGGTTCGGGAGAGAATGGCGCGCGGCTGCGAGCGTGTACAGCTCGACGGCCTTTCCGGACCTGCAAAGGGGTTCTTCCTTGCAGGGCTGGTGCGCGAGTTCGGGCGTGCCGCACTCATCGTCACGTATTCGAGCGAGCAGGCAGAGCGGCTTGCAGACGATCTTACGCATTACGGGTTCGGCGAAGATGAGCTTTTTGTGCTCCCGCCGTCCGACGCGCTCATCTACGAAGAGGGCGCACCCGACTTCAGGGTGATCGGCCAGCGGCTGGCCGCCATGGAAGCGCTCTCGAGCGACAAGCCTGTCGCCGTCGTTGCCCCCGTGAACGGCGCGCTTCGACGCACGATGCCGCCGGCTCTCCTCCGAGAGTCAAGACTCGAAGCTGGTGTCGGGAAGACGCTCGTCGTAGACCAGTTCGTCCGGCGCCTGGTCGAGCTTGGCTACGAGCGCACCGAGATCTGCGAGATGCACGGGGAGTTCAGCCAGCGCGGTGGCATCATCGATGTCTACCCGTCGAATGAGAACGATCCGGTCCGCATCGAGCTGTTCGGCGACGAAGTGGAGAGTATCCGCACGTTCGATCCATCGTCTCAGCGATCCACCGGCCGGAGGCAGAGTGTGCTGGTTCTGCCGGCACGCGAGCTGATTCTGACACGGGCAAACGCCGAAGCCGCGGTTCCGGTGCTGGAGGACGAGATGGCCGAGCAAGCTCGGCGGCTCGAGCGGGCCGGCCAGCGGGAGGAGGCGGCGCGGCTCAGGGACAAGGTGGAAGACGACATAACTCGCATAGCAAACCTTGCCTACTTCGATGGTATCGAATGCTATCTGCCGTACATCCATCCCGAGGAGCACAGCATTGCCGACTATCTGCCGCCTTCCGCGCTGATGGTCGTCGATGAGCCGCACCAGGTCGCGTCGCACTGGGAGCAGCACGAGCAAGACATGCTTGAGGTGCTGATCAACCGGGCGGCGCGAGGGCTTCTGCTCGCCTCGACGCGAAGCCAGCACGTGCCGCTCGAGGCCGCAATGCGCCGCGCGCTCGACAACCGACCCAGCCTGTTTCTCACAATGCTCTCGCGTAGAGCGCCCTTTGGGAATCCGTCGACCAAGATCCACATCGAGTCGTCACCTATGGAGACGTTCGGCGGCCAGATCGACGCAGTTGCCGAACAGGCGAAGACTTGGATCGGGAACGGGCTGCGGGTGGTCTTTGCGACCGCTCAACACGATCGCATTGTCGAAGTGCTGGGTGAGCGGGAGATCGGCGCCGGCTCGATCGAACAGCTCGAGACCCGGGGCCGCCCAGGCGCTTATGTCGCCGCAGCGCCGCTGCAGTCGGGGTTCAAGCTGCCCGCTATCCGGCTCGCCGTCCTCTCCGACGCAGAGGTCTTTGGGATTGCGAGAATCCGGCGGCCTAGACGCGTAGCCAAGGAAGGCGTGCCGATATCGACGATCCTCGACCTCAAAGAGGGCGATTATGTCGTCCACGTGGCCCACGGCATTGGCGTCTACCGGGGCATACATCGCCTTACGGTTGACAGCGTATCGCGAGACTACCTGCTGCTCGAGTACGCGGGCGAGGACAGGCTCTACGTCCCGACGGAACAGATAGACCGGGTTCAGAAGTACATCGGCGGCGAGGACAATGTTCCGGTCGTGCACCGGCTGGGGGGCAGCGAGTGGCTGCGCGCCACCAGGCGGGTGAAAGCGTCCGTCAGGGAGATGGCCGAAGAGCTGATCGAGCTCTACGCCTGGCGACAGGCCCTGGGAGGCTACTCGTTCAGCCCGGACACGCCCTGGCAGCAGGAGATGGAATCAGCTTTTCCTTACGAAGAGACATCCGATCAGCTTCAGGCGATAGATGAGGTGAAACACGACCTGGAGGAGCCGAAGCCGATGGATAGGCTGATCTGCGGCGATGTCGGTTTCGGAAAGACGGAGGTGGCGATCCGGGCGGCGTTCAAGGTCGTGAACGATGGAAAGCAGGCCGCGGTGCTTGCGCCCACAACGGTGCTCGTGCAGCAGCACTGGAACACGTTCAAGGAGCGGCTGGGAGCGTTTCCGATCAACATCGAGATGCTCTCGCGGTTCCGCAGCAGGAAAGAGCAGAAAGAGGTCGTTGAGGGTCTCCGAGTCGGCGCCGTAGACATAGTGATAGGCACGCACAGGCTGCTTTCGAGGGACATTCAGTTCAAGGATCTCGGCCTTTTGGTTGTTGACGAGGAGCAGCGATTCGGAGTCGGTCACAAGGAGCGGCTGAAGCAGCTCAAGAAGTCTGTAGATACGCTCACCATGACTGCGACGCCGATACCGAGGACGCTGCACATGTCGCTTTCGGGGATTCGGGATATGAGCATCATCAATGACCCGCCTGAAGGCCGGACTCCGATCAAGACGTTCGTCCGGGAGTATGATGACGAGATAGTGCGGGAGGCGATAGTTCGGGAGTTGGACCGAGGCGGGCAGGTCTACTTCGTCCACAACCGCGTAGAGAGCATTGCTCACGCTGCAGGGCACGTATCGAAGCTGGTTCCCTATGCGAGAGTCGGGATCGCTCACGGGCAGATGGCTGAGGACGATCTCGAACGGGTGATGCTCGATTTCTACGATCGCCGGTTCGACGTGCTGGTGTGTACGACGATCATCGAAAGTGGGCTGGACATCCCCAATGTGAACACCATCGTTGTGAACGATGCGGACAAGATGGGCCTGGCCCAACTCTACCAGCTCCGAGGCAGGGTCGGGCGATCGGACCGGCAGGCCTACGCCTATCTGATGTACCGGACGGACAAGCTGCTCTCGGAGGTCGCCGAGAAGCGGCTGGATGCGATAAGAGAGTTCACCGATCTTGGGTCGGGGTTCAGGCTGGCGCTCCGGGACCTGGAGATCCGTGGGGCCGGGAACCTGCTCGGGCCTGAGCAGCACGGCCAGATAGCTCAGGTCGGGTTCGATCTCTACTGCCAGCTTCTATCGCAGGCGATAGCCGAGCTCAACGGCGAGGAGGTCGAGGAGGTCCAGTTGCCGCCCGTTGACCTG